>R22__coassemble_2147_pt1 | contig 8779 bp, 4 predicted proteins | sample R22__metabat2_high_PE_057 | metagenome-assembled genome bin R22 | reverse complement strand
CCTTGGAGCCTTCGCAGTGGCCGGAGAGCTTGCCGACGAGGTTCGGGTCTTTGACTTTCTTATAGAGGTTGCCGATGAAGGTTCTTCTGGCCATGTGGGAGCTGGCAATGTCACAGATGGGGTGCTGCTCGGACTGCTTCGTCCGAGGATTGACTATGGTAACCACGCGGGTGATGCCGGCCTTTTTGAGGGAGGCGCGGATTAGGTCGTTGAGCTTGCCGGTGCTGTAATAGGGGAAGATGGTGCTTCTGTTCGTGCCCTTGTAGCGCTCGAGAATCTCGATGGCCGTGGGAGCCAGGTACACCTTGACTACACGCGGGCGTTCCTCTTTAGTCTTGGAGGGCACATACTGCACGGAGACGCCGTTGTCGGTGGTGACAATATTGCCCTCGGTAAAGGAGAGAAGGTCGCTGATACGGCAGCCGATGTAGCACTGGAAGATGAAGATGTCGCGGGCTTGCGTGAGGTCTTTGTCCTTGCCCATATCGGTCTTGTACAGAAGATCGCGTTCCTCTGTGGTGAGATAGTAGGGGGTACCGTACTTCTGGGAGCCGACTGAGTATTTGCGGAAGGGGTCATTCTTGGTGTAGCCCATATCGATGCACCAGCGCCAGTATGCGCGGACTGCGCTCATGTAGCTGACGATAGCATTGTCGCTTCGCTCGCGGGGAGCACGTTCGTGCTTGGTGTGGTCCCAGGCGTACTTATACTTCTTGACGGGTTTGAGACCCATGCGATACTTCAACTGAACTGGCTCAAAGAGCGTGTGCTCAGTGCGGAAGAAGTCGTCCAAAGCCACGAGGGTATCGGAGTTGGCCTTATCCAGGACGATGACCTTACCGGTGTACAGCTGGTATCTTTCTATGATGCGGAAGACAGCCTGGTAAGTGTGTACACGTTCGGCAGAGAGTTTCTTGTACTTGAGGAACTCCTCAGTCTTGTCATTGAAGCAGATGTGCTCTTTGTCGGCCTTCTTGTAGTTCTCCGGGAACATGAAGCGGTCGATGACGTCCTGCGCCCAGCCGGGGCCGATGTCATCAATGTCCATCTTGCTGCCCTTTTCCTCCAGCAGGGTAATCATTGCATCGAGTTTGGTCTTGGCGGCTCGGGCCTCCTTGACTTCTTCAGTCTCGCGGCGCTTGTTAATGACGATTTGACCGTCGGAAAAGAACTCGGGCAGGACGTAGATGTGCGTATGCGCACGAAGGGCGACCTTGCGTGTGTTGCGGTAGCGGAGCAGGATTTCGGACTTGTTCGTCTTCTTGTTCCTGACGCTCGAGAGTGTGAGTGTGGTTGATGCCATATTACTTTCTTTTGTTAACAATGCGAAAGTAATAAAAACGGGGGACAAAAACAAATTATTTTGTCCCCCAACTTGCGACGTACTGCGACAAGGATGAACACGGAATTCGCGAGAAGTCCGTTAAACTATATTGATTATTAAGTATTTACAATGGTTTTCGTGTTTCGTCTTGTCTCGCTCTGTACCGCGTTGTTTCGTTTCTTACTTTCCGATGCAAAACCTCTCGAAAATGCTTCCGAGCACTTCGTCGGTGGTGATTTCGCCGAAGATGGTGCCGAGGTTGCGGATGGCGGAGCGGAGGTCTTCGGCAAGGAGGTCGGGGGTGAGGCCGATGGAAAGGCCGGTGCGGACGGCTTCGAGGTCGCGACGGGCGGCCGTGAGGGCTTCGTAGTGGCGGAGGTTGGTGACCAGGGTCTGGTCGGGGGAGAGGGCTCCGGCATCGTAGAGTGCGGCGATCCTGCTCTTGAGTGCCTCCAGGCCTTCGCCGGTCCTGGCGGAGATCTCCAAATCGCAGAAAGGCACTCTGCCGGCAGCCATGTCGGCCTTGTTGGCCAGCACGATCAGATGCTGGGAAGGGGAGAGCCGCCCGCGGACATCATCGCAGATGGCGCTAAACTCTTCCACGCGCGCAGTGGCGTCCAGCACGAGCAGAACCACCTCCGCGCTTTTCAGGCTCAGCAGCGAGCGTTCTACGCCAATCTTTTCTATCTCGTCTGAAGTCTCCCGCATTCCGGCGGTGTCTATGAAGCGGAACTGCACTCCGCCTATGGTCATAAGTTCTTCGACGGTATCGCGGGTAGTGCCTGGGATATCGGATACAATAGCGCGCTCCTCTCCAAGCAGGGCGTTCAGCAGAGTGCTTTTCCCGGCATTGACGGCGCCCACGATTGCGACCGGCACGCCTTTTCGAATGGCATTCCCCATACGGAAGGAATCGCAGAGGCGTCCGATGTGCGCGGACGTTTCATCCAGCAGTGCGCCCAGCTTAGCCCGGTCGGCAAATTCGACATCCTCCTCGCTGAAATCCAGTTCGAGTTCAAGAAGGGACGAGAGTTGCACAAGTTGATCCCGCAATTCCTTCAGCTCAGTGGAATACTTGCCGCGAAGCTGATTGAGGGCAACCCTGTGCGCAGCCTCGGAACCTGATGCGATTACATCCGCAACAGCCTCTGCCTGTGCGAGGTCCATCTTTCCGTTCACGAAGGCTCTGCGGGTGAATTCGCCGGGTCCGGCACTGCGAGCGCCAGCAGCAATGAGGAGCTCGAGAATACGCGATACGATGTAGGCGGAAGCATGGCAGCTGATTTCCGCGGAGTCTTCTCCCGTGTAGGAATGAGGGGCGCGGAAGATGCTCACCAGCACGTCGTCTACGGACGGGATGCACCCGTATTTCACCGAATATCCATCGGCCGAAGACACGCTGCCGTTCCTGAAGTCCACCACCTCGTCCACGATCCTGAAAGAATCCGGGCCGCTCAGGCGGATAATGGAAATTGCACCGGTTCCCACGGAGGTTGCCGGTGCACATATCGTATCGTCGTAATTCAGCATCTGCTAATAGGTGTCGTAGTACTTGGCCTCGCGGGGAGTGACCTTGTTCATGTTGTCGAGCAGATCGTCGTTGCTCTTGTACTCGTCCATCAGCTGCAGCATGAAGTTCATGGCCTCCAGAGGATTCATCTCCGCGAGGAGCTTGCGCAGTATCCAGATGCGCTGGGCCTTCTCTTTCGGGAGGAGGAGGTCGTCGCGGCGGGTGCCGGAGAGAATGACATTGACTGCGGGGAAGATGCGGCGGTTGCTGAGGTTGCGGTCCAGCTGGAGTTCCATGTTGCCGGTTCCCTTGAATTCCTCGAAGATCACGTCGTCCATCTTGGAGCCGGTCTCGGTGAGGGCGGTGGCAAGGATGGTGAGAGATCCGCCGCCTTCGATGTTTCGGGCTGCGCCGAAGAAGCGCTTGGGCTTCTGGAGGGCGTTGGCGTCGACACCGCCGGTCAGGACCTTTCCGGATGCAGGCTGCACGGTATTGTATGCACGTGCGAGGCGGGTGATGGAATCGAGCAGGATGACAACGTCGTGCCCGCACTCGACCAGGCGGCGGGCCTTCTCCAGCACCATGTTCGCGACCTTGACATGCCTTTCGGCAGGTTCATCGAAGGTGGATGCCACCACCTCGGCCTTGACGCTGCGCTGCATGTCGGTGACTTCCTCCGGACGCTCGTCGATGAGGAGTACGATCTCGTACACTTCGGGGTGATTGTCGGCGATGGCGTTGGCTATGCTCTTGAGCAGCATTGTCTTACCTGTCTTCGGCTGTGCCACTATCAATCCGCGCTGGCCCTTTCCTATAGGAGAGAAAAGATCCACGATGCGGCAGGACACGTCGTTCATGTGACCATGGCCGAGAAGGTTGAATTTCTTGTCCGGGAAGAGGGGAGTGAGGAAATCGAAAGGTACACGGTCGCGGATGAACTGGGGAGTGCGTCCGTTGACGTATTTCACGCGAACGAGGGGGAAGTATTTGTCGCCTTCGCGGGGGGGACGGATTTCGCCGGTGACAGTGTCGCCGTTCTTCAGGCCGTTCTGCTTGATCTGTTGCTGGGCGACGTAGATGTCGTCGGGGGAGTTCAGATAATTGTAGTCGGAAGAGCGCAGGAAGCCGTAGCCGTCGGGCATGACCTCGAGCACGCCGGTTGCCTCGACGGTCCCTTCGTATTCGGGGAGTTTTGGCTTGGGCGGCTGCTGAGGCTGCTGGGCCTGGGGATTCTTCTGCACGTGCGGTTTGAGATAATCGGCACGGGCCTGATCCAGGCTCTCCTTGGCCATTTCGCGGACTAAATCCTTTTTAGGGGCGGCCGGAGCGGCTTCTTCCGCAGCGATGGGAGCTGGGGCTGGTGCAGGAGCCTGTGCCGGTGCCGCTTCCGCAGTAGCTTCGGCCGGAGCGCTCTTGGGCTTGCGGCCGCGCTTCTTGGGGGCCGGCTTCTCAGCCTGGACCGGTTTTTCGGCAGGCGAAGCTTTTTCCGACTTGGCATTTGCCGCTTCTACTGCGGGCTTTTCGGCCTGGACCGGATTTTCGGCAGGCTTTTCTGTCGCATTGGCCTCCGCCTTGGCCGCCGCCGCTTCCTTCTTGGGAGCGGATGCATCCTTGCGGGGACGTCCGCGTTTGGGTTTGGCTTTTTCCTTATCAGGCAGCAGGGATGCGGCCGTAGCCTGCGCATCCAGGATGGCAAAGGCAAGGTCGGCATCCTCCAGATTCTTGATTTTCTTGATGCTGAATTGATTTGCAATGGTCTCGAGCTGCTCTCTACTCATCTTGTTGAGCTCGAAAAGTGTGTGTGGCATATATGAAATTTTAAAAAGCGCCCCGCGAGAGGAGATGCTTTGATTGATGTGCAAATATAAGAAGAATAAGCGATAACTGCAAATTAAATCAGTTGTCCCAGAAACTGCTGCTTTTCTTGAAACGGAGCAGGTCGGCAAGCGCCGCCGCATTGGCCTGTATGCGGAAACTGTAGGACTGCCATGTGCCGGTCGGAACCCAGGAAACCGAAATGTTGAAGCAGTGCATGTCATAGGTGGCGCTGAGCTGAGTGGAAGTCATCTGCTTGGCCTGGAAATCGTAGCCGGAAGAGGCGTTGATGTTCATCTTGGGCGTAAGCTTGATGTTGCCGTTCACTCGCAGTGTCTGGGTAATGTTGTTCTTGACTGCAAGGGAGTTCAGCTTGCTGTCGAAGGACCAGTTCCGGTTGCAGCTGAAAGTGTAGCTGAAGTTGACCGACCAGGGCACGTTCGGATTGGTATAATACAGCCAGCCCCCAGGGATGTATTCACCGGTGTATGGATGAGTGTATATTCTCCTGTAGTAGTTGGCCGGGCTGTCGGAGCCGCCGCCGTCCTTGCTTCCGTCGTTGCCTTTCATGGCGCCCTTGCCGGAAAGCGAATAGGAAAGGGAGAGGGAAGCGTTCGTGAAACGGGCGAGTCCCTGCTTCATGTTGACGGCCCACTCGTTGTACTTGCGGCCCTTGGAATCCACGGCATACGGATCGAAGTTCGCACTTGCGCTGACGCTCACCTTGCCGAACAGCGAAGTGGACATCGACATGCTGATGGTGTTTAACTTCAGGGAGTCTGCAAGGAAATTGTATCCGCTGCGGATGTTGAGCTGGTCTATGAGCTTGACCTTCTTGGAACCGGTGCCGGTGGTGTCCGCAAAGTCGCGGACCTTCGCCTCGAGGTTGTTGCCTATCGAGAAAGACGCTGTGGCGGAACGGCCGCTTCCCGGAGGAGAATACAGTTGACCGCTGTAAATATTGTATTCGTAGGTCTTTATCTCGTTGCTGGAATCGGTATAGGTCAGAGTCCTGTAGCCGTTTGCATAGGTGGCGAGATCCGGGCTCAGCGACATCGAAAGCGACGGAGAGACCACATGACGGATCGCCTGCACCCTGTGATACTTGCCGAAATTGTACATTCCATACAGACGGGTGCTCGCAGAAATCGATCCGGAATATGTCTGGGTGATTCCGAGGTGCGAAAACGCCTTGGACTTCTCGGTCACGACCTTGTCCAGTTCCTCATCGTAACGGGCCTCCGTCGTCCGGAAGAACCAGTTCATCCCGTAGCTCACGGAAGGGGAGAGAGTTATGTACTTGAAGAGGCTGAAGCTCGGAAGGCCTATGCTGAAATTGTGCGTCATGCCGTTCTGGAACCTGTCGAAGAAGCCGTCCTCCATGAACTCGGAGGCCTTGAAATTGATCTTGTTCTGCAGCGAGGTGTTGTACGACAGCGAGAACTTCTCGTACACCTTCTCCTTTCCGACACGGTTCTTCCGCTTGAAAGGATAGAACGTCGCGACGGAGAATGTCAGATTCGGCAGAGTGAAAGCATAGGAACTGTCCCTCGAGTTCTGCGAGTGCAGGGCGTTGAGAGATAGGGTCGCCTTGCCCCCGAAGCTCTTGGAGAAGGAGATTGAAGACGAGGCCTGGTTCTGCAGGGCTTCATTCACCGAGTGTGAGTTGTAACGGCTGTTGCTCGGGCTGGAGAAGTTGACGGAAGCGCTGAACGTGGTGCCGGGGTGAGCCTTAGAATCCTGCGAATGAGACCAGCGGACACCGAAGTTAGTGCTCCGGTTATAATCGGCGCTGCCTTTTTCCCCTGTCCTGTCGTCGGAATAGGTGAGGGAGAAGTTGCCGTTGAACCTGTAATTGACCTTGTATCTGGAATTAAGGTCGATGGCCCAGGATCCGAGGGTGTAATAGTCTCCGGTAGCGGACAGATCGAAATAGTCGCCGAAAACGAAATACATGCCCAGATCCCTCATGTAAAAACCTCTGGCGGTTTCCTCTCCGAAGGTCGGGAAAAGAATGCCGGTAGCCCTCTTGGGCCTCTTCGGAACGAAGCCGAAAGGAAGCACCAGGGGATATACCTTGACGTCCTCGATGACCACATAGGCGGGGCCGAAGACTATCTTCTGGCTGGGCTCCGTCACCACTTTGGCAGCAGTGAGCTGCAGGTAGTAGTGCGGCTCCTCGTGGTCGCATACGGTGTACTTTCCGTTAGTGATGTTGATGGACTTGTCCGGCATCATCTTGATGTCGCGGCCGTGGAGGATGCCGTCATCTTCATTGGTGACCATATTCTTGATGCGGGCCTTGCGCGTGTTGAAATTGTAGCGCAGTTCCTCCATATTATATACCTTTCCACCTTCCGACATTACAGGCCGCCCTTTCCAGTCGGCAAGCAGGGAATCGTAAACCCCATAGGCGTGAACCACGCCCGTGGTCACGTCGTAGTCCATCCTCTCGGCGGTCAGCTCCATATTCTGGTATCTGACTTTTACATCGCCGTAGTAGTGTATCATGCGCGCCCCGTCCACGAAATTCTCCACGACGGAATCCCTGGCGGCCGAGAATGCAGGTGCGCGCAGCGACGAACTTTTCATCAGAGCTGCCGAATCGGCACGGAACAGGGAGTCCGCGATGCGGATGGAATCCCTGCGTGCAAGCTCGAGGGAGTCCGGCAGGACTACCTTCTTCTCTGCGATCTGGGAGGAAAACGCCGGCTCGCGCGACCTTCTCGGCCGCTGCGCATCCAGATCATGCGCGGCGGCAGTAAAAAAAGCCACTGCAAGAAACAGGTATTTAATTTTCCTCAATTGCAATTTTTTCCTAAATTTGCAAAGTACAAAAGTAAGATTTATTTCTGAAACACGCAATCTGCATATTCCTTTCTTTGTTGCTGGGGCTGTTTCCGCTCCGGTCGGAGACCCTCAAACTTCGTACCGTAGTCATAGATGCAGGACACGGCGGAAAGGATGCAGGCGCAGTCAGCAAAGACAAGAAGTCTTACGAAAAGACCTTCACTCTCTCGATAGCGTCATCCCTTGCCGAAAAAATCCGCGAAGAGTTCCCGGACGTCAAAGTCGTGATGACACGCACCACCGACAAGTTCGTCGAACTGAGGGACCGCGCCCAAATAGCCAACAAGGCCGAGGGTCAGCTCTTCATCTCCGTTCACATCAACTCCAGCGTCAGCACATCGCCCAACGGCTACTCGGTGCATATCCTGGGCCAGTCCTCTAACAAGAACAGGGATCTGTTCGCATATAATATGGATGTGGTGAAGCGCGAGAATTCCGTAATTCTTCTCGAAGACGACTATTCCACCAAATACCAGGGTTTCGACCCTTCCGACGAGCAGTCCTACATTTTCATGACACTGATGCAGAACGCCCATCTGGAGCAGAGCCTTCTGGTGGCCTCTGTCATCTCCGAAAAACTCAAGGGCGGCCCCATACGGGCGGACAGGGGAATATGGCAGAATCCTTTCTATGTGCTTTGGAAGACTGCCATGCCGGCCGTCCTTGTCGAGCTCGGTTTCATTTCCAACCAGAACGACCTCTCCATCCTGAAGCAGGAAAACAAAAGGGAAGACATCGCCGAACGTCTGTTCCAGGCATTCAAGGAATATAAAGGCATTTACGACAGCAGCCTGGACATTCACCGCAAAGAAGAGACTCAGGCTCCTGCCGCCCCGCAGGTCGCAGCCGTCCGCTACGGCACCCAGATATTCGCAAGCAGCCGCAGCATCGACCTCTCGGACGAAATGTTTATGGGCTATGTGCCGGAAGTTATAAACATCGGTTCGCTCAATAAATACATAATAGGTGTTTTCGAGTCCGAGGAGGAAGCCCGCAAGGCCAACCTGCAGATTAAAAAAAGGTACCCCGGCTGCTTTATGGTAAAACTGGGTTCCGATGGTGTAACCCGCTTCAAATAAGAAGGTAAATAATTTTGAAAGATTATAAATAAGAATGCTTTTTTAACGCATTCTTTTTATTTTTGCCTTATATTAAAATGTTGATAACAAACGATTTACATCAGTTGTTAAATTGCATTTAGTTTTCCTTTTATATAAGACATAAAAATTTATTTTCCAATAGTTATAAAAATATTTTACTGTTTTTTTTTAACCTTTTTT
>R22__coassemble_2146_pt1 | contig 8781 bp, 7 predicted proteins | sample R22__metabat2_high_PE_057 | metagenome-assembled genome bin R22 | reverse complement strand
CGCCGAACATAAAAAAGAGAAGCCGGCTAAAAATCGCTTTTTAGTCGGCCTCTTTTTATATTTGCAACATGAAAAGGAACCTGTCTATCGTATTGCTGTTCGCTGCCGCCGTTTTGACCGAGGCGACTTCCCCGAAACTGAAAGAATTCCCTGCCGGCGACAGCCGCATCACATATGTAGCGCGCACGCTGGTCAAAGACAATACTGTGTCTTTCGACTGGACAGGCTCCAGGGTACGGATATCCTTCGAAGGCAATTATCTTGCAGTCAAGCTCAATGACAGCGGCAAGGACTGGTTCAACCTGTGGCTGGACAATCCGGCCGGCCCTTTTGCCGACCAGGTGCTTACGGCAAAAGGAGACACCACCCTTGTACTTTGCGATCCCGCGGCACTCAAGGCCCGTTACGGCAAACGTATTCCAAAGCAGCATACTGTCATCCTCCAGAAAAGGACAGAAGCCAGCCAGGGCAGGGTTACGGTACAGAGCATCCTTACTGACGGCGAGCTTCTTCAGGCGGAGCCTGTCAAGGAAAGAGTCATTGAATTCGTCGGAGACTCGTTCACCTGCGGATACGGCGCCGAAAACAGCAAGCCGGAAGATCCGTTCCGTCCCGAAGACGAAAACCAGAATTTCACTCATGCCGCTATTTTGGGCAGATACTTCGATGCCGACATCCTGGTAATGGCACATTCAGGACAGGGTGTCAACCGCAACTACAATGACGGCGGGCGCGGTTACACCCAGGTGGACAGATACCTCCGGACCTTCGACAGTTCCGCCCCGGACGATACGCTGGCGGCGAAATGGAATCCGAAGCATTTCCCCGTCAAGCCGGCGATTACCGTGATTTACCTTGGAGAAAACGATTTTTCTCGCGGCAGACAGCCAGCCGAGAGGCTCTTCGTCGAGGACTACATCCGGCTCTTGAAGGAGATCAAGGCCTTCTACGGCGACGAACATCCCATCCTGTGCGCTGCGCCAAGGATCGAAGTATTCGAATACGTGCGTGCCGCTGTGGACAAAGCCGGGCTGCATAACGTATCATATACAGGCATCTTCCGCAACAGCTTTCTCAGGAACGAAACGGGGTCTGCAGGTCACCCTGCCTACCCCGCCCAGTTGAAAATCGCGCACAGCTTCATCCCGTACGTATCCAGTCTGACCGGCTGGACGCTGCAGGACAAAGCCATACGATAATCTATCCGCAATAGAAATACTTCTCTACCAGACTGCGCATCAGTTTGGTATCTCCGCGTGCATCCTTGTGCAGCGACGAATCGTCGAAAGATTTCAGGGCCTTGACGATTCCGTCTATCATACGAGGACGGAATACGTCGGCTTCTTCATAAACCGAACGAGCTTTCTCGAGGCAATCGGCGCTTTCGACGCAGCAAGTAGGCAGTTGTTCAAGCGTGGCCAGACGTGCAGCATTCTCGCTCTTGTGTATGTCCATATCCACATACTTCTCTTCCGCTATACGCAGGGCGTCTTCCCTGGGCATCTCCAGCCCCTTGCGGGCAGCTACGCACAAACCGGCCATCAGTTGATAAATGTCTGCGGAGCAGTCCGGGCTGCGCATTTCGAAGGTCTGCTTTCCCGTGGTATCCGCATCGGACTCTTTCTCAAGAGGGTTAGCTTTTGAGCACATATCCGTGCCGGCACTCCATCCGAGAGGCACACGCACGAGGGCGGAACGGTTGCAATCGCCCCAGCATACATTCGTGGGCGCCTCCTGATGGGGAACAAGGCGGAAATAAGATGTAGGATTCTTATTGCCGAAGGCAGTTATGGACGGAGCCATCTCCAACAATCCGGCAATTGCACGCTTCGCCTCCTCGGACAGTTTCCCGTCCTTGCCGAGGGTCACGTTGCGGCCGTCCTTCATAAGACGCATATGAATGTGCATTCCGGAACCGGCCTTGCCGGTCGTAATCTTGGGAGCGAAACTGACGTCAAGCCCGTACTTGAATGCAAGATTCCTGATCACCCATTTGGCCAGCAGCAACTGGTCGGCGGCTGTCTCGACAGGATTCGGCAGGAACTCTATCTCGTTCTGCTCATAAACTTTTCCGTCCAGAGTAAAGTTACCAACTTCGCTATGGCCGTACTTGATCTGGCCGCCGGTCTTTGCGACGTGGTCCATGCATGCGCGGCGGAAATCATTCAGTTTGGCAAAGGGTTCGCTTTCGTGATAGCCTTTCTGGTCCGTCGCAGGGAAAAGCGGATCTTCGTCACAGATGACATAGTACTCCAGTTCTCCCATCGCCTCGAACTGCATGCCCGTTGACTCTTCAAAAGCCTTCTCGGCCCTCATGAGGGTTGCATGAGGGGCACAATCGAATGGTTCTCCATCCTTGTTATAGAAACTGCACAGGAAACACAGTGTCGGTATTTCATTGAACGGATCCACAAAAGCAGTTCGATAGCGAGGAATCACATACAGGTCGCTGTTTCCGGCTTCGATAAAGGAAGGGAAAAGACTTGATCCGTCGACACGTTCTCCTTCGGTGAGTATGGTTTCGGCGTACTCATAACTGTTTACTGTAAAATTGAGAGTCTTCACGCGCCCGTCTTCCGCCGGGTACATAAAATCAATCATGCGGATATTCTTCTCGCAGATGAAATTGAGCATATCCTCACGGGTGAAGGTTTCAGGAGCCTTCTCCAGGAAAGCGACCACCTCGTTGGGATTCAGTGTTATCTTCTTGTCCATTATATGATTATGGTTTAGTTGGAAACTTTGGATACAGCCTCGGCGCAGCGTATGCCGTCAATGGCGGACGACACTATACCTCCGGAATACCCCGCACCTTCTCCGCAGGGATATATCCCGGGGATGGAAACGTACTGCAGGGTCTCCGGGTCTCTGGGGATGCGCACCGGCGAAGAAGTCCGAGACTCTACACCGAGCAGCAACGCGGCATTAGTATAGTAATTACGGATTTTGACACGGGGGAATACCTTGCGTAAACGCTCTGCCACGATTGGAGGCAAGAGTTCGTGCAAAGGAGCGGAAATCACTCCCGGATGATATGAAGTCTCCGGCATTTTCTTGCTCAGTTTGCCCAGGCAGAAATCCTCCATTCTCTGAGCAGGCGCCGTCATAAGATTGACAGGATTGAACCGGGCACAATACTCAAACATCCGTTTCTCAACAGAATACTGCCAGTCCATGAGCCGGAATGGATCGTTTCCGGGCACATCTTCGGGTTCGATCTGGACTACGACTCCAGCATTGGCAAACTTGCCGCTGCGAGCCGAATTGCTCATTCCGTTGAGCACGACAGTTCCGGGCTCGGTGGAGGAAGGCACAAGTATGCCTCCGGGGCACATGCAGAAGGAGAATACTCCCCTCCCATCCTGTTGCTCCACGAACGAATACTCCGCTGCGGGGACGCCAGGTTTCCACATTCCGTGGTACTGCGACCAGTTTATCTTCTCCTGGGGATGCTCCACTCGTACTCCCAGGGCGAAGCCCTTCGCTTCCAAAGCGCCCTTTTGCGAGGCAAGCATCTCATATATATCGCGTGCAGAGTGCCCTGTAGCGAGGATAACCGCCTTTCCGCAATACTTCTTTCCATCGGCACAGGCGACAGTAAAACTCCCGGCTTCGCCTTCAATGGCGACCACTTTCGATTCAAAATGATACTCTCCTCCGTGGGCGATGATGCACTTGCGGATATTCTCCACGACTACAGGCAGTTTGTCCGAACCAATATGAGGATGGGCATCAATCAGGATATCCTTCGATGCCCCGAAGTTCACCAGTTGCTGAAGCACCTCGCGTATATCTCCCCTCTTGGATGAGCGGGTATAGAGTTTGCCGTCGGAGAACGCACCGGCGCCGCCTTCGCCATAACAGTAGTTGGACTCAGGATTGACCTGCCCCGTCTGCGAGAGCTTCGCCATGTCGAATTTGCGGGCGTGTACATCCTTGCCTCTTTCCAGTATTACCGGTTTGAGCCCGAGCATAAGCAGCTTCAATGCGGCGAACATTCCCGCAGGGCCTGCCCCGACAACAATTACCGCTTCCGCATTATGCACATCCTGATACTCTGCCAGGGTGTAAGGCTGATATTCCCCGGGTTCGTAGGCTTCGTACCTGTAACGCCAGACCGGCTCCTTGCGTGCATCCACCGACCTTTTTACGGCAACCCACTGCAGACCTCCTGCCTTGGCTTCTATTTCTTTGAGACGCGGCTCCCTGGTCAGGGGGCAGCTGATTTCGAATTCTTTCATATTACTCCACTTCCTGTCATCTCACCGTCATCGGCATACCAGACGGCGAACTGCCCCGCGGTAATCCCGCGCTGGGCATTGTCGAAAACAATATAAAGCCCGTCCGCCCTCTGCAGCAGCGTCGCGCTCTGAAGGGGCTGGCGATAGCGTATGCGCACACGGCAGCGCCGGACTTCTCCCGTACTCATGGCGAGGTCCGGCCGGATCCAGTGGATCTCCTCCGGAGCGACTCTCAGGCAGAGACGCGACAAGCCGGGATGCGTATGGCCCTCGCCGACATAGATTATGTTCCTGTCGGTATCTGTGGAGATGACGAAGATGCTGTCCTTGTGTCCGCCTATGTTCAGGCCCTTGCGCTGGCCGATTGTGTAGAACTGGGCTCCCTCATGCCGCCCGACTATCTTCCCGAAGGGATTCTCCTTGTAGCGCGTCTTGCGTATATGCTTCTTGCCGGAACGGTAGACTTCGGTCTCGAACCGTATCGCCCCGTAGGAAAGAGGCGTCGACAGCGTACGCAGATCTTCGTCGCCCAGGGATGCGATCCGCGCATCGTCGAAGGGGCGGGTATCGAGGGTTGCGGACGCCTTGTCTTCGGAAATATAGTGGGATATTACCGGAAGCGGGCCGGTGTAATCGTCGCGGAGCATTCCGCGGACGATCTCGCACTGCCTCTGGTAGAGGGCATCCTGCTCATAGAAAGAAGGATACACCTCGACCACATCCCCTTCTACGGACTTCAGTTTCTGCTGCAGGAATGTCGGAAGGTCCACCTTGCCAACGAAGCATATGCCCTGCGAGTCTTTCTTGTCGGCGGAAGGAAGATCGGCTTCCTTTGCAATTGCGCGGACCTCGCTTTTCAGGAGATGCCCTATCGGAAACATCGCCTTGGAAAGCTGCTCCTGATTCAGCTGGCACAGGAAATAGCTCTGGTCCTTGCCCGGGTCCACTCCCTCCAGAATGCGATAGATTGTCTTGTCATCCTGGGCGGAACGGATGGCCTCCTTTCGGCAGTAATGCCCGGTCGCAACCATATCCGCCCCCATTTTCTGTGCAACCCGAAGGAAGGCATCGAACTTTATCTCGCGATTGCAAAGCACGTCCGGATTGGGAGTGCGGCCCTTCGAATACTCGTCGAACATGTAATCGACCACCCTCTGGCGGTACTCCTTGCTGAGGTCGACGAAATAGAACGGGATGCCTATCTTGCGGGCCACCATTTCGGCTACGAACTTGTCTTCTTCCCATTCACATTCCCCATGGAGGGTGGCATCGGCATCATGCCAGTTCTGCATGAACATTGCAAAAACGTCGTAACCCTGCTGTTTGAGAAGCAGAGCGGCGACACTGGAGTCGACACCTCCGGATAGTCCAACACAAATCTTCATAAAATGCAAAGATAGCAAAAAAGAGCCGCAATCCGGCCTAGAGCGCCTTAATACGGCGTATGAGCAGAAGCATATATACCCATACCACTGCAATCGAAGCCACTGCGGCAATCTGCGAGCCGCTGATATCCCTTATCCAGCCCAGGACAGGAGGCAGGATTGCTCCGCCGATCAAGCCGACAATCAGAAGGGCCGACACTTCATTTGCCTTACCCGGGGCACGACGCATTGCAAATGAAAAGACAATGCCGAACAGATTGGCATAGCCTATGCCAAAGATGCATACAGCGATGAGCGCAGCTACCAGGCCCGATTTCCCAAATAGCACAAGAAGCACGAGCCCGAGCATCGCCAGCCAGCATCCAGCTGCAAAAAACTTTTTGTCTGAAACTTTCAGCAGCAGTGCTCCTCCGGCAAATGCAGCGATCGTTCGAGCAAGAAAATACAGGCTGTTGCAAAGATTCGCCTTCTCGGCGGGAAGGCCGAATTCATCCGTCATAAGGCGCGGCAGAGTCATGTTCACTGCGACATCGGCCGCGACCAGCACGACTATCCCGAAAAAGAAAGCAAGAATTGTCCTGTCTTTAAGCAGCACCAGGGTATCTTTGAATCTGACGCTTTTCTGCTCCCTCGGAGTTTCTTCTATGGGCGACAGCCAAAGCCACACGAGGCCCAGCAGCGAAAGCCCGGCATAAATCGGGAACAGCAGCTGCCAGTGCCCCAGGGAAACGGCGGTCCACATGGCGATGAACGGCGCGACGATGCTGCCGAAGGCCTTCGTGGCCTGGCCGAAGGTGATCGTGGAAGTGACCCTGTCGGCATCGACAACATCCGTAACGAGGGGATTCATCGCAACCTGAAGTATCGTATTGCCTATCCCTATGAGAGAGAAAGCGATAAGCACGCCCGTGAAACTGTACCACAGATACGGCAGCATGAGGGCGAACACGTGGATTGCCAGACTGAGCAGGACCATGTTCTTTCTCCCCCACCTGGTGAGAGCCATCCCGACCGGAATCGAAAGGAGCAGGAACCACAAATAACAAGAAAGAGAGATAGTATTGACAAGCCCGTCGGACATTCCGAAATCTACACGCACATTGTTGGTGATCAGGCCTATCATGTCGATGAACCCCATTGCAAGGAAGCCGAACATTACAGGCAGTATAACCGATAGCGAATTCTTTTTCATAGGATACAGTTTTAAAATCCCATCCCCGCTTCTATGGCATGGATAAGAATGTGTATTATTTTTATGTGTATTTCCTGTATGCGGTCGGAATGAGGAGCGGCCGGAGCGCAGACAGCCGCATCTGACATGCTCTCGAGAGGATTTCCGGAAGGCCCGGTCAGGGCTATCACTTTCATTCCCTTTTCCCTGGCGGCAGCCGCGGCCCCGAGCACGTTCGCGGAAGTGCCTCCGGTGCTGATGGCCAGCAGTACATCCCCCTTGCATCCCACACCTTCCACATAACGGGAGAACGCCTTTTCGTAGGAAAAATCGTTCGATGTGCAGGTAAGATATGCCGGATCGTTGATGGCTATCGCCGGCAGACTCCTCCGGCCGGCGCGGTAGCGCCCGGTAAGCTCCTCTGCAAAATGGGTGGCGTCGCACAGCGATCCGCCGTTGCCGCAGCTGATTATCTTGCAGCCGGCGGCAAGGGCTTCGGTGCAGATGCGTGCGGCAGCCTCTATCGAATCTGTTGTCGAAGGCTCGGAAAGAAAGCGCTCGAGCTCGTCTTTCGCCTCCTGAAGGTCGTATTGTATCAGTTCTCTCATCGGCGTGAGTGGTTTAAGGACAATAAATATACGAAAATTCTACAAAATTCGTATCTTTGAGGACTGTAACACTGATTTATGACCGAAAAAGAAATCAATATCAGGTTTCGCGAGTATTCCACGATTGAAGAACTTCCGGAGGAGGACCGCGAACTTGCACACGCAGCCGTCGAGGCTATGAAAGGCTCGTATGCCCCCTATTCGAAATTCAACGTCGGCGCGGCCTTGCGCCTGAGCAACGGGATTATTGTCAAGGGGGCGAACCAGGAGAACAACGCCTATCCCTCCGGGCTCTGCGCCGAGCGCACCGCAATGTTCTGGGCCGGAGCCAATTACCCGGACGAAGCCATGTTGTCGATAGCCATTGCAGGAGGCCGGGGAGGGCAGCTGGAAGAGTCTCCCGCCACTCCATGCGGAGCATGCCGCCAGGTAATGGCTCAATATCAGATGAAGAGCGGCCGGCCGATGTCCGTGATAATGATCGGAAGCAGACACATATGGAAGTTCGACCGGGTAGACTACATTCTGCCGCTTATCTTTGACAGTATTTAAGAAAGTTTTCTTATATTTGCCGACGGGAAAGTCGTACACGACCAGCTCCCTCCCAACTCCCCCAGGGCAGGAATGCAGCAAGGGTCAGAGGTTGTAGCGGTGCGATGTGCTAAGCTTTCCCTTTTTTCGTATATGAAATCTGATATAATCATAATAGGAGGGGGTGCCGCCGGTCTCATGGCGGCGTATGGAGCGGCGTCCGTTCTGGTTGCCGGCGGCAGCGACGCATCGGTACTGCTTCTCGAGAAAATGCCGCGTCCGGGCCGCAAGATCATGATTACCGGCAAAGGACGCTGCAATTTCACGAATGTCAAGGACTGGAACGAGTTCAGCGCCCATATCCGCAGCAAATCAAACTTTGTCAAGCCCGCTTTTTACAACCTGACACCCGTCAGGCTCGTGGAGTTCTTCGAATCTTCCGGGATGCCTGCGGTCGTAGAACGCGGCGACAGGGCTTTCCCCGCCTCCTACCATTCCACCGACGTCATCGACACGCTTGTCCGGGTCTGCCACGGAGCAGGGGTAAAGATCCAGAGCGAGGCCGAAGTCGTCTCGTGTCGCTGCGAAGCGGCCGGGCAGGGGAAGGAAACCCGTTTCAGCCTGTCGACCGCGGACGGGAGCGTCTTCACCTGCAGCAAACTGATCGTCGCCACCGGAGGGCTTTCCTATCCGAATACAGGTTCCACCGGTGACGGCTACCGCTTCGCAGCCGCAGCCGGCCACAGCATTACTCCCCTCTTCCCGTCACTCACAGCCCTTGTCCCCCGCGGCTATAAACAAACATCTCCTGAAAATCAAGCACTTACCGAGGAGCCTCACCACAT
>R22__coassemble_2140_pt1 | contig 8798 bp, 5 predicted proteins | sample R22__metabat2_high_PE_057 | metagenome-assembled genome bin R22 | reverse complement strand
GCATCTGTTTTTGAGCGGGTCGTGCGTGAAACAGGCGATCTTACGCACGGAAACAATCATTATAATGAAACTTAAATTTTAGTTTTTACCCCCGCCCGTACCCCGGACAAATCCATTTTTCATTTGTTCCTTTGTATTCAAAAAAGAATGGATATGAAAAATGTCATTGAAAAAAAGCCCGTCAATTATTCAGTTCTGGAAGGCAACTGTGAAGCCACCTTCCTGAACGGAGGCCCTTACTGGCATCTTTGCACTCCGGGGCAATTCACGGAACTGCTGTTTGAAACCGACGAGGATTATCGTTTCATTATGAACACGATAGCGATTGCATCCGCTGCCTATAAAGTAGTAATCATCACTTTTGAAGTAATGAGCAACCATCTGCATTTTATACTGGAAGGTGAAGATAGCGAATGCAGGAGGTTCTTCGATGCCATAAAGCGCAGATTGGGCAGGTACTATCATACTATAGGACGTTATGTTGACTTGAGTGGCTTCACTTGCAAAGTGATTCCCATCGAGGATTTACGCGCCATGAGGATTGAGATTGTCTATGTCAACAGGAATGGTTATCTGTCAAATGAATCACACACACCATTTTCATATCCCTGGGGAAGTGGATGCCTGTATTTCTCAAAAGCACAATTTGGGCATATCAAATATGCAGATCTCACGGATTTACAAAAAAGGCGAATCTGCCGTGGCAGGCCAGCCGCTTTGCCAGACAGTTTTTTTGTTATTGACAACATCATTGACATGTCCAGTTTCTGCGCCATCAATAAAGGAATGGCTTTCTACCGCAATGCTCACCATTATTTTTCATTATTGGCAAAAAACTATGAGGCATACTCAGAGATTGCAAAACGGCTGGGAGATGATGTTTTTCTTTCAGACGATGAAATGTTCGCTGTCTTGACCCTCTTGAGCAAAAAGGAATATGGAGGCACTCGCCCGGCAATGCTTCCAGTAAAAGACAAACTGCATCTGGCGCGAAGGATGCGGTCTGAATACAACGCATCCGAAGGGCAGATCCAACGTATGCTGCGATTGGACAGGAATGTCATCGCCGAATTGTTCGGCAAATAGGAGTCCCAGTCCCGTGCGCAAAACCGGCCTCTTTACGCACGGGGCATCTGTTTTTGAGCGGGTCGTGCGTGAAACAGGCTTTTTTACGCACGGGGGAACAAGCTTTGTCGTTTTTTTACTAACTTTGTGCAAAACAACACACAAATGAAACTACGTACCATTCTTTTCGTGTTCGCCGGCTCTTTGCTGTTTGCCGCGAGCATCATTCCCGCCGATGCAAAAGCCAAGAAATCCAAGACTCTTCCTGCAGAAGTAAGCATGAGCAAGCAGGTGCTGCAAGACAAGATCAGAGGCGCCTGGGCAGGACAGGTGATAGGCTGCACTTACGGCGGCCCCACCGAATTCAAGTATTCGAACTTCATCCCGGATGAATATACCATCGACTGGAACGAGCACCTGATCAAATGGTGGTACGACCATGTCCCCGGACTATACGACGATGTCTATATGGACCTGACCTTCGTGGAGGTTTTCGACAAGGAAGGTCTCGACGCCCCGGTAGAATCCTTTGCAAAGGCATTCGCGAATGCGGGATATCCCCTCTGGCATGCCAACCTTCAGGCCCGCTACAACATTCTGCACGACATCATGCCCCCGGCATCCGGAGACTGGCGCTATAACGCCCACGCCGACGACATCGACTTCCAGATCGAAGCCGACTACGCAGGCATCATGGCCCCCGGCATGATCAATGCCGCGACAAGCTACACCGACGAGATCGGCCATATCATGAACTATGGCGACGGTTGGTACGGCGGAGTATACGTCGCTGCCATGTACGCCCTTGCATTCGTCACCGACGACATCCCCTTCATCGTGAAGGAAGCTCTCAAGACCATCCCTTCGCAGAGCCGCTACTACAAATGCATGGCCGACGTCATCAAATGGTGGGAGAAGTACCCCGACAACTGGCACATCACCTGGGCTCTCGCCAACGAGAAATACGGATTCGACATCGGCTGCCCCAGCGGATACAACTCCGCATTCAACATCGACGCCGTAATCAACAGCGCCTACATCATCATCGGACTCCTCTACGGTAACGGCAACTTCTACCGCACCATCGACATCTCCACCCGCTGCGGCTACGATTCCGACTGCAACCCTGCATCCGCCGGCGGAATCCTCGGCACCATCCTCGGATTCAACAAGATTCCCGAATACTGGAAACTCCCCATTTACGAGGTGGAGGACAGGGACTTCGCATATACCGACATCTCCCTCAACCGCGCCTGCAAGATGAGCTTCAAGCAGGCTCTCCAGGTAATCGAGAAGAACGGCGGCAGCACCGAAGGTGCGACTGTCAAAATCAAGACTCAGAAGCCCCAGGCAGTACGTTTCGAGCAGAGCTTTGCTGGCCACTGGCCCATCGCCAAGAAAGAAATCAAGCAGACTCCTTTCAAGATGGGAGAATACAAATTCGAAGGCAAAGGTGCCGTCCTTTCCTATCATTTCATCCTTCCGAAACCTTACAACGTCAGCGATTACGAAGCGAACGTGGAAGTCTGGGTAGATGGCAAACTCTACACTACGGTGAAACTCCCCACCTCCGGTAACGGTCAGACCCGCGAAGTATGCGGAATCTGGGACCTGGCTCTCGGCGAGCACAAAGTAGCCTTGAAATGGACCAACAAGACCGATGACATCAACATGGTCATCGACAACATCAACATCTTCTCCGACAAACCCGCACCGGTCAAGCACGTCGACAAATGAGAAAAATACTGACTATCATGGCGGCAGTCCTCATGGCACTGCCGCTATTTGCAACAAGTTCGAAATCCGTCTGGCAAGCCTTCCAGAACCCGTCCGACGCCTACAGGCCCTACGTACGCTGGTGGTGGAACGGCGACCGCGTGGACGAGGCGGAAATCCGCAGGGAACTAAATCTGCTGAAGGAAGCTGGAATCGCCGGCGTGGAAATCAATCCCATATCCTTCCCCGGCAGGCAGGAGGACGCGATCGGCAAGAAAACCCTGATATGGCTGAGCGACGAATGGATCGACATGCTGGGGGTCGCCTTTGACGAAGCGAAAAAGCTCGGGATGACATGCGACCTCATCGTCGGATCCGGCTGGCCTTTCGGAGCGGAGAACCTTCCCCGCGAGGAGAGGGCATCCGTAATCCTGACTCTCTGCGACAAGGCCACGGGAGGCACGCTCTACGAGAAATCCAAGTTCCACGTTTTCAAGGAGTTGGACCCGGGAGTATCGATCACCAATCCCAGGCGCACCCCCGAGTTGCTGAAAGCCCTGCTGGTTCCGGATCCCATCAACGACCTCGGCGAGGCGGTCGACGTGACGGACAGATTCCAGGATGACGTCCTCAAGATGAAGATCCCCGCAGGCAAGTGGCAGGTGTATTACATGGTGAAGTACGATTCCTTCGCCAGCGTCATCAACGGGGCGCCCGGAGCGGCAGGTTCCATCCTCGACCACATGAACGCCGAAGCCGTGCGCAAGTACCTCGACCGCATGTCCGACAGGATCGAGTCCAGGCTTGGCCCCCTCTCGCAGCATCTCCGCGCATTCTTCGTTGACAGCATGGAGCTCGAAGGCACCAACTGGACAGGCGACTTCGCCGAGCAGTTCAAAGCCCGCAGAGGATATGACGTCATGCCTTGGCTGCCTTTCACCATGTTCAAGGTCGGGCGTCTCGGCGACGTGCTCGACTTCAACTACGGTTGCAAGAAGGGAGAAAAGTTCCAGGAGCAGGTCAACCGCGTCCGCTTCGATTTCGAACTGACAAAGGCTGAACTCCTGGACGAACGCTTCTTCAGGGTGTATGAGCAGTGGGCCCGCGAGAAAGGGGTCAAGTCCCGCGCGCAGGGCTACGGCCGCGGATTTTTCATAGAAGAGACCTCGATGGGCCTGGACATTCCTGAAGGAGAGTCCTGGACCACCAACTGGCTGCGTCACCGCATTGGCGAGGAGATGGGCGACGAGGACTACCGCCGCGGAAGAGCCTACACTATGATAGACAAGTATGTCTCCTCCGCAGCGCATCTTACCGGAAAACGCCTCGTGAGCTGCGAGGAGATGACAAACACCTACAAGGTATTCTCCACTCCGCTGGAACTGCTGAAAGTCGGCTCCGACATGAGCTGCATCTCCGGCATTACACATTCCGTATGGCACGGCTTCAACTACTCCCCCAAGGAAGCTCCTTTCCCCGGATGGGTGCAGTACGGAAGTTACTATAACGAGAAGAACACCTGGTGGCCCTATTGGAAACTGCTGAACGACTACAGGGCCAGGTTGGGCGCCCTGGTGCGCAATGCCGACATGTATACCGACATCGCCATCCTCCCCGCCAACTATGACATGTGGACGGAGATGGGAGTCCAGACCGAACCTTTCCCCGTAAAACTGAATGTCCCGTACACATCCCTCGTATGGGAGGCCATCCACAAGAACGGAGGCGGTGCGGATTACGTATCCGAGCGCATCCTGAAAGATGCCACGGTCGACGGCGGGAAGCTTTGCTACGGTCCTAAGAAATACAGCGTGCTGTTCCTGGTTTCGGTGAAAGGCACCACTCTGGAGGCAATGCAGAAGATTCGCGAGTTCGTCCTCGGCGGAGGCCGGGTATTCTGCATAGGGAACGCGCCATCCAAGTCGGTAGGATTCAGCGATTTCGAGAGGCGCGACGCCCAGATTGCGGAGATCGTTTCCGAGTTGGAAGCTTCCGGCAATTTCACCATCCTGCCCGCTGCGGAAGGCGACCACTATCTGGAATGGTACACGGATGTCATGCAGAAGTACGACCTGCCCCACGCCATAACCATCAGCAATCCCGACCGTTTCCTGCTGCAGGACCGTTTCGTGATGGATGACGGCAGCAATTTCTTCCTGTTCGTGAATGCCAACATGAGCGAAAGCCGCGCCACCGACATCACCTTCCCGGCATCGGTCACCAAAGGACGCAAGGCTTGGATCTACGACCCTGCTACAGGCAAGCGCCATTCGCTGAAGATTCCTGCCGACGGCAAGATTCATTTCGAATTCGGCCCTTCGGAGAGTTTCGTGTTCATGTTCAACAAACTCCCCGGGAACGCCCCCGAATACAAGCCTCTGCCCGTCCGCACGAATGGAAGCGAGATAAAGAACTGGAAAGTGGTCCTCGATAATCCTGAGGTCAAAGATGTTCCCGACACCACCATGGCCGATCTGAAGGACCTGAAGGACATCGAAGCCTACAAGAACTTCATGGGAACCGCCACCTACACAACCACGGTCAATGTGGCAGGAGAGCTCCCCAGGTATCTCAATCTCGGCAAAGTCGGCTACATAGCGGAAGTTACGGTCAACGGCAAGCCGGCCGGAATCCACTGGTACGGGAACAGCGTTCTCGATGTCAGCGGTCTGCTCGTCAAGGGTGACAACCTCATAGAGGTGAAGGTCACCACCCTGATGAGCAACTATATGCAGACTCTCAAGGACAATCGCAATGCGCAGCGTTTCGTGCTTCGTCGCAATACTCCCCTTCTTCCTTCCGGACTGATAGGGCCAGTGACGTTGTACTAACGTCAGGATACAGTTTACCCTGGAGCGAACCTGCCACCCCCGGCCAGGGGGAGGGCGCCCTTTAGGGAGGGGGTTGTCTCCAGGGTAAACTGTATCCTGACGCCTGAGTTATTTCAACAGCTCTTCGCTGCGGGCTATGAAGTCGCTGAGGGCTTTGCCCTTGAGCAGGCCGTTGGAGAGGAGAGCGAGGTCAACGACCTGACGCAGAAGCGGAGACTCCTTGTCCTTGCTTTCCCATATCTTGGCTATGAGCGGATTCTCCATGTTCACCTTGATGTTGAACGACTCGGGCATCTGGCCGTAGAAGTTCATTCCTCCTCCGAGAGCGCTCATCTCGCGGTAGCGGCGCATGAACTCGTTGCGGGTGATAAGCACCGGCGCTGAATTCTCCCCGAGATTCTCGGGCTCCACATAGTATTCGTTGCCTTCGGGAAGGGCTGACTTGAAGAGATCGTCGAGGGCTTTCTTGTCGTCCTCGCTCATCTCCGGCTTAACCTTGTCCTCCTTGGGGATGAGATTGCCCACGGAGTCGGAATCGACACGGGCGAAGCGTGCGTCCTTGAGTTTCTGCTCGAGCAGGTTGACGAAGTGGGCGTCCAGTTCGCAGTCCATCAGCAGCACGTCGTATCCGAGGTTCTTCGCCGCCTCAATCTGGACATACTGATCATCGAGGTTGGTAGCGTACAGATAGACCACCTTCTTGTCTTTGTCGGTCTGTTCGGTTTCGATTGCCTTGCGATAGTCTTCGAAGCTGAAGAACTTGCCGTCGGTATTCTTGAACAGTGCGAAGTTCATGGCGCGCTCGCAGAACTTCTCGTCGGAGAGCATGCCGTACTCAATGAAGAGTTTGAGGTTGTCCCATTTCTGCTCGAACTGCTCACGCTGCTCCTTGAAGATTTCTTCCAGTCTGTCGGCGACCTTCTTGGTAATATAGGTGCTGATCTTCTTGACATTGGCGTCGCTCTGCAGGTAGCTCCTGGATACGTTCAGAGGGATGTCCGGGGAGTCTATCACGCCGTGAAGCAAAGTAAGGAAATCCGGCACGATGTTGTCGACGTGGTCCGTGACGAACATCTGGTTGCAGTAGAGCTGGATCTTGTTCTTGTCGATGGCCATGCGTTCCTTGATCTTGGGGAAGTAAAGCACGCCGGTGAGGTTGAACGGATAGTCCACGTTCAGATGGATCCAGAACATAGGTTCCTCATCGAAAGGATAAAGGGCCTTGTAGAAGTTCTTGTAGTCTTCTTCCTTGAGTTCGGAAGGAGCCTTGGTCCAGATGGGGTCGATGTTGTTGACAACGTTGTCTTCCTCGGTTTCGACCTCCTTGCCGTCCTTCCATTCGGTCTTCTTGCCAAACACGACCGGAACCGGCATGAACTTGCAGTATTTGCCGAGCAACTGGGAGATGCGTCCCTTGGCGGCGAACTCCTCGCTGTCCTTGTCGAGGTAGAGGGTGATCACGGTGCCGCGGTCAGCCTTCTTTCCGTCCTCCATGTTGTATTCCGGAGAACCGTCGCAGGTCCATTTCACCGCCTTCGCACCTTCCTGCCAGGAGAGAGTGTCGATCTCGACCTTCTCGCTCACCATGAAAGCGGAATAGAATCCGAGGCCGAAGTGGCCGATGATGCTCTGGTCCTTGTACTTCTCGAGGAACTCGCCTGCGGAGGAGAATGCGATCTGGTTGATATACCTGTCGACCTCTTCGGCAGTCATGCCGATACCGTGGTCGACTACGCGAAGGATCTTCTTCTTTTCGTCGAGTTCGATCTCGACCTTGAGGTCGCCGAGTTCACCCTTGAATTCTCCGTTGGAAGCAAGGGTCTTCAGTTTCTGGGAGGCGTCGACGGCATTTGCGACAAGTTCGCGAAGGAAAATTTCATGATCCGAATATAGGAATTGTTTGATGACGGGAAAGATGTTTTCGGTGGTTACACCTATCTTGCCTTGCAGTTTTTCTTTTGCCATAACAAAAATCGTTTCAGTTTTTCTGCTGAAACGATTGTCAAATAGTATTCCAGTGACAATTTGTCAGGATTTTGATGCCAGACAGCGAAGGTCCTCGTCCGCCTTGATCTTGTCGATGATGGCAGCGACAATACTGAATGTGCGCGAATCCCTTGTGTAAACTGCAGGAGTAATGAAGTTCACCCTACCCTGCCTCTTGAGTTTCTGGGCAACCGCCTTCTTCTTGGGGATGTCCGGGTTATATACGGCGATAGGATTGCCTCCGAACATGCCCACGATCTTCATGCACGGCACATCTGTTTCTCCGTCCCCGAAATAAATCATGTGCGAGAACGGAATGCGCTTCTTGTCGTCCGCCATGCTGGAGTTAACCATCTTGGAATCGTGCTGGCTGGTGATGCCCTTGCTTATCTTGAAAAGGAACTGGGTCTTTGCGGTATGGTCCACGGCGATGCCGGGCCATTCGGCCTCACCGTTCTCGCCATAGATGAAGGTTCCGGCGTAGATGTGCTTGAATTCCGAAGCTATGGAAGAGCCTTCTATGATTTCCTTGAGACCGGAAGAGTTGATGTAATGCTCCACTCTCACTCCCCTGCTCCTGCCATACTCGTTCACCATGCCGAACCACTCCTTCACGCCGTCGAAGAGTTCGATGTGCTTGCCGAATTCCTTGAACTTGCTGCGCCTCAGCGGAATCCCCGCCTTGCGGGCTTCGTCGAACATCAGCTTCATGTACGCCAGCACGTTGCTCGCATCCTGGCCGACGGCGATGCCGTCGCTCATCTTCCAGAATTCTTCCTTGGTCTTGCCGACCGCCTGGATGAATCCGAACTCCTGCATGTTGCCGGGAGAAAGCGTTCCGTCAAAGTCGTAAATCAGTGCAACAATCGGTCGTTTTGCCATAGTTTTTTACCCCACATTTTTGAATTTCGCCACAAAAGTAATCAATTTTCACCACATACGCCCCGGATTTCTTGCACCATGCGCGGATAGGGTATAATTTTGCCGTAAAAAAGAAACTTAAGTTTAGGAAAATATGTACAAAAGACCTGCGGCTCCCAGAGCCGAACATTACCTTGGCAAACTGCAGAAAACCATGGCCACCTACTGGAAAGGCCTTGCAGTCTGCGACTATCACGGCCAGCAGTACACCTTCGGCGAACTCGCCCGCAAGATGGAACGCATCCATATCGCATTCGAGTCCGTCGGCATCAAGAAAGG
>R22__coassemble_2101_pt1 | contig 8940 bp, 7 predicted proteins | sample R22__metabat2_high_PE_057 | metagenome-assembled genome bin R22 | reverse complement strand
CCGTCCCGAAGGGATGGTGGGGTGAGCCCGAAGGGCGAACTCCCGAAGGGGGAATACCCCAACCTGCGGCGGGTGAATGTATTCTATCTATCCAAAGATGTTTACGCAAAAGTAGCATATCGCGGGAGTACAGAAGGGATAATAGCGGAAGTAAAAGTCAAAAGCCTTAAACTTGAAGACTTGATGCTGAGGGAGAACCCCCTGATCATGGTGCTTGAAGGAGTGGAGAAACCCGGAAACCTGGGCGCCGTGCTGCGCAGCGCCGATGCCGCCGGCGCCGACGCCGTGATCGTCTGCGACCCCCTTACCGACCTCTACAACCCTAACCTCATCCGCGCCAGCATCGGAGCCATCTTCACCGTGCCCACCGTCGCCTGCTCTTCCGAAGAAGCCATAGCCTTCCTTAAGGCCCGCGGAATCCGCATCCTGACGGCCCAGCTGCAGGATTCATCCGTTTATTACGATGTCGACATGACCTGCGGCACCGCCATCGTCATGGGCACCGAATCCACCGGCCTCACTCCCATCTGGCGCAAAGCCGCCGACGCCCACATCCTCATCCCCATGCTTGGCCGCCTCGACTCCCTCAACGTCAGCGTCTCCGCCGCCATCCTCCTCTACGAAGCCGTCCGCCAGCGGCAGAATAATCTTTCAGGTGCTCCCGGTCCTACAAAAAATGACCGACCGGGCGCAAAAAAGGCCTAAAACGCTCCCGGTCCTACAGAAAATGACCGACCGGGCGCAGCGAAATCAAAGATTGAGCATCTATTCTATACTATGAAGAAAGTCGTCGCAATTATACTTGTTTCTTTAATTACATTCCTGGCGCAGGCTCAAAAAATCAATCCCGAGAGTTTTACCCGCGAGCTGAGCGGAGGAGTGGGATTCAATACGCCTTTTTCTGATTCCAATGGCGCGGATGCGGTTTATTGGATGAATTACAGTCATTATCTTGGCAGGCATACGGGAGTGCGTTTCGGAGCACAGTTCATGCCGGAGAGCATGGGCGTGGATGGCTATGTGGGATTCCCCGTCGCACTGTCGTTGAGAACAGGCATGCGCCAGACAAGCGATGCCTATTTATACGGAGGGGTGCTGGCTCTGGACCTGCTGGACGCTTTCATCTGGGATGACGGGGATTTCTTCACCAACGCCCTTGCGGTCTTCCTCCTCTCCTTGGTGAACAGGGCGGAATTCTTCGTAGGCCTCACACCGGGCTATGTCTACGGCAGCTCGCACCTGTACCAGAGCCACTATTATGGAGCTGACGGAAACAGGTACAACGAAACCTACGGTACCAGGAAGGCCAGTTCCCTTTACTGCTCCGCCGATGCCGGCATAAACCTTTCCTGGCGTATCTGGCGTTTTACCCTGAACATGACTCCCGCGGTGCACTATAACGTCACCGGCAATTATCACGCGTATAGCGCAAACGAAGAGACAGTCCATCCGCAGGACAGGCCGGTGCGGTGGTTCTTCGGAATGAATTTCGGCCTCGGATATCTGTTCTAGGCCCTACTCGACCGTGATTGTGTAATAGCTGGCTCCGTATCCGGCCCAGTAACCGAGCGCGCCCTGCAGACCCCCGTACATGTCGGTATCGAAGTAGTAGGTAGCATTGGCATTGGTGCCCAGCATCACCTCGAAATTCTGCCAGAACATAAAGGTCCTGCGGTCGCAGGTGCAGAACTTCACGCTGACTTCGTCGCCTCGCCTGATGTTCAGCTCGTACAAGCTTTCGTTCAGCCTTTCCGTGCTTGCGATCTGCATCTCGGCATAGCCGTCGAATACCTCGTCGCTCATGTATGCCAATGTGGAAGGCTGGTATTTCCGGTCGATTCCGGTGGTTTTGGTGAAAGCCCGGTAGTAGTTTCCCTTCTGCGGAGGGTCGGTGAAACCGCACATGATCGAATAGAGCGAATCGCTCATTGGAAGGGTGTACAAAGTGTCCAGGGGGACCGGCTCAGGGATGGTCGTGGTGGCCGTAGCGTGGAAATCCTTATAGTCGGCGGTGACGGTATACTCGCGCCCCGGCACCCCGGTAATCCTGGAGCTCGTGAAGATATAGGGCGGCATGTACCTGTCGTCCGCCATCCCCGTAAGAACTACCTCCTGCTCCCCGTCGCTCACGCTCACCTTGCCCCAACGCGCGATGCTCTGCACCATTTCCTTGCGGGAAATGCTGCCGTTGCGGGCGGGGATACTCTCCGAGAGCAGCACTACCGGATGTCCGCCGCTGTCGATCCATCCTTCCAGCACCAGATGTGAATCCGGCGCCGGACCGTCGTATCCGTTGCACGCTGCTGCCATCAGGGCGGCAAGGGCTATGAGAAATATCTTTTTCATCAGAATTTGTGGAAGTATGCAAGGGAGGGGAGGAACCTCACTCCGTAAGATGTAGGCATGAAGTTGTATGAATAATCTTCTTCGTTGAGATGTACTCCGTATCCGACCGCGTTCCTGCGTCCGAGCACATTGTACATCGAGAAGTTGAGGCCGTTGCGCCTGCGGGCATCCTTGTGGAAATACCAGTTGACCGAGATGTCGAGGCGGACGTACGCCGGCAGCCTGGCTGCGTTGTGCTCGCCGTAGTTGCAGATTACGCGGTCGCCGACAATGTAGAAGGAGTCCGGACGGGTATAGGGAGTGCCTGTGCAGGCAAAGAAACTGCCTCCGAAATCAAACCGTCCTATATCGTAAGTGCCGATGATCTTGAGTTCGTGAAGCCGTTCATGATTGGAGGGATATGTGCCCGGGTAGAGAGGGTTGTTGAAGTTCCGCAGCGACCTGCCGTAGGCGTAGGATATCCACCCGGTCAGGGCTCCGGCATTTTTCTGAAGCATCATGTTTATCCCGTATGCCCGGCCGTGTCCCTGAAGGAGGGACTGTTCGATGGAATAGTTGCTGTTGAGCACCTCCATGATGGTGCCGTGATATTCCAACTGATTGTGAAGCTGCTTGTAGTATGTCTCGGCCGACAGCACCCATTCATCCTCCCAGCCGAAATCGAGGTTGTAGGCAAGTGCGTAATTATGAGCCCATTGCGGCCGCGATAGCTTGCCCGCGAGAATCCAGAATTCTATGGGCAGACCGGTGTTTGTCATGCCGGTCTGGAACAGGACCTGCCTGCTGATGCCGTAGCGCAGGCTGATTTTCCCTCCCCGTGGAATCATGAATGACGCTTCCGCCTGGGGAGTAAGCCCCCAGAAACTCTCGCGTTCCGGACTCAGGTACCAGCTGCCGCCGAGAGCCGCTTTCAGCTCGGTATAGTAGCCTATCAGCTTCTTGTAGCCCAGATATATTTTGGTCTCCAGACCGTCCTGCAGGGATTCGGAAGAGGTGTTCGTAACATTGTAGTGCCCTTCCGCTTCCGGATTCTGGGGCATTGCGCGGTGGTATGCGATGTCGGCTCCGGCCTCCCATCCGCCCTGCTCCAGTCTTGCCTTGTATCCATAGCTTTGGATGAAGGAGGGCATTGTGCCGGAAGCGTTCGGGATGGTTACGAAAGCGTCGAGGCCGTTCATGGTGCCGTACAAAGTCTGTTTCAGGACTGCATTGTCGTAGTAGTGGTTCCAGTGGACTGAGGCCAGGGCATTGTACCACGACGCGCCCATGTCGGAGTTGACTCTGGTATACTCGAAGCGTCCGTCGTCCTTGCCTCCGAACAGATTCACCCACACCCTGTCTTTGGCGGATGGCTTCCAGTACCAGGTAATATTGCTGTCGAAGAAACCGTATGTGAGCGGCTCTCCGTCATATTTCAGAAAACTTCCGTACAGGAGGTTGATGTAGGATTTGCGCCCGGACAGCGTCAGGGCCGACTTCGCACCGGTGGGGATATCCACCGTTCCCTGGAAAGACAGCAGGCCGGCGGAGAACTCTCCTTCCGTGCGGGCGGGCACGCGATCCTTGAGTATCATGTCGATACTGCCTCCGAGCCGGGTGGACTGCTCTGCGGAAGTGGAATAGTCCATCGACTGATAGTGGGTGGGGTTGAACACGGAGAAGAAGCCCAGGAGGTGGGAGGCGCCGTATACAGGCACTCCCTGAATGGACAGCAGAGTGTGTGAATATTCGCTGCCCTGCATGTAAATGCCGCCGTCCGATTCGGTGTTGACCTGCACGCTCGGAAGGAGCCTCGCAAAACGGATAGGGTCCGCATTGCCCAGGAAGGATGGCACGGCGCGGATTTTTTCCACATTCACTTTTCCGCTCACTCCGCCGAGCGTCTCCAGCATCTGCCTTTGGCTCTTGCTTGTGACAACGGCGCGCTTGAGGGTGTCCCGGACATCCTGTGCACCCGCCGCGATGCATGCCAGCATCAGCAGGCCGGCTATGAACGGCCGTTTATTCATAGAAATCAATCAGCAAGGTGTTCCAGGCTACGGAACTGCCGTCGGCAAAGCGGAAAACGAGAGTCGGAATCCAGATTTCCTGTTCCGCGATGTACACAGGAAGCTGTTCGATTCCAACAGTGGCTATAGCGGAATTACTGTCGTATACAGTGAGACTCAGAGCTTCGCCTGCAGGAAGCAAATCCGGATAAATCGATCCTGCAATGCTCCCGAAACCTTCCACTGAAAGATGAATGTCGTAGCGTCCGTTTTCCGGATTCTTCTCCGCATTTACGCTGCCGAAATTCAAAAGATAAGCCACGATGTCGGCGGTAGTGGCAGACCTGGCTTCGTCGTATATATGCCTGACCATGCCGGCGAGGCGCTGCTTGGCCAGTTCGTTGTCGTTGAAGTCGTGAGACGGTGCTGGTTCCGTGCCGCCCGTGCAGGCAACCAGCCCGGCCATCATCCACAGCAGACAAAGAATTCGCACTTTCATTTCACGCCCTCTGTAAACAGGTTGATGTAGAAAGTGAACAGGCTTCCGCTATGCTGCATGGACGGGATGAGAGAATACACCTTCTTAAAGGAGATGTTCCCGTCTTTCAGCATTTCCGCGGTCTTTGCCGCAGAGGAATACGAAATGAACTCGTCGTCGGGATTATGGTACATCGCCACTTCCGCCCGGGGGAGCCATCCTTCGGAAAGGTCGCATCTTTCGAGGGCCTTCCGGATAATCGTGTTGAGGGTGGAACCTTCCGTGAGAACTTCTTCCGAGAGGATATCGGCAGCGCTGTTGCCGACCTTTTCCCGAATGAGGTCCAGCACCACGGATGAATGCTCCTCCTTTTTCTCTATCATCTCCAGCGCTCCGCTATTGAGGAACTTCTCGGAGAAGAATTCGGAGATTTCTATTCCCTCCATCATTTCGGGGAAACCGCTTTTGATGCCCAGGATCGTCAGGGGAATCATCACGGTGTAGTATAATTCATCGGCGGAGAGAATGTCGGAGAAAACGTCGTCGGGCCTGTACGCTCCTCCTCCGCAGATCGTTTTTGTGAGGTTCAGAGTTCTCTGTACCCCCGTATTGCAGTCATTCTCTATATATTTCTGAGTTGCAAGTGCGTAGGAGGCCCCCTGCGAACAACCTACGTTGTAAAGGCTGTATTCCTCCGCCAGCCCGAGTTTCCTCTGTTTGAGAAACTCGATGGCGGCAAGCGCTCCGTCCGTTGTCTGGCGTGCAACTACCGGATGAATAATGTACGGATGCGTCCTGTCGGAAGATATTCCGTAACCTTCGAGGTCCGGACGGATGAGTATGAGATCGTCCGTCACGAATGCCGACGTGAGGCCGAGAGACTCGGTCGCACATTCTTTCCCGTCGAGGTGAGTGTACGGGTTGTCGAGCATTATCTTGGAGCATTTATGGCTCCAGCTGTTCCCTACAGGAAGGATTACGGATTCGGAAAGAGTTATGGGTCGCCCTGCTCCGTCGATGCTTGTGTAGTGCAGGATGTAATTCTTGAAACCCCACGTAGCGCTGGAGAAGCCGGCCTCCTCCTTCATGGTTTTCGCCAGGGAATTCATCTTTGCCCGGATCATGATTTTGAGCGGGCCGGAATACCAGAACTTGCTGACCCCTGGAAAGGAGGCATCGTCGATTATGGCGGTGGGAAAATCCTTGTAGCTGTAGTAGGTGGAATCTACTAGAGTGCAGAGCAATTCGTTCTTCTGTTCCGGATGGATCGCCCGTTCAGTCTTCTGGCATCCTGCAATGATGAGGATGACGGCCAATGATATCAGATGTGCTCTTTTCATGCTATAAAAAAAACCAACGATGTCTTTTCGTCGGTTTTAGTGTGGAGAATAGGGGATTCGGACCCCTGACCTCTTGCATGCCATGCAAGCGCTCTACCAGCTGAGCTAATCCCCCTTTTGTTAGGGGCTCCTCCCCTAAAATACCCTGCGGCCTGTCCGCCTTTCCGGCTTTCTGCGAAAGCCCCGGCCCGGCCGGCCGACTGCTGTCGGCACGAATGGGGACTGCAAAGATAGGAAAAAAAATTAAAATGCAATCTTTTTATTGATAGAAAGGAAGATTCTCCTGAAGGACAATATCCAGCGGCATAAGGAAATGCCTGTCATTCTTTGTCTTGCGGTACAGAAGATATTCCAATAAAGTAGTCACAGCCATAAAGCCTTGCCTTTCAGGCCTCTGGCATATCAACGCAAATATACTGCCGTTTTTCAGGCTTTGGACATTCTTTTCTGTAAGGTCGAATGCCACGATTGATATGCCTTTTATCTTCTTCTGTTGCAGATAATCAGCAATCACGTTACCTCTCGAATTGAGAACACATATTCCTCCTATATTTGGGTTGCTTATAAATATAGAATCCAATTCGTCAATATCCGCTTCTATAAAAGCCCTTTCCGTACATTGGGTCTTAAGAAAACTCATTAGCCCTTGTCGTCGTTGTTCCATATTCTGAGCCTTGCCTTTGGATCCAAAGCGGGACCGGATAAGTGCAATAGCCTTACCTTCTGGTGTGATTCTGTCAAGCAGCCGCCCCACCAGGCTTCCTCCGGCTGGCTGGTCGGCGGTGAAGGCCGCCAGAGGGTGAGTGTCGGGGAAAGTGGTATCGACAAAAATGTAGGGGATACCAGTCTTTTCAAGGGAATTGCACAACTCGTGGGTTTCTGTATCGAAGGTCGGGCCTATAATAACAGCGTCCGGATGCATCTCTGGAATTCTGGAAAAAGCCTCCCTGCAAGATGATGGATCAAACTGGTCGTAAGGGATTATATCGCAGTCAATATGAATATCAGAGTATTCTTCCATCGCTTGACGGATGCCGGACACGAGTGAGTCCCAATATTCTCCGGGTTCTGAGTGGGGAATAGAAATAATTATATGGAATTCTTTCTTTAAAGCGACAGCCGATGTATGGAGATTGATTTTGTACCCGACTTCATCGAGAATGGCCTGTATTTTCTTCCGGCTTTTGTCGGATACTCCGGAGCGGTTGTGAAGCACCCTGTCGACAGTGCCTATGGACACTCCGGCCCTTCGTGCTATTTCGGTTATGGTCGCCTGTTTTGCCATTCTCTTACGTGTAACTACACACAAAATTACCCAAAACTATGGACTTTTACAAAATAATGTGTAAATTTGCAATTATCGTGTAAGTACACGAAAATCGCATGTTAACACATAACATCTTTGTAGTCAATATGTTGAATCGAGTTTACACTGTGCTATCCGTTTCTGCTGCTGTTCTTGTATGTTCGTGTGCTCAGTCGGTGGATGCAGATAAGTCTGTTCATGACGAGGATATTCCGGCCGGATTCTTCCGTGCCAGAGTAAGCGATACTAAAACTGTTTTGGAGTCTGGGAAAAAGATCCTCTGGCTCCCTTCAGACAAACTGTCCATATATGACGGCGCATCGACCGCCATACTCGGGAATGGTTTGATCGAGGCGTCCCCATCCGCCGATTTCTCCATTGAATCAGGATCGGTTGCAGAAAACGATGTTACTTATTCGGCGTTGTATCCTGCATCGGCTCTTTATTCATGGGATGAAGGCGGCTATGATGTATCCTTTACAGTGCCTGACGTGCAAGATGCCGTGCCAGGAGCCATCGCTGACGGGCTTGACCTCTTGCTTGCCAGGAGCGTTAGCCGCTCTTTGAGTTTCACTCATATTATGTCGGCCCTGAATTTTACTATCGACGAGAATTCGCCATACATTTCCGAGATATCTATTACATCGACGGTCAAACTCGCTGCCAGATTTGGATACAAGTATGACGGATCAATAGCCAGCAGGGCGAAAGGTTCCAATACCGTTACCCTTAAAAGGGAGGACGACGGGGTCTTTCCGGAAGGAGACTATTATATTATGTTCCCTGCAAGGAAATACACCGATGCGCTTACGGTCGGGTTTAAGGATGATCTGGGGAATACATCTGTGCGTACCTTATCCGCAGGTAAAACTTCAGTCGCAGGCACGATATACCCTATGGGAACTGTAAGCGGGCTTGACCTTCACGTTCCCTTCGATGCTAATACGGTCTCGGCGGCTTCCATAAGTTCAGAATTGGAGTCGAAGGCATCTGATTTCCGTTCGGCAGCAAAGAAGTCGGGGAAAACTAATTCCGTATGGATAAACTCTTCGGCATATAACGCATATTCCGACAAAACTGCTCTTGCTGCACGTCTTTCTTTATTGGGATTCAAATCGGTGTATTTGAGCCCTGGGGCAGCCAAAATCGATACACCTGCCGATGATCTCAAGACGTTTATCTACGAATGCAGCAGATACCGGATAAAAGTATTCTACTCCGCTTTGGACGACAATACACAATTTGTTTCATACAATCCGGCTGCGGTGAACCGCTTGCTTGCTTTCAATGAAGCAGTTTCCCCTTCACAACGATTCGCCGGCCTTGCTGCAGACTTTGAACCCCAGTCCTGCACTGCAAGCGGCAAGCCCGAAGGCCTAACCTACACCTGGGCTAACGAAAATTATGGGATAGGTGGAGACAATGATAATTCCCCGATTCAAGTGAACAGTGCAACAAGGGTGTAAGATTGTGAAGGCGCGG
>R22__coassemble_2089_pt1 | contig 8974 bp, 9 predicted proteins | sample R22__metabat2_high_PE_057 | metagenome-assembled genome bin R22 | reverse complement strand
TGCACTCGCTCGCTGCGTCGGTTAACAATAGAAGTCTGGCATCAGACCTCCGGGTGCGAAGGTACGAACTTTTAACGAGAAGAAGAGATCGGCTTCCATCTTGCGCCCGGCGGTCTGCTGCCCTATGTTGCAGCAGACTTCGGCCACCGCAGCCGCTCCAGGAACCCGCTCATCTTCCGGATGTTTACCCGGCTACATCTTGTCGAAAGCGTCGGCACCGGCATCCCACGGATCGCCCGCATCCTCTCTGAAGACGGATTCCCGCCGGCCGAATACAAGACCGAGGGTTTCTTCACGACAACACTCTGGAAGAAAAAGCCGAGTTCTACCGAACAGGCAGGAGAAAATAAGGAGAAAAATCAGGAGAAAAGTAAGGAGAAAACGGAGGAGAAAGTCCTGCGCCTCATTACTGCCAACCCGCGTATTACGACAGCCGAGCTTGCTGCAGAGTGCGGCTTGAACGATAATACAATCTATAAAGCTGTCCGAAAACTTCGTGAGAGCGGTAGAATCCAACGCAAGGGAGGAGATAAAGGAGGGGAGTGGATCGTGCTGAAACCATAAGCCCACCCGCCGAATGAGAGTACTGGACAATCTTGAGAACTATGACATCCCGTCGGGATAATATTAATATTCGCGGATTTGGGGCACCGACGCTCGCGCCGGCACTGCGGCTCCCGGGCGATTATGGCCCCTGGGGGCGGTGGGGGACTGACCTGCACGGCGAGCTGGCGGTTGTGGAGCAAGCGCGGCGAGCGGAGCAACTGACTGCTCGCCGTGACCTTTTTTCCTTATATGCGCGAAGCGCGGCGCGGAACGGCCGCAAGTCTCTGACCGGAGCGCCCGGCGCGTAGGGAAGAGTCTTGCAGTGGAGCTGCCATAAGTGGAGTTCGGAGGGGCGCGGCAGTGCCCCGGAGGACGGAACCAAAGCGAGTGAGCGCAGCTTCAGCGCAGCGAAATGGCTTTGACCGCTTCCCTTATCATCGGCAAAGTTAAATCGGCAGAAATGTTTAACTTTGTATTTGATAAATCGAAATGTGAACAAGCAAATGAATACCAAGAAACTGATTGTATTTCTCCTATGGGCGTTTGTCCCTATGGTGATTGTGGGATTGGTGATGCATTCCGGCGCGGCTTTTCTCGGAGGCCAGAGTGACGACGTGATAGATTCCGCCCCTACCGCGGCATTGCGAGGACTTGTTTTCAGCGCCGGGGCTATGCTAATTCCCTTGTTGGCGGTCATCTTCACGCAGTTCATTTTCAAAGAACCGTTCCTGAAGGGACTGGGTATTTCCTTCAAGCTGAACCGCTGGTGGTGGATTGGCTGGCTGCTGATGCCGGTCATCGCACTTGCCGTATTGGGTGTGACGCTGCTGATGCCGGGGGCCAAATGGACGCCGGACAGTGTGATGATGCAGCAGGCCATGCAGTCGATGCCGGAAGGAGTCGGCGTGTGGGGCGTCATCTGCATTTCTCTGCTCAGTGGACTGCTTATGGGAGTTACTCTCAATGCCTTTTTCGCCTTTGGCGAGGAGATTGCCTGGCGCGGCTTCCTGATGAAGGAGTTCAAGGGGAAGAAGTTCCTAACCGTAGCCCTGTGGATTGGTGTCATCTGGGGCCTCTGGCACGCTCCGATCATCCTGAACGGGCACAACTATCCGCAGCATCCTGTGGCGGGTGTCTTCATGATGGTGGCATTTTGTCTGCTGCTTACCCCGATGCTGATGTATTTCCGCCAGAAAAGCGGTTCGGTGATTGTTCCCGCTATCATGCACGGAACGTTCAATGCCGTGATGGGTGTCAGCGCTACGGTTGTCACGCCGGCAAACGACCTCCTTTACGGCGGCCCCGGCCTGGCAGGAATGATTGTTTTGCTGGTTGTAAATACCTGTTTGTATTTGTATGACAGGTATATTAGTAAAGAGAAGATATTCACAACTCTTTTATAAAATCCTTTATTTTTGGCTAACTACCTATGACCATTACCCTTCATAAATGGGCCTCCGCTGACAAGGAAGCGCTGATGGCGCTGTGCAATGCCGTGGACAGGACGTTCCTGTCGGACCGGCTGCCGAATCCTTATACGGAGGCGGATGCAGACTGGTGGCTGGGAATGGTGGCGGAGAATGAGGGCAAGGAAGGTGTATGGCAATCCATCTGGGCTGATGGGCAGTTGGTCGGCAGCATTTCCGTGGAACGGAAGGATGAAGGTGGCCAGGCCATCGGCGAGATTGGCTATATGATCCTGACGCCGTGGTGGTCCCAGGGCATAGGTACGGAGGCGGTGCGGCAAATCTGCGAGATTGCTTTCCAGGAAATGGCGCTGGAGCAGATTATCGGCCAGGTGTTTCCAGAGAATGTAGCTTCGGCCCGGGTGCTCGAGAAGAATGGATTCCGACTGGAGGAGACGAAGACCGGGGCTGTTGTGAAGGATGGAAAGGCGTTGGACGTGAGGTTGTATCGCCTGGATTTCTGAGATTATTCCACAATCAGTTTATGGCCAATTCTTGGCGCTGGTACGCTGTTTTCTCTTAAAGATGACAGTCGAATACCGGCTGGCGAAGCCGGGGCGCGGAACGGCCGCAAGTCTCTGACCGGAGCGCCTGGCGCGGAGGGAAGAGTCTTGCAGTGGAGCTGCCATAAGTGGAGTTCGAAGGGGCGCTCCGTGCCCCGGAGGACGGAACCAAAGCGAGTGAGCGGAGCTTTAGCGTAGCGAACTGGCTTTGACCGCTTTCAATTCTTCTTAGAATGGCAAATCGGAATAATCAACTTGGTGCGATGATGAATCGCCATAGGGAGCACCGGAACATCCTTCGGATGAAAGTTCTGGCGTAGTTGTTCCAACTATATGATTGGCGCGTTCCAACAGTTCATCATAGGTGATTATATCTATCTGGTTTAATCCCTTTCTAAAGAGCTCAAATGAGCGCTTTTTATCAGCAGTGTCAAGTTCAGAAGTATTACCAATTACGAGGATACCCTTTGGCTTAGCGGTCATCAGATTGTTATCCCGCTCATAATCAAATCGTTCTCTTGTCGTATTAGTCCCCCAAGCTTCAATATATCCTTGAACCTGAGCAACGGCATCGGCCAAATCAGAAGATATCGGGAATGCGTGATTGCGGCACCTGCTGCCGAGCAAAGGTGTTGAAGGCTTCTTGATCTCAACCAAAACCACATAACGGGCGTGGCCTTCCGATGCTGCGAGGAAATCTACTACCTGGCCATTGCGATTCATAATATCCTTCCCTCCAACAAGGACCTGCTGATTTAGCATAGTCAGGCAGTAATATGAGAGCCCGTATCCAAAAATCCAATCATTCTCCGAGAGCAGTTTTTGCCAATAAGACTCATCATAATCCTGCGAGAGAGCATATTCGAATTTCTCCAGTTCTGTCTTTCTTGATGCTTGAATCTGGGCATAGGATAGCCTCGTGGCAAGATCCGGATTTGACTCGACCAATTGTCTCCAAATATCCTCGCCATAATTGCCATCAATCAGTTTCTTTATATACTCTTTTTCCCGACCGTTAATAAATACAACTTCATCTTCTGACCCCACGACCAATGATTGATGGCCTTTTGGAAGGCCTTCTTTCCCAACAGCATAGCTGGTGTCCAGCGCTTTTTTCAACTCCTTGGTCGCTGCGCAGCTCAGGTCAAGCCTGACACCCTCTCCGGATTTCAATGTCGCCAGATTGATTGACTCTACAGGCTCCCAAGTTCCTTTCAAAGACTTGCGTTCATGAATAATAGTGCAATGGACATACGCATCCTTGTCATTCGGATTGTTGACAAGCTTTGCGTAGGCCACTTTTCGTGTGGTATTTGACTCCTCCAACACAAAAGGAGTGACGATATCCGAAGTTACGTGCGAACTCTGGGCTGTGTAAATCTGATCTGCCATGCTATTTCATCTTTGCCAACCATTGCTCAAATCTCTGTATATCCTCATATCCGCAACAGGAGGTGCGTATCAGCTTCACGCTCTCCCCGCTGGAGGCTTTCAGGAAAACTATCGTATGCCTTCTTCTCTTCGTTCTTGACCAGTCCAAAGTCTTCATAGGCAAATCGAACATCATCAATATAAGCCTCAATGATTGACATCTTTTCGGTTTTCTAAGGTATCTGTTATTATTCGTGATTATTATGCAAAAGCCATCAGGTACTGGAAGCTGGAGGTGCGGTCCACGATGTCGTGGGCTAGGAGGGCATATTTCCAGGGCTTACCCCCGTTGGCTGCAGTGTATTCGCTGGCGTTTTTGCAGTATTCCTGGGCGGCTTTCTTCTTGGCTTGGACGTCTGCGGCATCCACGTTGCCGGCGGCTTTGGTTTCCACCAGGTAGATAGCATCGTCGGTCTCTACGACAAAATCCGGTTCATAGCGGTGGGAGCCGTTGCCCCAGTAGATGCTGAACTGAGTCGGGGCCGGACGGAGCCAGCGTTTGACTTTCTTATCTGTCTCCAGAACGTTGGCGAAGTCCAGTTCGGTTGTGCTGTCGAACTTACTTTCCGTGTAATAGGATTTCAAGAAGCCGGTATAAATGTATTTACGGACCAGCGCCGGTTTTACCATGGTGCGGAAGTCGATGCGACCGAATCCTTCTACAGCGATAAGGTGCTGCTGTACGATACCGGTGAACGGCAGGACCTTTGGTTTGGTGTAGCCCAGGGACTCGATGACGAAGTGGGCCTTCATCTGCTCATAGACCGTCTTGGCAATTCCCTTGCGGAAGTTATAGACGATTTTGGGTGCGTCGGCTTTATTGTCGGCGTGGTCCTCAACAGCTTTGTAAGCAGCTTCGGCCAGATGGTAGAGCAGATCTGCATTTTCGTCATAGTCCACATCGTCGTAGTTGATGAGCTCCGCGACAATCTGGTCCACCGGGTCATCGTAAGTGCGGCCAGATTCGACACTCATAATCTCCGTAACCTTATCAACAAGGCCTTGACGGATTATTTCCTCTGGTGTAGAAGGATAATCAAAGCCCAAGCGGGTATCAAGGTCGAACCATTTGTATTCTGCCTTGAAGGCTTCGCGCTGGACGGTCATACGGGGAATCTCGATGATGTTTTCTACGTAGTCGTAGATGATGGTCTGAATCACCTTCTCTACCTCCTCGATACGGGGCTTGGAGTACTCTTCTGCAAAGAGCGGAGCTTCCTGCTGAGCAGCCTGTTCAATCTTCTGGATGGTGCGCTGCTTGATGATGTTGACCATCTCCGGCTTCTTGAGATCTTCTTTGGTATGGACCAAGGTCTGGCCGATGGCGGACAGGGATTGTCCCATTAAGCGCGGCATATCGGAAATCACTTCCCAAGCGGCTTTGCGGGCATCGCAAACAACCTCGGCCGCTTTCTTCTCGGTCTCTGTCTTAGCCTTTTCCTGAATCTCCTGGATCTTGAAGTCAAACTGGGTCTGCGCCTCAACCACTTCGCTCTTTTCGGAGATGTAGTCCTGGTCTTCGATGTCGATATAGGACAGGCGCTGCAAGACAGAATTGCCCTTCTGCGCTGCCAGGATGACTGCTTCAAAGTTGTCGTGGGCAATCACAGTGAGGGTATCTACGTCACGGACGCCGGTTCGCTTGCCGCCATACGGCAAGCGGAGGCCACGACCGATGGATTGCTCTACGAGGATGGGAGCATCTGCAGCGCGGAGCGGGACAATGGTGTATAGGTTAGTCACATCCCAGCCCTCTTTGAGCATGTTGACGTGGATGACAATCTCAATTTGATTGTCCGGTTTCTCCAAGGAGACAAACAGGCGGTCCACTTCTTCCTCTTTCTTGGTGGATGAGTCTATCTGAAGAACCTTGCCCTTGTACTCTCCGTTGAACATCTCCTCTTCCAAGAGTTTCTTGGTCTCCTCGGCATGAGCGATGTTTTTGCAGACAACCAGGATAAAGGGCTTGACCAGTTCACAGTTATGGTCCTTGGAATAGAGCTCAAGATGCTTCTTGGTATTGCGGTGGATGCTGATGGCATCCTCCAGCTTGAGCATATCCAGCTCTTTGTCATTGAGGTCACCTCTACGGTAATTGCGGCGCTTGGCAACAGTGGGGATCTTCACATACTTGCCGTCATCCAGGGCCTGAGCCAGGTTGTACTCATAGACGATGTTCTTGAAGGACTTGCCCTTTTCGTCTGTAGGTGTGGCGGTCATCTCTAGACCAAGGATGGGCCGGAGCTCATTAATGGCTTTTTTGGAAGCATCTGCATGGTAACGGTGCGCTTCGTCCATCAGGATGACCAGGTCGGGAAGGCTGGAGAGGTAGTCGAAGTAGGACTGACCAAGATACTCCGACAGCCGGCGCATACGAGGAGCGCCTCGGCGGCTTTCCTTGCTGTCAGTGTTGAACTTCGCGATGTTGAAGACATTGATTTCAATGGCATCAAAGAGGTTGCCGCCGTGGAGCTGGAAGTTGTTGTAGTTATCGCCGTCAATGACAATGGGCGGCTTGCTCACAAACTCTGCAATACCCTTAAACACATACTTCTCGTAGGAAGGGTCTCCGAAGTCTCTCTTCAGCTTTTCATACAGCGTCAGGTTCGGAGCCAGCACAAAGAAGTGCTTGATGCCTTTCTTGAGGTAGAGATATGCGATGCAGGCGCCCATCAGGCGGGTTTTGCCTATACCGGTAGCAATGGAGAAAGCGAATGACGGGAAGTCTCGCTCAAAGTCTTTGCAGTATTTGCTTACCGTCTGGGCCTTCTGGAGCTGCTCCTTCAGGAAGGCATCGTAATCTACGCTTTCGTCCGGCTTTTTCAGATCCAGGGCATCAGAGATTTTGGCCACCACCTCCAGCGCCTCGGCCAGAGGTTCCCGGAGTGACATGCGCTGTTTTATGAAGTTTGCTGTTGTGTTCATACTATAATTCTGGAGGCAAGTAGAATTGCTGTGTATGGTATTTCTTTTCTATCTTAGTTTTGTTGACAGTCGTATGGGACGCGGTCAGAAGATTCGTAACAGATTGCTCAATGGTGTCCGGATCAATGTCCTGGAGATAGATTTTCTTGAGCCCCGGCATCGACTGGAAAAGGAACTTATCCATAGTCCGGTTGAAATATGGGAAGGAGTAGCCGATTACAACCAACGTGTCGGCGTTGGCTATGTTCTTCTGAATTCTATCTGTAAACCATGGATATGATTGCTCCCAGGCAAAAGAAAGAGCACACCCTTTGTTGCTATTGTCCTGACATATTGATGCGACTCTTGCTATATCTCTCATGCTGTCCTGTATCAAGAATGGGTCAACAGCATCTCTGGTGCTTAAATCATACATGAAAGCGGAACCATTCAGTTTGATGATGCTGAATTTATTGTCATCATGGTAGTTCACGTTCCCCAACGTTTTATGATAGAAATGGAGTTGGTTCTCCAAATCATTCAGGCCGGCGTGTCGATAATACTCTGAATAAGCAAGTTCAAACTGACAATCATAGTTCCAGGACAGAATACAGACATTGGAAGGAAGATCTACTGCTTCCTCACCAAGTATCGAAGCGAAAAATGCATCATACCGTTTATCCGTCTTGTTGAAGAGCTGTTCCAACATAAAATAAGCGCTGAGGGTATGCTTGAGTTTCTTGTATTCATTGTCTCTGTGAGTAATCCAGAGTTTTTTGGCAAAAGTATCCACTGTGGCATGGCCACGAGATGCCTCCTGCAACCAAGCTAAGTTTTCTTCCAGGTCCTCAAACATTGACGCCTCCGGTTTTGCATCAATGGCAAAGTCCTTGATTTCCTTCTTGATCAGATACCGCACGTAATCCATTCGCTCCGGCAATTCCGACACGACAGGAATACCTTCAATGATATTGGGCGCTGAGCCTTTAATCTTTTGATGCACCCCTTTATAGTCTCGATATTCAAGACTATAATCAAGTCGGGGCGCCTGTTTGTCTCTGACGCCATAACTGGCTCCCGCGCCGAGAAGAAAGACTACGTTTCCCATATTCTTAGAACAATGACGGCTCCGATGATGTGTCATCAGAGAAAGATTCCAGCGAGTTATCCAGTTCTTCGGAGTCATCGAGTTCTTCTATCTGTGGAAGCTCGATGATGTTCAAAGAGTAGTCGTCGTGGTCGAATTCGCAGCGGCCAAGGAGGACGGAGGGAATCTTTTTCACCGATATTCTGGAGGATAAGTTCTTGCACTCCGGCTGGAAGGCCTTGCAGCAAACCAGCAGGGATTCTCCGTCTGCCATGGTGTCCAGGATAGCGCCCAGCGACTCCACAGTCACAAACTGGGTTGTGGTAAAGATGAAGTCCGTCTCCGAACTATGGCCCTGCTTCCAGAAGGTATCAGTGGATGGTTCATAGGTGAAGCCTTCCATTTTGGCCATAGCAGCAGCAAGCATATCTGCGTTGTACTCCTTGTTGATGACCAGATGTCCGTGGGCGTCTTTCTTCAAGAGAGAAGGGGCAAGTTCATAGAACTTGAATCCGCCGCCACCTTTCCAGGAGAGAGCCCTACTGATTCCACTCTGATCTGTTCCAGATACAATGGCTTTCAGTCTAGTATAACAATGAGAATAAGCATGGCTGCCCAACTCAATGCCAATATATTTACGATGCATTTTATGAGCAACTGCGGCTGTTGTTCCGGAGCCTAAAAAACTATCAAGCACTAAATCTCCCTCATTCGTGAATAGTGAGAGAATCCTCATTAATAGTGCTTCGGGTTTTTTTGAATTCGGAAAATCTACGCCGCCTTCATGTTGAGTGTTTTGGAAATCTACATCTTCCCAGAAATCGCACAAAAGGACAGACATATCTTCTATAATGCTATCGCCAAAGAGGACTTTATTAATACTATTCTTCAAAGGCGTCAACTGGCGGCCGTTATAGAACATTAACTCATTCGGTTCTCCTTTATTGACAAAATATATTTTGTCGACATAATCACGAGAAGCTTTCTTGATTTCTTCATTTCTAAAAGATTGTGTCTGACATATATTGTCTGCATGT
>R22__coassemble_2078_pt1 | contig 9013 bp, 8 predicted proteins | sample R22__metabat2_high_PE_057 | metagenome-assembled genome bin R22 | reverse complement strand
TATTGGTTATTAGTTTTAGTGTTATTAATTATGTGGTTAGATGAGTTGTTGCCCGCGAGGGTCACAGCTCATTTTTTTTATGTATCTTCGCACCATAAAACATTTGACTATTATGGACGGTAACAAAGAAAACAAGATGAACCTCAATCTGGATCCCCAGATAGCCAGCGGTTCCTATGCAAATCTTGCAATCATTTCTCACTCCCGCAGTGAATTCGTTATAGACTTCGCCAGCACTCTCCCCGGAATGCCCGGCCCCAAGATCAACAACAGGGTGGTCATGAGTCCCGAACATGCCAAGCGCCTGCTGAATGCGCTTGCCGAGAATGTAGGCAAATATGAGTCCCAGTTCGGAAGAATCATGTTGGAAGGTGCCGCCAACGGCAATACCTTAAATCTTGCTGACATGATGCATGGAGGGGGAGCCAAGTCGTAATGAGCAACTGGAAGAAAATCAAGGCCATCGCATTCGACGTTGATGGCGTGCTTACCGACGGCAGCCTGATCGCATACGACAGCCACGAGATGGTGCGGGTTTTCAACGCGAAAGACAGTTTCGCCATCAGAGTGGCCCTTATGAGGGGCTATCACCTTGCCGTTTTCACGGGAGGTGAGACCGAAGGCGTGCGCAACCGTTTCATAACCTGCGGAATGGCTCCGGAAGACATTTACATGCAGTGCAGGGGCAAGATAAAGGCCCTGGACGACTTCTGCGCCCGTCACGGCCTCGACCGTTCGGAGGTCCTCTATATCGGGGACGACGTGCCGGACGTGCCTGTGATCAAAGCCGTGGGGATAGGTGCGGTGCCTGCCGACGCGGCGCGCGATGCCCTCAAGGCGGCGGACTATATGTGCGACGCTCCTGGCGGAAAGGGCTGCCTGCGCGAAATCATAGAGGAACTGCTGCGCACCCAGGGCAAATGGTATTTCGAGGACGGCGATTACGAGAAGGTATTCTAGCGCATGGATCTTAAAGGAAAGAAGCTGATTCTGGCGAGCAATTCTCCCCGCAGGCGCGAGCTGCTTGCAGGCCTTAATGTTGATTTCGAGGTAGATACGCGCAATAACTTCGAGGAGAACTTCAGCCCTGACGTACCGCACTCGCAGGTCCCTGCGCTGATGTCGGAAGGCAAGTCCAAAGGCTTCCACAGGCCGCTGGAAAACGATGAAATCCTCATAACATCCGACACCATGGTGCTGCTCGACGGTCTGATCATGGGAAAGCCTCACTCCAGGGAGGAGGCCGTGCAGATGCTGCGGACACTGTCGGGGCGTACCCATGAGGTGATAACGGCCGTGACCGTGCGCGACTGCGTCCGCTGCGAGACCGTCACCGATTCCACACTCGTGCATTTCCGCGAACTTCGCGACGACGAAATCTTCTACTACATCGACTCTTTCCGCCCCTACGACAAAGCGGGGGCCTATGGAATCCAGGAATGGATAGGATATGCCGCCATAACGGGCATAAGCGGATCTTTTTACAACGTTATGGGCTTCCCCGTACATAAAGTTTACGAGGAATTGATTAAATTTGCAGATTATGGAACTGAACGCTAAATACAATCCCTCCGAAGTGGAGGACAAGTGGTATTCTTACTGGATCAACAACCGTTGTTTCCATTCGGAGCCCGATTCCCGTGAACCTTATACCATAGTGATACCTCCGCCCAACGTGACGGGTATCCTTCATATGGGCCATGTGCTCAACAACACCCTTAACGACGTGCTCGTCCGCAAGGCCCGCATGGACGGCAAGAACGCATGCTGGGTGCCCGGGACCGACCACGCATCCATCGCCACCGAAAGCAAGGTTGTGGCCAAACTCAAGGGCATGGGTATCTCCAAAGAGGATATCACTCGCGAAGAGTTCCTCAAATATGCATGGGAGTGGAAGGAGGAGCACGGAGGAATCATCCTTCAGCAGCTCCGCAAGCTCGGAGCATCTTGCGACTGGGACCGCACCAAGTTCACCATGGATCCGGATCTCTCCAAGGCCGTGATCAACACCTTCGTGTATTTCTACAAGAAGGGTTTGATTTACAGGGGAGTACGCATGGTCAACTGGGATCCCGAAGGGCTTACCGCGGTGAGCGACGAGGAGGTCATCCACCGCGATACCAAGAGTCATTTCTACCATCTTAAATACTACATCTCCGACGGCGCCGGCAATCCTACCGACGACTACCTGGTGATTGCGACCACGCGTCCGGAGACCATCATGGCCGATGCCGCCATCTGCGTGAATCCCAAGGATGAGAGGCACTTCCGCCTGCATGGCAAGAAAGTGCTAATCCCTCTGATCAACAGGGAGATACCTGTGATCGAGGACGATTACGTGGAGATGGATTTCGGAACGGGCTGCCTCAAGGTTACGCCCGCCCACGACGCGCACGACTACGAAATCGGCCTGAGGCACAACCTGCCTGTGATGGACATCATCGACGATCACGGCCGCCTGAACGAAAAGGCCCTGATCCTCGTTGGCCAGGACCGTTTCGAGGCCAGGAAGAACATAGTGAAGATGCTGGAGGAATCCGGCAATCTGGTGAAGGTGGAAGAATACACCTCGCCCGTGGGTTACTCCGAGCGCACCAACGCCGTCATCGAGCCCAAACTCTCCGCTCAGTGGTTCCTCAAGATGGAGGATCTGGCTGCCAAAGCCCTGGAGTCCGTCGAGAGCGGTGCAGTGAAACTCATTCCGGACAAATACCGCAACACCTACCGCCACTGGATGGAAAACGTGCACGACTGGTGCATCTCCCGCCAGCTCTGGTGGGGTCAGCAGATTCCCGCCTATTATCTGCCGGACGGCAAGATAGTGGTGGAATCTACTCCGGAAGAGGCCCTGAAGGCCGCCCAGGCCATCAATCCCGCCTATACCGCAGCCGACCTGCGTCAGGACGAAGACGTCCTCGACACCTGGTTCAGCAGCTGGCTCTGGCCCATCAGCGTGTTCGACACCGAGCGTCCCGGACACCCTGAGCACAAGCCCAACAGGGATCTCTCCTATTATTATCCTACCAACGACCTCGTCACCGGTCCGGACATCCTCTTCTTCTGGGTGGCCCGCATGATCATGGCAGGAAACGAGTTCATGGGCGACGTGCCCTTCCACAACGTGTATCTCACGGGAATCGTGCGCGACAAGCTAGGACGCAAGATGAGCAAGACCCTGGGCAACAGCCCGGATCCCCTCGACCTGATCGCCAAGTACGGTGCAGACGCGGTGCGTATAGGCATGCTGCTCTGCTCGTCGGCGGGCAACGACATCTTCTACGATGAATCGCAGGTGGAGCAGGGCCGCAATTTCTGCGGCAAGATCTGGAACGCATGGAGGCTGATCAACGGCTGGAGCGTGGACACCAAGGCCGAGCAGCCTGCATATGCACTCGAGGCCGTCAAATGGTTCGACAACCTTCTCAGCCGCACCATCACCGAGGTGGAGGACCACTACGGCAAGTTCCGTATCTCCGACGCCTTGATGGCAATCTACAAGCTCTTCTGGGACGACTTCTGCAGTTGGTATCTGGAGCTTGTGAAACCGGCGTTTGGCGGTGCGATCGACGGCATTACCTACGAAGCTACGGTCAGTTTCTTCGACAAGCTGATCAAACTGATACATCCCGTCATGCCTTTCATCACCGAGGAACTCTGGCAGGTGATGGAAAAGCGCAATCCGGGCGAGACCATAATGTATCAGCGCACTCCCGCAGCAGGGCCCTTCAGTGCAGAATTCCTCGACAAGTTCGCTCTCCTGCAGGACGCCATAGTGAACGTCCGCGCCATAAGGGCACAGAAGGGAATTCCTGCGAAGCAGGTGCTGGACCTCTATGTGGCCGATGATACCCTCGCGGAACTCTATCCGGCTCTCGCCAAGCTCGGCAATGTCAATGTCAAGGAAGGTGCGGCGGAAGGAGCATCCGCATCCTTCATCGTGGGCACGGTGCAGATGAGTGTGCCTCTTGCAGATTTCGTGAACGTCGACGAGGAGCGTGGCAAACTGGAAGCCGACCTGGCATATCAGAAGAAGTTCCTCGCAGGCGTGCGCGGGAAGCTTTCCAATCAGGGATTCGTCGCACATGCCCCCGAGTCCGTGATTGCTGCCGAGCGCAAGAAGGAAGCCGACGCCCTGCAGCGTATCGAAGCTCTGGAGAATTCGCTTAAGGCCCTTGGATTATGATACATTTCGAGACCACCATCCCCGTGCGCTATTATGAGGCCGATCCCATGGGTATCGTGCATCACAGCAACTACATACGCTACTTCGAGTGCGCGCGTGACGAGATGATCTCTTCGTGGGGCTACGGAATCGAGAAGTGCCAGGCCGACGGCATAGTCTTCCCGGTTGCAGGCATACAGGTCAAGTATCATGCTTCCGCAAGGATAGGCGACGTGCTGCGGGTGACTGCCGATATTGAAAGCCTGCCGATGGCAAAACTGGTGGTGAAGCAGGCCGTATATAATCAGAACGGCGTACTCTGTGCCGACGGTGTGGTCACCCTGGGCTTCATGAACGGCAATACCGGTCGGATAATGGGCTGCCCTGAACAATTCCGGAAACTGATGGAAAAGTACGACAAATGATATCCATCAACAATCTTACCGTCAGTTTCGGAAGTTGGGAGCTCTTTTCCCGCATCAATTTCCATATCAGCGAGTCCGACAAGATCGGACTCGTTGGCAAAAATGGCGCGGGCAAGAGTACGCTTATGAAGATTATCTGCGGAGAGATGAATCCGACATCCGGCAGTGTGGACAAACCTCAGCATGTGAGCATAGGATACCTCCCGCAGATAATGGAACACCACAAAGGCAGGAGTGTGCTGGACGAAGCCATGACCGCCTTCGACGAGAGCAACGAGGCCGAGAGGGAAGTGGAGAGGATTACCAGGGAGCTGGGGGAGAGAACCGATTTTGAATCAGCGGAATACGGCCAGTTGATTGAATATTTGAATGAGCTGAATGACAGGCTGTCCGTGTTCCATTCAGAGCCTCCCAAGGTGCAGGCCGAGCGCACTCTTCTGGGTCTTGGTTTCCTGCCCTCGGAGCTTGACCGGCCGACCGAAACCTTCAGCCAGGGCTGGAACATGCGGGTAGAGCTCGCGAAGATACTCCTCAAGCAACCCGATCTGCTGTTGCTTGACGAGCCCACCAACCATTTGGACATAGAGTCTATCGAATGGCTGGAAAGCTATCTGAAAGACTACAAAGGCGCTGTGATGCTGGTTTCGCACGACAGACGATTCCTGGACAATGTCACCAGACGGACGGTGGAGTTGATGCTGGGGAGCATCTACGATTATAAAGTGCCTTATACCCAGTATACCGAACTCCGGGCGGAGAGGATAGCCCAGCAGACAGCGGCCTACGAAAACCAGCAGCGCATGATAGAGAAGACGGAGGATTTCATCCGTGCTTTTCGCTACAAACCTACCAAATCGAATCAGGTTCAGAGCCGGATCAAGGCCCTCGAAAAGCTTGAGAGAATTGAGATCGACGAGACCGACAATGCCACCCTTACCGTAAAGTTCCCGCCGGCTCCCCGTTCAGGCGACATTGCATACAAATGCACGGATCTGACTGTCGCCTATCCGCAGAAAGTTGTTTTCCGGAATGCGGAAATAGAAATAAAAAGAGGGGAGAAGGTCGCTTTCGTCGGGCGCAACGGCGAAGGAAAGACCACGATGATGCGCGTGATAGTCGGAGAACTGGAACCTGCCGGCGGCGAATCCAGGCTCGGGCACAATGTGGATTTCGGTTACTTCGCACAGAATCAGGAGGATGTGCTTGACAAGAAAGAAACGGTTTTCAGCACATTGGACAGGATTGCAGTGGGAGACATCCGTGCCAGACTGCGTGACATTCTCGCCCAGTTCCTTTTCCGCGGGGAGGACATCGACAAACGGGTGTCCGTGCTCAGCGGAGGAGAGAGGGCCCGCCTGGGAATGGCGAAACTGATGCTGCAGAGCCACAATCTGCTTGCATTGGACGAGCCTACCAACCATATGGACATCAAGTCCAAGGACATACTCAAACAGGCGCTGAAGGCCTATGACGGCACATTGGTGATAGTCTCGCACGACCGCGACTTTCTCGACGGACTGGTAGACAAGGTCTACGAGTTCCGCGACGGTCACGTGAAGGAATATCTTGGAGGCGTCTCCGATTTCCTGCGGATCAGGCGTCTGGAGTCGTTGCAGGAGCTGGAGCGCAGCAACGATGTTTCCACCAAGGATACGGCTACGGCACCGGCCAAGGCCGACTATCAGGAAATGAAGGCGAAGAGCAAGGAGGAGAAGAAACGGAGGAGCCGGGTGGATTTCCTCGAGAAAGAGATAGAAAAACTGGAAGCCCGTATGAAGCAGATAGAGGGTGTGCTTTCGTCGCCCGGCGAGGGAGACGATGTCATGGAACTCACGCGGGAGTACCTTGAATGCAAGAGAGATCTTGATGCAAAAACGGACGAGTGGGGTGAATTGATAGATTAGGTAAAGGTATGTATATAATTGATGCACACTGCGATGCTCCAACGATGATGTATCGTGGGAGAGACTTCGGAAAAGACAATCCCGGAGTCCAGGTCGACTTCCCGAAGATGCAGCGCGGGGGAATAACAGCGTCTTTCTTTGCCCTTTATATCCCGGCTTCCTTGAATGAGGCCGATGCTGCGGATTATGCCCTGGTCTTGCTTGACTCTCTCAAGCGGCAGGTCGAGGCCAACGAAAGCCGTGTGGCCTTCGCATTTGACGAGAATAGTTTGCGTCACAACGCATCAAATGGGCTTGTATCGGTTTTTATAGGATTGGAAAACGGTTCAGCCCTGCTGGGCAGGAAGGGAATGCTGGAGCGCCTCTATAAAGAAGGTGTACGATATGTCACGCTCTGTCACAGCGCCGACAACGGGCTTTGCGATTCATGCACCGGAGCCGGAACCTGGGGAGGTCTCAGCCCCAGGGGAAAGGAAATGGTCCGGGAGATGAATTCGGTCGGTATGCTGGTGGATGTCGCGCACACATCCAACGCGACGGTTAGGGATGTGCTGGATTGCTCATCCAAACCTGTTGCTTATACCCATGGATGCTGCAGTTCTCTTTGTTCACACAAGAGGAATCTTCCCGATGAACTTCTGGCCGGAATAGCCGCAAACGGAGGGGTCTCTTGCATGAGTATTTTCCCTTGTTTCCTGTCGGACCGATACTCCGATTTTGACGATGACAATCCGGACGGCCGCGAGATGCCGGAGCTGGAATCGGTGAGCGATCACATAGTGCACGCCCTGTCGGTTGCAGGCGAAAACGGGGTGGGTCTCGGCACCGATTACGATGGCATAAATCACACCGCAAAGGGGCTTGAAAGCATAGAAAAACTCCCTTGTCTGTTCGAAAATCTCAAAAGCAGGGGAGTCAGTTCGGAAATAATGGCCAAAGTGGCCTATATCAATCTGTTACGTGTCCTTTCGGCACAAAGATAAGCTGCGTTTATAGTTGATAATTGTAAAAGTAACAATGTTGTTATAGTAATTAACGATATTGTTACTTTAATTGAATATCAGCTATTTAACTTATAAATCGCATTTTAAGATTTGTAGCCGCAAAAAGTTGAGTGCAGAGGCTGAAAAGCGCTCGATATTCCGCTTTCTGTCCGCCTTGTACTGGAACCTCCTGGAGCAAGTTCCGGCAGGTCCGGAGACTCCGACCCAGACAGTTCCCGCAGGTTCGCGATCGTCGCCGTATGCATCGGCCCAGCCGGTGGTGGCAACCGAAAAAGTGCTGCCCGTAAGTTTCCTTACTCCCTCCGCCATCGCCTCGGCTACAGCGCTGCTGACGATGCCGTTGTTCTCTATCGTTTCGGCCGGAACCCCCAATACTTTCTGCTTCACTTCGGGGGCGTACGAAGTGACGGATCCAAGGAAATATCCGGAGGATCCGGGGACGGTGGTTATAAGGTGTGCGATCTCTCCTCCGGTGCAGGATTCAGCTGCGCTCAGGGTCCGTCCTGTGCCGCGCAGCAGGCGTCCTATGGTTCCTTCAAGAGTGTCGTCGGAATCGGAGTACAGATAATCCCCAAGAAGCGGTTTTAGGGCCTCTATTTGCTCGCTGACGCGTCTTTGAGCATCATCGCCGGCACCATATACGGAAAGACGCAGGCGCACGCCCGTGAGAGGGTTTGGAAGGTAGGCGAGATGCATATCTGAGGGGAGCCCGTCTTCCCAATGCTCGATCTGCTTTGAGAGTGCCGATTCTGCTATTCCGTAAGTCATTATGGTCCTGTGGAATATCGGTTCCGAAGAGAAATGTCGGGAGATGTGCGAGATGACGTCGGGCAGGGCGGCTTCGGTCTCGTAGGGGACACCCGGCATCGCATAGAGCACTGCATCATGGCCGAAACGGGATTTGTCGAAGCAGAATGCCATTATCGGTGCCGTGCCCCTTCGGTTTATTATGACCTCGCAAGTGTCCGGTACCAAGGCCTGGCGGAGGTTTATGTCAAGCACATCGAGTCCCCGGGCGTGGAGAATCTGGTGTACTATTGCCTCCTGCTCGTCGTTCCTGACATATTTACGGCTGCCCGAGAGTTCGGCAAGAGCATCCTTGGTGATGTCGTCCTTGGTAGGCCCCAACCCTCCGGTGCATATCACTATATCATTGTTGCTCAATTCATTGGATAATGTTCCGATGATGTCGGAACGGCTGTCGGCAATGGAGACCATACGGCTCGTCTTGATTCCTCGTTCGCCAAGTGCCCTGGAAATCATCGATGAATTGGTGTCCACTATCTGACCAATCAGGATTTCATCCCCTATCGTGCATACTGAAGCTTTTATAATACTCATAATGCGCAAAGTTACCAAATATTCCTATTTATTGGTAAACTCCTCGAAGCTGCCATCGCTGTAGAAAAGCAGCACCTTCGTTATAGTGCGTTCATTATTAGGAGTTTTAGTTTGTTTATCTACAGCACTGCTTTCGATAAAAGCTTCTCTGTCCGGATATACGGGTTCCGGCAGGGG
>R22__coassemble_2061_pt1 | contig 9059 bp, 6 predicted proteins | sample R22__metabat2_high_PE_057 | metagenome-assembled genome bin R22 | reverse complement strand
CGCCCTTCCTGCTGAGCGACATGCTGGACGCTGATGCGGCCGGCAGACCCCGCTACGAGGACGCGCTCAAGGTTGCGGCCGGCCGCCACGACCTCTCCGTCATCAAGGTATGCGACCCGAGGGAACGCAGCCTCGCGCCCGTAGGGCTCGTGAACGTGAAGGACAGCGAGACCGGGCGCTCGGCATGGGTGAATACCGGCAGCGCCTCCGTCCGCAGGGCCTACGCGCAGTGGTTCGGCACCCTCGCCGCGGCCGAGCAGCAGCTGTTCAACCGATATAAGATAGGGAGCGTGGAGATATCCACCGACGCCGACTACGTCCGCTCCCTGATGAACTTCTTTGCCAAACGATGAATATTCTTGCAAGCATACTTCTGGTTCTTCTGGAGATTGTTCCGAAAGGGGACGCGTTCCTGCGGCCTCTGCAGAAGCGCGACTCCATTTATGTTGGAGACCGTCTGGAATATGGCTTCGAACTGGATAACGTAAGGCCCGGCACGGACCTCGCCCTGCAGGACCTCAAGTCGCTTCCGGCAGATACCCTCGCGCTGGTGAGGGACTGGAAGGTGGATACTACCCGGTTCCGCCGCCGAGCAGGCCTCATGAATATCCGCGGAAGCGTTCTGCTCGCCCCCTTCGAGGAAGGAGATTTCGCCCTGCCTCCGATTTACGTGCAGCGCAAGTGCGACGGGAAGACAGACACCCTCGTTTTCGAGACGCCGGTGTTCCGCGTCGCGCAGTTCCCCCTGGATTCCGCGAGAATTGCGGAGAATGCCCTCGCGCCTGTTGTCCGCTATCCTCTCACCTATGCGGAACTCTTCCCCTGGCTCGCCGGGGCGGACATACTGCTGATAGCGCTGATAGTCGGGCTGGTCCTGTGGAGGCGGAGGAAACGCCGTGAAGAGGAAAAGCCCTCCGAACCGGCGCACATCACCGCGCTGCGCAAGCTCGATAGCTATCGCGGGAACCAGTACTGGGCCCCAGAGAAGCAGAAGGGCTTCTATTCCGGGGTCACGGACGCCCTGAAGAACTATATGGAGTCGCGCTTCGGAGTGGATGCCCCGGAGATGACGACGGCCGAGGTGTTCGACGCCCTCAAGGGCGCCGGCGACATCAGTCCCGAACTCTTCGACGAGACCCGGGAACTCTTCGAGACGGCGGACTTCGTGAAGTTCGCGAAGCATACCGCCCCGGACGAATATAACGCGAAGGTGGTGCCCACGGCGGTGAAGTTCGTCACCGACACCTACCGCAGCACGCTTGAGGAGGAGCAGGAAGGAGATGTTCTTTGAGTATCCCGGACTCCTCTGGCTGCTGGCGCTGCCGCTGCTTCTCGTCGCCCACTATCTTTGGCAGGAACTGGGCGGCAGACGGCCGCACATGCGGGTTTCCAGCCTGCAGCCCTGGCTCGCCGGTGGCAGATCCACCCTTGCCTGGCTGCGGCATCTGCCCTTCATCCTGCGCATTGCGGCCCTCTGCCTCATCATCGTCGCCATCGCCCGGCCCCGCTCATCCACCGAAACCGAAAAGGTGGACACCGAGGGCATAGACATAGTGTTCGCGATGGACGTGTCGACGAGTATGCTCGCACGCGACTTCACCCCGGACCGCATCAGCGCGGCCAAGGACATTGCCATAGAATTCATCGCCCAGCGGCCTTCGGACCGCATGGGGATAGTGGTGTTCGCGGGGGAGAGCTACACCCAGTGCCCTCTCACGACCGACCGCGCCACCCTTATCAACCTCATGAAGGACGTGCAGACGGACCTCATCGAGGACGGCACGGCCATAGGCAACGGCTTGGCCACCGCAATTGCGCGCATGATGGATTCCGATGCCAAGAGCCGTGTTGTCATACTGCTGACCGACGGCGTGAACAACCGCGGCGAGATAGCTCCCGCAACGGCCGCCGAAATCGCGAAGACCTACGGCGTGCGCGTCTATACCATAGGGCTCGGAACGCAGGGGGAGGCCCCCTATCCCGTCATGACGCCCTGGGGAGTGGAAGTGCGCAATATGCCGGTAGAGATAGACGAGGATCTGCTCAAGAGCGTGGCGGAGGCCACCGGAGGGCGGTATTTCCGTGCCACCGACAACACGAAACTCGCAGAAATCTATTCGGAGATAAACCAGATGGAGAAGGTCCGCACCACCGTGGACAGTTTCCCCGTATATAAAGAACTGTTCGGCAAGTATGCGCTGTGGGCGCTCGTCTGCCTGCTGCTCGAACTTGTGCTGAAACTATTGCTGAGGAGGTTGCCGTAATGCTGATATTCGCGAATCATCAATATCTTCTACTGCTTGTCCTGGTGCCGCTGCTGCCGCTCCTTTACGGCCTTGCGCGCGCTCTCAGGAAGCAGCGGATAGGCAAGTTCGGCGATCCGGAGCTGGTGAACGCCCTGATGCCTTCCTGGTCCGGAGCGAAGGGATGGGTGAGACTGGTGCTTTTCGACCTCGCATTCCTCTGTTTCGTGATAGGCCTGGCCCGCCCGCAGATGGGCGCAAAGCTCCAGGAGAAGGAGACAAAGGGCGCCGAGATAATGATCTGCCTGGACGTGTCCAACTCCATGCTGGCGAAGGATTATTCCCCGAACCGCCTGGAAAGGGCCAAGCTTGCCATCTCCCGCATCACCGACAAACTGCAGGGGGACCGCATCGGGCTCATCATCTTCGCGGGCACTTCCTTCGTACAGCTGCCTATCACCAACGACTATGTGTCGGCCAAGATGTTCCTCGGCAGCATCAGTACGGAGTCGATTCCGGTGCAGGGAACGGCCATAGGCGATGCGGTGCTGACGGCCGCCCGCGGATTCAGCGCCCAGAGCGAGAAGAGCCGCGCGATAATAGTCATCACCGACGGCGAGAACCACGAGGATGACCCGGTAGACGCGGCGAAGCAGGCCGCGGACCTGGGGATAAAGGTATATACCATAGGCGTAGGGTCGCTCCGCGGCGAGCCCATCCCCATGGACGGGGACCTGCTGAAGGACAAGGACGGCAACATCGTCGTGACGCATCTGGACGAGGGTACGCTGCGCAGGATGGCCGAGGTCGGAGGCGGTGCCTACGTGCATGCGGGCAACGAGGAGTTCGGCCTGAATCCCATTATCAACGATATAAACAGGATGGAGGAGGAATACTTCAAGTCGATGGTGTTCGAGGAGTATGACGAGCTGTATATGTATTTCTTCGCCGTCGCGCTGGCCCTGCTGGTAATCGAGATGCTGATAGGGTCCAGACGCTGGAAAAGGAGTTTGTTCTGATGAAAAGACTGATAGTCATATTGCTGATGCTGAGCGCGTTGCCTCTGTCGGCCCAGGTCGACAGGAAGGAGGTGCGCGCGGGTAACAGGGCCCTGCGCAAGGGGGATGCGGCCGCCGCGGAACTGGAATACAGGAAGGCGGTGGCGAAGGACACCGCATCGGTCGCCGGATGGAACAATCTCGGCGTGGTGCTGAGCGGCAAGGGAGACAAGCAGGGGGCTGCGGAGGCCTTCGGCAAGGCGCTGCAGTCTTCAGCCGCCCCGAAGGACCTGATACGCAGTTCGTTCAATTTGGGGACCGTCGCCATCGACACCCGGAACTGGCAGGAGGCGGTGAAGTTGTTCCGCAATGTGCTGCTGATGGATCCGGATAACATGCTGGCGAAGGAGCGCTACACCTACGCAAAGAAGATGCTGCAGGATCAGCAGCAGAATCAGGATCAACAGCAGAACCAGGACCAGAATCAGGATCAGAACCAGGATCAGAACCAGGATCAGCAGGATCCCCCCGAAGACCAACCCGAAGACCAGCCCGAGGATCAGCCGGAGGATCCGGACGGGGACCAGCAGAATCAGCAGGACCAACAGAATCAGCAGGACCAGCAGAATCAGCAGAACCGCCAGGATCAGGATCAGGGACAGGATGGTCAGCAGCAGCGCCAGCAGATATCTCCCCAGCAGGCCCGCCAGATGCTGCAGGCTGTCCAGGCCAAGGAGAAGGAAACCCAGGACAAGGTGAAAAAGGAGAAGGCGGCCCTGCTCAAATCCCGCCAGAAAGAGAAGAATTGGTAGAAATGAAGAGATTACTTACGATATGCATGTGCGTGCTTGCGGCGTTCGGCCTGCGGGCACAGTCCATACGGGTCGACGCCCCCAATCTGGTGGCGGCCGACGAGCAGTTCAACGTGACCTTCTCCGTTGAGGGGGAACACGCCGCCTCCGAGTTCGAATGGGCTCCGGGGGACGGCTTCAAGTTGATTTGGGGGCCGCAGAAGAGCACTTCCACCTCAATCAGCATCGTCAACGGCAAGCGCTCGAAGAGCGTCACCAATTCCTATACATACGTACTGATGCCCGTGCGTGCCGGCTCCTTCTCGCTTCCCGGGGCCAGTGCCACCATACAGGGGAAGAAGGTGAGTTCCCGCAGTTTCTCCATCGAGGTGGTGGCGGGGGGCGCTGCGAAGTCCGGCAGTTCAGCCTCCTCTTCCGCAAACAGCGGCAGGCAGAGCGGCAGTTCCGCCACGGGCGGCATCTCCTCGGATGACATCTACATGCGCCTTCTGGTTAACAAGAACAGGGCCGTGGTGGGGGAGGGCATCACCGCAACCCTCAAACTCTATCAGAGAGTGAACATCGCCGGCTTCGAGGATGTCCGTTTCCCTACATTCAACGGCTTCTGGACCCAGGAGATCCAGACTCCCTCGAATATCGAGTTCAAGCGCGAGAACGTGGGCGGGGAGATCTTCAACACTGCCGTCATCCGCAGCTGGAACCTCAACCCGCAGAAGGCCGGGGATTTCGAGATAGACCCCGCCGAGGTGGTGTGCCTGGTGAACGTCAGGGCCTCGGCCTCATCTTCCGGAAGCATCTTCGACAGCTTCTTCCAGGACAGCTACAGGCAGGTCCGCAAGCGCGTGAGCACACAGCCCGTAACCCTGCATGTTTCGCCCCTGCCCGCCGGGGCTCCCGCTTCGTTCGGGGGCGGCGTGGGCAAATTCGAAATGAAGGCGGAGCTGACGCGGGATTCGCTGAAGACCCACGACGCGGCGTCGCTGAAGGTCACGGTGACCGGTACGGGGAATCTTGCCCTGCTGTCTGCGCCCAAGCACAGTTTTCCTCCGGATTTCGAGGTTTACGACGTGAAATCTTCCGACTCCGGCCGCAGCCGGGTGTTCGAATATCCTTTCATCCCCCGCAGTCACGGTGATTTCGAGATAGGGCCGGTGGAGTACAGCTACTACGATATAGCGGCAGGCCGTTATGTCACCCTGAGTTCCGCTCCCATGCACCTTTCCGTGGCCCGCGGGGCGGAATTGGAGAGCGCCGTTCAGTCCGGCAGCGGGCAACTCGTGCAGAACCGCCGGGACGTGAAGGACCTGGGCAGCGACATACGCTTCATTTCCACCAAGTCGCCCTTGCTCGAGGGGGCCGGGAAGTTCTTCGTGTTCTCGCCGCTGTTCAACTTGCTGACGCTGCTGCTTCTGCTTGCCGCCGCTGCCGTCTGGTTCTTCCTCCGCAGGCAGGCCGCACGCAAGGCGGAGGTGGCCGGGAGCCGCAATCGCGCCGCGACCAAGATGGCCCGAAAGCGTCTCGCCCAGGCGGGAGACTTCCTGCACAAGAACCTCTACACCGCATTCTATGAGGAACTGCACAAAGCCCTGCTGGGGTATATCTCGGACAAGCTCAATCTCGACGCGGGCGATCTGAACAAGGAGAATATAGCCTCCCGCCTGGCGGAGGAGGGCGTTTCCGAGGGTCTGGCGGCCGATTTTACCGGGCTGCTGGACGCCTGTGAATTTGCCCGTTACGCCCCGGACGCCGGGAACGAGGCCATGAATTCGCACTACGAAAGTGCCGTCGCGGTGATATCCGCAATCGATTCTTCCATGAAAAAGAACAACAGGAAAGCAGCCGGCGGGGCGGTTCTCGCCCTTCTGCTGATGCTGGTGCCGTCTGTCGGCCAGGCTGCGGACGCTTATCCGGATTCCCTGTGGAACGCCGGAGTGGCCGCTTATTCGGACGGCCGCTGGGAGGATGCCTCGCGTGCTTGGAGCGCCATCGAGGACCTCGGGCTGGCGGCTCCGGAGCTGTATTGCAATCTGGGCGACGCCTATTTCCGCCAGAGCCGCCTGGCGGAGGCCATCCTCTATTATTCAAGGGCGTTGAAAGTGGATCCTTCCTATGCCGACGCCCGCTACAATCTGGAGTTCGCGGGCTCGCTGACCCAGGACAAGATAGACTCCGTTCCGGAGTTCTTCCTGCGAAGCTGGATGCGGCGTATGTGCTGGGTCCTGCCTTCAGACAGCTGGGCGTGGATATCGCTGTTTTTCTTCGCACTGACACTCGCGATGCTGCTGCTCTTCCTGCTCTCCGGCGGGGCTGCCCGCAAGTGGGGCTTTTTCGCAGGCCTGGCGGCCGCGTTGCTGATGATTCTCACCCTTGTTTTCGCGTCCTGGCAGAGACGGGATTATTTCCGCGCCGACGATGCTGTGGTGATGCGCCCCGTGGTGTCCGTGAAGAGTTCACCATCCGGAGCGGATACCAAGAACCTTTTCATCCTTCACGAAGGTACCGTGGTCGAATTGCTGGACACTGTCGGCGACTGGTGCAACGTGCGTCTGAGCGACGGCAGAGAGGGGTGGTTGCAAAAAGACGAAATCGACATTATTTAGTGTTGATAAATGGTTAATATTTTTGGTATTTGCCGAATTCTTTCTATATTTGCAGCGCAATTGTGCCCTTTGGGCATATGTGCCAGTTTAGTTTGTAGTTAAATTTTTAGTTAACTAAATAAAAAAAAGTATGAAAAAGTTTTTTGCAATTGCTGCCGCCCTTCTTATCGGCGTTGCTTCCTTTGCACAGGAGACCAACCGCGACGAGAATGGTAATCTCAAATTCGGCGGCTATGAAACCAACGGTTTCTGGGACAACTGGACAGTTGGTGTTGCTATCGGCCAGAACTCCGGTACTTCCACTCCTATCTATGCGCCTGAGAAGATTCTCAATGGCAAACTCGCCGGTGTAGGCAACCCTTTCAAGAAGGGTAACGGCATCGCTTGGGGCACAGAGCTCTTCGCCCTCAAGTGGTTCGATCCTTGCTACGGTGTACGTTTCGGATGGACCGGCATGCAGGTAGTTACTCCTAAGGCTGATGTCACCCGCAATCTCAACTACGCCCATATCGACATTCTTTGGAATATCTGCAATGCATGGTGGGGTTACAAGGAAGGCCGCAAGTTCGAGGTCGCTCCTTACTTCTCCCTTGCTCCTTTCATGAGGTCTGCAGGTGTCAACGCCGCTGGTGCCGGAGCAGGTGTTTTTGCCAATTGGCATCCTTTCTCTGACAATTGGGGAATTTCATTCGAGCTCGGTGGCATCCTTACCGACGCTACTATTTTTGGTGAAGGTGAAGGCGGTGTAGATAATGTCTGGAAGAGCCAGATCGGTATCAACCGCAACTTCGGCAAGAGCAACTGGACCCGCGTTAGCACTACCGCTGCCGCCGCTGCTGCCGCTATCGCTGCTGCAAAGGCTGCTGCTGACAAGGCTGCCGCTGATGCCAACAAGGCTGTCGCTGACGCCAACGCTGCTGCAAAGAACGCTCAGGACGAGGCCAAGCAGCTTGTTGACGAGGCCAAGAAGGCTGCCAACACCAACGTTGACGGTCTCTTCGACGAGCCCGTGGTTGTTTACTTCACCATCGGCAAGAGCACCCTCAGCAAGACCGAGAAGGCTCACGCTGAATACGCTATCAAGAACATCATCTCCCGTGGCGAGAACGTCAAGTTCACCCTCAACGGAAGCGCCGACACAGGCACCGGTTCCAAGAAGCGTAACGAGCAGCTCAGCAAGGAGCGCGCACAGACTGTTTACAACCTCGTTGACGAACTCGGCGTAAGCCGCGAGAACATCACCGTGGTAGAGTGGGACGGCACCGAGAGGTTCGCTACTCCTGAACTCAACCGTGCGGTTATCATCGAGAAGCAGTAATTTTGCCTGCGCAAAATAATTTCAGCGGGTCGCCTCACGGCGGCCCGCTTTGCTATCCGGCCCCCTGCACCTCCTTTGGGGCACGGCTTTTTTGATTTTTATCCAGATTTCCGTAAATTTGCAGGTTATTTAGTAGTTACAGCAGAATATGCAGGAAATCAGAAATATAGCAATCATCGCCCACGTCGACCACGGCAAGACCACGCTGGTGGATCGTATGATCTATCAGGCGAACCTGGTGCGCCAGCCGGAGAATCTCGGGCAACTCATCCTTGACAACAACGACCTCGAACGCGAACGCGGTATCACCATCCTAGCCAAGAACGTGTCCGTCACCTACAAGGATGTCAAGATCAACATCATCGACACTCCCGGCCACAGCGACTTCGGAGGCGAGGTTGAGCGCGTGCTCAACATGGCGGACGGCGTGCTGCTGCTGGTGGATGCCTTCGAAGGCTGCATGCCGCAGACGCGTTTCGTGCTCCAGAAGGCCCTCCAGATGGGAAAGAAACCCATCGTGGTGATCAACAAGGTCGACAAGCCCAACTGCCGCCCGGACGAGGTTCAGGAGGAGGTTTTCGACCTCATGTTCAATCTGGACGCCACCGAGGAACAGCTGGACTTCAAGACTGTCTACGGCTCGGCGAAGCAGGGCTGGATGTCGCTCGACTGGCGCAAGCCCACCACCGACATCACCCCTCTGCTGGATGTCATCCTCGAAGAAGTGCCCGCCCCTGCAGTGGTGGAGGGTACTCCGCAGATGCTGATTTCCTCGCTCGAGTATTCTCCCTATGTGGGGCGCATAGCGGTCGGCAAGATAACCCGCGGATCGCTTCACACCGGCCAGCAGATCAGCCTCTGCAAGCGCTACGACATAGTGCAGAAGCACAAGATCAAGCAGCTCATGACCTTCGAGGGCCTGGGCAAGGCGAATGTCGATTCCGTCGGCTGCGGCGACATCTGCGCCGTGGTGGGCATCGAAGGCTTCGAGATCGGGGATACCATCGCGGATCCCGAGAATCCGGAGGCTCTCCCTCCCATCGCCGTGGACGAGCCTACCATGAGCATGCTCTTCACCATCAACAACT
>R22__coassemble_2039_pt1 | contig 9142 bp, 7 predicted proteins | sample R22__metabat2_high_PE_057 | metagenome-assembled genome bin R22 | reverse complement strand
AAATACGCGATTCTCAGAGGGTTATATGGGCAATGCCTTTTTCAGTGCCCTTCGATTTCGGCTGGGTCATTTTGCGTAAAGTGCTGTATTTAAGCCTGTTGCGTAGCACGTCAGTATGTAGCCTTTATGCTCCGTCACCTGCACCTGGCTCTCACTTCAGTGCCTCAACCTCCTCCACGGAAAGACCGGTGCCTTCTGCCACCTGCGCTAAAGTCAAGCCCATCGCAAGAAGTTTTTTCGCAATAGCTTCGGCCTTGGCGGCTTCGCCTTCCGCCTTTCCTTCAGCCCTTCCTTCTGCTCTTCCCTCTTCTTTTCCGTAGTCGAAATTGGCTTTGGCAATATCCTCCCGTTCGTTGTCATCAAGCGAAGAGGAGAAATAGTTCTTTCTTTCTTCGTCGCTCATATTATTGATGCGTGCTATGTCCATAAGTTTGTGAAATCTGGGATTTACCTCTTTCGGTATACCGACAAAGTTAGGAAAATTCCTGAACATGTAGCACCATTCTTCCAGTTTGTTAAGTTCAGTCCCGGCCTTTTTCATTCTGGGGAGTTCCAGCATGTAGAGACGCATCTGCGTGCCGTAGAGTTCCTGTGTATCGGTCTCCCGGAATTCATAGCGGAAAAGAATCTTGTTCCTTGGAACAACGCCGTGCGAGGTGATGAAGTTCTGTATCGCAATGACCCGTACCGAATCGTAGTTGTACTTTATGTCACCTGCCTTCACCTGTCGGTGGATGGCTGATGCGCCATAGAAGAAGATACGGTTCCGGAAATCGCTTTTGCGATTGTTCTGCATTTCAACGATGAACTGCCTTCCGTCCGAGGTGTGGCAGATGACATCCAGGGAAGCCTGCTTGTCGTTTACGGTAGCGGCAAGGCCTTGGTTTGGGAGATAGGATACGCTGACGATGTCTTCTTCCAGGATGTCTGCCAGAAGCATGATGAGCGGCTCCGGATTGTTCAGGAACACCCACTGAAACGCCCAGTTGTTCGTCAGGTCCGCGTAAGTTGAATTCATTATCCTGTCTGCGAGAAGGATCTTTTCCTCTTCGGTATACGAGGAATAGTTGGGATTGGCGTCGATAATTTCTTTGTACTGCACCAGCTCTGCCGGCCAGATACCTTTTGAGTAGTTCTTTTTCATGGCGGCAAGATGTGCAGGAGCCGCCATAAAGCCAAAAGAATGCGGCAAACATTTCGCGGCGGGGCATTTTTCTTTTGACGATTGTGTGTTTTAACAAGGCCATAAGAAAAATCTTATGGTTCACCTAAACATTAATTTTTACGTTTCATGCCAGTCAAGTCATTGGCAGTTCAATGCTTTATGCAAATCCCGGCCTCCAGACACCAAACACTCCCTCCCGGTGTCTGCATACGCGGAACCCGACACTCAGACACCCTGTATGTAGCTACAGGCCCTGTATTCCAGAAGCAAGGTGGCAGCGAAAGCGTCACGTGGATTCTCCCAAAGGCTGATTCCAAGCGAGCCCCGGTCCCCAATTACTATTGGAAGGATCTGCTGAAAGTAAATCGCGATGGCAACGGAAATGTCACAAGCGCCAGATCCATTGGCTTCTGGCTTGAACATAAAGAGTACAACAATTCAACCTATGCCCATTACGCAGTAAGCGTTAAGACATCGAATCATGGACTGGCCTTGACCTCTTCGCCAACCTGCCGGACTCTATCGAGGAAACGGTTGAAGCAAACAGCAATTGGCAGTCGTTCCAGAACTTCTGATAAACAATTGAAACATCCCCGTGCCACAGAACTCCTTGAAGCACAGTGGAATATGCAAAACGACCCAGGCGATTTCAGCTGGGTCATTTTGCGTAAAGTGCTGTATTTAAACCTGTTGCGTAGCACTGCAGCATGTAGCTTTTATGCTTTGTCGCCTGTACTCCCCTTCTCACCCCAGCGCCTCAACCTCCTCTACGGAAAGACCGGTGCCTTCTGCCACCTGCGCTAAAGTCAAACCCATCGCAAGAAGTTTTTTCGCAATAGCTTCGGCCTTGGCCGCTTCGCCTTCTGCCCGACCATAGTCGAAGTTGGCTTTGGCGATGTCTTCTCGTTCTTCGTCATCAATTGAAGAAATGAAATACTTCCTTTTTTCTTCGTCGGTCATATTATCGATGCGAATCGTATCCATAAGTTTGTGGAATCTTGGGTTAACCTCTGCGGGTATGCCTACAAAATTAGGAAAATTCTCGAACATATAGCACCATTCTTCAAGATTATTCTGTTCTGTCACAGCCCTTTTCATCCTGGGGAGTTCAAGTATGTACAGCCTCATTTGAGTGCCGTACAATTCATTGATCTCGGTTTCCCGGAACTCATAACGGAATAAAATCTTGTCCTTTGGAGCCCTGTTATGAGCGGTTACAAAGTTCTGTATGGCGATAACTCTCACGGAATCATAGATATATTTTTTGTCACCAGCCTTTACCTGCCGTTGAATCGCTTTAGCTCCATAGTAGAAGAGTCTGCTACGAAAATCAGTCTTTCTGTTGTTCTGCATCTCCACGATAAACTGTCTTGCGTCGGAAGTGCGGCACGAGACGTCAACAGCGGCCTGTTTGTCGGAAACAGTAGCCGCAAGACCTTGATTCGGAAGATACTCAATGCCGATAATATCCTCGTCAAGAATATCATTCAGCAGCATAATGAGGAGGTCAGGATTGTTGAGGAAGACCCACTGGAAAGCCCAGTTGTCGGTGAGATCCGCATAAGTGGAATTCATTATCCTTTCGGCGATGCCGATTTTGTCTTCTTCGGAGAGAGAAGTGTAATTCGGATTCGCATCCAGGATTTCTTTGTACTGCACCAGTTCTGCCGGCCAGGTACTTTTGGAATCGTTAGTTTTCATATCAGCAAGATGGGCAGGACAAGTCGAATCACCAAGGAATTGTGGCAAACATTTCACGGCGGGCCGTTTTTCTTTTGACGATTGTGTGTTTTTACAAGGCCATAAGAAAAATCTTATGGTTCACCTAAACATTAATTTTTACGTTTCAGGCCAGTCAAGTCATTGGCAGTTCAATGCTTTACACAAAACCGGCCTCCGGACACCAAACGCCCCCTCCCGGTGTCTGCATACGCGGAACCCGACATTCAGACACCCGTAACGCCCCCTCCGGCGTCAGGTCCGCCGCCAAACAAAAAAATTCTGCCAAAACGCACACTTATCCAACATTTTGCTATATTTGCATGACTTAAACTTAAACCGCTATGTTGGAAAGATTTCTCAGCAAGGAAGGGCAGGAACTGGAGTTCAATGTTCCCGAACATTTCAATTTCGCATACGACGTCGTGGACGTCTGGGCCGAAGAGGCTCCGGATAAACTTGCGCTTATATGGACCAGCGACACCGAGCCTGAGCGCAGGATGACTTTCGCCGATCTCAAGCGCGAATCCGACAAGGTCGCAGGGTATCTGACCTCGTTGGGAATCGGACGGGGCGACTTCGTGATGCTCATCCTCAAGCGCCGTCTCCCCTTCTGGACCACCATGCTGGCCCTCGAGAAGATAGGTGCCGTCGCCATCCCCGCCACCTTCCTGCTGACATCCCACGATATAATCTACCGTTGCAAATCCGCCGAGATCAAGGCCATCATCTGCTGCGGCGACGCCCCCATCCTGGAGAAGGTCGCCGAGGCGGAGCCCAAATGCCCTTATCTCGAGAAACTCATAAGCATAGGTCCCCTGGTTCCGGACGGATTCGAGGACTTCGAGGCCGGAGTGACCGCCGCAACGCCCTGGGAGCGAGGCGACTGGCAGAACGAGAGCGAGGACCCCATGCTGATGTACTTCACTTCCGGCACTTCAGACGAGCCGAAGATGGTGATGCATTCGCACACCTACGCCCTCAGTCATCTGGTGACGGCGGCATACTGGCATCAGCTCACCCCGGACTCCATCCACTTCACCTACTCCGACACCGGTTGGGGCAAGGCGGTATGGGGCAAACTCTACGGCCAGTGGATAGTCGGGGCCACCGTTTTCGTGTATGACCACGAGAAGTTCGTGCCGGCCGAGCTGCTGGCCCTCATAGGCAAGTACCGCATCACATCATTCTGCGCTCCTCCAACGATTTACCGCTTCCTCATAAAGGAACACTTCAACTGCTTCGACCTCTCTTCGCTGAAGCATGTCACCACCGCCGGAGAGGCCCTCAACCCTTCGGTGTTCGAAGAATTCCACCGTCGCACGGGCCTCTGGATCCACGAAGCGTTCGGGCAGACCGAGACCACCCTGACGCTGGGCACTTTCCCCTGGGTTGAACCGCGTCCCGGCTCCATGGGCAAACCCTCCCCCGCATACGACATCGACATCCTCACCCCGGACGGATCTTCCGCCAAACCCGGCGAGCGCGGTGTCATCGTCATCCGCACGGACCGCAAGCGCCCGATAGGCCTGTTCCTGGGTTACTACCGCAACCCCAAACTCACCCGCAAGGCCTGGCACGACGGCATCTATTATACCGGAGATGTCGCCTGGCGCGACGAGGACGGTTACTACTGGTTCGAGGGCCGCAACGACGACCTCATCAAGACCTCGGGCTACCGCGTGAGTCCCTTCGAGGTGGAAAGCGCCGTAATGGGGCATCCGGCCGTAGTGGAATGCGCCGTAACCGGCATTCCGGACCCGGAAGAGGTGCGCGGCACGGTGGTCAAGGCCACCATCGTGGTGGCTTCGGAATACAAGCCGCAGCTCGCGAACGAACTATCGCGCAAGGCCCTCATCAAGGACATCCAGACCTTCGTGAAGAACATCACCGCGCCCTACAAGTATCCGCGCGTGATAGAGTTCGCCGACGCCCTCCCCAAGACCATCAGCGGGAAAATCCGCCACGTGGAGATAAGGGAGCACGATTCGAAGAAGTAAGCCTGGGGCAATCCCGGGCATAATCCGCTTCCCTCCTGATGCCGTCCCCTGCATGCAGGCGCTCCAGCGCCCGGCAGTTGCAGAAGGCGTATCTCTTTATCTTATAGATATTTGCCGGAAGCCATACCGTGCGCAGATTCGAGCAGTCCGAGAACATGCTCTCTCCTATCACATCAGTCTGCGTGAAATATTCGATGCTGGTAGCGCCCATGTCGCGGGTTATCCTGTAGCCGTCTCCGCGGTTCAGCCGCAACGCGCAGAACTGCTTCCACTCTTTTTCGTCCATCATCCCCAGATTCCATTCGCGCGTGGTGCCCGGGATGGTGCCGACAAGCAGATTCTGCATTGAACTGCTCATCGTCCTACCGCTCGCATCCTGCACGAGATACGCGCTCTTCCCGCGCATGATGCGGGCTTCGGAGAGATCGAGACCGGTAAGGATTCCATGGGCCGTAGAGCCCGATTCGGAGGGGGCTCCGGCCATAGTCCTGATAAGTGCGATATCCGCCCCGTCCAGCTTGCCGGAGACCTTGAGATAAGAGATTGTATTCCGCTGGTTTTCAGGTATGAGCGATGCCAGCGTCCCAGCCTTGCGCACATGCACGCTGAGGCTGTCTCCCGGCTCCCGCAGAGGCTCTATCCCAAAGAGGATTTCATCGAACGGGAGTTCGGCGCGTGAAGCATCGTAGTAGCCGTCGCAGTAGCCGTTCCATCCCCAGATGAAATGCAGGAAATCACCCCGGTAACCGTCGCACAGGAAGCTATGGTCTCCCCCGCCCAGAACCACCGGACGGCCGGCATCTATTTCGCTGCGGACAATGCGGAGCATCCTCTCGAAAGGGATGTTGCTGAGGTAGGTGCTCGTGGGACTGTAGTGCCAGTTGCAGATAAGTGCGGCGCGGAGGTCGATGATTGAGGAGGATGAATTCCGGAGGCCCAGCCTGGTGTGTATGGATGCGGCGCATCGGAGGATGAGTTCCGGCATATCCGGATTGTTCCAGTCAATGATGCGGCCGTCTAGGGCCAGGGTGCTGTCCCGGTCTTGAATAAAAAGGCGGCCTGTGCCTTCCGCCTGCTCCGGGTATCTATAGAAAGACAGGATTTCCGCCAGGGCTACCGAACCGCATCCGCTGATGCATTTCTTTCCGGAGATGCCGGGGATGAGGGCGTTGTAGGGGGCGTTCTGGGCGAAAGAGCGCAACCCCGGGAGTTGCCCGGATGCGCCGGAATCCGGGGCGGCGGGGTTTGTGCCGGCGACAGAGTGAGATGCGGATGCCGAGGCTGTGCCATAGGCCTGGAAGATATCTGCAACGGGGCCGTCACCATCTTTTTTCCCGGACCACATCCTTGTTCCAATGCCATAGGCGACGATTTCCGAAAGACGGACGTCCACCCAAGCGTAGCACTTGTTCCTGTAATCCTCGAAGGCTGCCACCCTGCCGTCCCCATAGCGGAAACGCAAGCGTTCGCACGGCTGACCGAGTCCTTCGAGGAAGGCTGCAGCCGCCGCCCACGCATTCCTGTATTCTTCCGGGGTGTTTTCCGGCGGCTCCAGCTGCAAGTTTTCCCTGGCGGTCTGCATCCCCCGTTCCTGTGCCGTTCGCATTCCGGATGCGCCGGCGGACTGCATCCGGGGTTCGCCGGCAGCCATCTCCGCACTTGCCGAAAGTGCGGCGGCGATAATCAAAGACCGGTAGATGAAGCGACGGATCATAATATACAAATATAGCATATTTCAAGAGAAACATACGCGTAAGTTTGTATGCAAAAAGCCCGGTTTTGCATACAAACAGCAGATTTTCGGAGGAGATGTATGCAAAAAGCCCGGTTTTGCATACAAGTGGCAGATTTTCGGAGGAGATGTATGCAAAAAGCCGCGTTTTGCATACGAGTCCCGAAATTCCGGTGGAGATGAGCCAGGTGGTTCAAAGGAGATGAGGCGGGTTCAGCGGAGGAGGCGGGAGATGAGGCGGTCGGCAGTTGCGGAGGGCATTGAGGAGAGGGAGGGAGCGGCGCGGCGGATGACATCCGAGAGGAATTCGTAGGATTCGGCGGGAGTGCGGCCGGTGCGCAGGGTGCGACGTTCGAGGAAGGCCTCGAAGGGGAAGCCGCCGGGAGCGGGGCCGGAATCCTCGAAGAGGGCTTCCGGAGTGCAGAAGGTGCTGACCTGCCAGCCGTTGTAGTGGAGGTCCTGTCCACGGTAGACGCGGCGGATATCCCCCGTCACGACTCTGGTCTGCATCTGCAGCCTGGCCATCAGGGCGTCAGCAGCGCTCTTCTTGAGCCCCAGCAGGCGACGCACTTCCTTCATCTCCACTGACCCCTTCTCTGCAAGCAGGTCCAGAACGCGTTGCTGATCCGCCGAAGGCTGATACTCAGGGCGCGGACGGCGCCAGTTCATCAGCTCGCGGTAGACCTCGAAAGTCGCGAAAGCGGCCTTGCCACCGAGCAGGAACTTGCCGTAGGCGATGTCGCCGCTCTGCACGCAGGCGATTTTCCAGTCCCAGGGCCCGAGGGTATCCTCCTCCCCGTCGAACCAGAACTCGCGCGGGGTCCACTCCTCTATCGACCATCCGGGAACGGGATTCTCGAAGAACGGGACCAGGCCGGCCTCCCGGACCGCCGCCACCATCGCTTCGGCACTGTTTACACAAAGCGCCCGGCCACCATTGCGGATGCCGGGCACAATGTCTTTCTTTTGGCTGATGGACACAGCTAGAACTGATAGTTGATGCCAATTCCGATCCAAGGGTCTGCTACCATCTCGTTGTAGAAGCAGTGAGCCAGCTCCACTGAGACGATGAAGTTCTGGTTCATGGCGATCTTCAGGCCTGCACCTGCGCTGGTGACCACGTCGCCGGCCTTGGCGGTGTCGTAGATGGCAGAATTGCCTGCACCTGCGAAAGGAGCGATGAGCGGATCATATACGCGGCCGGAGGCATCGGCCAGTTTCTTGAACACGTCTTCCCTGTAGCCCTTGGTCACGATGCCTGCATCGAAGAAAGGATTGACGGCGATGTAGAAGTACTGGTTCAGGAGCTTGAAGGATACGAGCTTGACGCGGAGTTCCATGTTGGCCCATGCGAAACCCTCGGTGAGGATGCGGTTCTCGCGTATGCCGCGGATGGTGTTGGCGCTGCCGAATCCCTCGGAGATCATGTTGCGCTGCACGAGGAGAGGCACGTTCTGGATCATGTAGAAGGGAGTCTCCCCCGCTATTGTCTGCTGCCATGCAAGACGGTATGCGAACACGGGATCGCCTGCCTTGAAGAGATGCACGGGCAGGGTGATGTAGTGGCGGAAATAGGCGCAGGCCTTGAGGTAGCGGTGGTCCAGCACGTTTCCGTTCAGATAGGCCTCCGCCCAGATACCCTTGTTGGGAGCGGCCTCGATGTCGCGGGTGTCGTACACCACACCTGCGTTGATTTCGAGGGCGTTGCCGCCTTCGGCCTCATCGGCGTGGATGGCGTCGATTGCCTGGTATCTCTTATACAGCGTCACATCGGTGTCGTAGGTGTTCTCGTTCTTGGAACTCTCTCTCATGTCTCCCATCTGCCAGTTCCAGAAGTTCAGGCCGGCGGCCCAGTTGAGATTGTCGGTGATGCGGCCCTGCACGTTGGCGAGAGCGCGGAACATCTTGCGGCTCATGCCGTAGTAGTTGATGCCGTGCTGCCCGCCGTCAAGGCCGGTATGCAGGAAACTGTCCTTGTTGGACCAGAGGTCGTAGTTCTGCAGGGCAGGAGTTCCGTTGAAGCCCCAGAAGTTGTACATGGGGTCGTCGACGTATGTTACCGATGCATTGAAGCGCATGCCGGGCACAAGATACTTTGAATCGTAGGCCAGATACAGACGGGTACGCCCCTTGGTGAAATGGGATGCCTCCCAGCTGAACTTGTGGAGGGGATCCGGATAGGTGCTGCCGTCTCCATAATAATATACGTCGCCGAATGCGCCGTACTGCAAGCCGTTATCGGTAGAATAGGTGGCGCAAGGGAGGATTCCCATGCTCCAGCCCGTCTTCATCTCCTTCTCCTGCGCGAATGCTGCCGTTCCTGCCAGAAGGACAGTTACAAAGGCAAATAGTCTTTTGTTCATTTCAGTATTAAAAATGTGGTTATAGTCTGCAAATTTACAAGAAAGTATTCAGAATATCAAAAAAGAATTCGGAGCCCCAGGCGACAGAGGGGGTGTTGGGGGGAACCTTCCCCCGTAACCGGAAGGTCCGGGTACGAGATAAGGCAGCCGCAGCTGCCTTATC
>R22__coassemble_1867_pt1 | contig 9878 bp, 7 predicted proteins | sample R22__metabat2_high_PE_057 | metagenome-assembled genome bin R22 | reverse complement strand
TACGCATTCTTCAACCGCGGTTTCAGCGGCCAGGCCCTGGACAATCTTGCGGCCCTTTGGCTTAAGAGAGCAAAAATCTAGTTGAAAAGCATTATCTCGCTGCAGCTGGCCTTTCCGGAAGGATTGCTGATGACAATCCTGAAACTGGAAGCTGCTACAGAACTGAAGGGAAGCGTGATGCCAGTGCCGTCTCCTGTTCCTTCGGCAATGCAGGTCCAGGCCCCGTCCACCAGGGCTTCCACCCGATAAGTCTGCATAGGATTCTCCCATAACTGCCAAGGTTCGACCGCGGCAAAACACTGTATGTTCTGCCGGGTAGGGAGCGTGATTTCTACGGTAGCCGAAGGACCTTCCGCCGTCCAGACAGATTTGAAATCGGCATCGCTCAGCTGCGGAACCACGACCCCTTCCACCAGAAGCGGCAGCCCTTCCGTAGGCACGGCCTGCACCGGCACCTGCTCCTTCAGCTCCACCGCCAGCACGCTGACCGCGGCATCGGGAGAGAAAGGAGGAAGTTCGAATGTGGTGGCACCCTTCCGGCTCCGGCAGCGCACCTGCACCGAAGGATCTGCCAGCAGCCAGGCTTTTCGCACCTTCAGCCTGTACGGCACGCTGATTTCCTTCGACCACTTGTGAATATGCAGATAGAGGGTATTTCCCTTCCTGGTGGCGTACCCGAAAGGCAAAAACGGGAATGGAGAGGCCTCGGTGCCGTAAATCGCCTCGCCGTTCACCTTCATCCAGGACCCAATTGCCATCAAATTATCCCTGCATATCTGAGGGATGCTGCCGTATTTGTCCGGGCCTATGTTCAGGAGAAGATTTCCCCCCTTGCTCACGATTTCCGAGAGCTTGCGTATGAGTTCTCCGGAGCTTTTCCAGTTGTCGTCGTAGGCGCAATATGCCCAGTGGCGGTTCATGGTCATGCAGGTCTCCCAGATTCTTCCGGGGTATCCGGTCGCGGGGATGAACTGCTCCGGGGTCACCACGTCACCCTTCATCCCACCGCCCATGCGGTTGTTAAGGATGATATTGGGATATGCACGGACCTTGTCGTAGAAGAGCCTGGCCTCGTCCGGAGTTATGTCCCCGCCCTGGTCGAACCAAACTATATCCACGTTGGGGATGCGTGTCAGGAGTTCGTCCACCTGCGGGAGCGCAATATTCTTGAGGTAGGCCTCCCTGCTCCCTTTGTGGGCAGGATCCCAGGCGCAGCCGTTCGCGCCGGGATGATACCAGTCCAACATGTGGGAGTAGTAGAAACCGAAATGCAGCCCCTGTGCCTTGCATTCCGAGGCGAGGGCTGCAATGATATCTTTCCCGTATGGAGATGCGTCCACTATGTTGTAGGCGCTTGCATCGGAGTCGTACATGGCAAAACCGTCGTGATGCTTGGCGGTGACTACCATATATTTCTGCCCCGCTTCCGCTGCAAGCGAAACCCAGTCGGCGGCATCGAAGCGTACGGGATTGAAACGTTTTGCCAGGGCAGAATACTCCTTGATAGGGATCTGCTTGCTGTGCATCATCCATTCTCCGCCGTCGGTCTTGTCACCGTAGATGCCGGCGAGTTCGGTGTAGATGCCCCAGTGGATGAACATTCCGAACTTGGCATCCCGGAACCACTCCATCCGTTCCGGAACCTCAGAGGCCTCTCCGGCCGGTTCGGGAGCGGGGGCCTTCTTGCAGCAGATGGCCGCAGCGGCAATCAGGCAGAGGACTATTTTCCGAGGAAACATACGATGCCGTCCAGGTCGTCTTTTGCGAACACCCGCTGCTCGCCGGAGGCCAGATTCTTTATCTGCACCGTCCCGGCCGCGGCTTCGTCCGCGCCTGTTATGGAAAGGAAGGGGATGGCCTTGCGGTCGGCATAATCGAACTGCTTCTTGAGCTTCGAGCTTTCGGGATAGATCTCCACGGAAATGCCCCTGGAGCGCAGTGCAGCCGCGACAGGCAGGACATACCTAACTTCTTCCGCACCCATGTTCGCGAAGAGCAGGGTGGTGGTGGAACGCAGCCCGGCGGGGAACTTGTCCAGGCCCTTCAAGACATCGTAGATGCGGTCCGCACCGAACGATATGCCCACTCCGGACATGTCCGGCAGGCCGAAGATGCCGGTGAGATTGTCGTAACGGCCGCCTCCGGAAATGCTTCCGATTTCCCAGTCGAGAGCCTTCACTTCGAAGATGGCTCCCGTGTAGTAATTCAGGCCGCGTGCGAGCGAGAGATCCATCTCGACCGGCACGCATACACCCGCTGCCGAAATCAGTCCGAACAGTTCTTCCAGTTCGTCCAGACCGCGCAGACCAGTTTCGGATACTATGCCGGAAGCCGACTGCCAGCCGAAGAGCGCACGCATCTCGGCGAGTTTCTCCGTCACGGATCCGTTCAGAGCGAGAATCTGCTCCACCACGGAGATGGCCGAGTCGGAGAGGCCCTTCTCGCGAATCTCGCCGAGCACGGCTTCGAGTCCGATCTTGTCGAGTTTGTCGATGGCCACGGTGATGTCAACGACCTTGTCGGGAGCTCCGCAGATCTCTGCGAGTCCGGTGAGTACCTTGCGGTTGTTGATCTTCAGGGCGACGCGGATGCCGAGCTTGCCGAAGACTGCGTCCACGATCTGCACCAGTTCCAGTTCGTTCAGCTGGGAGCGGGATCCGATCACGTCGACGTCGCACTGGTAGAATTCGCGGTATCGGCCCTTCTGCGGGCGGTCTGCGCGCCACACGGGCTGGATCTGGAAACGCTTGAAGGGGAAGGATATCTCGTTCTGGTGCTGCACCACGTAGCGGGCGAAGGGGACGGTGAGGTCGTAGCGCAGGCCCTTTTCCGGAGCCTGGGCGGCCTTCTCGCCGCTGTTCATCACCCGGAACAGGAGCTTGTCTCCCTCGTCGCCGTACTTGCCGAGCAGGGTGGACAGGTTCTCCATTGCGGGAGTATCTATCTGCGCATATCCGAAGGTGCGGAAAACGCTCTTGATCGTATCGAAGATGTAGTTCCTCTCAGCCATTTCCTGCTGCGAGAAATCTCTCATGCCTTTTGGTATGGAAGGTTTATTTGCCATAGAATGCAAATTTATAAAGTTTTGTCCAATATCAGTTCAAGCCGCCATCCGCTCCTGCCGCGAATAATCCCTCGTTTGCCCACAAACTCGCGCCCGCCTACCTGCCTGCCGGAATTGATCAGATCCCAGAGATTGTCGAGGGCCGTTTCCGTCAGCCCGGCCGGTTCCGCCAGCCGGAAGAGTACGTAGCGGGGGTGCCTGAGGGCGAGCAGTGCGCGGATGTGGATCATCCCCGAACGTAGGACGTCGTCCCTGACGCTCAGGAAGTAATCCTCCGCGATGTCGTCCACCTGGCGGATGTGCTCCATCGTGCGCCCGAGCGAACTTAGAAGGGAAGGATTCATCTCCTTCAGCACGGGGATGACTTCCCCGCGGAGGCGGTTGCGTTTGTAGGCCGGAGATGCGTTTGTGCTGTCTTCGCGCCAGGCGAGTCCGCGCTCTTCCATCCACGAACGTATTTCCGTACGGGAGATTCCGAGCAGGGGGCGGACGATGAAATCCCTGTCGCCCATCCCGCGCAGGCCACGGGTGCCGGTACCGCGCAGAAGGTTGAGGAAGAAGGTCTCGGCGTTGTCGTCGGCATTGTGCGCCACCGCCAAGCAGTCGAAACCCTCCGAGGCGCAGAGCTCTCCGAACCAGGAATAGCGCAGCTCGCGGGCGGCCATCTCGATGCTGAGGTCGTTCTGCCTGGCGAAATCCGCCGTGGGGAAACTCTTCACGAAAAGCGGCATCCCCTTGCGGGCGCACCAGTCCCTCACGAAGGCCTCGTCGCCGTCGGATTCATCGCCGCGCAGGCGGAAATTGCAGTGGCAGACAGCGAAAGAGGCCCCCGGAAAAAGTTCGGGAGCCCTTTCGGCCATATACATCGAATCGATGCCGCCGCTCACTGCAAGCAGCACCTTCATTACTTCTTGGAAGAGATGGTGTAGGAGAATCCGATTTCGAAGAATTCCTTCAGCTGCCAGGTCCTGAATCCGTTCGGGTGATCGTCGTTGGTGATCAGCACAGTGTCGTCGTAGATCATGTTCGTCGAGAAGGTCAGGGTGAAGAACTTGGCCATCTTCCAGAACACCTTGTTGTCCCAGTTCACGCGGATGTTCTGGGGATTCTTGAGGTAGTTGCTGAAGAGAACGAGCTGGGTGGTGTACTTCAGATTGTCGTTGATGGTGAAGTTAGCATCCGCCTTGACCTGGGCACCAAGCTCGAAACGGGAGCTCTTGTAATTGACCCCGTCGTCTTCCAGTTCCATGCCGTATGCCTTGCGGAGTTCGGGATTGTCGACAATCACGAAACCTCCGGTGAGGGGAGCGACGTTGAGCGAGAACCAGGGCTTGGGAGTCCACAGGAGACCGAGACCGAGAGATGCATAGGCAGGGGAGAAGAGGCCGCTCTTGAGGGTGCGGGCCGCCTTCCAGTCGGCGACGGTGGGATCCGCGCCCGTAGGAGTGCCATAGTTGTAGTTGTTGTCGATCTGGGTCTTGAAGTCGAAGTTGGCGGAATAGCTCAGATGCTGGATGGGAGTCTCATATCCCCACTTGGATTCGAAATAGATGCGGTCCTTGACTTTCTGCAGGATTGGCTTGTCGGCCGAATAGAGGAAACCGTAGTCGATCTGGAGACGGTTGTTCCAAATCATCTTATCCTTTGCGTAGTTGGCGTTCGCATCCACATAGCCGGTCATGGTGTAGTTGTTGCTACCGCCGGCGGCCCAGTCGCGAAGCATGGTCTGGGCGAAGTTGAGGTTGGTCATGAGCGACCTGGTCCAGTAGACGGGTTTGGGTGCGGCTGCCTCCTCCTGAGGAGCCTCGGCGATTGCTGCGGCAGCATCCGCTGCGGCTTTCTGTGCATCGTCCTGAGCATATGCGGCAAGCCCCGCGAGGGTGGCGAGTGCCAAAACTAATATCTTCTTCATAAATATTTGATTAATAAGCTATTGCAAATACAACGCGGCCTTTGGAAGGCTTCCCGGAGAAGATGTCTTTCCCTTCTTCCTCCCATACGCAGCTGTCTACGGGGATGCAGCGTATGGTGGCCTTCGTGGCGTCCTTGATGGCCTGCTCGGTCTCGGCGGTTCCGTCCCAGTGGCAGAGCAGGAATCCGCCCTTCTGGATTTCGGTCTTGAATTCTTCCCAGTCGTCGCACTTGCGGATGTGGGAATCGCGGAAAGCGAGGGCCTTGTCGTAGATGTTCTGCTGGATCTTTCCGAGCAGATCCTCGATGTAGGCATCCACCCCCTCGAGGCTGACGGTGGCCTTCTCGAGAGTGTCGCGGCGGGCGACCTCCACCGTGCCTGCGGCGAGATCGCGGGCGCCGAGGGCGATGCGTACCGGAACGCCCTTGACTTCCCACTCTGCGAACTTGAATCCAGGGCGGAGAGTGTCGCGGTCGTCTATCTTCACGCTCACTCCCTTGGCTGCGAGGGCGGCCTTGATTGTCTCGAACTTGCCGAGTACGGCGGCGCGCTCCTCGTCGGTCTTGTAGATGGGAACCATCACGACCTGGATGGGGGCGAGTACGGGAGGCAGCACGAGACCGTTGTCGTCGCTGTGCGCCATGATGAGAGCTCCCATCAGACGGGTGCTGACGCCCCATGAAGTAGCCCATACATACTGCAGGCTGCCGTCCTTGTCGGCGTACTGCACCTCGAAGCTCTTTGCGAAGTTCTGGCCCAGGAAGTGGGATGTGCCTGCCTGCAGGGCCTTCCCGTCCTGCATCATCGCCTCGATGGTGAGGGTGTCGAGAGCGCCTGCGAAGCGCTCGTTGGGGCTCTTGTGGCCTACGATGACGGGCAGGGCCATGGTCTCGCGGGCGAACTTTGCGTAGACTCCCACCATCTGCTCCGCCTTCGCCTGCGCTTCTTCAGCGGAGGCGTGTGCGGTGTGGCCTTCCTGCCAGAGGAATTCCGCGGTGCGGAGGAAGGGGCGCGTACGCATCTCCCAGCGCACTACGTTGCACCACTGGTTGCAGAGGATGGGGAGGTCCCTCCAGCTCTTGATCCAGTTCTTGTATACGCTCCAGATGATTGTCTCGGAGGTAGGACGGACTATGAGTTCCTCTTCCAGCTTCGCTTCGGGGTCGACTACGACACCCTTGCCGTCGGGGTTGTTCATCAGGCGGTGATGGGTGACCACTGCGCATTCTTTCGCGAACCCGGCGACATGCTCTGCCTCACGGCTGAAGAAGGACTTTGGTATGAAAAGCGGGAAATAGGCGTTCTGCACGCCGGTTTCCTTGAATGCCTTGTCGAGAATGCTCTGCATCTTTTCCCAGATTGCGTAGCCGTAAGGCTTGATGACCATGCAGCCGCGCACGGCCGACTGTTCGGCAAGGTCTGCCTTGACGACGATGTCGTTATACCACTGGGAGTAATTTTCCGATCTCGGTGTAATCTCTTTTGCCATAAAAAACTTAAGAAAAATCTGCGCTTTTTTACGATATTTGCATCTAAATACAAAACGGAACGATATTTGTCCGTCTTTCATCAGACGGTGCAAATATACAAAAATAAAAGGAGATTGGATTATGACACGCAGACTGATATCGTTGTTGGCCCTGACGCTTTTCGCAGTATCCTGCGGGGTTTCAGGCGAGTACGGCACGGCGCAGCGCTTCCAGGACGGCATCTACTATAAGGGATTCGACGAAGACATGACAGTCGCCGAGCCCCTCAGCCAGGAGGATTTCCAGCGGCTTGCCGCCGAGAATATACGCAAGGAACAGCAGGGCCGCAGGGATACCCTTGTCCTGGTATACGACGACAGCTACAACTGGGGCTGGAACTGGGGCCGTCCCTGGTACGGATGGTACGGTGGCTGGCACCATGGCTGGTATGGCGGCTGGCGTTACGGCTGGGGCGGATGGTACGATCCCTGGTACAGTCCATGGTACGGCCCCTACGGCTCATATTATTCCTGGTACTATGATCCCTGGTACGGCCCTTATTACGGCGGATATTATGGCTACTACGGCCATCATCACTACTACGGTTACAACGATAATTACTATCACTATCGCGGCGCAAGCCGTTCCGAGGTCAAGGGTGGCAACTATTCCGGATCCCGCGGAATGGGAAGCGCCGGGCGTTCCGGCATAAACACCTACGGCGGCAGCCGCAGCGGTGTCGGATCCGGAAGCTCTTCCGGCTTCTCCCGCAACAGCATCTCCGGGGCGCCTTCAAGTTCCGGCAGGAACAGCGCCTACTCCCGCAGCGGCGGTTATTCCCGCGGCAGTTCCACGGCAGGCTCCTCCTCCGGTTCCGGCAGCGGATCATATTCCCGCAGCGGCTCTTCTTCCCGCACAGGCGCCACTTCCTACTCCCGCAGCTCTTAATCATCGTCAAGCAGCAGCAGCGGCAGTTCCTACTCCCGCAGCTCGTCTTCTTCCTCGAGCAGTAGCAGTTCCTACTCCCGTAGCTCGTCATCTTCCTCCAGGAGCAGCAGTTCATCTTCCAGTTACAGCAGCGGCGGAAGCCGTGGCGGCGGATATAGCGGCGGCAGTTCAGGCGGCGGCTACAGTGGTGGAAGCAGCAGTGGCGGCGGTCACAGTTCCGGTGGCGGCGGCGGACGCAGCGGCAGGTAGTTTCATCTTAAAAACAGAATGGCAATGAAAAAGATATTGGTTTCAATTTCGTCCCTGGTGCTGATGGCTTCGGCCATGTCTGCACAGACGATGTCGGATGCTCTCACTTTCGGCCAGAGCAACTATTATGGCACCGCCAGGACCTTGGGCATGGGCAATGCGGTAACGGCCGTCGGGGGCGACCTCGGCTCCATCTCCATCAACCCTGCGGGCGGCGCGGTTTCCGCCTACTCCCAGTTTACATTCTCTACCGGATGGAACAGTGCCCTCAGCACATCCTCCTATGCCGCATCCTACGATGCAGCCAATTCGGGCGCGGCATATACCGGAGGTTTCGAGAACAGGAAGACGCGCATGACCATCCCCAACTTCGGGATGAATCTCTATTTCGAAACAGGAAACCGGAGCGGCATCCGGGGCTGGAATTTCGGTTTCATGATGAACCGCGCCCAGAGCTATACCCAGATGATTTCCGCATCAGGCCTCGAGGGGCATACCTCGATGACGGGTGCGCTGGCGACCTTCGCCGACGGCATGCCCGGCAACATCCTCGGCAACAACAGCAAGTTCGACACCGACTATTCCTGGAACTCCATCTGCGCGTATGACGGAGGACTCATCAACTACAATGCCGACGCAGGCACGTACTACGGTTCCGCCGAAACCAAGAATCTCGTCGGCGGACAGTACAGCTACGAGATGCTGGGATGGCTGAAGCAGAACATCGGTACCACCACCCTGGGTTCGAGGAACGACATCGTGATGAACTACGGCTTCAACGTGAACGACCGCCTGTTCTTCGGCGTCAGCGTCAACTGCCCCATAATCAATTACAAATATTCCGAGTACTATGCGGAAGCCGCCCAGGATCCTGCGGATTTCCCCGTAACGCCCGAATTTTTCGTGCCCAGCTCCGGGAAGTATGAGCAGGGAGATGCGACCCACTATCTCGGAAGCACCTACAAATACAACTATGTGGGCGATATCAGCGGCGTCAACGCCAAGGTCGGTGTCATCTGGCTGCCCACGGACGGCCTCCGCCTGGGCGCCGCCATCCAGACTCCCACGGCCTACAGCATCCACGAGCAGTGGTACATAGATGTCGCGGCGGAATTCCAGGATGCTGCCCAGAATGCGAGCTCCAGCTCTCCTACCGCCGAGACCACCTACGATTACAGGTCGCCATACAGCGCCAGCTTCGGCGTGGCTTACACTCTCGGACGTGCCGCATTGCTGAGCGTCGACTACGAAATCACCGACTTCAGCGTAATGAAGTTCAGCCAGCAGTACACCGACGGTTTCTACACCTACGAAGATCCCTACTACCGTGTCAACCGCCTGAACAAGCTTTTCTGCGGAGTGCAGCATACGCTCAGGGCGGGAGCTGAATTCCGCGTGCTTCCCTGTTTCTCCCTGCGCGCAGGCTTCAACCTCGCCACCAGCCCGGAGCTCCACTACATGGACAATGAAGGCTACCTTGTCTATGCCGCGGACTACGACAGATGGTTCGACGACTATGAGAGCGGCAAGTTCGTCCTCGAAGACCAGGAAATGTATTCTTCCGACAGGCTCTTCTCGGTTTCCCTCGGTGCCGGCTACTCTTCTCCCGGCTCTTTCTACGCCGACATAGCTTTCAGGCGCACCTCGCTTCCTGATGCATACTACAAGGCATACAGCACCTATCTGAGCCACACAGTGGGAGATACGACATACGATATAGTTTCGCCGTCAGTGAAATCCAAGCTGTCGCAATTCGACGCGGTTCTCACTTTAGGATGGAGGTTTTAAGTAAAGATGGAATTAACAGCAAAGCAACTTGCAGAGATTCTTCGGGGCACCGTCGACGGCGCCCCCGAAGTTCGGATTACGACCTTTGCAAAAATTGAGCACGGGAAGCCCGGCGCACTCAGTTTTTACGCGAATCCGAAGTATGAACAATATGTGTACACGAGCAGATCCAGCGTTCTTCTGGTAAACGCCGATTTCGAGCCCAAACAGGAAGTGAAGGCTACGATGGTGCGTGTGGAGAATGCCTACAATGCGGTGGCCGAACTCCTCAAATACGTCTCGGACCAGCGCAAGATGTACCGCCGCCGCCGTGCCTGGGGATGCCGGATAGCATGCAGCGCGAAACTGGGCCGGAAGGTGTCGGTCGGCGCCGGCACCGTGATAGGCAGGAATTGCAAGATAGGGGATTATGGCATAATTCACGAGAATGTCACCATCGGGGCAGGCA
>R22__coassemble_1784_pt1 | contig 10193 bp, 9 predicted proteins | sample R22__metabat2_high_PE_057 | metagenome-assembled genome bin R22 | reverse complement strand
TTCGATAATGGGGGCAGTTACTCAAAATGTAGCTGTGGACGTAGGAAGTTATTCAATTTGTAGCATGGAGTTATTCAAAACGTAGCCGGGAGTCAGTCATTTTGTAGCTGAACAGCAGCGATAGTTATTCATTTTGTAGCCATGATAGCGGGGCAAACTCTGGTAATACTTTGTCGGACAAGTGGATAGGTAAAGGGTTGTTGCTCCTACAAATAGAATCGCAATAGATACACAAAATACATATCAAGATATTCCCGGCATTATCAAGTAAATGTCTGGCGGGATGAAAGAAAAAAGCGCTCCCGCCCGGGGCACGAGAAGAGGGTCTAGTCGGAGATGTCCTGAAAGCGTGCTGACCAGTTGTCAAGCCATGTTATTAGGGCTGCGCGGAGGTAGTCAGCTGGGTGATGGATTTCTGGATGTGACTTGATATGAGCAAGAATCTCCACTAGCTTGCGTGAAACGGGTTTGATATCTTCGATTTCGAAGGTGGCGATTAGGTCCCAAATGGCGGTAACGGCTATACCCGATTTGGTTAATGTGCTGAAAAAGAAGTCGTTGGCTTCATTTTTTAGTCTTTTCTCCTCTTCAGGGTCCAGTTTTATCTTGATTTTGAAGGCAATTCTACGGGTTCCATCGGCGCTTTTGTAGTCTTTATAGAGGAACCAGATTGGAAATCGGCTGCGGAGTTCCTCACGCGATGGCGTGAGAACGCGAGAAACGATATTGCTGTATTTGTCGTAGCCTTGGCTCAGTTGGAGGAGCTTTCTAAGCGCATCGGCGGAGATTACAAAGCCGCCACGATTACGCCAGGAGCATATCAGCCAGTAGAGTCGAACCGTGTATTTATTATTGAGGGTAAGTGCCTTTGAATGAGAGTAATGACTGTAGCCTTCCTCTGTCAGAAGGAGGCGTTTTATCATAGGTTCAAGTAAGTGAATCTTTACTGTCTTATCATAAGGTTCCCGCGTGTATCCGGCGATAAGTCCTGGAAAGGTATCGAGAAGATACACGCTTCCTGTAGGGAATACTATTCTGGTATGACAGAGTTCGTCCAGGCAGCTTCTCAGACGGGCACCATTGCTGGGGCCGATATGAAAGTCTGAAACGGGTATCTCCAGGATCCGGACTTTTCCCAATCGGGTATCTTCCTCGACTGGTGGGAGGAATACTTCCGGAATACTCTTTCGCTGAGCAGCTCTATTTACCTTGAAGTGAATAGCTTGTTGAAGGTGAAGGATGATTGCCATCAAGATACGCAAGTGATTGATTTTCAGGTCGGCTTCTATATATGCAACACCATTGGCCTGGTACAGTTCATCGGATTGTCCGGGCCTTTTTAGCGTACCTTTTGAGGGCTTATTTGTGTAGCCAATCTTCACTTTCGTATCGTAATACTTTCCGCAAATGTATGGAAATATTTGGATTTATAAAAAATTCCTATTTACTTTGCGCTGTGTTTCACAACACAAAGGAACGCAATACAACACCGAAACGAGGTAAAATGACTAACGAACTCAAACATATCATAAGATGTATAGGACTGGCGGTCCTTACTTCGCTTCTATTCTTGCCAACAGCTTCAGCGCAGCGGACACAGTCTGGCCAATCTTCGCTCCGGGCATCTCTGCTCTACAACGGTCTGTCCGTAGGCGCTGAAGCTTTCTATGAGCAGTACACCCTGGGCGGATACTGGACAGTAGGCGGCAGCGGGAATCACTATATGGCCGGGCTATCCTCCGGCAACACCCTTGATTATTTACACGCATTGGCTCAAGGTGGATACATGTTCCGCCTGGCTGGCACCAGAAGTCGAAACCTGTCCTTTTATACTGGAGGTGGTGTGCTGGCAGGTGTTGAGGTTCTGGATCCGCTGGACTCCCTTCCCGGGCACATTATACTTCCGAACGCGAAATATGCCTTTTTGTATGGACTTTATGGGCAAGCTGCCGTGGAGTTGTTTGTTTCTGGGAGGCTGGCCATCGCACTGACAGCTTCCGCTCCTGCCTCATTCGGGTCAGGGGTTGCCGTTGTCAACTGGAATGTAGGTGTGGGTATGAAACTAAATCTATAAACGCAATAATATGGAAGCATTGACAAAATGGATTGGTAGCAAGGTGAAGTTTCTGGATGAGATACTTCCCCTGGTCCCTGCGGACGCAGTCCGCTACGTAGAACCTTTCGTTGGAGGTGGATGCCTGTTTCTGGGAGTTCACGACTTCGAAAAGTTTGTGATTAACGATGACTGCGAGGAGCTGATGGAACTCTGGCGAGAGGCAGAGCATCCCTCGCGGGTATTTCTGTCCCACATAAAGGACATCAATACGGCTTGGCGAAATATCGCAAAAGTCTTCGAGGAAAAGAGCAATTTGCTTACCCGTATGTACACGGATTTCCCGGAAGGGCATGATTATAATTATCTGCAATATGTAGAGACACTGAATCCTGTCCTGCGACAGATATCCTACGAAGAAGTGTTCCCGCAGCGATACACCGGAGATGACTCTTTCGAGATGGAAAAGCGCTTTCGTTTCTCCCAGATGAAGAGCCGCTCCAGGGACAGGAAATTCAGGAGTCAGGAGCAGCTGGAAGATTATATTCTCACTTCGCTGAAAATGGCGCTTTACTCCTATTACATTGAACTGTATAACTCAAAAATGATATTGCCGGAAGGACTGAAGAAAGCGCTGCTTCTGTATCTGCTTCATTTCTCGGCAAACGGACAGTTCGTGTATGACCGGCTGGGTGAGTTCAGGCCTGTATATGCTGGCGTCGGACATAATGGGAAGACCCTTGATGGGAAGCTTCAACTCTTGGCCGATTATCAATTCCGGGAGCGGATGGAGAAGACGCAGCTTAACTGCATGGATTTCAGAAAGTTTCTCATTAAGACCAGGCAGGCCGACGGAGACTTCCTGATGGTTGATCCACCGCTTGGAAATATGTGCAAAAAGGTAGGGGCCAAAACTTTCTCGGAGCAGGACTGGAAAGATCTGCTAGCATACTTGCAGGGATACCGGCAAAAATGGATGCTCCTGGTCAAGAGTGCCGATATTACTTCGGAGATTGATAACTTCGCTAAGGACAGATATGTCCGCCATGTAGGATTCCACAAGGAGGTCATTGTTATTACTAATTACGATACGGCAAAAATTGTTTAGGAGATGCCCGCGCTCGCTAGGCTGTCTGTGCGAAGGGACGAGGCTGGAGAGGCAGCCTTGTCGGAAGGGCGGGCTCTCCTTTTTTGAAACACAACGATATAGATATGAAAAAGTTATTCTGCACAATTCTTCTTTTCGCAGTTGGAGCGGCAGCCGCCCTGGCCCAGACCTGGGCTGTGGCGGTGAATGCCGCCGATGCCATTGACCTCGGCACCATCGGAATCGAGGGGTCCGCTGCCGTTGGGCAACACTGGAGCATTCACGCAGGGGCCAAGGTTAACCCCTGGACGTTCAACAAACATAACACTTGGAACGGACTGTTCAGCGAACCTGACCCGGACCAGAAACAGGACCGCAAGCAGGTCTATGCCGTTGGCGCCCGCTGGTGGCCGTGGAATGTGTATTCCGGATGGTGGGTCGGAGCCAAGGCGCAGTACCAGGAGTACAATCGAGGAGGCATTATCACCAAAACCGCCGAGGAGGGCGATGCCTTCGGGGCGGCTCTTGCCGGTGGGTATTCCTTGATGCTCAGGGAGCACTGGAACTTGGACTTCGGACTTGGGGTCTGGGGCGGATGGACCAAGTACCGGAAGTATGAGTATCCGGAGAATGGAAAGCTCATTGAGCAGGGCGGCAAATGGTTCTTTTTGCCGAATGAGGTGATACTCTCAATAGTGTATATCTTCTAAAACGTAAAATCATATGAGACAGTTATTTATAGCTGCGGCAACGGTCGCAGCGGCGCTAGCCCTAACTTCGTGCGACCCGAAAGAGCTAATTGTGACTGACAACAGCGCCCTTGAAAGAATCTCCATTGAGGTGAATAACGACAACCCAAAATGGGACTACGGCGAGGAGCGCATCTTCACGATTGTCCCGACCCCGAACACTGCCATAGTGAGCGAATATCGGCTGAGTTTTTCAGACCCTAACCTCGTGGAAATGAAGCAGGGTGAATTGCCGAATCAATTTCGGCTGACAGCCATTGGTGAGGGGAAACTGACCATTACCGCAAGGGCTGTCGGTCACGGTGAAGTCCCCGGACAAAGCGGATCAGACTGGAGGGTAGAAAAGACCGAGCAGGTCGGCTTTACCCTGCAGGACAACCGCGTGAGGCCTACACGCCCGGTGCTCACAGTGAACATCGCGCCGGGGACTGACCTTAATGCGAAGAAAGTGCTTGCCGAGGACACGGCGTATGTGACGGCCGACGGACTGGATCTGGTGCTGACCGTTTCCAGCGACGAAAGCAGATCCATCTACTCCCTTAAGTCCGATGATGTCAAAATCATCAATGTTGAGCGCACCGGCACAGAAAGTTGGATGCTGAAAACGGTAGCGCCGGGAAGGACGTGGCTCCGTATGACTGTCACGGACGGACTGGGCAATCCCTTTGAATACGCCTTTCTGGCCTATGTATTCGGCCATATCACAATGGAAACGCAGTATTGCCCGCTCGACGGGAGCGCCGGATTCTCGGTGAACGAGCACGCCTATCCAAATCTCACCGCGCAGGTATACATGGCTGGAGAACTCTTCGGCTGGCCGTGGAATAATCCGGACAACATCGAGTCCATCGCCCTTCCTACATACAGTGGGACCTTGAACATTTCGGAAACGTTTGAGTATCTGGAACTGCTAGACTGCCATGAGCAGCAGGACTATCTCTACAGCCTGTCAACAGGGCCCAGCTACAATCCTGCGCCCTTCACGCCTCACAAGGCGAAGCTCAACTACATCGTGACGTTGAGCAATCCCTATATCATCATTGACACCTTGCTGGATGACACCAATCTGGAGGAGCCCCGATGGTTCAACTTCTGGACGGAAGGTGCTCTGCAACAGAACGGTGTTGCCAAAGTAGAGCAGCCGGATGAATTGAGCCCCATCACTTTCAACCCCGGCGTAGAGGATTGGCAGGAAGGATCTGAATACACGATACCACTATGAGTTCAATCAGTGAATACATGCGAGACCCGGAGGTCAGCAAGGTGGATATGCTCTGCGATAAACCGGAGCGCTACGCCATCCGTTTTGATGACGGCTCTGCCATGCTGGTGGACGGTGATGGCAAGCGGATAGAGAGTCCGCTGAGCCGATATGATGTCATCACGGACGTTCAGTTCATCGGCCGGGCAAACGGAGTTCCGCATTTCGCCTTCGAGGGACGGGACTGGGCTACGCGCCATACTTCCGAGACCGGTATGTTTGATTCGGAGGGACATCAGAAGCTCTTCCGTGACCCGCGCAATGCAGGGCTCGATGGCGTAGACTATATCAAATGGGAATTCGAGCGGATGGAGAAACTCTCCAATGACAAGAGTAACCCCCGCCGTAATGACCCTTTCCTGGTGGACATAGATTCACCACAGCAATATAAGAGAATGGGAAGATGAAAAATCTATTTCAAAAGATAAAGGCCTGGTACAAAAAGTATTGCCAGCGCCCCGATGATTGGGAAAACATGAGCGAGCATGACAGGAAACTGTTCCTGGTCAGCGCCTGTGCAGCCTTCTGCATGGTCATGTGCCCCATCCTGTTAATACTTGTAATCCTGTTGATCTGTGCCCAGGGATGTTCAACCCCATCGAAACTTGAAACAGTTCAACGGGAAAAGTTACACGCGGAGATAGGACTGGTTCAAGAGCCAGTGCTTCCCAAAGAAGAAGTCCACGAGATTGCCCGCCCGGATACACTGATTATTCACGATGAAGACGGCCGGGAACTGATATTGATGAAGGCCGTCAAAGATGAGAACGGAGAGATGGTGGCGACAGATGTCATCAATGCAGCCGTAGTTGAAGCCCGCTTCCGGAATGTAGCCGAGCGCCACGGGAAAGTGGACATCGAGTTCCAGATCCGCGTACCCAAGGACATGCAGGACGAAGCTTGGCAGCTACGGTTCTACCCCCAGATGCACATCCTGGGCGACACGCTGAATTTGGAGCAGGTCATCATCACCGGCGCCAAATACCGCAAAGCACAGCTGCGCGGATACCAGCAGTACGAGAAGTATCTCGCCAGTATCGTAACGGACAGCACCCGCTTCATCAACATGCGTCTGCTGGAACTGTTCATCCAACGCAATATCCCCGATCTGTATGCGTTCAAGGCCGATTCGACCGAGGTGGCCGATGAAAGTTTCAACGCCATCCTGGACACGAAGGTGGCCAGCAGCTTCGCTTCACAGTACGGAGTGACCGGCCGTGATGCCATCGAACACTACACCAATACGATATCCAAGCGCCTCAATGCCCGTCGGTGGGAGCAGAGAGAGAAGATGTACCGCCGGTACGTCAAGGCTCCCATCGTTCACGAGGGCTTGAGGCTGGATACCGTTATCACTGCGGCCAACGGCGATTTCATCTACAACTATGTGCAGACCATCCACACCCGGCCGAAGCTCCGGAAAGTGGATGTGGTTCTCTCCGGCGACATTTACGAGCAGGATAAACGCCTGTACGAGATTCCGGCAACGGAGCCGCTGACCTACTACATCAGTAGCCTGTCGGCCTTTGTAGATGGGGCCGAGCGTTACAAGAAGCAGATTATCAGCCGCCGGGTAGAAGCCAATACCGCCTGCTACATCGACTTTGAGCAAGGCTCAGACGTGATTCTGGAAAACCTCAGCAACAACCGTTTCGAGATGGGCCGCATCAAGCAGAACCTTGGCAGCCTCATCGAGAACAAGGACTTTGACCTGGACAGCATCGTGGTGACGGCCTCCTGTTCCCCGGAGGGCTCGGTTGCCCACAACACCAAGCTGTCGCAGCGCCGCAGCGAATCAGTAAGCCGGTATTTCAGCCAGTTCATTCGGGCGTACAGGGATTCCCTGCGCGAGGAAATGCTGGAGCACATCTATTTCGACGGCGCCGATGACCCGCGTGAGACCCAGACGGAAATCAAGTTCATCTCCCGCAGCAATGCCGAGAACTGGAGGATGCTAGACGTGCTTGTCGAGCAGAGCGAGGTCCTGACTGAGAATGAGAAACAAATCTACCGGGATATCCGGGAGATCGAGAACCTGGATCTTCGGGAGCAGTCCCTCTCCTGGCAGGATTTCTACCCTCATCTTCGGGAAGTTCTCTACCCGAGGCTCCGAACCGTGAAGTTTGACTTCCATCTTCACCGCAAAGGAATGGTGAAGGATACCCTCCAGACCACCGTGCTGGATGAAGAGTATATGGCTGGAGTGCAGGCCATCCGTGACCGGGACTATGAGACGGCTATCCGGATTCTCCGTCCCTACAAGGACTATAATGCCGCCGTCGCTTTCTGCGCCATGGATTACAACGCATCCGCATTGGATATCCTGGAGACGCTCCCTGAGACGGACCAGGTCCACTACCTGCTGGCAGTCATCTATGGCCGGCAAGGCCGGGACGAGGAAGCGGTGGAGCACTATCTCAAGGCCTGCAGGATGACTCCCTCCTATATCCACAGGGGCAACCTGGACCCTGAAATCTCTGAACTGAACAAAAGGTACAACCTTACAAACAATTATTTTCAAACCCATTAAACCTCAAAAAGTTATGCGTAAACTCGCTTTCTTTGCGGCCGTCGCCGCAACCCTCTGCACCGTAGCGTGCAACAAAGATTTATCCGGTTCCAAAGCAGAAGTACCCGTTCCTTCCGAGGACGGAAGAGTGGAAGTCACTCTCACTGTGACCGGTGGCCCCATGACCAAATCGGCCGACCAGGACATCGATGACAATCTGAGCGTCGTTCACAACGTCCAATTCTTCGCCTTCAACGAAGACGAGTCCATCGATACCTACGTCAAGGTGACGGACGGCATGAGCGGCAGTATGCGTGTCAAGGCCGGACAGAAGAAGTTCTGGGCGGTGGTCAATGCCGATGACATCACCAATGTCCAGACGCTGGACCAGCTTAAGGCCATCAAGACACAGCTGGCGGACAATGCCGACGGCTTTGTAATGGTCGGAAGCTACAACTCCAACGTGGGGACTACTCCGATTCCCATCGAGGTCAAGCGCCTTGCCACCCGCGTGGTACTGAAGAAAGTCACCGCTGCGTTCACCAGCCCCGCCGAAGCTGCGCTGGACTGCATCCTCAAGCGCGTCTATCTTATCAATGTCGCGGGTGACTTCAACCTGGGCTATACGGATGACCCCACTGTCTGGTACTCCAAAATGGCGTATGAGAGCCCTACCGGACTCGATGATCTGCTGAACACCACACTGACTCCCGGTCACAACTTGAAGAATGCAGCCTATGAGGTGCCCAGTTATCACTACTGCTATCAGAACCACAAGCAGCCGGACACCCAGTCCACTACCTGGAGCCCCCGCTTCACCCGCATCGTGGCCGAGGTGGAATTGGGCGGTACCACCTATTACTATCCGGTGAATCTCCAGTACATCGACTACGGAAAGTCTTATGAGATTGAAAACCTAACCATCACCAGGAAGGGTTCCACCAGTCCGGACCAGCCCATTACCATCCAGGACGGCACCTTTGAAATCACCGTGAAGGACTGGACCGTCGTTCCCGTAACAAGCGGAATCACCATCTAAGCGACGCGAGGTCGTGATTTGATACTTTTCATAATGTTGGTGGGGCCGGATATCCTTCGGCAATGCCCAGGATGACAATCCGGCCCCTTTTTCAAATCCATTTTCAACTATGCGAAGAATACTGTCACTACTGCTGCCCCTGGCCCTCATGCTGCCTGTCTCCTGCAGCAAGGATATCGAGCCGCAGCAAATCCGGACAGGAGACGAAGAGCATACCGCTACGATTCAAATCCATGCCAGCGGATCTGCACAGACCAAGGCCCAAAACACATCCGACGTACCGCTCACGGACGGTGTGCAACGCCTGGATTTGTATATTTTCCATCAGACAGCGACCGAGGATGACCGGCACGTGACCCTCACCCCGGACCCCAGCGGCACTACTGAGTATAAAATCAGGGAAAAGAAAGGTGAACGCGTGGGCATCATCGCGATGGCAAACCTCGATGCCGATACGGCCGAGATGCTTGAAGGCCATTCCCTTTCCGACTTCGCTGATGAGTACTACATGCCATGCCCGATTGTATGGACGGCGAACAACTTTGACTTTGACTGCATTCCAATGGTAGGAGCAAAGGATGCATATTTTAATGGCGACACTACTGCGGAGCTTGAACTCAGGCGTCTTATGTGGCGCGTCGATGTGGGCAGCATTGTCTACGACCCGGAGGACGAAAGGCTCCGAGGAAAAGACGTTTTCGTGAAAAACATCGCCATCACCAATATCGGCAACCACTTCAATCCCACCAAGTCCAGCTCCATCGGCCATTTCTACACCTGGTACCTGTTCTTCGGAAACGGAGAGTATGCAGGCAGCTCCACCGGAGCATTCGGCGATATTGATGACGGTTTCCGCTTCTATACCAATGCACCTACAGGATGGTCGCAGAACGGGACCTGGAATCCCGGCGGACCGGGCATCCTAAACCAGGAATACCCCAGAACCATCAACAACAATTACCAGATTGAGAAAGGCGTGCTGAACATTGACGCAACCGGGAAATATCTCACTGCTACCTGCCAGAGCTACAACGTGGCAAGCGGTCAGGGCCGCCTGGCCACGGCCGGCGTAACTACGGCGCAGAGCATGACCGTAGGCAAGAGCCTGTATGGCTTCATGGGACGCGGCTGCTTCTCTACCTATAGCGCCGTCTCTGCCTACAATAAACAGCAGCCCTACCCGAAGCTTGTCATAGAACTGAGCATCGACGGCGTGTCAAGATTCTATCCGATTCCCATCATTTACCCGCAGCCAAACACGGTGTACCAGGTGGACAAGATTACGATTACCGGAGAGGGCTCGGACTATTCCAACTTCTTCGAGGAGAAGTATTACGCCACCTTCACCATCTCGGTCAAGGACTGGGATGAACTGGAAGTGAACAATATTGATGTGGGCGTAGACCCGATAACCGGCCAGCCCGTGGGTGGACAACAGAACTAAAATCGACTGAATATGAGAAAGTTTCTATATATAGCCGCAGTGCTGTCAGCG
>R22__coassemble_1738_pt1 | contig 10385 bp, 7 predicted proteins | sample R22__metabat2_high_PE_057 | metagenome-assembled genome bin R22 | reverse complement strand
ACAACTGGGCGTCTATCATGTCGGTCACAATCTCGAAGTCTTCCGGACGGTTGCCCAACTTCATGTTGTCGGCGTCGATAACCAGCAGGTTGCCCTTGTAGTCGGCAATCCAGTTTTCGTATTTTTCGTTAAGTCCGGTGAGGTAATCGATACGGATGCTGCGCTCATACTCACGGCCGCGCTTCTGGATCTGTGCAATCAGATTCGGAATGCTGCTGCGAAGATAAATGAGGAGGTCGGGATAGCCGACGAGACTCATCATCAGCTCGAAGAGGTCGGAGTAATTCTCAAAGTCACGTGAGCTCATAAGGCCCATATCGTGAAGGTTGGGAGCGAAGATGCGTGCGTCCTCATAGATTGTACGGTCCTGAATGATGATGTCGTCAGTCTTGGAGATGTCGACGACATCCTTGAAACGCTTGTTCAGGAAGTAAATCTGCAGATTGAACGACCATCTGGCCATGTCCTCGTAGAAATCCGAAAGATAGGGATTGAAATCCACCGATTCGAACTTTGGGATCCATCCGTAGTGGGCGGCCAGCATCTTGGTGAGAGTGGTCTTGCCGCTTCCGATATTACCTGCGATTGCTATATGCATGACTGATTAAGTTTTATAATATCAAAACAGTCCGAAGAGCTGTGCGTCGATACGGTCGGTTATCGCCGCGAAGTCCTCGGGATTATTCTTGAAATCTATATTGTCTGTTTCCACCACGAGCAGCGGGCCGGAATACTTGGATATCCAGTCTTCGTAATGGCGGTTGAGTCCGTCGAGATATTCAATGCTGATGCTCTGCTCATAGTCGCGGCCACGCTTTTGGATATTGGCTACCAGATGCTCGATGCCGGACTTGAGGTAAATGAGGAGGTCGGGCTGTTTCACGGTGCTCATCATCAGTTCAAAGAGCTGCATATAGGTATTGTAGTCACGCTCGGAAAGATTTCCCATTTCATAGTTGTTCGCAACAAAGATGTATACACCCTCCGAAATGGTGCGGTCCTGGATGATGGTTTCCTTGGATTTGGCTATTTCCAGCACATCCTTGAAGCGCTGTGCAAGGAAGTAGGTCTCAAGATTATACGACCACCGGGGGATATCTTTGTAGTAATCCTCCAGGTACGGATTGTATGTGACCGATTCGAACTGCGGCTTCCAGCCGTAATGCTCTGCAAGCATTCTGGTCAAGGTTGTCTTTCCGCTGCCGATATTTCCTGCTACGCCTATATGCATTCAGTACACATTTTTATCTCAATCTACAAATTTAGCATTTTATTCTTAATTTTGTAACAAATCATTCGTCAGCACGGTTTTTATTATGAAGATAAAGAAATTTGTCTGCAACGCTCTCCAGGAGAATGCCTACGTTGTTTCTTCAGGCGATTCCTGCGTGATAATCGATCCCGGATTCGCCACTGCGGAGACCGGCGCTTTTCCGGGCGAGCCTTTTTTCGGCGAGCACGGGAATGACGCCGGCGCAGCAGGTGAATTGAGCGGTCTGTACAAGTATCTGGACAGCGAAGGCCTGACTCCGGAAGCGATCCTGCTGACGCACTCCCACTCGGACCATACCCTGGGCGTCGCTCCCCTGGTAGAAAAGTTCGGCATTCCCGTATATTCCGCCTCCGGCTCATTGCAGACACCCTCAGACGCCTTTTCGTGTCTGCGTCCGGCTGGAGAGGGGGTGCAGACACCGGAGAAGGCCATTTCGTGTCTGCGTCCGGCTGGAGAGGGGGTGCAGACACCGGAGAAGACCATTTCGTGTCTGCAAGTGGAGGATGAAGGATACGTCGCGGGTTTCAAGGTGATCGCCACCCCCGGACACACGCCGGACAGCGTATGCTACTACAACGAAGAAGAGCATATTCTCTTTACCGGCGACACACTGTTTGCAGGCACTATCGGCCGCACCGACCTCCCCGGAGGCGACTATGACTCCGAGATACGCTCAATTATGGAAAAACTCATCTTCCTCCCGGGAGAAACCGACATCTATCCCGGTCACGGACCCGCGAGCACGATAGCACGCGAGCGCCGCGACAATCCCTTCCTCGAGCCCTTCAACGAACGCGAGGAGATGGATCTATAGAGTCTGTCCCCCGATGAACTCGCGCATGATGGAGGTCGGAGGGATGGCTGCGATCTCGGCGGGCTTGAGGGCTATGACAGGTTCGATGAAGTGCAGCAGGTCCTGAGCCTTCTGGTATGCCGGAGACGCCTCGGTCACACCGTAGAGCAGGGGCTCTGCGTAGTACTTGAGCAGAGGCAGGTCGTAGAGGGTGGAGGAGTTGAACACCACGCGGGCGTTTTCCTCGAAGGGGAAGATGTTGCGGGTCTCGCCGCGACGGACGCTGGGCCAGCGGAGGATGTTCTCCTCGGGGCTGATGCCGCGCACACGGTTGTCGCGCACAATGCGGCGCAGGAGCCTCTTGTCGGTAGTAGAGCCATGGACCTTGGTACCACCCGGAAGAGCAGACAATGCCGAGATATAAACATTGTAGATACGGTCCCTGTCCACGCTGGGAGTAAGGTCGGGATTCAGGGCATGGATTCCTTCCATGAAGAGCATGTCGTTTTCTTCCAGCTTCATGCGGCGGGACTCATCGAAGATGGTAATGCCGCTCTTGAAGTCGAACTTGGGAATCACTACCTCTCTCCCCGAAAGCAGGTCGTTCAGGTTTTCGTTAAGCAGCTTCACGTTCATCGCGCCCAGGGCTTCGAAATCGTATTCGCCGTTCTCGTCCTTGGGAGTATGCTCGCGGTCGACGAAATAATTGTCCAGCTCTATTACCTTGGGATTCAGCCCGAGCACGGCGCATTGCTGGGCGATGCGCAGCGAACTGCTGGTCTTTCCGCTGGAAGAAGGCCCGGACATCATCACGATCCTGGTCTTCTTCTTGTGCCAGAAAATCTGGTTCGCGATTTCTGCATACTTGCGCTCCTGGCGGGCTTCGCAGAGGTTTATCAACCTGATTGCCTGGCCGTCGGAAAGCACGCTGTTCAGTTTTTCGATGGTGTCGATGCCCACTGCGGAGCACCAGTCGGCATACTCCCTGCGGGCTGCCTCGATCTTGGTAATTTCTTCGCTCATAGCATTTCTTTCAAATAAGGTCCGGTAACCGATTCCGGGTCTGCCGCGACCTGCTCCGGAGTGCCTTCAGCCACGATCCTGCCTCCCCTGCGCCCACCTTCCGGGCCCATGTCGATCAGGTAATCCACGCTCTTCAGCACATCCAGATTGTGTTCAATGATAATAATCGTATTTCCCTGGTCGGCGAGCTGCCCGAGCACGCCGAGGAGTGTCTTGATATCTGCAAAATGCAGGCCTGTTGTAGGTTCATCGAGTATATAAAGGGTGTTACCTGTGCTCTTGCGGAACAGTTCCGCGGCCAGTTTCATGCGCTGGCTCTCCCCTCCCGACAGGCTCACCGAACTCTGGCCGAGTTTGACATACCCGAGGCCGACATCCACGAGGGCCTTGAGTTTGGGAGCTATGCGCTGGTTCTTGCCGAAAAACTCGTACGCCTCGGCGATGCTCATCTCCAGCACGTCGTTGATGTTCCTGCCCTTGTAGTGAACCGCGAGGGTGTCTTCCTTGTAGCGCTTTCCGCCGCATACTTCACAGGGTACGCTCACGCTCGGCAGGAAGTTCATCTCTATCAGCTTTATGCCCGCACCCTTGCACTCCTCGCAGCGGCCTCCGGCGACATTGAAGGAGAAACGGCCTGCCTTGAATCCGCGGACCTTGGCATCGGGGGTGTCCTCGAACAGCAGGCGGATGTCGTCGAATACTCCGGTGAAAGTGGCCGGATTGCTGCGCGGAGTACGGCCGATGGGGCTCTGGTCCACTTCGATTATCTTGTCGATGTTCCGTATGCCTTCGAGGTCCCTGTATGGCAGGGGTTTATCGGTGGAACGGTAGAATTTCTTCTTTAGGATGGGGACGAGGGTTTCGTTTATGAGGGAGCTTTTGCCGCTGCCGCTCACTCCGCTGATGCCGATGATGCAGCCCAGCGGGAAGTCCACGTTGATGTCCTTCAGGTTGTTGCCGGATGCGCCCTTCAGCGTCAGCACCTTCCCGTTGCCCTTTCTCCGCGTCTTCGGCACTTCTATACCGTCCTCCCGATTCAGATACTTCAGGGTGGTGGATTCCGCCTCGTCCGGCGGAAGGACATCCCCCTGAGGGACGTAACACCCGCGGTTCGATAGCGGGGGGACCGTCCCGAAGGGATGGTGGGGTGAGCCCGAAGGGCGAACTCCCGAAGGGGGAGTACCTTCCGCCGGACGGGTCCGTGTGTCCGAAGGGCCGTTGTAGATGATGCGGCCGCCTTCGAGGCCGGCGCCGGGACCGACGTCGGTCAACCAGTCGGCAGCGCGCATGGTCGCCTCGTCGTGCTCCACGACGATGACGGTATTCCCCTCGTCGCGAAGTTCCTTCAACGAATTGATCAACTTTATGTTATCCCTCTGATGCAGCCCGATGGAAGGCTCATCGAGGATGTAGATCACATTCACCAGGCGCGAACCGATCTGCGTAGCGAGACGGATGCGCTGCCCCTCGCCGCCTGAAAGCGAACCGGTGGCACGGTCGAGCGAAAGATACTCCAGCCCGACGTCCATCAGGAAGGATACACGGTCCCTTAGCTCTTTGAGAATGTCGCGAGCAATGGTGCCGGCACGGTGCGACAACTTGGCCGGAAGAGTCCCCAGCCACTCGTGCAACTCGCTGATTTCCATAGCGGAAACTTCCGCAATGGTCTTGCCGTCTATCTTGAAACAGTTGGTCTCCTCGCGAAGACGCGTGCCATGGCAGACAGGGCACACCACCTTGTCTTCGATGTGGTCCACCACACCCGGCCAGTTTACCATCTGGCTCAGGTTTCCATCTCCGATGCGGAAGAACTCGTCGGAACCGTATATCAGAAGGCTCACCACTTCGTCCGGCAATGCGCCGACCGGGTCGTAAACCGAGAAATTGTATTTCCTGGCGATGGAACGGATGACCTCGAACTTCTTGTTCTCCCGCACTTTTCCCAAAGGGACGATTCCCCCTTCGGCGATGCTGAGTTCGGGATTCGGCACTATGGCATCCATGTTCACGTCCACCACGGTCCCGAGCCCCTTGCAATGTGGGCAGTAGCCCTCAGGGGAGTTGAACGAGAAGGTATGCGGGGCGGGTTCCTGGAGGGAAAGGCCGGTTTCGGGATCCACAAGATGCTTGGAATAGTGATGCAGGCCGCCGTTTTCGTAATCGAGGATGGCAAGCGAGCCTTTGCCCATGCCGAGGGCGGTCATCACCGATGCGCGGATGCGTTTTTCGTCACCTTCGCCCGGTTTGAGTTTGTCTATGACAAGTTCGATGAAGTGCCCCTTGTATCGGTCCAGGGCCTCGACCTCGTTGAGGTTCAGGATTTCTCCGTCGATGCGGACCTGGCTGTAACCCTTGCGGCGCAGACTGTCGAAAAGTTCGCGGTAATGGCCCTTGCGACCGCGCACGAGAGGAGCGAGCAGAAGGCACTTGCGGCCTTCGTAGTTCTTCATTATGAGGTCGACTATCTGCTCGTCGGTATAGCGGACCATCTCGACTCCCGTCACAGGAGAATAGGCAGTCGAAGCCCGGGCGTAGAGGAGGCGGAGGAAGTCGGAAATCTCCGTGATCGTGCCTACGGTAGATCGGGGGTTGTTGCCGGTAGTCTTCTGTTCTATGGCGATGATGGGGCTCAGGCCCTCTATGCTTTCCACTTCCGGCTTGTCCAGAATGCCCATGAAGTGCTTGGCGTATGGAGAAAGGGTGTTGAGATAGCGGCGCTGGCCTTCGGCATAGATGGTGTCGAAGGCGAGGGAACTCTTTCCGCTGCCGCTCAGACCCGTGATTACCGTGAATTTGCCGCGTGGGATATCCACGTCGACATTCTTGAGGTTATGGGCTTTGGCACCACGTATCTTTATGTACTCCTCCTTGCTCATAGCGAAGAGCAAAGATACAAAAATTATCCCAACAAAACGTCGAGCACCATCATCAGTGCAAAACCTGCTGCAAATCCGACAGTGCCGAGGTTGGAATGCTCCCCTTCGGAGGCTTCCGGAACCAGCTCCTCGATCACCACATAGAGCATGGCGCCTGCGGCGAAGGCGAGCAGGAACGGCATCATGCCCGTGACGGCGGAAGCAAGCAGGATAACCAGCGCTCCGCCGACGGGCTCCACTATTCCGCTGAGGGCGCCTATCAGGAACGACTTTCCACTGCTGTTCCCCGCAGCGCGAAGAGGCATGGAGATTATGGCGCCTTCCGGCACGTTCTGGATTGCGATGCCGAGCGAAAGAGCGAAGGCCCCGGCAAGCGTGAGTCCGGCGCTGCCCGCGCCAAGCGCACCGGCGATCGCAACGCCGACAGCCATTCCTTCCGGAAGATTGTGGATGGTGACTGCGAGGACCAGTTTTGCCGTGCGGGAAAGACCGCTCCTGGGCCCCTCAACCTCGCCTGTAGCATGGATATGCGGGGTGATGTAGTCTATCAGCAGGAGGAATGCGAAACCGGCCAGAAGGCCGATTGTCGCCGGCCATACATTCCCTGGAGTCATCTCCATGGATGGAATCAGCAGCGACCACACGCTTGCCGCCACCATCACGCCCGAAGCGAAGCCAAGAAGCGCCTTCTGAAGCAAAGCGGGCATATCCTTGCGCATGAAGAAAACGAAGGCGGAGCCCAGTGCCGTGCCGGCAAAGGGAATAAGGAGTGCGATGATTACAGATTCGTTCATACCGGTGCAAATATATCTTTTTTCTGTGTATTTTTGCACCATGAAAAGATTAGCATACCTATTTGTTGTGATTGCAGCCCTTGCCGGATGCAAGACAGCCGACACCCTCCGCACCGGAGACTTGGTTTTTGTAGGAATTCCCCAGGACTACAGCCTGGACCCTGATTCCATAAGCAGCGCCATCAGCGACGCCACCGGAGACGGGAACCTCAACCTCATCCATGTTGCAATCGCCGAAGTAGGGACCGACACCACCTGGATCATCGATGCGACCATTAAGCACGGGGTGGACCGCCATCCGCTCGACACTTTCCTGCGCGATTTTACCCTGAAAGACGGATCCATGCCAGTATTCATTGTCAAACGGCTGAAAGACAGCCGGATGGCAGAGCGGTTCGTAGAGAATGCAAAGCAGTTCCTCGGACGCCCCTACGACGTATGGTTCAGCCCGGACAACGAGGCCATGTACTGCTCCGAGTTGGTACGCGACAGCTACCGCACCCCCGACGGCGGATATCTTTTCGAATCCAAGCCCATGAACTTCAAGAATGCCGAAGGTGAGTTCCCGCTTTACTGGCAGCAGCTCTTCGCACTTATCGGACAGAGCATCCCGCAGGACGAGCCCGGCACCAACCCTCAGGATATGAGTCAGGCGCCCGTGCTGACTGAAGTGGATGTGCCCTTATATTGAATTACCTTGACCTCGTCCGTGCCGGCAAGGCGCACCAGGAAGCGGCGTTCGGCAAGCATTCCGGGGAAGGTACCGGAGCGGTCGCCGATGGTAAGCACGGCGGAGGCATCGTCCCAATGGATAGGAATGACGGAGTACGCGCCTTTCTCGTAGGCATAGCTCACACCGTCGTCCTCATACAAAGTGAAATCTCCGTCTGCACCGGGATAAATCACAAGTTCGACAGGGTCCGCGGGCTTTTCATCGCTCCACTGCATGTCGGGGCCCAGAGGCAGGATTGAACCTCCGCGCACAAAGAGCGGAATCCTGCCGTAAGGGGCATCCGCCTCAAACGGCTGGTCGCCGTCCATGGCTTCCTCCGTATAGAAATCGTACCAGATGCCTGCGGGCAGATATACATCGCGGCTGCGGGCCTTGTATTCGTATACCGGGCAGGGCATCAGCGCCGGGCCGAACATCCACTGGTCCGCCACCACGCGGGCGGTTGGATCGTCGGGAAAGTCCATCGGAAGGCCGCGCATGATGGTATAGTCGTCGAAATGCACCTTCCCCGCGAGCGAATAAATATAAGGCATCAGGCGATAGCGCAGTTTCATGTAGTAAAGGATGCTCTCATAGGCGGGAGAGCCGGGCTCGGCGATATTCCAGAGTTCGCGCCTGGGCCACTGGCCGTGGGCACGGAAAAGGGGCACGAAGGCACCGAACTGATGCCAGCGCGTCTGGAGTTCCTGCCACTCGTCCTTCGAGGAGTCGTCGTAGAACTTGCCCATCACACTGAAACCGCCTATATCCATTCCCCAGAATGGAACACCCGCCATGCTGTAGCCCAGGCCGGCGGTAATCTGCATCTGCATGTCCGTCCAGGAAGTGCCTATGTCACCGCTCCAGCTGGCCGTCGAGTAGCGCTGCAGGCCGGCGAATCCGTTGCGTGTGAGTAGGAACACCCGTTTGTCGGGATCCACGCTGCGCTGGCCGTTGTAGATGGCCTCCGCATTCACCAGCGCGTAGGCGTTGTAGTATTCCGTTGCCGGGCCCAGAGCCGTAGGCGTGAGCAGCCACTGCATGTATTCCTTGGGCAGGCAGTCGCGCAGATTGGGTTCGCTCGCATCCATCCACCAGGCGTCTATCTTGCGTCCGTACTTGCTGTAGAGGTGCTCGTCCATCTGCTTCCAGAAAAGCCTGCGTCCGCCCTCCGCATAAGCGTCATAGAAGGTCTGGCGGTGGCCCAGCCAGTCCTGCACGGAGTCGCGGACCGCATTCTCGTAGGTATATCCGGCGTCCCGAAGGGCCTTGTAATTGTCGGTGTTCGTGTAGAACTTGGGCCATACGCTTATCATGAACCTGCCGTGGAGCGCATGCACGTCGTCCAGCATCTTCTCGGGATCGGGATAGCGGGACAAGTCGAAATCGTGACTCCCCCACTGGTCATCCTCCCAATACTGCCAGTCCTGCACTATGTTGTCGACGGGAATACCCCTTTCGCGGAACTCCGCCAGGGTGCTCACCAGATCTTCCTGGGTGGAATAGCGCTCGCGGCTTTGCCAGAATCCGAGCGCCCACTTGGGCATCACCTGGGCCTTGCCGGTGAGGGTCCGGTAGCCGTGTATGACGTCGTCGTAGTTTTCTCCCGCGATGAAATAGAAATCTGCGCCGGGCTCGAACTCCGACCAGAAACTCAGCTTCTCCTGCTCTCCGGCGCCCAGCAACGGTGCAACCCTCAGACCCAGGTAGGACACGTCTCCGTCCGGATCCCATTCTATCCGAATGGGGGTGCGGACTCCGGCCTCCAGAAGTGTGGAGTACTTATAGCTGTTGGGGTTCCATGCCGGACGCCAGCGGCTGCTCATCACCTCTTTCCCGCCAATGAGCGTGCGCTGGAAGCCGGCGTAGTACTGGGTAAAGCGGTAGGACGCGCTCTGCGGAGCCTCGAGATATCCTTCGAACACGATTTTCGTCCCGTTCAGGGGGAAGTCCGGGAGGTTCCGGATCGCCCACTCGTTCTCGAAATAGAGACTGTCTTCGCGACGCACCAGTTTTCTGCCGTCCTTTGCAGTGTATGTGCCTGTGAGAGCACCCTCGACGCCGTTCCTGTCGTAGAGTTTCAGCACTTCTCCGAGCTGGAGATACCCCTCGGGATTACCCCAGCGGCTGTAGGAATAGGCGTCGAACAGCAGGCCGTATCCGTTCGTGGAAACGACGAAGGGGATGCTGATCTTGGTATTGTACTGATAGAGTTCCTCGTCGGTGCCCTTGCGGTCGAATTCTCCGGTCTGGTGCTGGCCGAGGCCGTAGAAGGACTCCCCTTCCGGGCTGTCGAATAGCGTGCGGACTTCGTATCCGGCCTTGCCTTCCACCTCCTTATGTTTCAGGCAGATGGAACCGTTCTGCAGCAGCGGGCTTCCGTCCTTTCCGTAAAAATCGAGAATGCCTTCCGGCCTGACGGTAGCCGTAATTTCAGAGGTGCTGACAAGCACGGTGCCGTTTTCGACCGACACTTTGTATCTGGTGCGGGACTTCTGCGGAAGGACTACCAGACTCTTGCGTTCCTTCGAGACAGCGCTGGAGACCGGAGCTTTTCCGGCTGAGCCTTTTTTTGGCGAAGACGGGAATGACTCCGGCGCAAGCGCAGGCGTGCTGACACGGATGATTTTCTCCCCCAGGACCTGCAGCCGTACCAACTGCGGAGAACCCGCAGGAGCATCCTGCACGCGCACGGTAACGGTATCCCCCTTTTTAGAGTATTCGCTGTGGCATCCTGCCAGGACAAGCAGCAGGACAAACGCAAAAAGTGATTTGTATTTATTTGTCATAAGGCATTGTCTTCTTCTACAAAAATAAGCATAATTGCCAATTTTTCCGTATCTTGCAACTATGAAATTCCTTCCCCGATTCAAGTGAACAGTGCAACAAGGGTGTAAGATTGTGAAGGCGCGGC
>R22__coassemble_1712_pt1 | contig 10498 bp, 6 predicted proteins | sample R22__metabat2_high_PE_057 | metagenome-assembled genome bin R22 | reverse complement strand
GCACTGTTCACTTGAATCGGGGGGAAATATCCTTCTTTTCTCCCAAATCTATGTCTACAATCGCTTCTTTGCCACGCACCTCGAACCACTGTGTTTTGTCGAAGACATTCCAGCCCCCGAGATGTCCGTCCACAAGAACGGGGACTTCCTGCGGGGCACCGCCTCCAATCCGGACAGACGCCCTGGCTTCCCGGGAGATGCGCGGGATTTCGACGGATGCCTCCGGCCGCTCTCCCACTTCGGTCTCAAGATCAAAAACACCATACCCCCTGACTTTAAGCCACTTGCCCAGGGATATGGCACGCTCCCTGAACGACACGTAGTCCTTCGACGACGAAGGGCTCCATCCGGTTTCGGCAACGGCAAATGACCGAGGATAAAGCATGTATTCAAAGTGCCGGGGCTCGATTACGCACTCCCCCCAGAGATTGGCCTGCACCCCGAGCAGATGCTCCAAGGAATTGATCCCCTCTTCCGGATCGTAATTGTAGACAGATTTTATCGGGAGATAGGGCTTGAATGCCATGGGTTCCTTGTAAGGCGCGTCCTGACCGTAATCAAGATAGTAGTACGTGTTGGGAGTCATGATTACGTCGTGCCCCATGCTGTTTGCCTTGATTCCGCCATTTGTGCCGCGCCAACTCATTACGGTCGCATTGTCGGAAAGGCCGCCCTCCAGGATTTCGTCCCAGCCGACGAGGCGCTTTCCATGCGAACTCACGAACTTGTCGATGCGTCGGATGATATAGCTTTGCAATTCAAGTTCGTTCTTCAGTCCCTCACGCTCCATCCTGCTCCGGCAGCGGCTGCAAAGTTTCCAATTGGCTTTCGATGCCTCGTCTCCGCCTATGTGTATGTACTTTGAGGGGAAAAGTTCCATCACCTCGGCAAGCACGTTCTCAAAAAAGGCATAGGGAGCCTCCAGGCCCGCACAGAACACGTTGTTCACTTTATGATCGCCGTCGCAGAAGAATTCCGGATGAACGTTCAGGAGGGCCTTGTTGTGCCCGGGCAGCTCAATCTCGGGAATAATCTCGATATGGCGTTCGGCGGCATAATCAATGATTTCCCGGATATCGGCCTTGGTAAAAAAGCCCCCGTACACATAGCCGTCGTCATAAACGGTGCCGTGGACGTATCCGGCAGGGGTGTCGATGAATTGTTGGGGCTTGTCCGACTGGAGATTATGGAAGAACCAATTGTCACCGAAGGCAGCCTTGCCTGTCATCTCGGGAGCGCAGTCCAGTTCTATCCTCCATGCTTCATTATCGGTCAGATGCAGATGCAAGCGGCTCATCTTCAGCAGAGCCATCACATCCAATTGCCTGAGAACAAACTCCTTGCTTTGAAAATGGCGCACAAGATCGAACATCAGGCCACGGTAAGCAAAACGGGGCGCGTCGTCTATGCGGCAGAAAGCCACGCGGCCGTCAGAGTCGGCATTCCGCATCTGTATGAGCGACTGAATGGCATAGAAAACTCCGGTTTCGTCTGCAGCAAATATACTTATTCCCTTCTTGTCAATGGTCAGGGTATAGGCACCTACCGGCCTGCCCTTCTGCTCCCCCGGCCCGGTCTTGACCTTGATTGCTGCCATATCCTCGTCAGACAAGCAGAAATCCTTACTTTTGTCCAAAGTTATGCTTCCGGCCTTTTTCCCCGCCGGCACGGAATACGATGCAACTTTCGGGATAATGCAATCCGGGGTGCTTCCTCCGGAAACCGGAGTGAGCAGGAAGAACAATGATAATAAACAAATCATAATTACAGTTTTAACGAAATGGCAAAACCCCCTGAACGGGCCATCCATACAGACAGGGTGTCCGACGCCGTAACCTGACATTTTTCAATAACATAGCGCTTGCCGGGATTGACGCCGCCTTCCTGCATTCCGGCAACGCCGTCGGCATCGGGGGCATCCCTGTATATCACAGCCTCATACTCTGTTCCTTCTTTCAGGAAGTCCAGGGAAAAACTCAGCTCGCGGGCATTTTCGTCGTTGACGCCTCCCACAAACCACACGTCATCCGCACCATTGCAGAAGGCCGATGCACCCACTCCGTCCTTGCGAGCCTGACGGGCTATGACGACATAATCCCCAGGCTCCGCCATCAGATACCTGCTCTGCTCCCAGTCGACAGCGACATCCTTGATAAACTGGAAAGCATCCATGTGCTCAGCATAGTGCTCAGGGAGGTCTCCCGCCATCTGCAGAGGAGAATACATCGTCACGTAAAGGGCCAACTGCTTGCAGATGGTAGTGGGCATATAATCGTCTTTGGAATTCGGATTGAGGCGCAGAATATTACTCTCAAAGATGCCGGGAGTATAATCCATCGGTCCGCCCTGGAGCCTCGTAAAGGGCATTACCGTCACCTGATGGGGTTTGATGCGGCTGCGGTATTCATTGCCCTGGGCGGCCTCGTTGCCGATGAGATTGGGCCAGGTACGGCACAAGCCTGTAGGACGGACGCTTTCGTGCATGTTGATCATTATCCGATTTTCAGCAGCTTTCCGTAGCACATGGTTGTAATGATTGACCATGGGCTGGCTGTAATGTCCTTCTCCGAACGGGATGATGTTCCCAACATATCCGTTCTTTACGGCATCGTAGCCATATCGTTTCATGAATGCGAACGCATCGTCGAGCCGACGTTCATAATTGCGCGTGGAAGAAGACGTTTCGTGATGCATTATGAGACGCAGTCCCTTGGAATGGGCATAATCGTTAAGCGCCGCAACGTCGAAATCGGGATAAGGGGTGACGAAGTCGAATACATCTTCTTTCTGGCCGCTGCGCCAGTCTTCCCAACCTTCGTTCCATCCTTCCACCAGGACGCCGTCAAACCCGTTCTCTGCGGCGAAGTCGATATAGCGTCTGACGTTTTCGTTGTTGGCCCCGTGCCTGCCGTTAGGTTTGGACGCCGAATAATCCGTAACGCCGAGTTCGACTGCCGAATAGTCCCAGGTATAGGCCCAGGTGCTCTTGCCGGTTATCATCTCCCACCAGACACCAATGTACTTTACGGGATGAATCCAGGACACATCTTCCAATGCACAGGGCTCGTTGAGATTCAGTATCAGGCGGGAAGCGAGCGTCTTGCAGGCATCGTCGGTCACCTGTACGGTCCGCCACGGCGTCTTGCAGGGTGCCTGCATGCGTCCCTTCCATCCTTCAGCGTCGGGGCAGAGCCAGCAGCGGAAAGAAAGATTCCGGGGGTCTGCTTCAAGATGCATTGCAGGATAGTTTTCCAGGGCTGCTTCGTGAATGTTGATGTATAGTCCGTCGTCGGAGCGCATCTGTATGGAAGTCTGCACTCCGGCATCGGAGAAATGATGGGGCTCCCGGTAATCGGTAGCTTCCTTCATTTTGGCGCGAATCTCGGAAATACGGCTCTCGAAATAGGTATATTCCTGAGTATCAAGGTCGCCCGGAATCCACCAAGCCGTATGGTCTCCCGCCATCCGGAACTCGGTACACTCTTCCTTGATGGTAAAATACGAAAGATCCTCTTGCTGCGGGAATTCGTAGCGGAAACCCAGACCGTCGTCGTACAGGCGGAAGCGCACTGTCATCAGCACGTCGAAAAGCCCCTTGTTGGCGAGAGCCCGGGCCCTGTCGACGGCCTTGTGCACGGGATTCATCCCCTTCTTCCTCAGGGTCACCGCCAGTTCGTTGTAATGGTTGCGTATGGAGCGCTCCTCGCCCCAGACAGGTTCCCAGGTCTCGTCGAAAGAGTCCCGGGATACGTCCACGAGTTCAAAACCCTCGAGAAGATCGCCGTCGGGACCGTAATCTTTTATGTTCTGTCCGTTCCCGGCATGCGTGCCTTTGTACACTCCCCGGAGTACAAATCCAAGTTTCGAGGGGAGGACCACATCGGACTCGCCGTAGCTGAGAGCATAGGTCGGTTCCCCTTTGCCGGAAAGGGAGAAGACGAGCGACAGATGCCCGTCGGGGCTCGAAAGAGTTTCTCCGTCAATGGCAGCCGGTGCAGTGTTTCTCCCGCAGGAAAACAGGAGAAGCAGCGGCAATGCGAATAAAGCAGTTTTCTTCATTATCTGTTGACGAACAAAGCAGTGCGTGAATTCAAATAATCTTTGACCGAAGACCACTCATAATAAGGGCCGTCAAAAGCTTCAAGATTCCCCAGGCGGGCTTCCTCGCCGTTGAGCAGCACCTTCACGAGAACATCGCCTTTCCTGGCGCGCTTGGGCGCATAGAACACAAACTGGATATTCGTCGCCATAGGGGAACGGAAAGACTGGAAACTGTTCGCAACCATATCCGAAGTAGGCGGGATATACCCGAAATCGTCGAGATCCATTACCATGAACAGCGCCATCGCCACATGGTCGTGCCCGAACCGAAGGTCCGCCCCGCGGCTGTTCGCTGCAAGACGCGCATCTGCCTTGGCTATAATATCGTCCACGATCGACGAGCACGGCGTCCGGTAGGGCAGATACTCCCTATAGCGCTCGTAGTTATCGACCTCCCAAAGGCGCGCAAGTTCATCATCGGTAAGCAGCCCGGAGACATCGATCTTCTTTTCCTCATGCAGACTGTTCATCCCCACCACGAACATATAATAGTAAAAGAATACGTCGTATGCGTCCTTTCCGCCTAGCCCGGCCTTGGGTTCCTTGAACAAGCGGGCAAGTATCTCCGGGTAATCGGGCATCTTTCGTGCGAAGAACTGGGCAGAGCTCTCGCTGTAGGGGAACGCCGTCACAGGGCCCTTATATACAAAGGGATTCCTCCCCGTATTCGGGCGGGTGGCCTGGATATCCAGCATCCCCTGATGTTCATAGACGGTCGTTTTCGGGGCCTCGCGGGCGATGGATGCACAGAAGGAGGACATGCTCATCATTGACCTTACTGCAGGAGACGAACAGGCGTCCACGCTGCTGCCGGCCTTGAATGCGGATGGATAAGACTCCACCATATTGCGCGCAATCCAGGCATGCTGCTGCCATCCGAGGGGTGTCAGGTCTCCGACCGTGTACTGCCCTTCTACCATGAAAGCCTCCAGGTCAGCGAGCAGTTTCTCTCCCCGGGGAGTCAGGTTGGCGGCCGCAGCGCCCTCGCGTAGCATCTCAAGAGGAATAGTGTAAGCCTTGGCAGTATATGCATAGCGGGACCCGTGCCGGCCGTAGTGACTTATATATACGGGCTCGTATCCCTTCGGTGCCGGGGTCTGGGGTTTTGCGGAGAGCTCATACACCTTGTCGAGGCCGGCGGAAAGGCTTTTGTCGGAAGCAAGCAGCTTTCTCACATCCTCTTTCGCGTTCCGGGGGAGCTCTACGATGCAGAAGTGCGATAGCAGCCGCCTCTCGCCTGCATGATCATGCTTGCGGTTTCCGGTGGGATAATTTACCACGTGGGTGACCGGATCCCCTTCGCCTCGCACGCACATGGTGGTGGAGCCGCCTCCGTCCATGTTCAGCGCATAGCGCGGATGGAAGTTACGCTCTATGAAGCGGGTGAGTTCCCGGGCGGACATCCCTTCGCTGATCCCCTTCTTGCGGCCGTCCACCGCGAACATCAGAAAATGCCCGTCCTCCGTGAGCGCCACGGCGGTACGCGGATGCCGCACGCCCTGATGGCGGATCGGGTCTTCGTAGTTATATGTCTTCAACTGCTCCGCCGTGAGGGTGCTGTCCATGAAGAAGGCTCCCACCGGGACGTAGTCGTCAATCAGCATCGGGGCGCTGGTGAAGATGTTCTCCCAGGGGGATTCTGCATAGAAAGCGCGCTGTTCAGCTATGCTCTTTCCCTTGCCGTCGAAGCGTATGGCTATGTTCCGGCCGGAGGCATCGGTATAGACCGCGGCTTCGCTCTTCCAATTGGGCACGGGAGTGGTCATCACCGTGTCGTAGGGCATGCAGGAATAGTAGTGCCCGCGCTCCTTGATTACCGTGGATTCGGGTTCATATGCTGCGTTGAGCGTCACCACCGCATTCTGCAGGCGGAAAATATCGGAAGTGATGTTTTGCTTTTCCGACCATGTGTAGCGCAGGGCATAATTAGGATTCGAGGTGTCCCAGTCAATCACGAACACCTCCTGCGGCGCCCCGGAAACGGGCTCCACGCCGGAAAAGCTATAATAGTTGATACCCTCCGCAATGGTTTTGGAAGTCCACCCCTCCCCCTTCTGCGCGAAGGCGGAAGGCAGCAGGAATGCCAGCGAAGCAATCAGGCAAAGAAATTTTTTCATTTAAATATTTTTTTAAGCCATATTTTCAGAACAGGGTCTGCAATAACATATCCGTCAGCCGTCAGGTCTATCAACTCTTTATTGATTAGCGACTGCTTCAAACGGGGGATATTTGAGGCCGAACCCAGATTATACTCTTCCCTTACGTAGGCCTCGCCGTAACCTTTTCGGATACCGTCGTACACCGCCCTCAGGAAGTTTAGCTGATAAGTGGTAAGCGACTGTGTCTGCTCCAGGAATACGGCCGTATTTTGCGAAACGATGTCATCGACGGATTCGTTGATCAGATCGTCCGTGACCTCCTTTTCCGTGCGGAGATACACCGAATAGGCAAGCTGCTGCACATAGGAGGACTGATATTCCACCGCCTCGCAGATCTTAGCTATCGCAGCATCGCTAATCGACTTTCCAGCATCCTCGAAGCGGCTCCCTATATAAGGGATCCAATCCTGCAGGGCTATCGGTTCCAGATTCAGCACCTCCCCGAATTGATAGAAAGGGTAATTCTTCTTCTGGAACAGCGACATCATCATGTGTTTCCTACTGCCATACAGGCAATATGACACATTTTCCTGATGCTGCCACACGCTTCTCATACGCTTCTGGACACTCAGGCTGTCCGAAAAATCACCAACCTGCTGGAACTCGTCTATGCACACAACCATATGAACCCCTTTGCGTTTGGCAATGAGTTCAGGCAAGGCCAGCACCTCCTGAGGGCTATGCGTCCTTGGAGTGATTCCCAGCGAAACCGAATACTCGGCCACATTGTCAGGAGATATGGAAATTTTTGGTGTGAGGCGCTCTATGAACCCTTTTGCAAGTTTCTTCCATTCATCTATCTTGGAAGAAGTCTGTCGCAGGATTTCAGAAGAAAAAGTATTGTAAAAATCATATTCACTCCTGCATGCAAAAATATCCATCTGCACGATCAGCAGGTCTTTTTGCGCAGTGTTTTTGGCGACTCGGTTCACAAGAGATGTCTTCCCCCAGCGGCGCGGCGACATGAGGATGGTATTGAGTCCATGCTTGAAGGCTGAACTCAAACGGAAAATTTCTTTTTCCCTTCCTATGAAATGCAGATCGTCTGCAGGTACTCCGAAGATGAAAGGCTGTTCCATAAATGTATATTGTCAATTTGGAACAAATATAATGCTTTTATTTTCAATACACAAGTTTGTGTTACACAATGTTGTGTTACACAATGTTGTGTCGTGATTCGGGCGGCTATGCTCCCCTTTTAGGCAGTATGCCCGGGATCAACCGGGCATGCCGAAAAGGTTAAGGAACATTTATAAGCGATGGAATACCACCACCGTCAGGATAGTTCCAAATCGTTCCATTAGTACTCCATTCCAATGCAAGAGCAACGGTTTTGAAATTGCTTTCTCCAGATGTTTTAACATGGCATCCGGCCTGAACCGAACTTTCTCCCGCAAGAATTGTAGCATTGTTGGAATGATTCCACCTTATTAGCTTATTCATGGTAGCATCTGAAACGGAACCGATCATGCCACCCGTAGTTGCCGAAGTGCCGCTTATATCGCCGCTCGAGTAACATTCTTCTATAGTTGTATTTTTCGCTTGTCCGATAAAACCACCCACATTAGATTTATTTTTGGTGGTTGGCGTTCCATTAGTATAACAGTATCGAACACTATTACCTTGTTGATATCCGATAAAACCACCGATGGAAGCCGAATACCCTTGAACTTTAAAAGCCCCGCTAACACGACACTCTGATATTGTCGAATATGATACACCTGCGAATCCTCCGGTATACTGTCCTCCTGTTTTTTGATTTGCAAACACCCCGCATTGTTGCACGGTTCCTGTGTTATTAGCGTACGTACTCGATCCGATTCCTCCAGCAAAACCGCCAACCCAGCTACCACTAGATTCAGCAGTTGTCCCATCGGCTTCGTATTTCACACTTTTAACCTCTGCTCTATTCACATAACATTGGGAGATCGTACCAGTAAAGGCTTCTGATTTACTACCTATATATCCAGCAAATCCACCCACATAAGACTCTGTGCCACCACCGATATTCGACCACACAGTTCCTGTTGCATGTGTGCAATTTGAGAGAGAAACTGAACCGACCAAACGGCCAACGAATCCACCAACATATGTGCCGGTTGCGGCTATTGTACAATGAGACTCATTCCCGGATAGAGTAGTTGCAGCCGACACTTGACCTGCAAATCCGCCAATATATGACGGCCCATTAACAGCGCCGTAAGACTCGCAGCCTGTAACCACACCGCCATTCATATGGCCGATGAATCCACCAACATAGTTGGCCACTGCGGTTATATCAGTATATGCCTTACAATCAATAACACTCCCGCCTTCAGACAAACCAATAAAACCACCGATATTCTGCCCATTTTTAGTCAAAGAAATAATAACGTAATTTGATTCTTCACCTACTATAGTATTCTCTATTGACGAGCCACTTCGAAGATGACCTACCGCTCCGCCAACTCTATTATAAGAGGATACAATCTTTGCCGCCTTGACTGTGCTTTCACTTATGGTCACCGTCTTTCCGGCAGTCGTTGCGCCGATAATTCCGCCCGCATATTGATTATTCGCTGTAATAACTCCTCTTGTTGCAGGCGTAGATGTTATGCCGTTACCAATAAAGTGGCAGTTGGTAATATCTGTTGATTCCTGAGGGAAACCAATGATCCCACCCGTAAGTGTCCCTGTAACATTGGTATTAGTAATATCAACATTGGAAATAATTGTTTTACCCTTCGTTATATTACAGATGAGACCTCCAGCATATGCAGCAGCAGTAATAGAGCTATTAGTTATATCAACATTATCCACCGTGCTGGCAGATGTTTTGATAGTATTGGCAAGGATTCCAGCCGGCAAACTTCCACCATCAATTGTCGCATCACTTATTGTCAAATCGCTTACTGTACCGTTCAGGTCATCGAACAACGAAGATTGCAGATTACTAATAATTTTTCCATTACCATTAAGGTCAATGATTTTGGTCCCTGCAGCATTAAGGCTAATCCAACCCACTCCGGTCATATCTATATCGTCCACCAGTTTATAATATTGCTTGGTGGTGCTGAGGGATATCGCCTGCATCTGATGCTGATCCCCAATCAGATAAGGATTGGAAACAGTACCAATATCCACATTGCTCTTGTTTGCATAGCTCTCAATGTTCGCGCAGTTGATTCCGATATACTGCGTCCTTCCGGGAATGATGAAGTGCGTGCTGGCTGGGAACTCGCGGTAAGCCGTATACTTGTCATACTCATTGGCCGACGTCTGGAACTGAATCAGAAACTCCATCTTGTCATCCAGTGTAATGTCCGCACCGGCAGGAAGCGCTGCATATACATCAAGAGTATTGTCACTTCCCGCAGTGCCGGGATCCTCAAGCTCAACCTTGAGCGTGTTACTTGCACCAAAAAGATCGTCCTTCGATGATTTGAATATCACCTTTTTAACAATGCTTGCAACATCCGCAGGCAGAACCGCACGCAACTGCAGCACGGAAGACTGGGTAAACGTTGCGCCAAGAGCCGTGGCACCGGTAGACGAGAACTCGAAGGCCGTATATGAAGATGCTCCGCTGAGTGCAATGCTATATCCCAGATATTCAGGATCCCCGTCGGCCTTCTGAGTCTGATTGTTGATATCCCCTGGAAGGCTGGAATAGGCAATATTGTAAGGGCCTGCCCCGGGATCGGTTCCGGTAAAGTCGGCTGTTTTGCCATCCACGCTTATAGTTCCGGTTTTGACAGTAAATGTTTCACCATTGATTGTGAGTTCGTCGCCTTCTTCCCAGGAAAGCTTGGTCAGTCGCATTTTGCCACCACCGCTGTCTTCCTCTTCAAAAGCGACCTTTGTGGCAAGGCCATCTTCCGGAATGTATGCAGTAATGGTAACCTGCTCCTTTACCACTGGTTCTTCGACAGGCGTGACTTCCTCCTGTACACCGGATTCCTTCTCGCATGCCGCAAAAGCAAACAAGGATGCGGCAGCTATGTATATGTATTTTTTCATAATCCTTCCTCCTTGTTTCTAAACACCCTCATCATCAATCAAATCGTTGGTAATCAAGTTTTGGATGCCACCGTTCGGACTGACAACATCCATGCATGGACCGCCCATCAATTCAACGGTTACGGTCTCGGGGGCTTTATATGCCTTGGCTTCCCCCATTTTGAAATCTTTATTCATAGGCAATAACCCCGATTCAAGTGAACAGTGCAACAAGGGTGTAAGATTGTGAAGGCGCGGCG
>R22__coassemble_1668_pt1 | contig 10699 bp, 7 predicted proteins | sample R22__metabat2_high_PE_057 | metagenome-assembled genome bin R22 | reverse complement strand
ATTTATTTTCAGCCATTTACGACTTTTGGGTATAAGAATTTGAAAAACTTAGATGTATCTATCATCAATAATAAATACTCCAACTTTTCCCGCACCCGCTTGGAAGAGTGATTGTAAAAATCACTGAATTCTTCTGTCCAAATTGTCTTTCTCATTGCAAATGTAATAAATTTATTACAATAACAAACTTTTTGTTTGCAATGTATCGAGATTAATGGAGATTATCGGGGTACAAAAAGGGGTAAAAACCAAAATACTTGTTTGCAGCACATTATAATGCTTACAAACAAGTATTTACAGGTAAAAGGCTGATTTCTAGAGCGTAACGCCTGTCTTGAAGATGGCGATCTCGCGCCTTCCGTGCTTTTCGTTGTTCACGCTCTCTCCGGATGCGACGGCAAGCACGTAGTCGCGGAACTTCACTGCAAGTTCGTCCATCGTGGTATCCTCGACCAGCACGCCGGCGTTGAAATCGATCCAGGTCGGCTTGAGCGCCGCAATCTGCGAATTGGTCGATATCTTCATCGTGGGCACGAAACTTCCGAATGGAGTGCCGCGGCCAGTGGTGAAGAGCACCATCTGGCAGCCGGATGCACCCAGGGCGGTGGAGGCTACAAGGTCGTTGCCGGGAGCGCTCAGCAGATTGAGGCCCTTCTTCTGCAGGCGGTCGGCGTATTTCAGCACGCCGCGAACCACCGAAGAGCCGCACTTCTGCGTGCAGCCCAGCGACTTCTCTTCCAGCGTGGAAATGCCTCCGGCCTTGTTGCCGGGCGAAGGATTCTCGTAGACCGGCATCCCCTGCTTCATGAAGTAGTCCTTGAAGTCGTTGATGAGATGAACGGTCTGCCCGAAGGTAGCCTCGTCCTGGCAACGGTTCATGAGTATAGTCTCTGCGCCGAACATTTCGGGCACCTCGGTGAGAACGGTAGTTCCCCCATGCGCCACGAGCCAGTCGGAGAATACTCCGAGAAGAGGATTCGCGGTAATGCCCGAGAGGCCGTCGGAGCCTCCGCACTTCAGGCCGACGCGCAGTTCGCTCACCGGAACATCCTCGCGAACATCGTCCTTGCAGGCCGCATAAATCCCGCGCAGACACTGAAGACCATATTCGATCTCGTCCTCGACTTTCTGGCAGGCGAACATCTTCACGCGGCTTTCGTCGACAGGTCCTACGAGTTCGCGGAAGGCATCCAGCTGGTTGTTCTCGCAGCCGAGGCTTACTACCAGCACGCCGCCTGCATTGGGATGGTGCACCATGTCGGCAAGCACCTTGCGGGTGTTTTCATGGTCGCCGCCCAGCTGTGAGCAGCCATAGTTGTGAGGGAATGTGACAATGGCGTCGACGGAAGATTCTTCGCTGCGCTCAGAATGACAGATCTCCTCCTTGAAACGGCCGACTATCTCTTCGCAGATACCGTTCACGCAACCGACCGTAGGGATGACCCATATCTGGTTGCGTATACCACCTGGCCGTCTGCACGGCGGTAGCCCTTGAAGATCGCAGTACCCCGTGCCCGTTTTTGCGGGTTTTCGGGCACAACCGCCCCATTTTCGACCCTTTCGTTCCCGTTTTCGCCGGTTTTCGGGAACAAAGACTCCGCAACTTCCGGCACCGGTTCGTACTTGTATTCCAGCAGGCCGGAAAGATTGGTCTTGATGCAGGAATGGTCGATCCATGTGCCTGCAGGAGCGTCCTTGGTCACATGGCCTATAGGATAGCCGTACTTGATGACGTTGTCGCCGGCGGAAAGGTCTGTAAGGGTGAATTTATGCCCCTGGGGCACGTCCTGCAGCAGGGTCACGCCCAAAGCAGCCATCCCCTTCGGGAGGGGATGGAGCGCAACGGCCACATTGTCGGCCGGATTGATCTTCAGAAAATCCATTACAGAATAGATTTAACTGCCGCACGCATGCCTTCCTTCTGGATGAGGGCAAGATCTGCGGTGAGCAGTTCGGTGAGTCCGGGAACGGCGTTCAGATCCTCGTCCCAGATGAACTCGGCACCGAGCACGCCCTTTGCCACGGCAGCGACATCTCCGGAAGCCCAGAGTTCGACCAAGAGGTTCTTGATGGCCTCGTCGTCGTTCACGACGATCTCGTCATCGCCCCTCTTGCCACCCTTGTAGTAGGTGCAGATGCCTGCGAGACCGAGCACTATGCCCTTGGGCAGTTCGCCCTTGCGCTCAAGATAGGTCTTAAGTCCGGGGAGGTCGCGGGTCTTGAACTTGGGGAAGGAGTTCAGCATGATGCTGGTGACGAAGTGTTTCACGAAGGGATTCTTGAAGCGCTCGAGCACGTCGCCCGCGAACTTGCGGAGTTCCTCTTCGGGGAGATTCAGGGTAGGAAGGAGTTCCTCGTACATCACCTTGCGGACGAATGCGCCGATGGTCTCGTCTTCGCAGCACTCGCGCACGGTGTTGAGTCCGCTGAGATATCCTACGGGCGAAAGTACGGTGTGGGGGCCGTTCAGCAGGGTGACTTTCCTCTCATGATAGGGAGCCTCGCTCGGCACGAAGAGCACGTTCAGGCCGGCCTTGTCGGCAGGGAATTCCTTGGCGACCTCCTTCGGAGCCTCGATAACCCAGAGATGGAAAATCTCAGCCTTGTCGAGAAGATGATCCTCGTATCCGGCACGTTCGCAGAGCTCGGCGGCATTGTCGCGGGGATATCCGGGAACGATGCGGTCGACCAGGGTGCAGTAAACTCCGCAGGCCTTCTCGAACCAGTTCTTGAAGTCCTCACCGAGTTTCCAGAGTTCGATGTACTGGTAGATGCATTCCTTAAGATGCTTGCCGTTCAGGAAGATAAGCTCGCAGGGGAAGATGATGAATCCCTTGCTCAAGTCGCCTTTGAAATACTCGTAGCGGTGATAGAGCAGCTGCACGAGTTTGCCGGGGTATGAGCTTGCGGGAGCGTCGGTGAACTTGCAGGCAGGATCGAAGGCGATGCCGGCTTCGGTGGTATTGGAGATGATGAAACGCATCTCGGGCTGCTCGGCAAGCTTCAGGTAGTCCTGGAAATCGCGGTAGGGATTGATGCCGCGGGAAATTACGTCGATGAGGTCGATGCTGTCGACGGGTTTGCCGTCGAGGAGACCCTGGAGGTTGAGATGATAGAGGCCGTCCTGCTCATTGAGCATGTCCACCATTCCCCTGTCGATGGGCTGGACCACGACCACGGAGGCGTTGAAATCGGTTTTCTGGTTGGTCTTCCAGATAATCCACTCGATGAATGCGCGGAGGAAGTTTCCTTCGCCGAACTGGATCACCTTCTCGGTGTAGGTCTTCGCCTGGGGGGCGGTGGTGCGATTGAGTCTTTCCATATTATTATCTATCTTTTAAAATCCAAAGTAACGGTCGGCGTTGTTGTAGCAGATATCTTCCACCATCTTGCCGATGAAATCCATTTCGGAGGCGGGCAGGCGTCCTTCTTCGATGTCCTTGCCGAGCACGTCGCAGAGGATGCGGCGGAAATACTCGTGGCGGGGATAGCTGATGAAGGAGCGGCTGTCGGTGAGCATGCCCACGAAGCGGCTGAGGAGGCCGAGTGCGGAAAGCGCGTTCATCTGCTTGCGCATTCCGTCTTCCTGATCGAGGAACCACCAGCCGGAGCCGAACTGCATCTTTCCGGGGAAGGTGCCGTCGTTGAAGGTATATGCCATTGTCATCATCACCTCGTTGTCCTTGGGATTGAGGCAGTAAAGGATGGTCTTGGTGAGCTTGTCTTCGGCGGCAAGGCGGTCGAAGAACTTGTGACCGGCGGCTGCGGTGGGCAGATCGTGGATTGCGTCGAATCCGGTGTCGGGGCCTACGAGATTGAACATCTTGGAGTTATTGTTGCGGATTGCACCGACGTGGAACTGCTGTGCCCAGCCGGCCTCGGCATCCATCACTGCCATGTCGTGCAGGAAGGCGCTGCGGAACTTGTTCAGCTCGTTCTCGGAGGGGCGCTTGCCGAGGAGAACCATCTTGAAGATGGCTTCGATTTCGATCTGCTTGTAGTCGGCGGCGTAGAAGGTCTCCAGACCGTGGTCCGAGAGGCGGCATCCGTTGGCAGCGAAGAAGTCGTGCCTCTTCTGCAGGGCCTCGATGAGGTCGGTGTAGGAATCTATCTCCTTGCCGGCAGCCTCGCCCAGCTTGGCGAGATACTCCTTGTAGGACTTGGGATCCTCGATCGCCATGGCCTTGTCGGGCCTCCATGCGGGAACGACCTTCGTGCCGAAGGGGTGCTCCGCTATCATCTTGTGCCAGCGGAGGTCGTCGGCGGGATCGTCGGTGGTGCATACGACCTTCACGTTGAATTTGCGGATGAGGGCCTGGCCGCGGAATTCCTCGGTGGCGAGCTTGGCGTTGCATTCCTCAAAGATTTCACGGGCGGTCTTGGGGCTCAGGAGCTTGTCGATTCCGAACACGCGGCTGAGTTCGAGATGGGTCCAGTGATAGAGGGGATTGCGGAGGGTGTAAGGCACGGTCTCCGCCCACTTCTCGAAGGTCTCCCAGGAGCTGTACTTGCCTCCGGTGAGATAATCCTCGCTCACTCCGTTGGCGCGCATCGCACGCCATTTATAATGGTCGCCATAGTGTCCGTCCACCAGCCAGAGCTGGGTGATGTCGCGGAACTGGATGTTCTCGGCGATCTGCTGGGGCACCAGATGGCAATGGTAATCGATGATGGGCATGTGCTCCGCATGCTCGTGATAAAGCTCCCGGGCAGTCTTGCTCTGAAGCATGAAATCTTTGTTGATGAATGAAGCCATAATGTTATAATGTGATTTGGGAAGGAACCGGGCGGTCAGGCCCGGCTCCTCAAAAAGGTTATGATGCAGGTTTGAACCCTACATTATAGCAGTTAATGTTTGCGCCCGCGTAAATGTAAACAACGGCTGCCTCGGTAATACCTTCAAGCTGAGCAGCAGTAATTTCAGTCTTTACCGGATCGGAGGAAGACGATGTAGGAGTAGCTTCTCCGTAGAGTTGTGTCACCTTCTTGCCTTCGGACGTAGTAGTAACGAGAATCACATACCCCTTGCGAGTTGCATCGCTGCTGCTGCCGGAAATCAATTTGTGCGTAATGGTTCCCGGTTTGGCAGTCTTGAAGGATATGCATCTGTCAGTGGGGATGCCGTCTGCTCCTACTGTTGAGGCACCATTGAACTTAAGTCTCTTACCTGAGACATCGAAGGTCATCTTTTTACCCGAAGTCGCTGTATAAGTAACTTTCTCTATGGTCCTCACCTCGGTAAGGTCGCCCGTAGGGAACACGGTGCCATCGCTGAAATCAGCATTGTACTCCTCGGTTATGCAATCCGTTTCGTCGATTGTGATCGGTGCGGACGCTGACGGAGTCCACTTGACATAGAAGATGTTGATACCGCCGGACTTGGAGCACCAGCTTACAAGGTCTCCGGCATTTGCGGTGACCTCAACCCTGACAACTGTAGGATCTTGGGTCACACCTTCTACCTTCGCTGCGGTAATGGCATTCTCTACTCCATTGACAAGGAGTACTCGGGGATCTGCACCGGTTCCTGCAGCGTGAATCTCAAGCGTTCCGTTTCCTCCCACCATAATCTGCATGCCGCATTTGGTCAGGGCGCCGTCCTTGAAGGTACCGGCTCCGGCAAGTTGTGCACGATAAACATCACCGCCCGTCGTAGGACGGTTGGAGATTGCGAACTTGAAACCTGAACCGCCACCATTTACATATCCGAGGTTCTTCTCGACGAAATCGTCCTTGACGGCATCTGCCCCGAATTTGGCATTACATGCCTTGAAATAGAGTGAATCCCATACCGTTTCCGCTGTAAGCTGTCTGAGAACTTCCTTAACGGAGAATTTGACCGTAACTTCCTGAGAAGCCTCGCGTACAAGATCTGTTTCAGCAGGGAGGGAAGTAACACCTACTACATATTCTCCGGCAGCAAGGTCTTTGGTGGCAATCTCATACTTTGTATCGGTCACCTTGGCCTTGTCGACGCCGTTGATAGTGATTCCATAAGCTCCTGCCTTGGGAACCGAATCCCAGCTGACCGTGACAGTCTTATCCTCGCCCTGGTTCACACTGGTGATATCAATCACGGGGGCAGGATCGTCAAGGACATTGCTGCCGCCGGTATCTATGTCATCGCTCCACTGGAGGCCTGTCAGCTTAACCTGATCGGTACCATACACATAAATCATGGTTTCGGCATCAATCGCATCAAACACGACCTTGGTATTGGAAGCACCTGCAGGTACGCCGATTGCCGGCTTGCCATCCTTGCTCACAACTACAAGGCCGCTTCCTTCACCGATTGTTCCTGTAGAAAGGACAAGAGATCCGGGAGCGTTGACCTTGATGCCAAGCCCGCAGTCTGCAGGCACGCCAGCCTCAAGAGTAGCGGCCGCCGAAAACAGGAAACCGTCACTTTCGAAGACGACAGGGTTGTCTTTGACGTAGAAACGTATTCCGTCACGAACCATGTCCTTTGATGCAGACTTGTAGAAAACAGTATTATCGGTAAGATTCCAAGTCTTGACAGGGACCGTGATGCCTTGAGTAAGATCCTCGGGAACTTCTATGAATTCCTCAAGCCAGCGGGGGTCTCCTACGCCGAGAGCAATCAGTTCGGCATTCACAAGATTGAACTGGCTGAGTCCGCTGTCCTGGCATGGGTCATTCTTAAGGATGCACTCCCCAAGTTTTGCATCGGGAGCAAGAGCAACGGCATTCTTAAGGAAGTAATCCTCAACATCTCCGCAATTGAAGAAATAATTGCCGGCGAACACAGGAACCTTGTAAGTAGTAGCGTAAAGCAGGGCATTCTTGTTTGTCTCACCGCCCATCTCGTTGACGAAGAGATTGTTTGACACCACAAACTCTTCAACGGTCCCGCGTACATACAGGACACCGTGGCTTGAAGATTTGGAACAAACATTGCTCAAGGTGCAATGATCCAGAATCAAGCTGGAAAGAGTAACATTGCCATCGAAACGCATGAAATCGCGCCCGATTGTGTCGAAAGTGGAATTCTTGATGACAAAACTGCCATAAGTAGCCTTTTGCCTTACATCAAAGAAATCACCGCCCGAAGGCTGGAAATCCGTAAACAGACAACCGTCAAATACGACACTGGACACATTGCTGGTGAAATTGTCGTAATAAGCCCCCTTGGTGAATGCACTGAATTCGCAGTTTATAACATCTACCGACAAGCCGTCGATTGCTTCAGCCAGAGTAATGACATGCCCGTACTTATATGATTCTCCATCAAGTTTGAGCCCCTGCAGACTGAAATATGTTGCAGCGGACTCAAGTTTGAATCCTCCTACAAGAGTCGGGAAAGTGCCTTCCTCATTGGGAATACCCATGATGGTCAATGGCTTGACGATATCGACATTGCCTACAACATATGCAGTATCTGCATAGGGAACCGCAATGATGGTCGCCCCGTCGGCAACAAGTTGCTTGAACTGGGCAGTATCCACGGCCGTAACCGCTTTGCCGGCATCCGGCAGTGTCCATGCAGTCACTGAACCCCTGTCGGCGCTGGAATAATGGACAGTCAAAGTATAATAAGTTGAGCCGTTGAGACCCGTAACTTCGACCTGGGCGGCTTTGACAGCATTATCATTGAGTTCAAATCTGGTATATTCCCCGTCTTCTTCCTTAAGCGGAGGTGTAATACGGATGTGATCCACTTCCGGGTCTGCGGTCCATTTGATGGTAATACTTGTGCCGGTACGCGAAACCAGAACCGGATTCAAGCCATCCTTGATCGCAATGGTCTCGATCTTCTTGGGGAAATTGGCAAAATGTGAATCCTCTTTTGCGTTCGTGGAATCGGATGCCTTGACCCGGGCATAATAGACTTCATCCGGATCAAGATACATCGTAACAGGGAGGGTCTGATCCGAAGGAACAGTCATGGTCCTCACGGGGGTTGACTCGTCCATCTTCTTCAAATCCACAACGTCTTCGACTTTCAGATCATCCTCGTCAAAAACCTCAAGAACGAATGTATCCGCGCCTCTGGTCTTGGTCCATGAGAAATCAACATACTGTCCGCCATGGACCCTCGAAACCAGGTCGGTGGGTGTAAGGCATCTTGAAAGCGGAATCTCCTCACTCAACTCCGACATCGTGTCGGTACAGGATGCCGCAGCGAAAAGGAGCATCGAAGCCGATGCAATTGCCGCAAATAATCTATATAACTTTTTCATTTTTCAATCCTTTAATTAGAATCCATAGTCGTTGAAAAGAGATTTCTGGGCATTGGTTATGGATACCGCAGGGATAGGCCACCACTGGCGCTGATTAGGCGTATAGGTGCTGAAGTAGAAAGAATTGAGTTTGGTGTCACTCATTTCAAAGTAATTGCTTGGAATAGAACCGGCCGAATCAGTATAAGGCTCCCATCCATCTCCTGAAGGAGTTCCGGTTTGCCCGTGCTCATAGCCATAGTACTCCGTGATGGTAATCCCATCGGAAGCATATTTGCAATACACATTGGATGCGATATCTGCAAACGCCCCGGACCTTTCGGAAAGGGCGACCATCTCTGCACGGGATTCCGCCATCTTGTCCTCAAGTTTGTTCCAGCGGATAAGGTCTCCCTTGCGCAGGAACTCCCCGATGAATTCAAGGGCACGTTCATCTACTATTGCATTGAATACGGCATCCTTGTCAGCAAGACCGGCAATGTATGTTTCCGCCTCGGATTCATACCCTTTGTAAGCGCGCAGACGGACTTCCTTGAGATATCCTTTAGCCTTGTCAATCTGACCCAGTTCGTTAGCGATTTCAGCCGCCATGAGAAGAACATCGGAATAGCGCATGTATACAGGCTTGCAGCCGTCGTCATTACCGCCGTCATACGGTTTTTCGGTCATCCAGTCGAAACGATACTTGCCAAAATACCATTTCTGACCACCCGCGATAACCTGCTTGTCAACGGTTCCGCTCGGAACAGTGTGGAAATTGACACAACTCACATTTCGTCTCTGGTCATGCTGGCCATATCGCCAATACATGGTGGGGACAGGACCTACGGAACCGCCGCGGGTGCTGGTAGCATTGGATGCCGCGAAAGAAGTGGATCCGCCTTCTGCCCGAATAGCATAAGTAAAGTTCCAGCGCCCCCGTGTGTCGGACATGGGGAGTGAATAAATAACTTCTTTTCCAGCCTGAATATTCAGATTGTTGAAATCTCTCCAGAGTTTCTCGTAATCCTCGTAAAGGGAGAGACCGGAATGCTCGATTATATCTTCAAGGCCGGCAAGAGCGGTTGTATAAATTCCGGTAGGATTCGCAAATTCAGGATCCACTGATTTACGGACACTGCCCACATTGCCGGTACCGACTTTCCCATCATCGGGACGTTGCGCATAACCGCAGGCAGCAAGGGCAAAGCGAGCATAAAGGCCGAGGGCAAAGGCCCGGTTGGGGCGGGTCGTGACGGATGTCTGATCCGACTTGCCCGGCCAGGGAAGCAACGGGGCGGCCTCTTCCAAATCTGAAAGAAGTTGATGGAAGATGACATCCCTATCTGCCTTGTTGACATAAATCGTTTCAGGAGAAATAGGTTCGAACCGCGCAGGGACCTCACCGTATGCCTTCAACAGTTCGGCATAAAGAAGCGCTCGCGCGACAAGTGCTTCTCCATAGAGGGCCGCCATTTTTGAATCACTTGAGATATTGCCGAACTTACGGAGTCCGCTGATTGCGAGATTCGCTCTTTCGATTCCTGCAAACAACTCGTTGTATGGCCCGTTGTCGAGATTCAATTCGGTATTGGTGGCTGTAATCGCATACTTTGCAATCTGGGGCTTCGCTGATGTTTCTTTCGCCTCCAGATCCTGCTGATACAACTCAATGTCCGTATTGAAACCGTAGTAGGTCAGATAACGTCCGCGGTGAGAATTCGTATGACCGAATACTTCGTAGATGGACATGATGTTGAATTCGGCGAGAGTGGCATTCGAGAAAATAACAGACTCGTCGAACGTCGACTTGGTTTCGCTTGTAAGGTCGCATGAATAAAGACCAAGGACCGCAGCTGCAATAACAATATATCTTGTTGCTTTCATATTATTGTCCTCCACCCTTTAGAATGAAATATTTACACCGGCGACATAACTCCGGCTTTTAGGATAAGCAGAGTAGTCGACACCCGGGGTCATAGGAGTAGAACGGCGCGTATCCACTTCCGGATCGTATCCGCTATATTTGGTGAGACAGAAGAGATTCCCGCCGGTCACGTAGAAACGGACACTGCCAAGTTTCGCCTTCTGGGTAATCTTTTCCGGAAGGGTATAACCAAGTGTCAACGTGGAAAGACGAAGGAAACTGCCATCTTCGACCGCCCAGTCCGTAAGCACGTAGCGTCCCATGTTCGGCGACCACATTGTCGTGGAGGCATTGGCCTCGGCCAAAGCGTTGACATCAGTAATCAGTTCTCCGGTGTTCCAGTCGATGTTGGTCCAACGTGAACCATAGGCCACATCTTTCAGGAAATTCCTCCTGTAGTTGCCCCTGTTGGACGTGAACTCAATCTTATTGGCATTGTATACTTTGTTGCCATAAACATAGTTGAAGTTGGCGGAGAAGTCGAAACCTTTCCAGAAACCGGAAATATTGAATCCTCCAACCGCCTTCGGCTGGGTGTTGCCGATTACGGTCAAGTCGTTGGAATCTACCTTGCCGATATTGCTGGCGACAG
>R22__coassemble_1652_pt1 | contig 10769 bp, 12 predicted proteins | sample R22__metabat2_high_PE_057 | metagenome-assembled genome bin R22 | reverse complement strand
CGCGATTCTCAGAGGGTTATATGGGCAATGCCTTTTTCAGTGCCCTTCGAAATCGGCTGGGTCATTTTGCGTAAAGCGCTGGTGGAAAGGCGGTTGCGTAGCACGGGCGAATCTGGACAGCGAACGCAAATCTGGACAGCGAACGCAAATCTGGGCAACGCACACAAATCTATGCAACACGCCGCAATCTACACGCCCCAAAAACTACTTCTGGCTCTCCTGCCTCTGATGGGAACCACCCTGCTGGCGGGAGCTACCCTGCTCGCGTGAGGCGCCCTGCTGGCGACCACCCTGCGGCCTTGCCACACCGGGCTTCTGAGGCCCCCGACCGCTGTCTCCCAGCCTGTGAATCTGCCGTGTGCGGAAGGAGTCCTCGGCAATATACAATTTGGCTGTCTTCTCCACTCCGAGAATCTTCTCGAACTGTGACTGATAGTCGCCGATTACATAACGCTGCGACGTCCTGGCCTTATTGTAAGCCGTCAGAGCCTTCTTCAACTCGCTTTCGCCCTTGCCTTCCTTCAACGCATCCTTAAGAGCCTTCTTGGCCGCGGACAATTCGCAATGATTCTCCTTCTGCTCGTCCTGGGCCTTGTTGTACACCGGCCAGAAAGCCTGAGCCTCCTCCGGAGTAAGCTGAAGTTCATTGGTCAGGTAGGCGACGTGCTCGCTCTGAAGACGCTCCATGGCGTCCTTCCGGAATTCCTTCCGGAATTCCTCCACGCCTTCCTTGAATTTCTTTCCCTGTTCACTCTGCTTCTGCGACTGGGCGCCCAGGCTCAGCACCACGAACAGAGCGGATATTGCAAACAAAATCTTTTTCATGGTCTCACTGATTTGAAATTAAATAATCTTCAATCTGCGCAAGCGTAATATCCGAATTGATCAGATATTCTATGATTTCCTCGTCGGAGGCGACAGGCACGGTGGTGCGGTTCAGCACCATGTTTCCTACCAGCACGGCGATTCCGAAACAAGCCGCAAGCGCAAGGTACGGAGCGAATTTCTGCATGCGCGACGGCCGCTCCTCCTGCGCAGGAATGGCCGAGAGTTTCGTACGCAAACTCCCGAAGTAGCCGTCAGGCACATTGTATTCTATTCTCTTTTTCATACCGCTTATTAGATGATACTCAATACAAAAAGTTTAATCGTTCTCCAGCAGCACCCTCTCCGCTATCTTCCCGGAAGCTATGTGATAAGTCGCCTTCAGCGCCCCTACGGACGTGCCGGTTATCTCCGATATCTGCTCATAGGGCATCTCCTCGAAGTAGCGCATGCAGAACACCGCCCGCTGCTTGTCCGGCAGGGAGGCCACGGCGACGACAAGGCGGCGCTGGGCTTCGTCGCCGTCAAACCACGGGTCGGATGCGACCAGGCGTTCCACCTCGGCGCTTATCGACTCGAAGCGCAGCGCCGCCCGCACCTTCTGCTTGCGGAGGAAGCTCAGGGCCTCGTTGGTGGCTATGCGCCAGAGCCAGGTGGAGGGAGATGAATCGCCGCGGAAGGACGGCAGGGCCTTCCACGCCTTGATGAAAGTCTCCTGCACGATGTCGTCAGCATCTTCGTGAGAACACACCAGGTTGCGGACATGCCAATACAACGGTTCGCTGTACTGGTCGACCAGCGACCGGAACAGCGAACTGTCGTTTGTATTTTTCGGGCCTGCCATATTTCATTGACGCCTGCGGGGCCGAAAGGTTTACTCCGGGCGCCAGGCTTCGAAAAATTATTTGCGGGAAATCGCCTTCCTGGCGGCAGCTGCGATGTGCGCGGCGTCCAGCCCGTAGGCAGCCATCAGCTCGGCGGGAGTGCCGCTCTGGCCGAAACGGTCGCCTCCGTTGATGAACTCGACGGGAGCGGGAGCGTTGGCGGCGAGGACAGCGGCGACAGCCTCTCCGAGACCTCCGGCGACGTTATGCTCTTCGGCCACCACTGCGGCGCCGGTCTTGGAGACGGACTCCAGGATGGCGGCGGTGTCGAGCGGCTTCACGGTCGCGATGTTCAGCACCTCTGCGCTGATCCCCTCAGCCTCCAGGGCCTCTGCGGCCTGAATCGCCTCCCACACGGTATGGCCGGTGGCGATGAGGGTGACGTCGGTGCCGGGATTCATGTTATACACCTTGCCGATGACGAAGGGCTCGTCCGGATCGGTGAAGATAGGCACCGAAGGGCGTCCAAAACGCAGGTACACGGGGCCGACATGCTTCGCGGCGGCGACGGTGGCCTGCACGGTCTGATTGTAGTCGCAAGGCACGATTACGGTCAGATTCGGGAGGGCGCGCATGAGGGCGAGATCCTCCATGGTCTGATGCGTCGCGCCGTCCTCTCCGAGGGTGATTCCCGCGTGGGAAGATGCGAGCTTGACGTTGGTGTTGCCATAGGAAACCTCCTGGCGGATCTGGTCGTACACGCGGCCGGTGATGAACTCTGCGAACGAGCCGCAGAAAGGCACCTTTCCGGTGAGGGCCAGGCCGGCCGCAACGCCTACCATATTGGCCTCGGCGATGCCGCACTCGATGAATCTGTCGGGGAATTCTGCAGCGAAGGCATCCATCTTGAGGGAGCCCTTGAGGTCGGCTGCGAGGGCCACCACTTCGGGATTCTCACGGCCGGCGATGACCAGGCCTGCTCCGAACCCGCTGCGGGTGTCCTTCTTTCCGGTAACATTATATTTCTTCATACTAGTAATCTCCTAAGGTTTCTTTGAGTTGTTCGAGAGCCTGTGCGCACTGCTCCTCGCTGGGAGCCTTTCCGTGCCAGGTATGGCTGCCTGCCATAAAGTCGACGCCGTGCCCCATTTCGGTCTTGAAGAGTATCATCTTCGGCTTGCCGTTCTGGTTGCGGGCGATCTGGAAGGCGTTCAGTATGGATTCGAAGTCGTGTCCGTCGGCCACGATGACGTCCCAGCCGAAGGCGAGCCACTTCTCGTTGAGCTCCTCGATGGCGGTCACCGTCTCGATGGGGCCGTCGATCTGCATGCCGTTCCAGTCGGTCATGGCGACGAGGTTGTCCAGCTTGTGGTGCACCGCGAACATGGCGGCTTCCCAGATCTGTCCTTCCTCGCTCTCACCGTCGCCACAGAGCACGAACGCACGGTGGCCTTCCCCGCTGAGCTTCTTGCCGAGGGCGATGCCGGCGGCTGCGGAAAGCCCCTGTCCGAGGGAGCCCGAGGGCTGGAAGATGCCGTTGATATGACCTACGGTCGGATGGCCCTGAAGGTCGCTGCCGAACTTGCGGAGGGTAGCCATCTTGGCAGGATCGAAGTAGCCTGCGCGGGCGAGGACCGAGTAGTACACGGGAGCCAGGTGGCCTGCGGAGAGGATGAAGGCATCCTGGCCCTTGGCGTCGCGGGTCCACGTTGCGGGATCCTGTTCCATCTCATTGAAATAGAGGGCAGTAAGTATGTCTGTACTGCTCATGGATCCTCCCGGATGGCCGGACTTTGCGGCCGTCACCATCCGCACGATGTCGCGGCGGACCTGGGAGGCGATGTCGGTTAGTTCCTGAATGGTTTTTTTCATAACCTGCGAAAATACTTATTATGCGGGGTTTATAAACTTTGATTTCTGACTATTTCGCTTGCTTTACGGCTTTTATGGCCGTCTTCTGCATCAGCGCGGCCTCCTTGTCGCTCACTTCGTTCTCTCCGCTGTTGCGGAAGGAATTGCCCTTCACGCTGACGCCCAGCGTGGGCTTTATGAGCGCCTCGAACCAGACGCAGGCCGTGGCGTAGCGTCCCTCGCGGTACGACATGTGGAAGCCGTCGCGGGTAAGATCCTTGTCGGTATTGAGCCAGGTGCCGCGGAGCATCTGCACCGCCGGGCCGGAAGGTATCACCACGGGGATATTGTACTGCTTCCGGGCCTTGTCGACGCAGAGCTGGATGCTGTCGAACATATACTGCTGGTCGTAGGCATAATTGGCGAAGTTGCGGTTGGTGTAGGTGCGGGAGTAGGCCCAGGTCTGATGCCATACGATAGCCGCCTTGGGATTGGAGCACTCCTTGCGCACTATCCCGATGAGATTTCCCAGCCAGGGATCGTAGCTGTCCCAGCGGCCGCTCTTGGGAGAGCCCTGCTGCATGGTGATGATGTCCCAGGGTTCATCTCCCAGACCATCCATGAAACGGCCCTCCTTGTATTTCTTGACAGTCTCCCACTTGTTCTTCGTGGACTTCAGGTAGACATACTCGTGCCCGTTCGTCTCATACTCCTTGCAATGCCTCTCGAGGGTACATCCGCCGATGTAAAGGCGCCCTAGGATCACGTTGTGGATACCGGCCGCCTCCAGCAGGTCCGGCAGATACTGAGTGGCATCGTCCGAGAAACTGTTGCCGATGGCAAGGATACGGAGCGTATCGGGGTTTTCGGGAAGGGGGAAATTGGCATACTTTTCCTGCGCGGGCAGGCTTAGGGTGGCAGCGATCGCGGCCAGTACGATAAGGATTCTCTTCATATTTTCCTATATTTGTGGTAAAGTTAGCAAAAAGATGCCTCAAAAAGAAAAAATCCGGGAAATGTTCGATTCGATTGCGCCTGAATATGACGCTTTCAACCATCTCACATCGCTGGGGATAGACAAGCTTTGGCGCCGGCGGGCCCTGCGCTGGATCGAAGGTCCGCAGGTGCTCGACGTGGCCTGCGGCACCGGCGACTTCGCAATGACCATCGCGGAGCGCAGGCGCTGCGGCGTGATCGGAGTCGATATATCCGAGGGGATGCTTTCCGAGATGCGCCGGAAGGTGCTCGCAGCCCGGCTGGAAAGGGAGGTGAGCTGCGAAGTGGGCGACTGCGCCGCGCTGCGCTTCAAATCCGGCAGCTTCGACAATGTCACCGTCGCCTTCGGAGTGCGCAACTTCGAAGACCGCGAGGCCTGCCTGAAGGAGATCCTCCGCGTACTCCGCCCCGGCGGCAAGTTCGTGATGCTCGAACTCGGCGTGCCTTCGTGGCGCCCGGTCCGCCGCCTCTACGAATGGTATTTCACTAAGGTGATGCCCTTGATAGGCGGACGGATGTCCGGCAACCGCGCGGCCTACAGATATCTCCCCGCCTCCGTGCTGAACTTCCCCGGCCCCAGGGAATGGACCGCCTTCATGCGCAGCTGCGGCTTCACCGACGTCCGCCACCGCGCCCTCTCGCTCGGCATCTGCCGCCTCTACATCGGCACGAAATAATCCTTCCCTCCTCCCGGCCCCGGAATTGCGCAGCAGTCCTCGGATTTGCGCAGCAGTCCCTAGTTTCGCACCGCAGTCCTCGGATTTGCGCAGCAGTCCCCAGTTTTGCGCAGAAGTCCCCCGGTTCGGCCGGGCAGTCAACTGTCTGACTATCAGCACCTTCCCGGAAATAAAATCGGCTGATTTGGCCGATTTTATTTCCAGCAACTAACTATCAATCAACAGGATAACTGCCCGGCCGTTTACAGCCGACGGCGTCAGAATCAGCCGCAGGCGAAAAAAACTCAACTGCCAGAGCCAGAAATCAGCCGCGGGCGAAGGTCCGCAGCACGCCGGCACATCAGTACAGCAGGGCGAGCAGGAAAGTGCCCATCACCAGCAGAGGGAAATAGCGGTCGAGGGCGCGGTCGGTCGTGGTCCACACTCCGCGCAGATGAAGGATGAACATCGGCAGCACCAGCAGAAACGCCCATCGCAGAATCAGCGCCCAAAGCAAACCCGCGCCACCAACACCACCTGCAGCACCCGCTGCGCCCGAAACACCAGCACCCGCCCCTTCAACAAAACCGGCAATCCCGGCGGAGGGCATCAGCACGGCAAAGCAGATCAGCGCCGCCCAGCCGAGGCAGATGAGCACGGTCTGGTAGATGCGAGCGCCCTTCAGGCCGAGGCGCAGCGCCATCGTCACCCGGTTCACCGCATCCGTGCGCATATCGCGTATATTATTGATATTCAGCACCCCTACGCTGAAGAAACCTATCCCTGCCGCAGGCAGCACCAGCTCCCAGCGGTCGATACGGTGCGCGCATACGAAATAGGCCCCGAGCACGCTCACCAATCCGAAAAAGACGAAAACGAAGATATCCCCCAGACCCCTGTATCCGTAGGGATTCCTGCCGAGGGTGTATTTCATGGCCGCCCAGATCGCGCAGGCGCCCAGCACCAGCAGCGCAGCCGGCTTCCATGCCAGGAAAGTTCCGAAAGAAACCCATATCATCGCCGCCCCGGAAATGCAGCACAGCAGCACGAACGCCCAAATCAGCCGCCTCATCTGTGCGACCGTCATCTCCCCGGAATTCAGCCCGTAGGAAGGCCCCTGGCGCTCGTCGGTATCCGTCCCGCGGAGCACGTCCCCCAGCTCGTTGCTGAGATTGGAAAGGATCTGCAGGCAGACCGTGGTGAGGCACACCAGCAGCACCGTCCATCCGCTCACCTGCCAGCGCACCAGCGCCAGCTTGCACCCCAGCAGCACCCCCGCCAGGCTCAGCGGCAACGTGCGCAACCGCATCGAGCTCAACGCCGCCTTGATGGTGGCGGCTATCTTTTTGTTTTTCAGCATCTTAGCATATACTGCCTTCCCTCAAAACCCGGAAGGCACACCCATTCAATTCGCTAATAATCAACATATTAAGCGCCACCATCATCCTGCGAGGAGCCGCCAGCGCCGTCCCGCGAACCCGGCACCACAAGCACCGACAGCTCATACAGCCCGTACAGCGGCAGGAACACCACCAGCAGGGTGAAGGGATCGCCGGTCGGGGTGATCAGCGCGGCGAGCACCAGCAGCACCACTACGGCATAGCGGCGCCACCCGCGGAGCATCCCTCGCGACACCACGCCGAGCTTGCCCAGCACCCACGCAAGCGAAGGCAGCTCGAACACCAGCCCCATCACGAATACCATGCTGAGCATCAGCGACATATAGCTGTTCAGATTGATCTGATTCTCCACCATTCCCGACACCCGGTAGCCGGTCAGGAACTTGAAAATTATAGGAAAGACTATCAGATACCCCACGGCGCAGCCAAGATAGAAAAGCCCCGTCCCGCACAGGAAAGCCGAACGCACCCCGCGCACCTCGCGGCTGTAGAGAGCCGGGCGCACGAACACCCATATCTGATACATCAGATAAGGGAAGACCAGCAGCAGCGCCATCCACATCGACACGCTGATGTGCGTCATGAACTGCGAGGTCACATTGATATTGATGATGTCGACGTCTTCCGCCGCTCCGTAGATGAAACCCAGCCAGCGGTAGAGGAAGAAATCAGAGTGCGCAGGACCCAGGATTATGGAATCGAAGACGGATGGCAGGACGGCGAAGCATCCCACCAGCGCTACCGCGAAGGCGATGACCACCCGGAACAGGCACCAGCGCAGCTCTTCGAGATGGTCCCAGAAGGACATCTCCTCCCCCATTATTCCTCGGGCTTGATGTCTTTCTCGACGTCCTTGATTTCCTTCTCAACCTCGCTCATCCCTTCCTTGAAGCTCTTGACACCCTTGCCAAGGCCCTTCATGAGTTCGGGAATCTTTTTGCCACCCCAGATGAGCAATACCACGAAAGCGATGATGAGAACCTCCCATACGCCGATGTTCTGGAAAAGTAAGAATGTTTTCATATTACGATTAATCAAGTTTCAATACCGCCATGAACGCGCTCTGCGGCACCTGCACCTTGCCTATCTGGCGCATGCGCTTCTTGCCCTCCTTCTGCTTCTCGAGCAGTTTGCGCTTGCGGGTGACGTCGCCGCCGTAGCACTTCGCGGTCACATCCTTGCGCACCTGCTTCACCGTCTCGCGGGCGATGATCTTCGCTCCGATGGCGGCCTGCACGGGGATGTCGAACTGCTGGCGCGGGATAAGATCCTTCAGCTTCACGCACATCTTCCGCCCGAACTCGTAGGCGTTGTCCTCATGGATGAGGGTGGAAAGCGCGTCCGCCGGCTCCCCGTTCAGCAGGATGTCCAGCTTCACCAGGCGCGCGGAGCGGTAGCCGATGATATGATAGTCGAAGGAGGCATATCCCTTCGAGATGCTCTTGAGCTTGTCGTAGAAGTCGAACACTATCTCGGAGAGCGGCATGTCGTAGTTTAGCTCGACGCGGTCCGAGGTGATGTAGTGCTGGCTCACGAGGGTGCCGCGCTTGTCGAGGCAGAGCTTCATCACCGGCCCGAAGAATTCGGCCTTGGAGATGATCTGCGCGCGGATGTAAGGCTCCTCGATATGATCGATGAGGGTGGGGGCGGGCAGGCCGGACGGATTGTGCACGTCCAGGACCTCCCCCTGCGTGGTGTACACCTTGTAGGATACGTTCGGGACAGTGGTGATGACGTCCATGTCGAACTCGCGGAAGAGCCTCTCCTGCACGATCTCCAGATGCAGCAGGCCGAGGAATCCGCAGCGAAAACCGCTTCCCAGCGCGAGGGAACTCTCCGGCTCGTACACGAAGGATGCGTCGTTGAGCTGGAATTTCTCCAGCACCGTGCGCAGCTCCTCGAACTTGTCCGCTTGCACGGGATACATGCCCGCGAACACCATCGGCTTCACCTCCTCGAATCCGGCGATGGCCTCGGCGCAGGGGTTCTCCTTGTCGGTGATGGTGTCGCCCACCTTCACCTCGGCGGCGCTCTTGATGCCGGAGATGATGTATCCCACGTCTCCGCAGCCTACCTCCGCGGTGGGCACGAGTTTCATCCGCAGGATGCCTATCTCCTCCGCATCGTAGTCCTGTCCGGTGTTGAAGAACTTGATCTGCTGGCCTTTGCGCAGCGTGCCGTTCTTGATCTTGAAGTAGGCGATCACCCCGCGGAAGGGGTTGAAGACGGAGTCGAAGATGAGGGCCTGCAGGGGTGCGTCCGGATCTCCGCTCGGTGCGGGAATCTTCTCCACGATGGCGTCCAGGATGGGCTGCACGCCTTCGCCGGTGCGGGCGGAGATGCGGAAGATGTCTTCCGGATCGCAGCCGATGAGGTCCACAATCTGGTCCGCCACCACGTCCGGCTGCGCAGAATCCATATCTATCTTGTTCAGAATGGGGATGATCTCCAGTCCGTGGTCGATGGCCTGATAGAGATTCGCAATGGTCTGGGCCTGAACTCCCTGCGAAGCATCCACCACCAGCAGCGCGCCCTCGCACGAAGCGATCGAGCGGGACACCTCGTAGCTGAAGTCCACGTGGCCGGGAGTGTCGATGAGGTTCAGGATATGGCCCTTGTACTGCATCTGGATGGCGTGGCTCTTGATGGTGATGCCCTTCTCGCGCTCCAGATCCATGTCGTCGAGCACCTGCGCCTCCATGTCGCGCTCGCTCAGTGTCTGCGTGAGTTCCAGCAGGCGGTCGGCCAGAGTGCTTTTGCCGTGGTCGATATGCGCGATTATGCAGAAGTTGCGTATCTTGTCCATTGTCATAGAATGCAAATATAGGAATTTCTGCCGAATTCCTATATTTGCATTCCTTCATACCCTCCCCAAACCCCTCCTCGGGAGGGGCTTGCTCGCTTCGCTCGGAGTCTGCAAATTCTCGCGAATATGCTATCTTTGCCCTTGATCTGCCCTCCCCAAACCCTGTCGATCAGGGGCTCCGCCCCTAATGTACCCTGCCGCTCCCGGGCTAACGACTCCGCCCATATACCGCACTGCTTCTTCACGAAAGACAACACAAGCCTTCGTCCCGCCCTCCGCCCGCCGGCTTGAGAGCCGGCGTCTGATCAGCGCCCCCGCCCCTAATGTACCCTGCGGCTTCAGGGCTGACGACTGCGCCGGGCAGCCAACTACCTGATTATCAATTCTTTCCTGAAAACAAATCGCCGAAATCGGCCGATTTGTTTCCAGCATCTCCTTGAATATCAACACTTTGACTGACCGGCCAGAATAGCCAGCCCTGAAGCCGGCAACACAAAAAAGTGTGCACGACGGTCCAAATAGTGAACCGTTACATGCAAAAAACAGGGTAAAACGCACATGACGGTCCAACTACCGGACCGTCATGCACAGTAAACAATCTAGAAGTTCAGCGCCAGGCCGATGCCGCTGCGGGTCGGGCCGAGGTCGAGCGTCGCGGCGTAAGGGCGCGGACCGTAGCGCAGGGCATAGTCGTCCAGCATCCAGTCCAGCTCCTGACGGCCTTTGCGCCACATGTGGATACCGCCCCAGAGGCTTGCGGCGAGCGCAATGGCCCCGGTAGAGCACATCACCAGGGCTGCATCGTCATCATAATTGATATTGCCTATGCCGATGGCCGTCCACAGACCGCTCAGGGCCGTACCGCCGAGGGTTGTGAACATCCCCCAACCGTAATTTGCCTTGGCCCTGCGGTAGCGGCTGCCATAGATGGAATATCCCACGACATCGTCGAAGGGCCTCCATATATACATATTGCGGTCGATGGTGACGTTGTTGTTCTCTTTGTCGATATTGATTTCGGAACGGCTGTGCGTGTCGGGCCAGCCCCAGTCGTTGGTTTGTGCACACAGGCCTGCCGACACCGTCAGCGCAGCCAGGATAAAAATCAATCTTCTCATAATCTCGTATTGTTTACCATAGAAGATGCAAAAAGCGGGCAAACGTGCCCGCAATCTTCGCGATCCGGCCCTCCGATTCGACCAAAGCGAAACCGGTGGCTCCAAAAAGTCCGGCCGGAAATCAGTTCCCGCGCTTGGCGTTATAGCCCATGGAGGTCAGCAGGGTCACGATTTTGTCGCGCAGATCCCCCTGGATGGTGATATCCCCGTCCATTGCCCTTGCACCCCCCCCCCAAATTGTGTTAAGGGGGATTGCCAGGGCGGCCCACTCCTACCACCTCCCCACGGACCCC
>R22__coassemble_1554_pt1 | contig 11224 bp, 9 predicted proteins | sample R22__metabat2_high_PE_057 | metagenome-assembled genome bin R22 | reverse complement strand
CGGGCGGGAGCTAAATAACTGGTGGCTATCGTGTATTCTTGGTGGCTATCGAATGATTTGTCTATCAAATGGTTGGATTATACCTGCGGTGTATTCGATGGAATCACTTATTATACCATTTCAAGTGCGAGCGCAAGAACTAATATACGTTTCATTGGTATGATTGTTTTGGCTTTTGTGGTGGAATACGCCACAAGGATGATTGTTATACGCACTACCTTTGTGAAAACACATTCTCTTATGAAAAAAGTCATTCTTGCTATTGCTGCATTTGCACTGCTGTTTGCGTGCACTTCCAAAGATGATACTCCCGGCGGCGGAGATCAGGAAGGTCAGGAACAGGGTCAGGATTATACCAACACCGACCAGCTGGTTTTCGTGGATATGGGCACGAAGGTCCTGTGGGCCACGATGAATGTCGGCGCATTGCATTCCACCGAATTTGGCTCGTATCTGGAGTGGAGTCCTCTCACCGCTTCCTATGGAGACGAGTATTCCGATTGCCATCTTCCCACCTGGGCCGACTACGAAGAGCTCGTTTCCGTAAAGACGAGCGACGGGAAATACACCGGCGGTCCCTGCCGGGCCTCCTGGGGCAATGTGAACGGAGTGTACGGCATTACTTATACCAACAAAAAGACGGCGAACGCCATCTTTATGCCTGCGGCGGGACAGTATTCCCAGGGCTTACCTTATTTCGTAGGGAAGAGGGTGTATAACTGGACTCTGGACTCCAAGGAAGAATGGGATGGCAAGCGAGCCACCGCGACAGAGTTTCAGTCAGCAACATCGCCAAGCGCCGGAGCGCACGTGGAAATGCACGTCTCAATTGATCGCTGCACCGTGCGACTGGTAAAAGAGAAGTAGAATCGCGCAGAGACGCTATCTACGTTACCCCGCTGACTCCGTCAGCTGCCCCCTCGGGGGGCTGGAGGTCGAGGGTGGTGACCAAAAGTGACCGAATTTGGTGTATAAAAGACAATAGACTTTGTAAAATGCTTTATAATCAGCAACTTACAAAGTCTATTTGTGCCTCGGGCGGGAACTGAAAATTACTTTGGAATGCTTTTCTTTACGGCGGTTTACCGAATCGTTACAAATAATAAATATCTGATAATCAATCTTATGACGCATATTCGGGCAGCAATTCGTGCCTCGGTCCGGTAATGAATGCTACACCGATGTTTACCAAATGTTTACCAAGTTTGAAAAATGTGCTATATTTGCATCAAACTTGGAAACGCCATGACGATTGTATTTGAAACAAGGACAACAAAGAAGACAAGGGAGGGAGAAAAGGTCCCGCTGTACCTCCGTTTGGCTGACGGCCGCTTTTATCTCAGCCACTTGAAAACCCGGATTATGGTTAATCCTGCCATCTGGGATTCCAGCCTTGGAGCCATTAAGAAACGTGCGGTGTGCTCCGAAGAGGAGCGGGAAACCGTGGATGGCGAAGTGGAAAAGCTGCGCACGTATATTCGGAATGCTTATGTGACCGATAAGGAGCGCGGTCGCGTAAAGAAAGGATGGCTGGAGAAGGCTTTGGAAGACTATTACTCAGGCAAGGAGCGTGGCCCCAAAAAGCGTGTCAAAAAGGGAGAAACGCTGGAGTCTTTGTTCGACAAGTATCTGGAGGGCCGAGACCCCAAACTATCGCGCACCAAGCACTACCGCGTGCTGGAACGCATCCTCCTTCGTTATACGGAATACGTTCGTCTGTCACAGCCCAAACAGTCCAAATATGTTTTCGACGTCAAGGCCATCACAACCGAGGACTTGAACGCCATTTATGATTATATTGTCGGGGAATACAAGATTGTGGAAGAATACCCCGGCATCCTGGAGGCGCAGCCGGAGACGCGGAAGATTAACCAGCGCGGCGGTAACACCATCACCGGCATCATGAAGAACTTCCGGGCTTTCTTCAACTGGTGCCAGAAAGAAGGCCACATAACCAAGAATCCATTCGAAGATTTTGAGAAGGGCGAAGGCGAGCGATACGGGACGCCCATCTATCTCACTAAAGAGGAATTGAAGCAGCTGTATGCGGCCGATTTCTCCGACAACCCCTCTCTGGAAGTCCAGCGGGACATCTTTGTCTTCCAATGCAACGTAGGCTGCCGCGTGGGAGATATGATGCGCCTGACAAAGCGCGATGTCATCAACGGCGCCATAGAGTACATACCCAACAAAACCATCAAGGAAAGCGCCAAGACGGTCGTTGTACCGCTGAACACGATGGCAAAGGTCATCGTGGAAAAATACAAAGATTTGCCCGGTGACAAGCTCCTGCCATTCGTCGCCAGCCAGAACTACAACTATGCCATCAAAGATGCCCTGAAGAAAGCCGGTATCACCCGGCTGGTCACGACGCTCAATCAGCTAACCCGCACGGAAGAAAAGCGTCCCATCAACGAAGTCGCAAGCAGCCACATGGCGCGTCGTACCTTCATCGGCAACATCTATAAGCAAGTCAAGGACCAGCGCCTGGTATCCTCCCTCACCGGCCATTCCGACGGTTCCCGCGCCTTCACCCGCTACCGCAACATAGACATTGACATGAAGCAGGACCTTGTGAATATTTTGGACTGAGATAAGGAAATTTGTAAATTCGCGACTATGATAACGAAAGAAGAAGTGCTCGAACTGCTTAAGAGCACAGAAATATTCAGGGTAGAGCGGACCATATCCACAACCAACATGGATAAGTTCTGCGAAGCTATCTGTGCCTTTTCTAATGATCTGCCGGATTCACGGAAGAAAGGATACCTTATCCTCGGCGCGTACGACAATGGAACGCTGTCCGGCTTAAAGGTCACAGATCAATTGCAAAAGACAATTGCCGGCATCCGGTCGGACGGCAATATCCTTCCGCTCCCGGTTATGTCCGTAGAACCTTTTGAATATCCTGAAGGTGATTTGCTTGTTGTTGAGGTCACACCATCGATGCTTCCTCCAGTTCGTTATCGCGGACGTACATTTATCCGCATCGGCCCCCGTCGTGATATCGCTTCAGAAGCAGAAGAGCGAATATTGACGGAGAGGCGCATGGCGTATCTTCCCACCTTCGATTCCATGCCATGCATAGGGTCGTCGCTACAGGATTTGGATATCGAGAAATTCACGAAAGACTATCTGCCCAAGGCCGTAGATGCAGACACTCTGGCAAACGACAACCGCCCCTTGACAGAGCAGATGTCTTCACTCGGAATGTATGACTTGAGCCGGGATTGCCCCACATTCGCAGCGCTTATTCTTTTCGGTAAAAATACGCAGCGCTTTATGCCTGGCAATTACGTCCAGTATGTTCAGTTTGCCGGAAAGGACGAGGGAAGCGATGTATTAAGCGAGCGTATGTTCAGAGGGCCGCTCTCGACAATTATCCCCGAGATCGAGAAGTTCCTGGATTTTTCGGTTTCCAGAACCCGCCCGGTCCCTGTTCCGGGGACATTTAGGGATGCTCCGGTGACTAATTACCCCTATCTGGCTCTTCGTGAGTTGGTTATGAATGCCTGTATGCATCGTGACTACCAGTCCACCGCGCCGGTGAGGGTCTATCAGTTCAAGGACAGGGTGGAGATTGTCAATTCAGGTGGCCTGTTCGGTGATGCCCGCCCGGAAAATTTCCCTATGAAGAACGCCTATCGGAATCCGCTTGTTGCGGAAGGTATGAGGGTGCTTGGTTTTGTCAACAAGTTCAATAGGGGAATCAAGCGGGTAGGTGAACAACTACAAGCGAACGGCAGCCCTGCACCTGTCTATAAGGTTGACCAACTGACTCATTTCGAGGCGGTTGTGTATTCTGCGGATCCGCTGGAAAACCCGGCGGCAAATGGCACGACTGACCAAGCTACCATACAAGCTACCATACAAGCTACCATACAAGCTACAGGACAAGTTCAAAGGCTTGTCTCAGTTATCTCCAAGCAAGAGTTGTCTCTGAAAGAGCTAATGATGGCCGTCGGATTAAAAAACAGAGTTCATTTCCTTTCTGCATACCTAACCCCGGCCCTGGAAGGTGGCTTTATCGAGCAGACCCACCCGGATAAGCCCCGCCATCCCAATCAGAAATATCGGTTGACAACGAAGGGAAAATCGTTGCTTTAACCTGAACGAGGACGAGTTGGCGGCATTGTAAGTACTGATAATCAATAAGATAGTCCGGATGGGTGCCGCGTTTTCATTACCCGGATACCCCATTTGTTACACATTTCTAACCCGTTCCGAGAAAAAGGAAGAATCGGCCGTAAACACGCGTAAAATGCCGTTTTTGGCAGGGATTTCTCCTTCAAAATCCGTCCTTTTATCCCCGTAAAACTGTCTGACAATTTGGAGGAATAAAAAAGGCCGTCTATATTTGTAGCGGCCAGGCGCGTTATAGAGCGAAGACATAACCAAGGTTTTAAACCGGTATTATGTCAAACCCTATAACGCGATTTATTATGGAAGATAAAATCCCGCCGATGTCCGGCAAGAAAGTCTACTACAACATAGGTCATGAGGATCTGGTAGACTTCGCAAACCTCCTCATCCGGAAAACCAAGGAGGAAGACGTCAAACGACAGAAGGCCGACGCCTCCGCCGAATTCTACACCCGCACCGAGGTGAAGGACCTCCTCCACGTGTGCTATTGCACTCTCACCAAATGGGCTGCCCGCAAGTACCTGATTCCCGTACGTGTGGGCGGGAAAACCATGTTCCGCAAGGCCGACGTTCGCAGAATCCTGGACAGGAGGTAATATGGGAAAGATAATGGTAACGCAGAAAATCGGACGCAGTTGCAAAGCAGTAGCGAGTTTGTGTTTTGCGAAACGCAAAACCTACTCGCCTGCCACTCGCAAGCTCGCAGCAGGGGTTGAGCCTGGCGGCTCAATATGTATTGGCGATGAAAAAGAAAAGACGGATGGAGAAGTGTGTGAATAAGGGAGGCAGGCCTCCGAAGCCGGAGTACAAAAAACGGAGCCATCCAGTGATGGTGCGATTTTCCGCCGCAGAATATGGCATCGTCCAGCAGCGGGCGGCTAACGCCAACCTGGAGTTGACTGACTATCTGCGAACCGCAGCCTGCACCGGGCAGTTGGATGGAAACAAAGTCGTGCGCCTGATGGCAAAGCTCAAGGTGGCCCCGGTATCGGAGTTCACGCGCTACGCAGCCCTGAAAGCGGAAGTGAGGAAGGCTGTGACGCCGGAAGAACTCGCCATCGTGAAGGAACTCGGGCAGGAACTACGCAACATCGGCACCAATATCAACGCCATCGCCCGCAAGGCCATCAACGGTCTGGCGCGCAATTACACCCAGGACTTGCAACAAATCCTGACCGATTTGACGGCAATAAAGGACAAAACCGCCCAAAAACTACTGGAAAATGGTTGGAAAGATTAGTGTGGGTGCCGGTTTCGGCGGAACGATGAGATATGTCCTGGACGGCGACGGCCGGAACCGCAAGCAGGTGCGCGTGCTCGATTATGAGGGCGTAAATGTACGCATGAATGCAAGCGGTCAGCTATCGGCCGATGCCGTAGAGGTTGCCCGCAGTTTCCGGCTCCAGGCCATGCTGAATCAGGAAGTGACGAAGCCCGTTATCCATGTAACACTCTCCTGGCCGCCAGAAGATATGCCACGCCTGAGTGACGGGGAAATGGTATCGGCCGCAAAGGAGTACCTGCAGGAAATGGGCTGGAATAATACGCAGTACATCATTGTCCGGCACTTGGAGAAGGATAACCCGCACATTCATATCGTGCTCAACAAGGTCGATAATGAAGGGAAGCGGCTTGATGACCGTTTCTACAAAGACCGGAACGCGACGGTGTGCCGCCAGATTACAGACGAACGGCAGTACACCATAGGGCGATCCAAGATGGTGAGTACGGCAAAGGACATCAGCGACCCCCGGGAAGAATGCCGATACCGCATTGCCCGGGAAGTGGTAAAGGCGGTTGCCAAGGCAGACGATATCCATCAGCTGCCGAAACTGCTGGCAAGACAGGGAATACAGTGCAAGGTCAAGGACGACAGAAAGGGCACCGCCCGCGGCATCAGTTTCAGCGCCTTCGGCAAGGACGGAAAAGAGTACCACTTCTCCGGCTCCCAGGTGGACAGAAAGTTTACCGCTTCAAACCTCTGCAAGGCAATAGCTTTGAAAGACCGTATGCCGGAGATAATGAAAGAGGCAAGATGGCTGGATGAACTCTATCACCGGGCTTCGCCCCTCTATGATATTCCCAAGAATGTGCGTGAGCAATGCAGTCAACTGAGCGCAGAGCTCCGCATCCTGGACCGGGAGGAGGCAAGGCTTGAGCAGGACAAGTCCAGAATCCGCAGTACAGCTGCCTGGAACGCCTTCTTCGCCATCTTGAGCGGAAATGTCGTGGAGGCTATGATGGTTACCGTCATCGCTTCCCTGGCCCTGGCCATCCGCGACAGAAGAATCAAAACTACCCAGGAGGCAAGAAACTCGCTGGAGGCTATGGAAATCCGGGTGGATACCCAGTTGAAATACCACCAACGGCAGACGGTCCAACCAGCACTGCAACCGAAAGAACCGGCTGGGCAAAGAGTACCGCAGGACGGACAGCGAGCATACAGGCATCTTACGCCCGTAGAAGACAATGATACTCAAGAACAACAGCCCCGAATCCGAGGCCCAAGACTGTAACGACTATGACAAAAGAAAGAAACATCATTACCGAAACGACGGCCGAGCAGTACTTTGTTGATGTATTGAAGCCGCAAATTGATGAAATACGAGAAGACTACGCCGGCATTCGACAGGATGTCAGCAACGCTCTGGAACGTCCGGTGATGCTGGGCGAAAAGGCCATTTTCTCTTTCATCGCAGATATTAAGAAGCCGATGGAGAAGATGATATCGAACACCAAGTGCGACTTGCCGGACACGGAGTCTCTGGAAATAAGGATTGCCGATGCCGTCAGGGAGGCGGCCAAGGCAGGTATCGCAGAGACTCCGCTTCGTGTGGAAGTTCATCACTCCGTCCTGCTGGAAGGAGACACCAAAGAGCGGATGGAGCGAAACGAAAGGCGGCTGGAGAGCATCTCGAAAGGCCTTGACATCAAGCCACTTACCTTTTGGGAGCGACTACTACTCAAAGTAGAAACCGAAATCATCGCCGCAGTCGCCCTGACTGCGATAATCTGCATTCCCATCCAGTTGAACAGCCCGGAGCATTGGGGAATGCGCTACCACAAGGTGTGTAACGACCCTATCCAGAACGACGAAGGCCTTATCAGCCGCAGGGAGGTTGCTTTTGCCGATGTGGTTTACATGTTCGGGAAAAACAAGGAAAGCAAGCAAATGATGAAGGCCTATATCCGCGAAAACGAGCAGCGCCTCCTGCGCCTGCGGGGAGATGATCGGCTGTCGCCGATGACAGGAGATGAGAAAGAAAAATAGATGATTAGCATGTTCTCGGTAAAACCGGCCAACCAGTCCATTGCCGATGCTGCTATGCGTCCGGACCCGCCAGACCTTTATCTGGGCCTTTGGCGGGAGGGCGAGGTCGGCTGCCTTTTTGCCGATTCCAACCTTGGAAAGTCCATATTTGCCGTACAGATGGCGGACACCATCGCCCGCACCCGTCCGGTGCTCTATGTGGACTGCGAGCTGTCGGAAAAGCAGTTCCAGCTGCGCTATACCGACGAGGCTACCGGCAAGCCTCACATCTTCCCGGACAGGCTCCTAAGGGCGGAAATCGATCCGGAGAAGTTCGATGCCCGGAACTACGAAGAAAGAGTCATGCGACAACTGGAGGCGCTTGCGTTGGAGCAAAACTGTGACACACTTATCATCGACAACCTGGGATATCTCTGTAACTCCAGCGAGAAAGGAGAGAGTGCCGGCATTCTGATGACGAACTTGACAAACCTGAAAAAGGAGCACGGGTGGTCCGTACTGGTAATTGCCCACACCCCGAAACGAAACCTTTCAAGCATCATAACCCAGAACGATTTGGCGGGGAGCAAACGCTTGTTTAACTATTTTGACAGTGTCTTTGCCATTGGAATGTCTGCAAAGGACAGTGGACTGCGGTATGTCAAACAGCTGAAATGCCGCTCCGGGGAGATTCTGTACGGTGAAGACAATGTACTGGTCTATGAAATAGCGAAGGTCGACGGCTTCCTGCAGTTCATTCCTCGTGGCACCTCAAGGGAATCGGAACACCTGAGCGAGCAGACGATGAGCGAACGGGACTTGGAGCGGGAACGGATTCTTGAATGCAAGCATAAAGGTATGACCATCCGCCAGGCTGCGGATTTCACCGGCCTCAGCAAATCCAAGGTGGGCCGCTACTACAAGGACTTGTCCCAAAACGTCCCAGCGTCCCACGCCGGTTCGGCTGGGACAAGTACCGAAGACATCTCCTTTTTCTTCTCATCTCATTAAATGCCCACCCTAATCCGCTTCCTCGCGGAATTTTGCATCTTGCAGATACTTACCTGGCAGTACTCCCGGATAATCTGGCCGATTGCCGTTTCCTCGCCGTCGATGCCAAGAACGAGGAGAAAGCGCTTCACTATTATGAGAAGAACCACTTCGAATACCTCTATTCCAGCGAAGAGCAGGAAGCCGACAATCTGGAACTGCCCGCCCCGCTGAAAACACGGTATATGTTTTTCGACCTCATTGACGTGGTCAATTAAATCAAGATAAATAGCGCTATTCGTGACCAAGTCTCACAATTTGGCGCTTTAATAACAACCGGAGCCGCATCTGGGACGACGCGGCTCCGGTTACGTTTATAAGCCTTGCAATCAGTTGCCGAAGTCAAACTCGGAGAGCTGTACATCGTCCGTATCTACACTGTTCTGAACTTTAGAGATTTCTAACCGGAAGTACTGCCACTGGCGACCGGTGACGTCCAGATTGTACTCCACTCGCTTGAGATTCTCGGCCGGCAAACGGCTGTCATTCGTGACGGTGGCGATGGTAGTCCACTTGTCGCCCTCGCTGGCCTTGGCCAACAGTTGCCAGTCCATGGGATTACGTTTGGGATATTTCTGCGCGTCGTCTCCCGTGGTGAGATAGTATTTGCTTGGGGTTATAGGCTGCTTGCTGCAGAACTCCACATAGTACGCACCATTCACCTTAGAAGAATAGGTAGTGTACCATTTTGTGCTTGTTTTGCCGTCAAAGAGCGCAGCGTAACCGCCTTTTTCTTCCAGCATTTTTCCCGAGCCGATAATGGGAATAAAGTTGTAGTTGTAGTTGCAGTATGTATCATAGTAAGGCAAATGCTCATACGTTGTGCAAATGTCTTTGATTCGCTGCATCTGGTAATCGTAAAGAGGTGAATGTCCCTGAATCTTGTTAGCATAAGGCATATTCAAGGAATTATTATGTAATAGGAGCGGGTCGTATGCTTTGTATTCAGGCATATAGATACGGCTTAGAACGATTGGATTCTTCAAGTTTCTCATCTTGACCCGGACGGTTACATTAATCTCAACAAAAGGAATTCTAACCTCCATTATGCGAGGCTGGGCCATCACAATCGGTTCAAGCCAGAAGCCATCGCCGCCTCTTCCCATGACCTCTTGATGCACAGACGAGCCAAAATCAATTCGATAGCATGCCTGCAAACCCAACTTGTCTTCTTGAGCGTAAAGGAAATCATTCAAACAAGTAGAACTATCATCAAAAGGATCAAACTTTGCGTCTATGTATCTCGTAGTCTTGTCAGGCATGTCAGGCTCTTTAGAATCTAATCCATATATGGTTCTGATCTCGTCCCGGAACTGCATGGACTCTTTAGCAAAACAGAGAGCATTGACATCAATCCATTCTATCTCTTCTTCCGGGAACACATCGGAGTTCAGGTCCAGTTGAATGCTGCTCGGGTCAAAGAAACACGCTCGAGTATAAAAGTACGATGAACGAGCGTAAATAACAGGTGACACCATAAGCACCGGGGCGGTCTTCAAGTTCCACACGCCCTGGCCTATGTGGGTGTGCTTGGTGTCGAAGTCCTTCAGGTAGAAGGTGGGCGAAGCGATGCCCACGGTGGGCGCGGAGCCGCGGATGGTGCCCTCAGTGTCGATGTTGCCCTTCATGCCGAGCGTGATGGTGCCGGTGAGCGAGCCCTTGGCCAAGGTATCGACCGTCGTGGTGGTCTCCTTGTTCATGGCGCCATAGACATTGAAGGCTCCCTTGGCGAAGGAAATGCCGGTCTTGATGGCATCCTTCCAGTCGCCGGAAACGGCTGACTTGACAGCATCGAAGAGATCCTTGCCTACATCTTTGATGTCGCTGAGGCTTTCGGTAAGGCCCTTGGCCGAACTGACGGTGGTCTTGGTCAGGTCAAACTTGCCGTCATAGGTCCCCTCGATGTTGGCGGCGACGGTGCTGGCCAGCGATACGTGGCTGGTGTTCCACGAGCGCATCTGGAGTTTGATGTTGTCCGTCGGGAGGATATCGTCCGCTCGGGTCTGCGAGAGATCGACGTCGAAGGCCCACCATCCTGCATTCGGCACGATGAGGCCGTCCTGGCTCATATAATCGACCCAGGGCGTGACGTACTCCATAAAGGTGCCGCTTCCAGTCTGGCCGAGGGCCGCCTTGTCCACGATGGTCTTGTCCTCCGGCAGGCCGTATTTCCAGACGGAGCTTTGTGCCAGGTGGTCGGTCATCGAGACCTGCCACACGTGGTCGTTGCCGGTGTTGAAGCCGTGGGGCAGATAGTAGAATATGCGGAGGATGCCGCTGTACTTGTTATAGACGGCGAAGAAGTTGTTATTTGGCGTGACGGTGCTGCCGCAGCGGTTGAGCACCCACTCCCATCCGTTGCCGGGGGTGATGTCGTCGCAGAAGCCGTCCGGCAGGTTGGTCAGCTTGTCGCCCTGATACCACGGCATGTTCACCACGGTGTAGGTGTCGGGGTCCTTCAGGTTCGCGCCGGTAATCTTGGTGGTGCCGTCCCAGATATAGATGGCCTCCTGGTCGCGCCAGGTGTCGGGCGTAAAGTCGGCATCGTTGATATTGAAGGTCACGGCCGTGGCTCCTCCGTTGGCGGCATAGTCCCACTGCTGAATCATGGCGGCCATCGTATCGCTGGCCTTTTCGAGAGTAAAGATCTCTTTGCCGTTTGATACATTGATGTGGCCGTCGGCATAGGTCATCTTCCAATCCTTGTAGTAGTTGGCATATTCAATATACCCCGATTCAAGTGAACAGTGCAACAAGGGTGTAAGATTGTGAAGGCGCGGC
>R22__coassemble_1516_pt1 | contig 11440 bp, 9 predicted proteins | sample R22__metabat2_high_PE_057 | metagenome-assembled genome bin R22 | reverse complement strand
GTATCGATCCCTACAAAAGCGGAGCGTTCGGAGCCTATCTTCTCACCAACCGCATGGAAATCGGGGAAATCGCCCTGGTGCGACTCCTGCGCGACCCAAGCCACAAGGCCGACCCGAACCGTCCCCGCCGCCACGGATTCACCGATTACATAGAAGACCATTTCCCGTCATGCAGGATACACACGGTATTCATCGATCCTGAAGACGAGGCCGCCACCCTGAATACGCTCGAGGACTTTTTCCGCGGACATCCGTCGGTGCACCATTTCGCCATGACCAATTCGCGCGTATTCCTGCTGGGAGAGTTCCTGCGAAAGCATCCGGACCCGAAACGGATAGTGGTCGGCTTCGACGATCTCGAGAAGAATCTCGCCTGCCTGAAAGAAGGCTTGGTCGACTGCCTGGTGACGCGACATATTTCCATGCAGGCATATAATGCGCTCACGACCTTCGCCGACTGCATCATCCGGAACAAGAAGCCGGAAAACAGGAACAACTTCGTCCACATGGACATCCTCACCCAAATGAATCTGGACAATTATTGATATGGACCTAAGACAGCTTGCGTTCAGCCTCCTGCTCGCAATTTCATGCGGATGTTGCCGCAATGCGGCCATGGTTTCCACCGATGCACCCTTGACGGCAGAATATCTTCCCGCGACAAGAATCCTCTGGACTGCAGGCGAGCCGGAAGGCATCGGCAAACTTCTCGAAGCCTTCTGCGGGCAAGTGGCGGTAAACGAGCCGGAAGTCTGCACCCTTCATTCCGGGGATGCCGTCCTGCTTGATTTCGGCCGCGAACTGCACGGAGGCCTGCGCATCACGGGCGCCATCCGGGACAGCAAGGCGACGCCCCGGGTCCGCATCCGTTTCGGGGAATCCGTTTCCGAGGCGATGAGCGACGTGGCGACGACTACCGCCACCAACGAGCACTCCCTGCGCGATTTCGACGCATCCCTCCCCTGGCTCGGCTCTTTCGAGACCGGGAATACAGGTTTCCGTTTCGTGCGGATCGACATTCTGGACGACGGGGGATCTCCCCTGCCGATTGTCGCGGTTGAAGCTAAAAGCATCCTCCGGGACATCCCCTACCTCGGTTCTTTCCGATGCAGCGACGAGAGGCTGAACGCCATCTGGCAGACCGCCACATATACAGTGCACCTCAACATGCAGGACTATGTCTGGGACGGCATCAAACGGGACCGCCTGGTCTGGATAGGCGACATGCATCCGGAGGTCATGACAATAAACACAGTATTCGGCAGTCAGGATGTCGTGCGGAAGAGTCTGGATTTCGCCCGCGACGGCACCGGGCCGGACGAATGGATGAACGGCATCTGCTCCTACTCGATGTGGTGGTGCATAATCCAGCGGGACCTTTATCTATATACCGGCAATCTGGCTTATCTGCAGGAACAGCACGGGTACATCTCCGCCCTGCTCAGGAAAATCGCGTCCTGCAGGGACGGCTCGCGCGAGAATTTCAAGGAAGGGTGCTTCATAGACTGGCCGACTTCGGAGAATCCGCAGTCTGTCCACCAGTGCCTGCAGGCGATGATGAGCATGACGATGAAGGCGGGGATGGATATCGCCGCCGCGCTGAAAGACAAGGCCCTGTATGAAGATTGCAGCGCCTGCGCACGGGAGCTTTCTTACTACGAGCCCTCCGAACCGGCCACGAAACAGGCTGCCGCATTCATGACACTGGCAGGGATCCTTCCCGAAGCGGAAGGGGCGGAGACTATCGCCGCGGACGGCCCGGACGGGTTTGCCACCTTCACGGGATACTATATGCTGGAAGCACTTGCCGCAGCCGGGAGATATGACGATGCCATGCAGATCATTTCCGACTACTGGGGCGGGATGCTCGACCTGGGAGCGACTTCGTTCTGGGAAGACCTGAAATACTCCGATCTTGCCAAATCCGGACGCATCGACGACTTCGTGCCGGAAGCTGTCTACGACATACACAAGGATGGCGGGGCATATTGCTACGAAGGCCTGCGGCACAGTTTCTGCCACGGCTGGGCTTCCGGGCCCGCCCCGTGGTTGAGCCGGCACGTCCTCGGCATAGAGCCTCTTGAACCCGGGTTCAGGAAGGTGCGCATAGAGCCCCATCTCGGGCATCTGGACTGGGCGGAAGGCACTTTCCCTACGCCAAACGGCCTTATACATGTTTCTGCACGCAAGACGGAAGACGGCAATACAATAAGCGACATAAGCCTCCCAAAAGGTGTAAGACGCGTCCGTTAGCAAAGGGATAGCTTTGCTGTTTTTTTAAAAAAAGGGTTGTCTCTGCGCAAGATTAAGCGAATCTCGGATTTACAAGAAAAAAAGACAATATGAGAAAAACAATCCTTTTGACAGTCCTGCTGGCGATGCTGCCTTCCATGCTTCAGGCGCAGCAGGGATGGAAGGGGAAGTTGGAACTGAGTGCCAACATCTCCGGGGAACCTTACGATCTGGCGTTCGGCGACGCTGATTACTACGTGGGATCATCCGACCTGGCGTCAATCTACGGCCCGCAGAAACGCAATGAAAACTATACTCCCATTCTTTCCATAATGGGAGAATACAAGTTGAAGAAGAACTTCTCCATAGGGCTGGAGGCCGCATACGCCCATGCCGGAAACGATTATTACGATCCGTTCTCTGACGTATTCACCGGCTCCTTCTCGAAACATACGTTTGCCCTTTTGCCCGGCGTCAAATACAGATACCTGCTCAAAAAGTATTTTGCACTTCATTCCGGAGTCTCCGCCGGAGCAGCACTCCAGTTCGGCAAAGACGGTTCAGAGAGCATCTTCGATGTAAAACCTGCCATCCAGGTCATACCGATCGGCATGAGAGTCGGGAACGACCTCTACGCCACTCTCGATTATTATTTGGGCAACGTCGCCTTTGGGGTCAGGTTTGGAATAGGTTACAGATTCTAGTGTCATGAAAAGATTAATATTTGCATTTGCATTGGCCGCGACGGTGTGCGCGTGCAACAAAGAATCATACAATGATGAATTCACCGGGAGTTTCAGCTACAACACCACGGCCGGGAGTCATTATCTTCAGACTATAGCCACCGAATTGCTTGTAGACAATATGCGTGCACTGGAAAACGCGCTGGAATTCAACTCTTTCGGTTCGGTTTCCAACAGCAGGACCTCCTCCTACCATTCAAATGGCAAAGACCTTTGGACGCCTGGAGCGGAATGGACAGTCAACGCGGTAACATCCATAAAGGGAGTAAAGATAAGCAAAGATGCTGCAGACAGCACCTGGACGCTGACACGGGACGCTGATTACGGCCTGGCGGGCAACACCTACCCTACCGCATACAGCATCACGCTCCGCATGCACAAGGGAGAGAACTATCACTTTGACTGGGAAGTCAGCGCGCAAGGCACGCGTACCGAGAGCAAGGGCTATAGCTGCAAGTTCTGGACAGACGGTACGGTCAATTACCAGACCGCAGAAAGCGGGTACAACTGGTCGAAGGCGTTCGGCACGATGTGGATGGAGGTCAACTGCGGAGAGGAAATCGTCGACAGGGCTTTCATCCGCTACAACGGCAGTACCTCGGACTACCGGTATATGCGCGGTCTTTAGCCCGGCAGGCGTGGTGTGCATACTGTCCGGGATTTAAGGACAGCATGCACGTTTTGACCGGGGAAGTGTGCATACTGTCCGGGTTTTAGGGACAGCATGCACGGGCTGGAAGGCCGGGATGGGAGGACAGGGTGCTGCCGAAGGAGTCTATATACAAAAAGGGATGACCGGCCGGCCATCCCTTTTCATTTGCTTATCGCACAGACTTACTTGAGTTCTGCGAGATACTTGATGGTGCGGACCATCTGAGAAGTGTAGGAGTTCTCGTTGTCGTACCAGGAGACTACCTGAACCTGGAAGGTTTCGTCGTCGATCTTGGAGACCATGGTCTGGGTTGCATCGAAGAGGGAACCGAACTTCATGCCGATAACGTCGGAGCTGACGATCTGATCTTCGGTGTAGCCGAAGGACTCGGTCTGAGCGGCCTTCATTGCAGCGTTGATGCCTTCTACGGTAACGTCCTTGCCCTTTACTACAGCCACGAGGATGGTGGTGGAGCCGGTAGGAGTGGGAACGCGCTGTGCGGAGCCGATGAGCTTGCCGTTGAGTTCGGGGATTACGAGACCGATAGCCTTGGCAGCACCGGTGGAGTTGGGAACGATGTTGCAAGCACCTGCGCGGCTGCGGCGGAGGTCACCCTTGCGCTGAGGACCGTCGAGGATCATCTGGTCGCCGGTGTAAGCGTGGATGGTGCTCATGATACCGCTCTGGATGGGAGCGTACTTGTTGAGAGCGTCAGCCATGGGAGCGAGGCAGTTGGTGGTGCAGGAAGCTGCGCTGATAACTGTATCGGCAGGGGTGAGGGTCTTGTGGTTGGTGTTGTAAACGATGGTGGGGAGGTCATTGCCTGCAGGAGCGGAGATGACAACCTTCTTTGCGCCGGCCTCGATGTGTGCGGAAGCCTTTGCCTTGGAGGTATAGAAACCCGTGCACTCGAGAACAACGTCGACTTTCAGTTCGCCCCAGGGGAGTTCAGCTGCGTTGGGCTTTGCATAGATGGTGATTTCCTTTCCGTCAACGATGATGGAACCGGGAGTGACAACGGTCTTGCCGTCTTCTGCGAGGACTGCGTCCTTGTAATCTACAGTGTGCTTGCCTTCACCGAACTTGCCTGCGAAACCACCCTGGGCGGTGTCGTACTTGAGAAGGTGAGCGAGCATTTTAGGACTTGTGAGGTCATTGATGGCGACAACTTCGTAACCATCAGCCTCGAACATCTGACGGAATGCCAGACGACCGATACGGCCAAAACCGTTGATTGCAATTCTATTCATATTGAACTAAATAAATGTTAAACAATTTCTAACCATTTTCTTCAGGTTTTACCTGAAAGCGGCGCAAATTTACAAAAAATTTAACGCATAATCAATTATTGCAGGGAAAATAGAACTATCTTTGCACAAAATATCCTCCATATGAAAATTCTTGTCACCAACGACGACGGTTTCAACGCCAAGGGCATACGGACACTGGTCAAAATACTGAAACGATACGGCGACATCACCGTTGTCGCCCCCAAAAAGCACCAGAGCGGAATGTCAATGGCCGTGAACCTCGGCCAGAGCCCCATCCCCGTGAAGAAACTCAGCGAGGAGCCGGGAGAGCGCTGGTGGTATCTGGGCGGAACGCCTTCAAGCTGCGTCAAATTCGGAATAGACAATATCTTTTATCCGGACAAGCCGGACGTGGTGGTGAGCGGCATCAACCATGGCGGAAACTTCGGAACTGCATATCTCTATTCCGGCACCATAGGGGCGGCCTCCGAAGGGGCGCTTGCATACATTCCGGCAATCGCCGTATCCATCGACGCCTTCGATCCGGATGCCGACTTCAGCTCGATCGAAAAGCATTTCCCCGCCATATTCGAAAAGATAACCGACAATCTTTCTGACAGTTACGGATACGTATACAACGTGAATTTCCCGAAGCCGGGCACCGTCCTCAAGGGCATACGCATGGCGAAAGAAGGCTGGCTGCGCTGGGAGAACGAATTCATCCCCTACGACGAGCGGCTCTTCCGCATGAAAGTGCTTTCAATGATGGGGCACGAGCTTCCGAAATTCCCCGATCCCGAGGAAGGAGAAGAGCTGTTCATGATGGCGGGCGACATCGTTAACGATTCCGTAAACGATCCCGAAGCCGACATCAACCTTCTCTCGCAGGGATATGTCACCATTTCCTGTCACCAGATCCTCAGCCACGACATGCAGGAGAACGAGCGCCTGAAGAACCTCGGATTCGAAACGGATTTATGAAGTACTACCTGATAGCCGGCGAAGCCTCCGGCGACCTACACGGGAGCAATCTGATGAAGGGCCTTCTTCAGGAAGACCCGGGGGCGGATTTCCGTTTCTGGGGAGGAGGGATGATGGAAGCCGCAGGCGGCACCAAGGTGCGCGACTACAAGGCCACGGCCGTGATGGGCCTCACCGACGTACTCGCCAGCCTCGGGAGAATCTCCCGCAATCTCAAGGACTGCAAGGCCGACATCCTGGAATGGAAACCGGACGTGGTGATTCTCATCGACTACCCGGGATTCAACATGAAGATCGCCCGCTTCTGCCACGAACACGGCATCAGGGTATTCTATTACATCGCGCCCAAGACCTGGGCATCCCGCGAAGGCCGCAACCGCAAGCTCAAGGCGTGGGTGGACCGCCTCTTCATAGTCTTCCCCTTCGAGATCCCCTACTTCGAGTCCAGGCAGATCCCCTTCATCTACAAGGGCAATCCCCTGGTGGACGCTGTGGACAATCACGAATACCGCAGGCCGGAGGAAGGACGGTACATCGCCATCCTTGCCGGATCCCGCAAAGCGGAAATAGCCCGGACCATGCCCAAGGCGATGCGGATGGCGGACATCCTGCACGCGCTTCCGGAATATGCAGGCTTCAAGTTCATAGTTGCAGGAGCGCCTTCGAGGACTTCGGAAGATTACGACAGGCATATCGGCGGCCGCGACTATGTCGAGGTGGTTTTCGGACGCACTTACGACATCCTGAAATTCGCCGATGCGGCCCTGATCAACAGCGGAACCGCTTCACTGGAGGCCGCCCTGACAGGCACGCCCCAGGTGGTCTGCTGGAGCACCAGTTTCGTTACGGCCGTGCTGGCGAAGTACGTCCTGCGGGTACTGGACCACATCAAATACATCTCCCTCGGCAACCTCATCCTCGACCGGCTCGCCTTCCGCGAACTGATCCAGTACGACTTCACCCCCGAAGAATGCGCCGCCGAGATACGCCGCCTTACAGAAGATCTCCCCTACCGGGAGCGCATGCTCGCCGATTACAGGGAGATCCGTCAGCGTCTCGGAGGCACGGGAGCTTCCCGCGCCGTCGCAAAGGCCATGATTCAGTGCCTGGAAGAAGCCTGATACTCGGTATTTATAACCTGATACACCGCCTGCGTCTCGCGCAGCTGCTTCTCCGCCACCTCGTCCTCGATAAGGGTTTCGGTGAAGTTGCTCCGTCCGGTCTGCTCCACGGCGAACTGGCGAACCTGACGCACCGGGCTCAGCACCGTCAAGACTGAATCCGCATAGTAGCCAAGGTCCTGGTAGGTCGCCATGAAAGCGCGCTCGCGGAAACCGTCCGACAGCACATCCTGACCGTAGAAGCGGGAATCGTAGCTGAATCCCAGCAGGTTGAAGAGCGTAGGCATCACATCTATCTGCGAGCACACCTTCTTCACGTGCGCCGGCTCGATGAAACCGGGAGAATAGATGAATGCGGGGATGTGGTATCCGTCCAGCGGGAGGCTTGTCTTGCCCGCACTCGACGCGCAGTGGTCCGCCATTATCACGAACACGGTGTTCGCGAACCACGGTTTCGAGGAGGCTTCCTTGATGAACTCCCCAATCGCATAGTCGGTATACTTGACCGCAGCCGAGCGCGACATGGGATTGCCGTCATACTCTATACGCCCTTCCGGATAGGTGTAGGGCCTGTGGTTGGACACGGTCATTATGTGGGCGAAGAAAGGCTCGGCGGCAGCGTCGAAGTCGCGAAGGGCCACCCTGTAGGTATCCTCGTCGCAGGTGCCCCAGATATTGTCGAAAGTGATATCCGCTTTGTCGAAGGTCTTCTTGTCGCGTATGGCATAGCCGTTGGTGCCAAAGAAGTACTCCATATTGTCGAAGTAGGCATCTCCACCGTATATATAGGTCGTGCTGTAGCCCATGCTGCGAAGGACTTCCCCTGTGGAGAACACGGGGCCCATTCCGGGGCGCTTGACGAGGCTCTCCCCTGAGCTGGGAGGGATGCAGGCGGTCACGGCCTCGAGCCCGCGCACAGTACGGTTGCCGGTGGCGAAGAGGCAGTCGAAGGCCAGACTGTGTTCGAAGAGCGTATCCAGATTCGGAGTGATTCCCTTCTCGTTTCCGAAATACCCCATGAAATCCGCACTCATACTCTCGATGGTGATGAGGACGATGTTCTTGCGGATTTCAGGATTCTCCGACACTATGTGCGCAACGCCGTTTTCGTCCATCCCGCAAAGTTCCTTCTGCAGGGCCTCGGCTTCTTCCTGAGGGATCAGGGGATAGAACTGATTATAGTCGAGTTCGTTGGATGCGAAGGCCTCCAGGAAGTCCCAGGATCCGCTTTCCTGCAGCTGCGTGACGAACATGTCGGAGGTGCCGAAATTGCGGTATCCGTAATGAAGGAAGAAGAATCCTATGAATGCACAAATGAGCGTGCGATAGAGATTTCCCGCATACTCACCGGCACTGCCTATGCCGGCATTCTTCCAGTCCGCACGGCGGAAGAGCAGCCGGAAAATGCACAGCGACACCGCCAGCACTCCGAGCGACATCAGAGGGATGTTGTAGGACTCCATGATGTTGCCTATCACCTCGTTGGTATACACCAGATAATCGACGGCGATGAAGTTGAAGCGCACCGCGAACTCCTCCCAGAACACTATCTCGCAGACGAAGATCAGCACAGCGCAGATGATGTAGAGAAGGCTGAGCGCGATGGCGGAAACCTTGCGCCAGCCATCCCTGACCGAAGGCACGAAAAGCTTGATGCTGAAGCAGACGAGGATGATTGCGACCAGGGCATTGGCGATCCCCGGCACCACTCCACCGTACTCGTCGGTAATGTCGTTGAATCCTATGACATACACCGCCAGCGCAGCCAGCAGGCCTTCGATTATGTATGCCGCCGGTTTGCGGTACTTGGCGGATGTCATGAGAGAGTAGATGACGAAGGCGGGCACGAGGGCTATTGCACTGAAAGCCACGTCGTTGAGAAAGCCCAGGCCGAAGATGCGCAGGATATCCCAGAAGCCGAAGTCCCTCACGGTCTGCGGCATGAAAATGAGGACTATCCTCAGTATGAAGCCCATTACGGCCGCGAGGGCCACGAAACGGGGCGCGAAATATTTGAACCAGTCTGTTTTCTTCATATCTTTTTATTTTCTATTGTCACTGCATTGAGAGCGGAGGGCAGAAGCTCGAACTCGAGCCTGGTGCCTTCTTCCAGCGGTTCTCCGTCGAAATGCGCAGGGCCGGCCTGGCTGCGTTCTATAATCACTTTCCTTCCCTGAAGGCAGAGCGTGCTGCTGCTTCCCGTAACCTTGCCGCTAGCCAGTCGCACGAGCAGGGGCGGGAATTTCATGGTGCTGAAGGGCTTGACTATCGTAATGTTGAAAAGGCCGTCCAGAACGGACGCTCCGCCGCAGATGCGCGCGTTGTTGCCCCACTGCGAGCCGTTCCCCACGGTGATGAACACCGCCTTCCCTTCCCACGCGGGAGCGCCGTCGACAATCACTTTATAATGATCCGGCCTGTAGCTGAACCAGTTGCGGGCGGACATCGACACATAAGTCCACAGTCCCCTGCTCTTGCTCTTGGAAAACTCCAAGCCTACTTTTGCATCGAATCCCACACCGGAAGTGCAGAAAAAGTAACGGCCGTTCATCTTGCCGCAGTCAATACGGCGGACCACTCCGTTTTTCAGCTGCTCCAGCGCCTTATGATAGTTCCTGCTGATGCCCAGGTGAAGGGCAAGACCGTCGCCGCTGCCGCAGGGGATGATTCCCAGGGCCTTTTCCGTCCCTACGAGCCCGGAGGCCACTTCGTTGACAGTCCCGTCACCGCCTACGGCGACCACCACATCGGCATCGGCGTTTGCAGCCAACTCCCTTGCGTGCCCCGCATGAGCGGTGTATAATATATCGCAGCCGGGGAAAAGCGCTTCCGCCTCTGCAACAATCCTTGTCTTGTCTTTCGCTCCCGATACCGGGTTGACTATAAATGCGAACTTATTCATATTCCGTTTTGCACTGCAAAGATACGCACTTTCGTGTATCTTTTATGCATCTGCAACAATTTTGCCGTCCGCAAAAAGTCTGTTGAAGTCTGGTATATCCGCAAGGACGTAATCGGGCCGAGATGCTCCAGTGGCGGGGGGCATATCAATAAAATGCGTAACTTTGCTTCGATAAATCGGAATTTATTGCTAATTTGCAGTAAATTCCGATTGCCTTATTTCAATATATCGCTGTTCATTAGGAATTGATGAAGCCCCATGAAGATGATCCCTTCATCATTGGTGTAGGTTGCGATATCATCCCCCTGGATAACAATCTTCTGGAAAGAATCTCCAATTTTACGGAGCGGATTCAGCTCCTGGTTCTTTTTGATTTCATCGGGCAAGGCATAGGCCGACTGGATATAGTATTTATCGATTCCATTGGTGACAATAAAATCAACTTCGTACTGAATATACTCTTGTTTACCGTCTCTTACCTCGCGGGCTTCCACCAAGCCCACATCCACCATATAGTCTCTGGAGCGGAGCTCGTTGTATATTACGTTCTCCATAATGTGGGTGATTTCCTGCTGTCGGAAATTCAGTCGGGCATTTCTTAGACCAACATCCACACAGTAATACTTCTTGAAGGACTTGTAGTACTCTTTCCCCTTGATGTTATACCGGCTGGAGCCTTCAAACAGGAAAGAATCACAGATATAGCCCAGATACTTCTGAACAGTTTCCTCGTCTATCTTGATGTTCTGGATGCTCTGGAGCGAGCGTGCCATCTTGGTCGGATTCGTCAGTGAACCGATGGCTGAACACAGTTCATCAGCAATAGCCTCCAAGGCAACCTTGTTGTCAATTTGGTACCGCTCCAGGATGTCGGTCAGATAGGTCTTTCGCCACAAATCCTGCAGATAGTTTGCCTTTTGTAGCGCAGTCCTGCGCCGAAGAAGTCCAGGCATGCCTCCATAAGTATAGTACTCTTTCCAGAGGTCGCTGAACTGCTCATTCTTTCCGGTGCAGAATTCTTTAAAAGAAAAGGGATTACACCGGATTTCCTCACCTCGATCCCGGAATATAGTGCTGATGTCCTTAGAAAGAAGTTTGGCGTTACTGCCGGTCACATAGACATCTACATTATCTTTTTCCCGAAGCCCATTGACCAGCTTTTCAAATCCCGTAACTTCCTGTATTTCATCCAGCATAACGTAGTACATACGCTTAGGATCAGTAATCCTGCTGTACAAGTAAGCCTTCAGTTTTTCCTTATCGGCCAACTCACTCTGGTTATTCTCATCGTCAATATCCAACGAGACAATGATAATATCATCCTCCGGAACACCATCTGCAATCAAGTAGTCTTTGTACAGACGGGTCAGAAGCCACGATTTTCCACAGCGCCGGGGACCGGTAACAACTTTTGCAGCACCGTCTTCCCGACTGTTAATCAACTTCTGAAGATAGACATCTCTTGGTATATATCCGGGCATAGTTGAAAACCGTTAAATTGTTTATTTAAGTTTCGCAAGTAGCTAAAAACGAAAAAATGCTAAGGTTGATTTCTTTGA
>R22__coassemble_1471_pt1 | contig 11706 bp, 9 predicted proteins | sample R22__metabat2_high_PE_057 | metagenome-assembled genome bin R22 | reverse complement strand
CCTTTATCACGCTGCCTTTCAACGGTTTATCCGCCACCAAGGAATCCTTGTCCGGCTCCCGTATCGCCACAGTATCCGCAACTCCGGGGAGGGATTCACTCCCCTCCGTTGAAAGCACTCCGGTGGATGATTCGTTCCCCTCCGTTGAAAGCACTCCGGGGAGGGAATCCTCCGCCGGCGACATTATACAGACAGTTATGGTGGTGAGACCTAGGCGCAGATGCCTGTAATGCGTGCGCAGAAGATATTCATACAAGCCATCTAGATCCTTCATCTTTCGCTTGAGCATCTCGTTGGAGAGCGACCCGTCGTCCAGAATCTTGAGAATGCGCTCCCGCGCGGGCTCATCCAGTCCGGGGTCGGCCACGACGCGCTCGCGGAGCAGTTCCCAGCTTTCGCCGCCGCTTTCGCAGGTTATTTTCGTGTAATGAATGCCGGGAAAGGTGCCCCGGAACAGCCAGCGGAGCTCGTAAGCACGCTTCTTCGCGAGTTCGTTATTGTGCCAGAGCCATCCTTCAGGGGATGCGTATGCGATTACGTGTATCGATTCCACGTTCTCCTCACCCACCTCTTCCACAAGGCGGACCAAAGAATCCACCGAGGCCCTATTGTCCATATAATCAGGGTCATACACGGTTTTATCGACACGGAAACAGATGGGAGGAACTTGCACAGTACGCTTGTCTGCGGTTTCCTTCACAGGCAACAGAGACAATAACAGACTCAATATGGTAACCAACAAATCCATACTCAATGCGTACTGTTCTACCTGCAAATATAAAAAAAATGTATTTAATATTGTTCGCACGCACGTGTGTATTAGCACATGCGCGAACGTAAAACGCTTTTTTGTTGTTTTGCTCGCCGGATTTTCGTACATTTGGACAATTTAACCGAATCATTCACTATGAGTCAACTGCACGTTATCGACCACCCCATGATCCAGCACAAGCTGACGATCATGCGCAAGAAAGAAACCGGATCCAAGGATTTCCGTGAACTGCTCAAAGAAATCGCCCTCCTGATGGGTTACGAGGTCACCAGGGACCTCCCTCTTGAAGATATTGAGATAGAAACTCCTATCTGCAAGATGACTGCAAAGGAGGTCGCAGGACGCAAACTTGCCATCGTACCTATCCTCCGCGCCGGTCTTGGAATGGTAGACGGGCTCCAGACGCTTGTGCCGGTGGCCAAGGTAGGCCATATCGGCCTTTACCGCAACGAGGAAACTCACGAACCGGTCGAATACTACTGCAAGCTTCCCGAAGACATCGACGAACGCCTTGTCATAGTCACCGATCCCATGCTCGCAACCGGCGGCAGCGCCTGCGACGCCATTACCATGCTCAAGAAGCGCGGCTGCCATAACATCCGACTGATGTGCCTGGTAGCGGTTCCCGAGGGTATCGCCAAGGTCCAGGCAGTTCATCCCGACGTAGATATCTACGTGGCGGCAGTCGACGAGCACCTCAACGAGAATGCCTACATCGTGCCGGGCCTCGGCGATGCAGGCGACCGCATCTTCGGAACGAAATAATCTCAGGCATCATAAAACAAACCCCCGCGAATCAGTTCACGGGGGTTTGTTTCAGTGTCATTTGCGCAGCGTCTGGGATGCCGTCGAGAGACGGTACTTGAAAGTCGTCCTGCCCCTGTAGTAGAACATGACAAGGGTGACTCCGTCGCTCTCGAAGTAGATGGAATTCAGGAAGTTGTCCCGGTACTTGTTCTTGCACCGGGGCTCGCACCACGCGAGTGAGTAACCGCCGTCGCTCCTGGACCGGGTGCAGATTACGGTATATCCGCGGATGTCAAACAGGGCGGCCGTGCAGTTCTTCCCTTTTTCTTTCCGTGCCTTTTTGAAGGCCGCCACTATGGATGATTCCGGGTCAAGACTTCCAAAAATGATCTTGCCGGAAGCCTTCCCCGCGCGGGGGTTTTTCTCCATCCACCAGCGTATGGCATTGTCGGTCAGAAGGTCCGCCTTGCTGATCTGTACGAGGGAAGGATTCTCCCTGATTCGCCCGAGCAGCCATGCCACCTCCCCAGTCAGGGTGAGGCCCTCGATATTTTCCGGGCTCTGCCCTTCGATGCGGAAGCCTCCGTCCGCCGCCGGCTTCATCGCCGTACCGTAGAACATCGCCTGATTGATAATATCCTCTTCCGGCAGATACAGCACCTCGACATACTCGGTGCCGCCGTTCAGATATGCGAAATGAAGATACCTGCGCGTGCCGAACGGAGCCACGACTTCCAGGGGCAGAGCCAGTTCCGAGGGCGTCTGCACTTCTGCCAGGAGAGTGTGTACGGGGATGCTCCTGCTCGCCTGGTTCTCCCCTGCCGGACTTAGAATTCTGACCGTAAAGTCCTTATCCAGCGCCAGCACATGCTCGACGTTGTCCTTCTTCCATCCCACCGCATCGAGGCAGTCGCCCGCGACTTTCAGGGCGTCTTCCTTCGCGATTGCGGATGTATTGTGCCTTGCGATCCTCTCGTCCGCGAGTTCCCTGAACGGAGACTCCGGGTAGTCCTTGCAGAACGCCTTGACGCCTTCCGCATCTTCCGGATCCAGCGCAAAGAATAATATGGAATCCCTGAGTCTCAGCACCTTGGGCGCATATACCGACTCCGGATACTTCTTCAGGAACTTCGCAGCCGTCTTAACGCCTGGTTTCTTCAAGGTCTTTGCATACAGGGATGTTTCGCCCTTCGTCTGGGCGTTCAGGCAGGCCGGCAGAAGCAGCATCGCCGCCAGCATCATTGCGCGCACTTTCATAGCTCCGCCTTTATGCGTCCGATGATGTCGGCATATTCCTCGTCGGAGAGATAGGTCTTGCGCGGATTCATCTCGAACGTGCCGCCCCATTCGGGTCCTCCCTCATACTTGGGCACGATGTGCCAGTGGGCGTGCTTGAGGGTGTCGGAATACACCCCGAAGTTGATTTTGGCAGGATGAAAAGCCTTGTCGATTGCGATGGCGGTACGGCGCACATCCTTCATGAACAGGATGAAATCATCTTCCGGAATCTCGAACTGCTGGCCGATGTGGTCCTTGTAGGCAACGACGCAACGGCCGGGATGGGTCTGCTCCTTGAAAAGATATAGAGTTGAAACTTGCAGATCGGCGATCTTGATCATCAGCGCATCCAGCGCAGCTTTGTTCTCGCAATATAGGCAATTCTGTGGCATAGTAGTGTGTTTTGTTCTCAAAGATAATACTTTTGTTCCCGTTTTCGGCCTTTTTTCGGAACAAACCTGTCAAATTGAAGCATTTGTTCCCGTTTTCGGCCGGTTTTCGGAACAAATATTCATCGAACGGAATGAAATTAGCCGCCCGAAAAAGGCGGCCTTTAAGCGAAAATAGACAGCTATCTCTTCGTGCGGGCGACGGGACAAATATCTAACCAGTTTTGACGATTTTAGGGCCGTGTATCTATTTGGTCTACTGATTAATGCTTAGATCCTTCTTGAATGGCATCAAAGGCAACCATCCATGTGTTGTCTCCTGGATCTACATGAGAATCATACTCTTGGTAATCTTTTGCAAAAAGGACTTCAACTTTGACTGGCCGACTATCGATTTCAATATTTTCTGGGACATCGAAGGGTATTCCCCAAGGGCCATGATCCCAATTGCCATACTTATATGAGTAATCAGGATCAGGTTCCAACTCAATCCAAGAGTCCGATGGCCATTGGGAATTTACCAATACGCTGTTAGTTATTGTCTCTCCAACAATTACCCTGTATTCCCATTCTCTAAATGCCACCGATTGTGAAGTTTTCGTTGTCTCATGGTATTTCATCTGGAAATAGAATGTTCCACCGTCAGCTGGAATAATGATGTCACTGCTTTCTAGTACAACTGGATTGATAAAACGGCTACATGACGCCGCGAGGAATAAGAAAGCAGATACAGTAACAATACTACGCATAGACTTTTTGAACATTACGATTCAAGTTCAAGGTGATGAGCTATGACGTGGTTGTTGCTGATATATCTCACAAGATAAACAGCATCTCCACCAACATCATAGACATTGAAAAAGACATACCAGGTCGTGTGTTTGTTCTTGGGGAATGAGGCGTAGGACATATCTCTACCAAACCGATTGAAATATGCAGGAGCCTTTCTATGAACCTTTATAGGTAAGTTGCTCTGTATTTCACGAAAAAGACTCTCTGAATACTCAATGGCAGCATCCAGAAAACTCATATACCCCTTATCGTACAGGATTTCAGCAAGTTCAACGAATTGCTTGCTGATTTCCGGAAGAAACAACACACTCATCCTAACTTCACATTCTCAGTTTCTTTCCTTTCAAACATTTCGGTAAGACCTTCACGAACCTTGGCTATTACCTCATCTACTGTAACGGCGCGGGCAAGGTCATATTCAATAGGATTTTGTTGAGCGGTTAGAACAAAAGTCTCATTCTTACCGCGCTGGATAAGCACCTGCTCTTTTTTGGCTATATCCAGATACTTTTTCATATTGCCTCTTAATTCGGCTGAACTGATGACTACCATAATAAAAGTACATTATAATGTACAAATGTATAAAACTATTTTCATCAATACAAATGAAAGTGACTGATTGAGCCGGCAGGCGAACCGCCGGTCCCGGTCTTTGCGCCAGCAAAGACGCAAGGGACATAAGGCGGCGGGGTACATTAGGGGCAGCGCCCCTAATAAAACAGAGGAAGCTTCGCGCAGCGAAGCGTCTCTCCAGCCGCACGGAACGAAAAAGGACCGCCTTGAAAGGCGGCCTTTGAGTGGAAGTGCGGGTGGAGAGACTCGAACTCTCACGCCTCTCGGCACCAGATCCTAAGTCTGGCTTGTCTACCATTTCAACACACCCGCAAAAGGGATTGCAAAGTTAACAATTAATTTTGATTCTCACGTTCTTCCCGCTTCCGGGCCCTGTCGGCCTTGCGCTGCTCGGCGCGGCTGAGGGCGGCTTCGGCCCAGGGATGCTCGTCGAGCCAGGCGGTCTGCTGGGCGTTCAGGGCGGCCAGGGCCTCGTCGGCGGCCGCATCCACGGCAGCGTCTATCTCGTCATTCTCTTCCTGCATCTGCATGGAGAAAAGCACTGAATCCACCTGCTGGAACTCCTCCTTCGACAGGAATTCATCCGAAGGCGCGCCGGTGTAGCTGTTCACCAGCTTCGCCCTTTCCAGACGCCGGTTCTCGATGGCCATCTGCTCCATCGCATTGTGCACGCCGCGGTCGTAGACATTGCGTATGACATCCAGCAGGTTAACCTGCATGGTGTCCAGATCCGCAGTGAACGAAGGCACCCGTCCCTTGCGATACTTGTTGCGCCCGAGAGAAAAACGCCACTTGTCCAGATTGCCATAGATGTCGATGCCGAAACGGAAGGGCAGGAAACTCTCCAGGATCGAGATATTGTAGCGCATGCTACCGTTGAAGCCCTGGGTGCCGGCCAGCGCGACCTTGTATTTATCCACGCCGAGGATGAAAGGATAGACTTCCACTTTGTTATCCCCTATCACAGCATCCACGTACAGGTCCTGGATCTGACCGATATTCTTGTCCTTGAACATCAGCAGGCGCGTAACCTTGCGAAGAGAGCCTGCGTTCTTGATGAACAGGTCCTCGCCGGCGATGCGCACGAGCCCTTTCACCGAAGGCATTATGAAGTTCATGTTGGTGTCGAGCTGGGTAGTCACCGACACGTCGCATCCCAGTTTTCCCTGGAACGACTTGAGCGCAGGCATCATAGCATCCACGGTAGGCAGCATGTGGATGATGTCGTATGCAGGCATCTCCAGCAGATGCATGTCCAGACCGGCGGAGATGTCCGCCTTGCTCTTGGAAGCGTAGAAGGCGTCGAGCTTGATGCGCCCGACATTGCTCTGCACGTCCACGTCCTTCACCTGAAGCACGCGGTCGCGGACATTGATTTCGGCAGTGGCGGGGCGTATCTCCAGCGAGGAGTAGTCCACCATCTCGGCCTTCAGGCCTATGGAGCCGCGCAGATTCTTCGGCACCACGATGGCCTTCATTTCCGCGGCCGAAGGGTCGTACACGACGTTGCTCAGCGAATCCGCCACGAAATCTCCCGACTCCACGTCCACGTCGCGATTGGCCGAACCCTGCTGCATGGCCACCAGCAACTCATTGGCATTCAAGCGCCTGGAATGAACGTCGAAATCGAATTTCAAGGGCCCGCGGCCACGGATGAAACGCCTGAACCCGCCCAAGGAGCCGGTCAGGTCGATGTCCGAAGTGCCGCAGTCGATGCTGCAAGTAGCGACCTCGGCGTCATCGTCGTCCAGAGCTATGTCCAACGCGTTAAGGGTGGTGCGCAGAGGCAGCGAAGGCGATACCAGCGAAGCATTCTCCAGCGACACCAGCCCTCCCGGATGCCAGCGGTTCAGCAGCGCCACGAAAGACGAATCGAGAGAGACTTTAAGGTCCTTGGCAGCGAACTCGTCCACCGGACGCGAAGCCCTGAACTTGATGAGCAGGGAGTCCTTCGGCACGCCGGGATAAACCCTCTGCAGCGAGTCCAGGAAGCGCTTGAAGCGGGGACGCGGCTTACGCACCCTCTGCATCGCCTCCAGCGACACCAGGGCGTTCTCGGCCTCGACCTTGTTCTCGCCGGCGTACAGTTTTATGAAATTGTCGGTAGTGGAGAAGCTCAGGTAAGGCACCATCTTGCCGTTGTTCTCAACCTTCTTCACGTCCGCACGGTTGACCATCCCGCGCACTCCGGCCCGGAAGGAATCCGACAGGCTGAAGGCCAGGCTGTCCATGTCCGCGTTCAGTTTCAGCGAGCTTTCCGCGGTGGCGAGGGAAATGTCCGGCCGGCGGAGCATGGCGGACAGATTGTTGGAAGGCATCTGCACGGAGACCCTGTCCCCGGAGAGATGCGCGTTTATGCGTGTCTTGCGGAAAATGTAATCTTCGAGTTCCTTCAGATGCGCGTTCACGTCGGCGGAGAGGTCCACCGTACCTGCCGCGCTGATATTCAGGTCGGAGGGCAGATACTGCCTTGCCGAATCCAGTATCACGAAGCCGCCCAGCCTGGCCGCAACTGCGGGATCGCGTCCGATGAGATCGCGCCCGTCACCGTCCAGGTCAAGTTTTACCCCGTCGCTGCGCAGATGGCAGCGTCCGACTTCCGCCGAAAGATCTCCCGAAGGCGTAAGCCGTGCCGTGGCTCCAAGATCCAGCATCGCCCGTATCCTTTTGGGAATCCAGGACACATGCCCCGAAGGGATGTCCAGGGAGGCATCCACCTGCGGATATTCGTCGGGGGAGATATTTCCGTCCGCCTTCACTCCGAGCTTCAGCAGCGCGTCCGCCCGGAAATCACGGGCGGCGGGAGCAAGTTTGCGTCCGTACTTTTCGAGCACGGTGCCCAGCTTGCAGGAATCTATCCCCACCGAGGCCTTCACGTAGCTGTGGTCCTCGAACTTGCTGAACAGGCCCTCGGCATGCAGCGGGACGTAGGCGATATCCGCATCCAGATGATCCAGGCTGAGGTCGAAGTGCCTGCGGTGGTTGCGGAAAGATGCGCGGGCGTCCAGTTCGGCAGGGACCTGCAGGCTTCCCAGCGAGGGCGAGAAATAGAGGGCCTCTCCCTTCAGCCCGAGGTCCACCAGATTGGTTCTGGGCGTTGCGATGCGCAGATTCTCAAGCGCGAGAGCCAGGGTATCGGCAGGCAGGCGCCCGTTCATCTGCAGATTGTCCAGCTCCAGCCTGAGGTTCTTCACCTTCGAATCCAGCTTGTTCTTCTTCAGGCGGAGCTTGCCGGAGAGGAAGAACTCGTCGAAAAGTATCCTCGCATGCACGGTATCCGCCTGCGAAGTGTATACAATGCGGGAACGGTTGCCTATGCGAAGCTTTCCCAGATGCACCCAGGGCAGGCTGAAGGGCTTGCTGACGGTGTCCTTGGGCTCTTCCGATTTCGAGAGTATGTCCAGATTGGAGGCAGTGCCGTCATAGGCGTGATAATAGACCTGCGGATGTTCCAGATTCAGCGAGTTCACCTTGATTCTGCCGACGAAAAGCTTCCAGGGATTCACCGAAGCGTCCACGCGGCTTGCGGCGAGCAGGGTGTCCTCAACCGCGCCGCGGCCCTCCGAAAGAAGAGGTCCGCGCACTCCCAGCCTGTCGTATGCGGAGAAGAGTCCGTGGGGATAGGTGACCGACAGGGAGTCGATCTCCGCCACCACGAAGGGGAAGGTCCTGAAATGCAGCCGGCTGTAGCGCACCTGGCCCTTTTCTACGACCGAAGACAGGATGGAATCCACCTTCGAGCGCATCCAGGAGCTGTTCAGCACGATTTGCAGAACGAGCACGATCACCGCGAACACCGCCGCGATAATCCCCAGTATCTTTGCCAGCCGGACTGCCAGACGTTTCATGACCTAGAACTTCTTGAAGAAATCGTTGCCCTTGTCGTCCACCAGGATGAAGGCCGGGAAGTCCTCGACGGTAATCTTCCAGATCGCCTCCATGCCGAGTTCGGGATATTCCACGCACTCGATGCTGCGGATACTGCTCTGCGAGAGTACGGCTGCTACTCCGCCGATGGTGCCGAGGTAGAATCCGCCGTGCTTCTTGCAGGCGTCGGTGACCACCTGGGTGCGGTTGCCCTTCGCTATCATCACGAGCGAAGCGCCATGGTCCTGGAATTCATCCACATATGGATCCATGCGGTTGGCGGTGGTGGGGCCCATGCTTCCGCAGGGGTATCCTTCGGGAGTCTTGGCGGGGCCAGCGTAGAGGATGGGATGGTCCTTGAAGTAGTCGGGCATGCCTTCGCCTGCATCCAGGCGGGCTTTCAGCTTGGCGTGGGCGATGTCGCGGGCGACGATGATGGTGCCCTTGAGGTTCACGCGGGTGCCGACTTCATATTTGGTGAGTTCGCCGCGCACGAAGTCGATTCCCTTGTCGAGGTCGATCTCTATGCCCTTCGCACCCTCGCCGGGCCTGCGGTACTCTTCCGGAATGAGCTCGGAAGGATTGGTATCCATCTTCTCTATCCAGACGCCGTCGGCGTTGATCTTGCTCTTGATGTTACGGTCGGCGGAGCAACTGACGCCCATGCCGATGGGGCAGCTTGCGCCGTGCCTCGGGAGACGCACCACGCGGATGTCGTGTGCAAGGTACTTGCCTCCGAACTGGGCGCCGAGCCCTATCTTCTGCGCTTCCTTGAGCAATTTCTGTTCGAGGTCGATGTCGCGGAAGGCGCGTCCGGTTTCATCCCCCGTGGTGGGAAGGCCGTCGTAGTATTTGATGCTGGCGAGCTTAACGGTGAGAAGGTTCTTCTCCGCGGAGGTGCCGCCGATTACGAAAGCGATGTGGTAAGGCGGGCAGGCCGCTGTGCCCAAAGTCTTCATCTTCTCCACCAGGAACGGAAGCAGGGTTCCTTCGTTCTGGATGGTAGCCTTGGTCATGGGGTAGAAGTAGGTCTTGTTGGCGCTGCCGCCGCCCTTCGCGACCATCACGAAGCGATACTCGTCGCCCTGCGTGGCCTCGATGTCGATCTGGGCAGGAAGGTTGCAGCGGGTGTTCACCTCGTCGTACATGTTCAGAGGTGCGTTCTGGCTATACCGGAGATTCTCCTGCGTATAGGTGTTGAACACTCCCCTGCTCAGGGCTTCCTCGTCTTCGAAATCGGTCCAGACGCGCTGGCCCTTTTCGCCGTGGATGATGGCGGTGCCGGTGTCCTGGCAGAAGGGAAGGACTCCCTTGACCGCCGTTTCGGCGTTGCGCAGAAACTGCAGGGCGACGTACTTGTCGTTTTCGCTGGCCTCGGGATCATCGAGGATCGCGGCGACCTGCTCGTTATGGGCACGGCGGAGCATGAACTGGCAGTCGTGGAAAGACTGCTGCGCCACGAGCGTAAGCGCTTCGGGAGATACCTCCAGAATGGTTTTTCCGCCGAATTTTGAGGTCTTCACCAACTTCTCCGACCCCGGAATCTTGTAATACTCGGTCTTGTCTTCCCCAAGCTGAAACATGGGGGCGTATTTGAATTCTGTCATATTATTTTTGCATTAACCAGGTTTTCATGAATTCGTTGAGGTCGCCGTCGAGGACGCCCTGGGTGTCGGCGGTTTCGTAGCCGGTGCGCAGGTCCTTGACCATGCGGTAGGGGTGCAGCACGTAGGAGCGTATCTGCGAGCCCCATTCTATCTTCTTTTTCTGCCCCTCCAGCTCCGCCTGCTTCTCCTGGCGCTTCTTGAGCTCGATGTCGTAGAGGCGGGATTTGAGGATGCGGAGGGCGTTCTGGCGGTTGTCCTGCTGGGAACGGGTTTCGGTGTTCTCCACCATGATGCCCGTGGGGATGTGGCGCACGCGCACGCCGGTCTCCACCTTGTTGACATTCTGCCCGCCGTGGCCGCCGGAGCGGAAGGTATCCCACTCGATATCGGAAGGATTGATTTCTATGTTGATGGTGTCGTCCACCAGGGGATAGACGAATACGGACGAGAAGGTGGTCTGTCGCTTGCCCTGGGCGTTGAAGGGAGAGATGCGCACCAGGCGGTGCACCCCGCTCTCGGCCTTGAGGTAGCCATAGGCATAGTCCCCTTCGAACTGGATGGTGGCGCTCTTGATTCCGGCTTCATCACCCTCCACGAGTTCGGTGACGGTCATCTTGTAGCCGTTGCGCTCGCCCCAGCGCATATACATGCGCATCAACATCGAACTCCAGTCGTTGGATTCGGTGCCGCCTGCGCCGGAATTTATGGTGAGAACGGCGCCGAGGTTGTCGCCCTCCTCGCCGAGCATGTTCTTGAACTCGAGATCCTCCAGTTTCTTCAGCGCGTCGGCATACGCCGCATCGGTGTCGGGCCCTTCCGGGTCCAGCTCCACGAGAACGTCCAAATCGTCGGCTGCGGACACCACGGCGTCGAAGGCGCTGACCCAGGCCTTGACGCTGCTGACACCTTTGAGGAAGGCCTCGGCGGCCTTGGGATCGTCCCAGAAGCCGGGAGCCTGGCTCTCAGCGTCTTTCGCAGCTATTTCGGAGCGCTTGGCAGCAATACCAAGAGACTTTTCCAGCACCGCGATGCGCTGACGGAGCTCTTTTATCTGTTCTTGCGTAATCATCATACAAATTTAGTGATTATTCCCAAATTTTTCCGATATTAGCACCACTAAAACCTCAATAATTATGAAAAAGTATTTTGCTGAATTCATCGGCACCGCCGTTCTGACCCTTCTGGGCTGCGGAACCGCAGTGTTCGTAGGCTGTGGTGAGCCTGCAGGCGTCGCCGCCACGGCTCTCGCATTCGGTCTTTCGGTTGTCGCAATGGCCTACACCATCGGAGGCATCTCCGGTTGCCATATCAACCCTGCCATCACCCTCGGCGTAGTGCTGAGCAAGCGTATGAGCTGGAAGGATGCCTGCGGCTACTGGTGCGGCCAGATCCTCGGCGGTATCGCCGGCGCAGCCATCCTCTATGGCATCATCGCCCTCACCGGCGCTCCCGGCGCAATGGGTGATCCCGCCGGACTCGGCACCAACGGCGTCGCCAATGCCGGCGGCCCTCTGGGAGCCCTCGTGGTTGAATGCGTAGCCACCTTCCTCTTCGTGCTCGTAGTGCTCGGCACCACCGACGAAAAGAAGGGCGCAGGCAACTTCGCAGGCCTTGCAATCGGTCTCGCACTCGTGCTCATCCACCTCGTATGCATCAATCTCACCGGCACATCGGTGAACCC
>R22__coassemble_1423_pt1 | contig 12060 bp, 8 predicted proteins | sample R22__metabat2_high_PE_057 | metagenome-assembled genome bin R22 | reverse complement strand
GAGATTTCCTTTGATTACGCGTGGGCCTTGCGTTTGTGCCTGTGACGACGTCGCATCCTGCGCAGGATGCCAGCTTGTTGCCGAACTATTTGCAGGAGTATTTCCCGAAGGCTTGATCGTCTTTGCAGCCCTGTCCTTGTTTCCTTTTTGTTCAAGGTTGACCTTTGTCACGACGATTGTTTTGCCATTAATGCTATAAGAAACATCCTGACCTTTGAAAATCACTTGTAACGCATCATCTATCTTTCCGGATTCGATATTTACAGATGGCACTTTTCTGTCGATATCAACAACATCGGAAGACAAGGAAAATGAATAGCCATACTTCTGTTGTATTTCCTGCATCAGTTCACGAACGCTTGCATCCTGACGGTGCAAGTTGATATTCTGTGCGCCCGATGCAAAGAAGACAAACAAGGCTGCCATTATTGTCAGCAGTTTTTTCATATTCATCTTTTTGTTATTCTGATTGTTCCTGCATCCTCCCGTATTATCATACTTCCATCCGCATTGAAAGTCGCTAGCATCTCCTCAAGACTTTCACCGTTTACGAAAGAAGAATAAAACCTCTTATCACCCAGTACTTTGTCATAAATCACGATATTTACATCCAGTCTTCGAGACAACTCGCTCGCAATATCGCAGAACCTCCTGTCGAGGAATACAAAAGCATTCCCTCTTTCATCTTCTGACCCATAATTGTTGATATTGAACTCGCTTATGCGGGTCTCTCCGTTCTTCCTGTCTACTTTCACTACATTTCCTGGTGTAAGGCTTATTGACTGAAGAGGTGTTGACGATCCGCTACGTCCTTCCAACTGCACACTTCCTTCCACAAGCGCGACTTCGGCCTCGGAGTCCTCAGGGAAAGACTTGATATTGAATTCAGTACCTGTCACCCTTACATTCATCATACCGGTAGACATAATAAACGGGCATTCAGGATTCTTCGCAATAGAAGCATAGCATTCTCCGCTTAAGAAAACCTTTCTCGTTTCGCCCCTGAATTCTGACGGGTATATCAAACTGCTTCCTGATTTCAGGACAATGATGGATCCGTCCGGAAGAGTTATTCTTTCCGAACTGCCACGCTTTGCATATATCTCGGTAAACTCAACAGGTGTTTCGCTTGGCTCTTCTTTATGAAGGAATAAGCCAAGCACGAAACTGGCTGCAATTGCCAACATTGTAATTACAGGCAGGAGGGGACCTCCAGGCAAACGATTCTTTCCTGCTTTATCGAGATTGAGCGTTGATGCACATTTTTCATAGGCTTTATCAGCCAGCGCATCATTACTTTTGTCAATCCTGTCGAAAATGGCGCCCAGCAAAGCGCTGTCCTCCTCCGACTTTTCGGAAGACGCCAACCATTCCTCGACCTTATATGCATCTGTAGAGGAGCAAGAGCCAAGGAAATAACGCTCCAACAGTTGCGGTTCCATTGTGGTTTTACCTTTCATAATTGTTCTTTGTTCAAGTTCATCCGCAGAGAGCGGAGAGCCAATTGCATATGCTTGTTGACAGTTCTGGGAGATATTCCCAGACGTTCTGCTATTTCTTCTATTTTGAGGCCTTCTCTCCTGGAAAGTACGAACACCTCCCTGCGCTTGGCAGGCATTTGATCTATTGTCTTGTCTGCAATTTTCTTCAACTCATCCATCTCCAGGGGATCAGGGGACTCCGATGCCGCCAGCCTGTCGATTTCTTCCCTTCCCAAACCGCTCATAAATCTCTGGACAGTAACCTCTTTTCTGAACCAATTGCAAACCTCTCTTTTGCATAATAAAAAAAGATAGCCGCGGAGTGGCTTTGCAACATCCAGAGAAGAGCGATAAATCCACACTTTCATAAAAACGTTCTGCACAATGTCCTCGGCCACTTCTTTATCTTTCACAAAACCTTCTACAAACGCAAGCAGCGAAGGATAATGCATACGGAAAAGGCCACGGAAGGCCGTGGCATCCCCAGACTTTATCCGGTCGGCGATGAAATATGTTTTATCTTCGGTCATTAGTTGACAAATATAAAAACACCTCAACTTTTTACAACGCGTAATCTGATTTGGCTTTTTCTGATAAAAATTTTGCTTACCTTTGAGATATGAAAAAGATTCTTTCAATCCTTCTGCTCCTGGTTTCCATGCATTTGAGTGCCCTGGAGCGCCAGCCCCTGTGGCCCAGTATCGACAAAATGCCGGATTTCCAGCCGCATCAGATTGCGGAAATGACCAACGTTTCCAAAGCGCCGGGCTTCAATCCCGACGAATTCCGCATGCCATATATAGAATGGTATGAAAAGCCGTCCAACCCCAACGGGGCCTGCATGATCCTGATTTCCGGCGGCGGATACTACAACTGCTGCGACGTGGATCTCGTGGAGAAATGGCACAAGGAACTCACTGCCCTGGGAGTGCAGTGCGTGAATTTCGTCTACCGTACCTCCCGTCCGAAGGGCATTCCCATCTACCAGACTGCATGGGAAGACGGCCAGAGGGCAGTGCGTCTCGTGCGCAGCCAGGCGAAGAAACGCGGCTTCGATCCCGAGAAGATAGGAGCGATAGGAATGTCGGCCGGAGGGCATCTGACTCTGCTGCTCGCCACCAGTTCGCAGACTCCGGCATACGAGCCGATAGACAAGCTGGACAAGACTCCCTGCCATATCAACTGGGCGGTAGCGAACGCCCCCGCATACGTGACTACCGACGGTGAAACCGGCACTGAAGCCACCCGCGACGGCTACGGTTCCGACGTGGGCCTCAGCAAAGTTTTCAAATTCGACGATCATACCTGCCCCGTCAGCCTGCATCACGGAGGGCGCGACCCCTACTCCCCCAACGGATCTACGCTGGTTTACAGGCAGTTGCGTCGCATGGGAGTGCCGGCGGAGCTGCATCTCTACCCCAACAAATGGCACGGGGCGTGGGGATTTGAAAGGGCCGTGGAATTCATGACCCAGATGGGGTATCTCGGGCCCGTTCAGCCAGAAGTGGCTATTATGGACCGATTTGCTTCGGACGACGACCGCGCCGGCTACAAGAAAGAGAGTATCTGGCCCGAAGGCAAGATGCCGGACCGCCAGGAGAATCAGTGCGAACCCTACATCGAATGGCATTTCCCCCATCAGCTCAGCACCCACGCCATCCAGATCATCTATTCCGGAGGCAGTTACATGGGCAATGATCCTGACGGATTCGAAGTTGCACCCGTGCGCCGCTACCTCAATGCCATGGGCGTTACGGTAGTGACCTTGAAATACCGCACTCCCAGGCCCGCGGCGCCCCTCGCCAAGCATACCACCGCCTGGCAGGATCTGCAGCGCGCCATCCGCATCGTCCGCAGCGAAGCGCCCTCACACGGGCTGGATCCGAACCGCATTGGGATTATGGGATCATCCGCAGGCGGGCATCTCACCCTGATGGGAGTGACTTCCTCGAGGCACAGTTCCTACAGGTCTGTCGACGCCATCGACAAGCAGTCCTGCAAGGTACAGTGGGGAATCGGCATTTATCCCGCATATGCACTGACTGACGGTCTGGAGAAAAACAACACCACCGGCGGCAACGACGATTCCGCCGTGCTGGCGCCCGAATTCAGTTTCGACCTCAATACCGCACCGATGCTCTTCATCCACGGCGATGCGGACGGATGGGCTGCCATGAATTCGGTGAAGGCCTGGGAGAAGATGCGCGCGATGGGCATCCAGAGCGAACTGCACACCCTCGCCACCCGCAAGCACTGCTTCCAGCGCACGGCATCGCCCGGCACCGGCAGCTACAACTGGATCGACCGCATCTGGGAATACATCCAGCCGTTCATCGCTGAATAAAGGGCCGCGAACCTAAAGCGGCCCTTCAGGTGCTCCCGGTCGTACAAAAACTGTAGGACCGGGAGCATTTTCGGCCTTTTTTGCTCCCGGTCGGTCATTTTCTGTAGGACCGGGAGCACTTCACCATCCCGGAGACCAAGGTGTGACAATATGCGGATTCAACCGAGGCTATAGAGATTTGAGGTGACGGACCATTTCTGCCAGGGCGTTGCCGCGGTGCGAAATGGCGTTCTTGGCGTCTTCGTCTACTTCGGCAAGGGTCCTGTCAGGATAGGCATCGGGGATGAAGACCGGGTCGTAGCCGAAGCCGCCGGCACCGGCACGCCCGAGGGCGATGCGGCCTTCGCACTTCCCTTCGAATAATTGAACGACAGCTGGGACAGGTTCCCTGCTCCGGCATCATCAGCGCCGCGCCCCAGACAAAGCGTGCACGCCGGTCGGAAACGCCCTTCATCTCGTGAAGCAGGCGGTCGATATTCGATGCGAAATTATGATCCTCGCCGGAACCGTCCAACGATGCATAGCGGGCAGAGTATATGCCCGGGGCGCCGCCAAGTGCATCCACGACCAGGCCGCTGTCGTCGGCAAAGCAGGGAAGGCCGGTCAGACGCCAGATATTCTGAACCTTGATGACGGCATTCTCTTCGAAGGTGCTGCCGGTCTCCTCTACATCCACCTGTTCTTTGGTCAGGCCCAGGTCGTAGGGAGAAACCACCTCGATGCCGGACGGGCCGAGGATTTCGCGCGCTTCGCGCAGTTTGCCAGCATTGCCGGTGGCGAATATCAGTTTCAGATTCTTCACTTCGTTCAGAATGACAATTAGATCAATATGACAATTAGATCAATGGACTGGAGAGAGCCTTGCGGAGGGCGTCGTCGTAACGGATGTCGACTTCGACACCGCCTTCCTGGAACCAATAGCGAATAACTATCTCCCTCTCGATGAAGGGAATGATCTCATCCTTTTTCAGGCGCAGGAAAGTCTCCTTGTCCATTTCCAGTGCCTTCTCCATGGCGGAGAGCTGTTCGCTCATGGAAGATGCGAGGTCGTCCTTCTCCAACTGCTTTTTCATCTGGTCGAAGTAAGTGCGGGCGGATGAACGGTAGTCAAACTCCTTGCCCTTGGCGAACTCCACGAAGGAATCGAAGTCGCTGAAATGAAAGTCTCTGGCGGCCGGGATGCTTTCGTGCTTCTTGACGAATTCCATGGCATACTGCTCCACGACACCGCTGACCACGAGAGAATACACCAGACGGCTGTATTCCCTGCCCTCTATCTTCACGTCCGGAGTGATGCCGCCGCCATCGCGCACAATGCGCCCGCGGGCGGTTTTGAACTCATGGGTGAGAGAGTCGGGGATATGCCCGACGCTGCCGTCCTCGTTGCGGTGCGAATAGTCGATCGCCTGCACGCAACGCCCGGAGGGAGTATAATATTTGGCGGATGTAACCTTCAGCTGGCCGTTGTAGGGCAGGGGACGTATGCTCTGCACTAGCCCCTTCCCGAAGGTGCGCGTGCCCATTATGGTAGCACGGTCGAGGTCCTGCAGGGCGCCGCTGACTATCTCGGATGCGGATGCGGAACCGGAATCGACCATCACGACTACGGGAAGTTCCAGGTCGACGGGCTCCAGGCTGGTCTTGAACTGCTGTTCTCCCACCAGCGCATTCCCCTTCGAACTCACCACGAGAGATCCCTTGGGTACGAAGGTGGAAACTATGTTCACCGCCTCGTTCATCAGGCCGCCTCCATTGCCGCGAAGGTCGATCACGAGTTTGTCCATCCCCTGCTTCCTGAGCTCTTTGACGCGGCTGCGGAAATCGGCTCCCAGCCCCTCGGTAAAGCCGCCTATGCGGATATATCCCGTCTTTGTCCCGTCCAGCAGGGCGGCATATTCGATGTCGGGGATATGTATCTTCTCGCGGGTGATGGTGATGTCCTTTATCTCCCCGGAGCGCACTTTGCGCACGTGGAAGCTGACCTGGGTGGCGGGCTTGCCCTTCATCTTGTCGCTGCTCTCGGCGGCGGTCAGCCCGATAGTGGAGACACCGTCGATCTCGAGTATCTCATCGCCGCACTGCAGCCCAGCCTTGGCGGCCGGAGAATTGGCATAGGGCTCGTTGATCATCACGGGCACGTCTTTCGACGGTTTGTAGATGATTGCACCTATCCCTCCGTAGGTCTTGCCTATCATCATCTCGAAATTCTCATTCTCCTCTTCAGGCACATAGATGGTGTAGGGATCGAGGGTCTCGAGCATGGCGTTGATGCCGGCCGTGTTCATCCTCTCCACGGGCAGGGAATCCACATAGCTGCGGTTAAGTTCCTGCAGGATGGCAGTATGAACCTCGACCGCCTGGCCGAGTTTGAAAAGCTTGGACTGCGCACCGGCCTGCATGGACAATGCCAGCAGAGCGGTCAGTATGATAGTAATCTTCTTCATAATCGAGCGATTCTACTGCATAATCCGTTCCACTTCTTCCCAAAGATAGACCTTGTCGCCGCGACGGAGTTTCTCCGGACTCTTGACGGAGCAGCGGCAGCCCTTCGGGGCTTCGGCGACGGGTTCGAACTCCACGCGGATGTCATCGGCCTTGAATTCCACGACGCCGGTGGTGCTGCCTATTACCACGAGATCGGCGCCCGCCTTGATTGCAGCGCTTTCGATAGTGATTTCCGCGACGTCGATGCGGTCGAACCAGTTGGTCACCTTTCCGGCGTAGACCTTGCGCCTGGTGGCCTGGGAGCCGTATACGTCGCTCCACTGGCCAAGATATGCACCCTGGTAGTATCCGTCCCAGAAGCCCCGGTTGAACACCTCGGCGAGACGGGCCTTAAGTTCCGCCGCCATCTCCGGAGTATATGTCCCGTCGCAGACGGCGTCGGCAGCCTGCCGGTAGCACTGTGCACAGCGTTTCACATATTCTGCGCTTCTCGCCCTGCCCTCAATCTTGAAAACCTTCACGCCGGACTCGATTATCCGCTGCATGAACTCGATGGTGCAGAGGTCCTTGGGCGACATTATGTACTTGTTGTCGATGTTGAGCTCGTTGCCGGTCTCGAGGTCGGTTACGCCGTAGCCGCGGCGACATATCTGTATGCACGCTCCTCTGTTGGCCGACTGCCCGGCGGTATGCAGACTCAGGTAGCATTTGCCGGAGATGGCCATGCAGAGAGCTCCGTGGGCGAACATCTCGATGCGCACCAGCTGCCCGGACGGGCCTTTTATCTGTTCGCGCACTATGCCGTCGTAAATCTCCCGGACCTGGTCCAGATTGAGTTCGCGGGCGAGGACCACGACGTCGGCGAACTGCGCATAGAACCTAAGCGCTTCCAGGTTGCTGATGCTCAGCTGGGTGGAGATGTGCACCTCGAGCCCAATCTGACGGCAGTAAGAGATGGCCGCAATGTCGGAGGCGATGATGGCATCCACCCCGGCCTCCTTCGCCTTGTCGAGGGCTATGCGCATGTCCGGAAGGTCCTCGGGATACAGGCAGATGTTCAGGGTCAGATAACTCTTTACGCCGGCTTCGCGGCAGATGCGCGTGACTTCCTTCAAGTCCTCGGGCTTGAAATTGTTGGCGGAATGGGAACGCATGTTGAGCTTTCCGACTCCGAAATATACCGAATCAGCCCCACCCTCTATGGCAGCCCGGAGGCATTCGAAATTGCCCGCAGGGGCCATTATTTCCAGTTCTTTTTTGTTCATCAATGCAAAGATACTCACTTTTTTTCTATCTTTACGAATCCACCGTAAACCCTTGATTATGACCTCTCTGATCGAAAAGATCTCATCTGCCGTATGGGGGTGGCCGATGATTATACTGCTGCTTGGCACTCACCTGTTCCTCACTGTGCGCCTGCGCTTCCCTCAACTGAAGATTGGCAAAGCCATTCGTCTCTCCGTCACCAAAGACCACGGAGCGAGCGGAGACGTGTCGGCGTTCGGAGCGCTTGCCACCGCCCTGGCGGCAACCATAGGCACGGGCAACATCGTCGGAGTCGCCACAGCCGTAACGCTGGGAGGCCCGGGCGCCGTGCTTTGGTGTTGGATCACAGGGGTTTTTGGGATGTCGACGAAGTACGCCGAATCCCTGCTGGCAGTCAAATACAGGGTCCGTACCCAGGACGGGCGCATGCTCGGAGGCCCGATGTTCACGCTCGAACGCGGACTTCATGCCAAGTGGCTGGCCGTCATTTTCGCCGTTTTCACCGCCATCGCCGCGTTCGGAATCGGAAACACGGTGCAGGCCAACTCCATATCTCTTCTGCTCGGAGAGAGCTACGGACTGTCGAAATGGCTCATCGGTGCCATTCTCGCCATGCTGATAACACTGGTCATCGTGTTCGGAGTCAAGGGAATCGCAAGAGTCTGCTCCGCCCTTGTGCCATTCATGGCAGTGCTGTATGTGCTCGGTTGCCTGGCCCTGCTGGTCATCAACTGGCATTATCTAGGAGAAGCGCTGCAGTTGATAGGCACTTGCGCTTTCACTCCCAAGGCCGCCGGAGGAGGATTCGTGGGTTCGACTGTAATGCTTGCATGCCGCTACGGAATTGCGCGCGGACTGTTCTCGAACGAGTCTGGTCTGGGATCGGAGCCCATTGTCGCTGCGGCGGCAAAGACTAGGAACCCCGTGCGGCAGGCACTGGTTTCATCCACCGGAACGTTCTGGGACACCGTGGTGGTCTGCGCCCTCACAGGCCTCGTGCTGGTGAGCAGCATCATCGCCCATCCCGACATCGACAGCACGCACGGTGCAGCCCTCACTCATGCCGCATTTTCGAAGCTGCCCGTCATCGGTCCGGCTATACTCTCGGTAGGCATAGTAACCTTTGCATTTTCAACCATTCTCGGATGGTCGTACTATGGAGAACGGGCCGTGGAATATCTGGCCGGACGCCATGTGAAGCGGGCCAGGATATTGACAAGGGCCTACAAAATCGCATGGGTGGCAGCAGTGTTCGCCGGGTCGGTCATGAGTCTGGGGCTGGTGTGGAACCTGTCGGAAATAGCCAATGCGCTGATGGCAGTTCCTAACCTGGTTGCAGTTCTGCTGCTCAGTGGAATCCTGGTGCGGGAAACAAGGAAGTATCTCTGGTCCGGAAGGCTCGACGAAGAAGACAGCGAGGAACCGCCTCTTCTCAAATAAGTTTATAGTCCTTCATCCTTTTGCGGCGGCTTCGGCTACGACCCGGTATTCATCCCCGATGCCTACCGACCGCACCCTCGCCGAAGTGGACGAAGACGCCAAGAACGCCATTTCGCACCATGGTCTCCGGGAGGGCGAAGTGCTCCCGGTCCTACAGAGAATGACCGACCGGGAGCAAAAAAGGCCGAAAATGCTCCCGGTCCTACAGTTTTTGTACGACCGGGAGCACCTGAAGGGTCACTTTAGGTGCGGCGAACCAGACTACGACGCGGGCAGACACCGGGAGGCCTGTTTCCGTGTCTGCGCACACGAAAGGGCAGCTCCAGACACAGGAGGGCCTGTTTCCGTGTCTGCAGTGCGAGGTGCGGGCCGTTTTTCAGGGATTGGGCAAGTGCTTTATGATGGTTCGGCAGTTGAAGCGCATTGAAGGATCGCGGTAGCGTATGCGGATGGGGCGTGCCGGGGTGCCGGATGCAGACCGCACGGCATCGGGGGCGTCGGGCTTGAACCCAGGCGCGACATCGGAGGCGTCCAGCCTGAGCCCCGATGCAGCAGTGCGCAGCGCAGCCAGGGCGGACGGGTCGTCGGAAAGGTCCAGAGCCCAGACATGAGGCGATTTGCGCCGGAGCATGGGGATGAACAGAGGATTGCGGCTGCGTTTTTCCAGTGTCTTGTTGAAGCGGTACGTCTCCTCGACCTCGGGAGCCACTTCGGCACGGCGGGGAACGGTGATCCAGCCGCGGCGGCCGGGCAGTTTCACCTGCACAGAACCATCCAGAGCACCGCCGTAGATATTGAGAACCAATCTCGTGGAATCTACCAGCACGGCCGACGCCTTGACAGAGGCGGGCTCCCCTATCACCTTGTAATCCAGGCGGTAATCACCGTCATTGAAATCAACCACATAATAAGAGCGCGGAGCTCCGCAGTTCTGCGTCGCCGAAGGTATACCGTGCCTGTCGGGCCGGCCGCGCCACCATGAGCCGCAGGCTGCACCCGCAAGCACTTCCTCCACTTCCAGTCCACCGGGGAAAACCAGCCTGCTCCGGGCCATAGTATGCGTATGTCCGCACATCAGCAGAAGTTTCGGATGCACGCTCAGTATGGTTTCGAGGGAATCCTTCGCCTTGAATTCATTGAACGGGATATGGGCGCACAGGACTGCGAGCCTGTCGGCGGGAAGAGCCTCCAGGCGTTCACGCAGCCAGAGCTTCTGATCTTCCCGAAACCCTCCTTCATAGCCGCCAGTGCCTTCCAGTCGGACATCGTCCATCATGATAAAACAGACTCCGCCGCGCTCGAAGGTGGTATCCGTGGCATGAATGACACGCGAATACGTCGCCATGTCCCTCGCCTTGCCTTTTACGTGATAGACGTCCCGGTCGTGATTGCCCGGCACGCTGGCCCAGGCATAAGGCAGCGAATCGAGCACGGCCCGGGTGGGAGCCAGCAGGGACACGTCGTCATTTACCAGGTCGCCGAGAAAAATGGCCATGTCCAGGTCGGAACGCCCGCGCAGTTCATCGTAAATCGATCGGCGCGCGTAGTTCAGCTCCTTTTCATTATCCACCTGAGGGTCACCCACAAACGCCACTCGGAGACGCCGGGCTCCAAGCGGGAGCACCAGCAGCGACGCCAGCAGTAAACAGAATACACGTTTCATAAATCAAAAGTCCCTTTGAATGCTTTCCGAAGCCTTGTTGGCACGATTCATCTGAACGCCACCCATACGGCCGAAGCGCCAGGTGACGCCCAGCAGAAAGTGACGCCCCATGGAGAGACGGTAACTGTCCGTAGTGCCGGTCTCGCTGACGCTGTGCGAAATGTAGAGGCCGTTATTCAGGATGTCCACGGCCTGCGCCCTGAAAGTGAATGCCCGCCAGTCCCTGCTTACGGAGAAGTTGAGCGAATTGGTTGTATTGGAGAAACTGTCGGAATAGCCGAAGTAGCGCTGCAGGGAGTAATACCCGTTCAACATGAACTGGTGCGGAGTCGTATATGAGGCATCCAGCGAAAGGGTATAAACATAGGTGTTCGTGTTGGCCTTTCGGTCGAGGGAATACCAGGCGTTGCTGCCGGAGAAAGCGTTCGTAAAGGTAAAACTCAGTTTGCCGGGATTGGAATAGGTCAGGTCCAGATTGGCTTTGTAGCCAAGCTGCCTCGTCAGGCTCTCACGGAAACCGCTGCTGCCGTCGTAGAATCGGTTGCCCGAAGCATCTCCCCAGAAATCCGCCATAAAAGCGTTGTAGTCGAAGGCCTTGCTGTCGATTCCGGGCAGCGTGCCTGCAGGCTGATAATTCACGCTGGACCTGAAATTCATCGACACGGTATACATCAGTCGCCAATGCTGGCTCTTGTCCACTGCCTGATAGCCGCTGACAGTACTATTCACGGACCAGGCGGGCCGGCGCGTATTCACCGGAACGGTATAGCGCACGCGGTCGGCGTCGTACCAGGTGGCGCTCACCACGGAATTCTGCTGCATGGAAGCCGACATGACGAGACTGACGGACTTGCGATTCGGATCACGAACTCCGGAGAGCCTGTCTTCCATACTGACACGTCCTCTCCGGCGCCCGCCGCTTCCCGTGCGGAGGGTCACGGAATGCGTGAACCCCTGCCGCAGATAGATATTACCCGTAGAGATGCGCAGAGGGTCGGTAATATCCAGCAGCGAAATCATTCTGTCCTGGCCGGGCTGGGAAGAATTCCCCCGGTAGGACAAGAAGAAACCTCCGTACGCATAACTCAGTTCCGGAGCCCAGTTCCACTGCCACTCCCCTATTCCGAGTTCCTTTTCCAGACCCAGAGACTTGGAATAAGTGTAGAGATTGCTGGAGTTCACGGAGATACCTGCCTGCAAAACCGAACCGCCCGTGCTGTATTGCGCCAGAAGCGCTCCGCGGCCGGTGAGAGACCTGTTCAGCGAAGCGGTGGTATAATAATCGTTGACGCTGCCGACTAAATAGAACGCATCCTTGTACTTCCGCGAACGAGAAAATCTCAAATACAGCACAGACTGGATTTTCAATTTATCGGCTATCGGCTCCGCATAACCTACCATAAGACTGCCGGACCCGTTGC
>R22__coassemble_1266_pt1 | contig 13145 bp, 24 predicted proteins | sample R22__metabat2_high_PE_057 | metagenome-assembled genome bin R22 | reverse complement strand
TAAGTTCAATATGCCACAGACCTTTCTTGGATTAATTTATTGACAATTCTACACGCAGACAAGGCGATCTACTACCTCAAAGGATCGCTAACCCCAAATGACATTCAGGTGCTTGTGAGTAAAGCCAAGGGATTTGGTGAGGGTGAGGTTATGAAAATGACTCCTTATGTCGCAGAGGATGGAAAATCTGAGCTTATCCATTCGCATTCGAATCATTTTGCTATTGGGGCAAAGTTCTCGTTCCTCAAGACATTGGATAAAGCTCGAAGTATTCACTTTGGAAATACGATAGGAGTGACGGACTATTCCCGACCATATTGCCTTGAAGTGATGAAATATCATGACGATGCCCCTCCTATGCCACCGATGACGTACCATAGAAAGGATGCTTAATGGTTGAGCTGCAAAGGCTATTCCTTGACCTCTCCGTCATACTCGAAGCATTTGACCAGGTCGTCCAGATTACCGACAATCTGGTCAAATAGTTTGTACATGAGCTCCGGCTCGACCATCTCCGGAATGTAGGCGATAACCCGTTTCCCGGCGCCGGCCATCCATCCGGCCTCAGTGTGGGCACTTCTTCCGCAGGGTAGAACGAGAACACAAGTGTCCGCCCAGTTCAGGGCCTCCAAATCGGCCGCATACTGCCTTTCAGCCTTCGGATGGTGCAATCCCTCGGAATACTCATTAAACGTCCAATTCGGGGCATTTTCGTCAATATCCGTCCAGCGGAATCCGTTACCTCCGTGAGGAGGATTACGGAAGTCATATACCTGATGTCCTTCTGCCCGGAGCCGCTTCACGACTTCAGGGTAATAGGGATTCCTCCAGCTGGAGGCGACATAGATGTTGGCCATAATACAACTACTGACGCACTAAAATATCCGATCTTACAATTCTCTCATTATCATTACTATCAGAGAACTGCATATGTTCAAATCCGTGTTCTACCAAGCATAACAAGATTGCCTGTTTTGTGAGCTGAAATTCTTCATCCGAGCACGGCCCTACCATAACACCACTCAAGGCCTTCGTATGAAATCTGAGCTCCTTAAATGGTTTGACGATGTTGCCAGATGCTTTGTATTTCAGCTTATCGCCAGTTTCCCGGACTTCTCGAAATATTCGCACTTCTTGCTCATAAGCATAGTGGCGGTCTTTTGCGAGATAAGGAAACTGTAGAAGAAGCGTGGCAATATCTTCGGTCTTTGGGCAGCCTTTGGAGTCCAACCATTCCTCTCCCTGAATATAATCACGAATGAAGTTATATTCATCGCTACCTTCGTAAATGCATTCGGAAATGCTCTTGTATTTGTCCCATATTACTCGCGAATCGAGTATAAGCATGACGGATAGTTCCCCGTGGCCATATATTTTCCACATTGGGTAACAATCTCTTGCGCGAGAGAGGGAAAGTTGGAAAGGGAAACGCCTCTTTACGCTTATCTCTATTGTCTTGGCGTATGCAGCATCCATTCTGTTAATGGAACGAATTAGGGACATTCCTTTCTCAAATTCCATCCTATCTTCCATATAATCAACATGTCCAGCCCAGAGTGCGAGAGCCTTGTCTTGGACAATGCCATTCAAGAACGTTGAGATGGGTGCGTAGTAGTAGAGAAGCCCGAACTGGTCTCTCTGGGCGGGTTTGACATATTTGGTGATTATATCCTCGATACTCATCTTCTTAATTGGCTTTTACGCAAAAGTACGCATTATCAGTGGCATGGACAATAAAAGCTATTATCTTTCCTTCCTCCTCCCCAGCAGCTCGTTCTCATACTCCACATAGGCTTTCTTCAGCAGGTCGAATACTTCCGCCCTCATATCCTGATTATTGTGATTGAGCCCTTCGCTGAGATTTGCGTTGGCCCGGTCCAAGTCTATCCCCAAAATGCCACCAAAAGCCGCAAAAACGTCCTTGCGGTCAACTTGGCCACCAACTTCATCCGTAAAGTAACCTGCCTCGTGGAGCGCCACCAGAACACGCAGAAAGTCCAGTTTTCGCCCGGCGCCCGTTCGCAAATGAATAGGCTTGGGCTCATCATTATCAACAGGTTTGTGCATTTCATCCCAGTCCCAGCGGTCTTTCCTTGGGAACCTTTTTTCCAGATAGTTATGATGGTGATTCTCTTGCATGTTTATCACCCCGTTATTGTTAAGTGTATCAATCTTCATTGTGCAATCTTCGGCAAATCAGGCCCGGCATCCGGCAACTGCACGGTGGAGCCTGAAATCTCATTCAACGTTCCATTGTTGTTCAGCGTCCCGATGTGTACCTCGTACTTCTCGGAATGCTCCTTCACCTGGGCGAACATCCGGTTCATCACTTCCTCGGCTTTGGCACTCCAGCCAGTTCCCGTCAGCAGGAAGTTGACATACTGCAGGGCTTGCGTCTGCATTTGGAACGTAGGCAGTCGCAGAATACATTCCGCAATCTTGTTGAACGAAATGTATGAGCGGCCCAGCTGCTCCTCCATTTCCTTGATGGCGGCCTTGTACTCCTCGGATTCACGCATCCGCTGTGCGTTCTCGGCCTGCGCCTGGGCCAGCAGCTGCTTTTTCTCCTCGATCTCCTTGCGGACCTCTGTCAGTTCGTCATTGGCCCGGGCAAGCTCCGCAAGAGCTTGGGGATTGGCCTCGTAGTCGGAGGGCTTGATGTCGGCCGCTGTCTTGTGGTAGAGTTCGTTCTGCACGTCGTCGCCCACGTAGACCTGCAGGATTTGCTCCTCGGTGAGCTGGCCCTTCAGGAGTTCCTCGGATTCCTGCAAGAAGAGGTCGTCCAGGACGTTGTTCTTGAGGGCGTAAGCACGTAGCTGCCCCAGGATGCCTTTGGCGACCAGCTGGGGATATTCGTAGGTGCGGGCCAGTACCAGGATGCGGTTGACGTTGACCGGAAGAAAGTTCTGCGTCATCCAGCACCAGTTGACGAAGTCGGAGTTGGAGAAATAGGGCGTCCGGGGATAGAAGTCGATGTAGGCAGTCTTGACGGGAAGGGCCTTGAGGATTCGTTTCAGGGCGGTTGGCGTGACGGCCTTGACAATCTGCCGGCGGAGCCCTTCAAGTACGTCAAAATGGTCCAGAAGGCGGTAAGTAACGGCGTAAACGGCGCAGGCGACCTTGCGGCCCATACGCTGGCGGGTTTCGTCGAAGTAGTCGGCCCTGAAGTCAAGCTCGGGATCGAAATCCAGGAGAAGGGCGCGGGCCTGATAGTAGGCTTCGTCCACGATATCCTCGGCAGTCCATTTCTTGGAGGTGGCTCCCATCTGGTCCAGAGAGACGGCAATTGCCCGGACGAAGTTTTCTTCATTCAGGTACTCCCCCATGTTTGGCGGAAATTACGCAAGCACCTCGGATGGCACCTGGGTGGAAATGCTGGGCGAACGAACCGGCAGACCGCTCCCTATCCATGACCGCTTTGAAACGCAAGAGGAGTACGATGTGCTTTCATCGTAGCGAAATGCTCATACAATCCCGACCGATTGTGTGAGCACCAACCAATCACAATTTACTATGGCAAAATCAATCTACTGTGTCAAACACGAGTGGTTTGACGAGGACGGGAACAAACTGGAATCCCGTTGCGTAACGCACGCTTGGTTTTCATCCTACACAAAAGCGGTGGATGAATACGAGTCGCGCCTGACGACCCTCTACGACCGGGTTTATCCTGAGCGACGGGTTGAACGGATTTCTCCGGCCACCGGATTTTCGCCAGTGGACGGGACTTACGAACTATCCGCTGCGAAAGTACATGCAAAACCAGAGGAAAAGAGCTGCATCCGCGTGGCGCTTTGTGCCGTGGACTTGCAGTGAACAATTTGCCCGCTCGCCCTTGGCCGGACGAACGGGCGCAAACAAACCAATCAATCACAATTATGAGTAAGAACAAATCACCATGGCCCCTTTGGATGGGAATTTACGGATTCCGTTTTGTGTACCACGGAGATTGGGCCGACCCGGAGATTGTGTGGCACGGCCACGCAATGAATATCTGCGAAATAGAGGACCCCATGTGGGCGCTGTTTTGCGAAGTGTGTGATGAAACGGGCATGGAGCAGAATGACGAGAATTTCATGGCGTTCTGCAAAAAGGAAGTGTGGCGTATGCGTGAATACGCGCAGATGGCCATCGACTGCGGTCACGCCTACCGCGTGAAACGACCACGTTGGACGAGCCTCCTTTTCTCCCGCAATTCTCCGGCTCTTGTGGCAGTTCCTGCAAAATGAACCATTTCTCCCGTTTCCTGAACGAACCGGGAGGAACTGAACCAATCAAATCTATTTGCTATGACCAGTACACAAATCAACGACCTTGTGAAAGAGGGAAAAATCAAGCAGGTTTACCGCACGAAGAATTTTGGCGGTACATGCTTCAGTGAACGCCTTGCCAACGAACTGGCGGAGAATAACGTAACCGAGTTCTGCAACTTTGCCTACACGGATTACGGTGCTCTGCATGGAAACGGCATCCTGGATTACGCAGTTGTGCGCTATGTAGAGGAAAACTACAAGCAGAACAACGGGTGCGCAATCGAACCGGCCGGTTGGGGAGGTAAAAATATGATTCTCTATGGCAATGGCCTGAAATGGTTGCGTGAAAAACTCTCGCTTGAGGAAGACAGCGACGACCTGGGCGATTTGCTCTACGCTCTCGAAGATGTGATTGCTGATTACGAGGGCGAGGCTGCAAGGAACGAGGCCAAGGAAATCATAAAGGACAATCCCGACAAGGAACTGAACGAAACGGCACTTATGTGGGCCGTGCGTGATGCGGATTCCGGGATGAACACCAATGGCCTTCCCGACTATGCCGAAAAGGAACTCTGGGAACGCTACAAAGACTGCCTTGCAGAAATGCAGTTGTAGATTTCCCATGGTGGCTTGCGGAGGAATCCGCAAACCATCACCAACAACCAATCTACACAATCACTATGCTTAAAGAAAGAATCACCGAACTTATGGACCGCTACGAAAGTGGCGAAGAAAACCTCAGCGCCTACGACGTGATGGACGAACTGGAGGAAATACTGGAGGATGAGCCGTATGAGGAAGAAAACCTTGAACTGGAACTTGCTCTGAAAGATGCAATCCACACGTTCATTCTGCAACGGCACGATGCCGAGCGCGGTGGTGGCCGGATTCCTGACGGGAGCGATGAATTTATTGCTGCCGTTGAGCGCATCATCGGCTACGAAAACTGACCATTCCCTTGCGGGTGTGAAAATCCGCGAGGGAACCACAACCAATCAAAATCAAATCACTATGCGAGAAATCAAATTCAACATCTACCAGTACGACGAACTCTCTGCGGAAGCAAAGGAGAAGGCCGTGGATAACGTGCGTGAAACCATTGGTTCCATGCTCTGCGACTTCGATGCGGATGAATACCGCAGCGCCCTTGAGGAGATTGAGAAAATCTTCGAAATCAAGGTGTACGACTGGAGTGTCGGTTATCCTGGCACTTACTCACGCTGGCGTTTCAACGAGAACTCAAGATTCTCCGACCTGAGCGACAATCCGCACTTCCTCGTGCGCTATCTGGATGAAGTGGAGCAGTATTGCAGAAAGGGAAAATTCTATTCCTCTCCGTTCCGCAAAGTTCCGGTTGACAAAGAGCATCCTGCGGGCCTTGCTTACACCAAGCGCTATTCCAGGGTTATGTTCGAGCGCAATTACTGCCTCACCGGAACCTGGACGAGCGCAGTCGTTGACGACTACATGGAGAAGCGATGGGACTACGTTCGTAGGCACCGCACGATTGAGGATTTCGTGGACGATAAGCTCTACGATTTCTTCAATCAGTGGCAGCGTGACCAGGAGTACAACTACGATGATGAAAACATCGAAGAAACCATCCGGGCCAACGATTACGAGTTCACGGAGGAGGGAGTTCGCTACGTTGCTTAATCTCTTGCCGGTGTGGCCTTGAACCGCCACACTGGCGCCAACCAATCAACAATCATTATGAAGCACGAAATTACAGTAATCCGCAACAACGGGGATTTCGAGAATGTCGCCACTTATGTGAATGACAAACCCGCAAGGGAGTCGCTAATCGACTACTGCATTGGGTATCTTTTTCGGATGCCCGGTCAAATTCTCAATCCAAGGTATCGTAAAAATGCTACGGCCTATATGTTTGAGGGCCAAAGAATGTGGCATCTTGCATGGAGTGACGGAACTTATTCAGTGAGGAAATAGTTATGAACCTCTTGAAAATTTGCTTCAACTGGCAGTTCCAGTTCTGGTATCTGGGTGCGCGTGTGTTCAGTGACCGCCCCTTTGTGCAAATCGGCCCTATGTTTGGGACGGAGCAAGCTGCGAGGGAGTTTCTTGAATGGTGGCTATCGAGGCGACCAAACAAGTATTTGTACCAAGTAGTCTAATTCCACCCTGCCGGAAATGAACCTCCGGCAAGGTGCCAATCAACCAATCAATTCAATACTATGCACGTAACGGAATTATCCCGTGAACAGCTCACGGAACTGAAAAACAACTACATGGTAGAACTGGTAAACGAGGGCACTTTTGCCGAAGTTATGGGCCGGGACTACGATGAACCCTCAATGTGGGATGTCGCTCAAGCAGACGAAATTGTCCCCGACGATGTAATTTTCCGCCAGTACGACGGCATTGACTTCGTTCCTGACGATTTCTTCTGCACTGCGGGAGAATAAACTTTTCCCATGGCCAACCGACCTTGGCCATGGGAGCCAAACCAATCAATTAAATTCTATCACTATGAAAGCAAAAGAACTGAAAGCCTTACTTGAAGGCGTGGACGACAACACCGATGTTGTCATTTGCGATGTCGAATGTGCATGCCTTGAAATCATCGGTGGCAAATACATTGCACCAAACCTTTTCCTTGACACTCGCCAAGAATTTCCCGATGCCTGGTTCCGCGAGGGACTGGAGGTGCACTGGATAAACGGCGACGGAGTGATTGTCAAGAATGTCGAGGAAACCGAGGACATCGAAGTGATTTCCAAGGAGTTCTTCGGGGACGAAAAGGAACACAACTTCTGCCTTAAATTCTATGACGGATACGCAGAGGGTGAGGGCCTGAGAATGGAATACCCCAAACTTGCAGATGTCACCGACGACATGATTGAGGAAATAGACCAGTACAATGGCCAACAGTGTACGGACTCCGGCTACGTTTGCCAACGTGACGTGTGCATGGTATTCGGCAAGGTTGTATCGTACAACCCTCCGCAGAATCCCCTCCGCGCCCTTATCAACCAAGTGGATGCGTCCTTCAAAAAGGACGACATCAAGAATGTTCCTCGTGAAACACTTGAGGAACTGATTATCAACCTCTATGACGGGATGAACGAAATCAACGGCACCTATCCGGACTGGTGGGACCGCGCGAAGTGAATCTCGCCCTGCAAGACCTGGCCGTTTTGCAGGGTGCCAAAAAATCATTACATTTGCATCGTAATTGACCGCAGCGATGCGGGATTTATTCATAACAACAGACTGTCGTGAGACAGCCGCATTAAAGATTTTTAATAAATACCAAGCCATTCACTCCTGACCGAGTGGGTGGCTTCTCTTTTATCAACCAATCACAATCATATTATGGCAAAATCAAAAATTATTCGCGGTAAGTTTTTCCGCGAGCATCCGCTGTGCATCAAGCCCGGGACTCTTGTTGAGTTTGTTGTCAACCGTCACAATGACGGACTGAATGGTAAACGCCTTTATTTCGATGGTTATGACACCTGGGGAATAAGAAGGGTTATGGACGGCTCCGACCTCTATCCGGTATTCAAAGAAGTCGCCAAAAATGGCAAGATGAACCGGAGTAGAGGATATTTCATTGATGCCGCTGGCTTTTCGCTCGGCTATTACGACCTCAAAGTTATTTCCGAGCCGGAAGGCTGATTCATGGCAACTGTCCGATAGCATCGGACTATTGCCACCATAAACCAATCAAACATCACAAAATTATGAGCGAAAAAATTTTCTTAATCCCTTCGAGGGATTATCTCTGCGACCTCGGCAAAGAGGTTGAGGACAAAAAAGACAAAATTTATCTCTGTGAATCCGGCAGTAGTTTCGTGATTGAACTGAAGCTGACGGGGAGCCAAATCCACACGGGTTATCACTCCGGCGACTGCGATGCCGACATCGAGGCATTGATGCAGATTCCTGAAATTAAGGAGCGGTTGGACGCCATCGATGAGGACCTTCTCGCAAAATGGTGGGATGAGGTTTTCCTCGACGGGCTCCCGAAAACTCCCGTCAGCAAGGACAAACACCAGGCTTTGGGGTGGCTCGTTTTCGAGTGCTGCTCAAACGCCATTGACGGTTACTGCTACGAAATGAGGAGGTAGGTATGAGTAAACGCAGAACCAACTGGGATAGGGTTGCCGAGCTGAATGAAATCCTTGGCCCCATCCGTGAGAAGTTTGGGTATTATTTCTCCCTTCTTCGCAATGCGCGTGATTTCAAGCACCCTTACTGCCTCTGCTACAAGATGTCCGCAGAACAATCGCTGGATTTCAAGGGAATGAAAGCGATGGCCTTGCGGATGCGAGCCGCCTGTGATGCCGGTGGTGACAGGATGGCAATCTACAAGGCGAGATTTGCCTAACTCTCTTGCATTCCGCTCCCTGGCCGGAACGGAGTGCGCCAACCCTTTATGTTCAACCAATTAATTTTCACAACAAATGAAAGCAAAACTCATTTTCAAAGAAGGCCGTGAAGGCGAAATGAAACTGGATGCCATCGAAGGAATCTCCATTCCGAGGATTGACGGCAAAACCATCCTGGTGTATCCCAAGTACAAGGAGTGCAAACTTCTTGATGCCAGTCGCATTGACGACTGGAAGGAGCCGGGCCATTCGGAGATTGAAGCCCTTTTCGAAGACACCGACCTCTGCAAAGAGCGCACCGATGAACTGCTGAAGCTGGATAGCCCGGCAGCGAAGTTCGTGCGTGGCGTCGGAGAAAAGTTCAACATTCCTTCTCTCCTTACCGCCGGAGCCATCAAGAAGTACCAGAAAGAAATCAATGCCCTTGCGAAGCAGATTGAGGGCGCAGACCTTCTGCCCGAAGGTTCCTACCTTTGGTCTTGCCTTCGTTACTACGCCAACTACGCGTGGTATGCGTATGGCAGCAGCGGTTTCTTCGGCAGCAACTTCATGTATGGCGCCTACGTTGTTGTGCCCGTGGCGCATCTTGAAAAACCGAGCGCAAGCGAGGCTTAAGCCTTCTTTCTTGGGCGAGGGCGCTCCGTCGCCCCGCCCGTACCCCTTGGATAGCCGCCCCGATAAGGGCGGCTATCCGCCACAAACCAATTAAAAATCATCATGCAACTGAAAATTAAGCACAAGATTACCGCCGGCGCGGTATTTGAGTTGCGGACAAAAGAAGAATTGTTTGCAACCATCAGGCAAATCACCCGAAAGGGGTTTTTCTTTAAGATGTACAATTACTATGACAAGACACACTCTGTCTATGTGATTGATATTCTCTCACACAAGGACGATTAAATCGCTCTTTACGAAAAATCACTATCTTTGTAAAAATCTATCGCTATGGCAAAGAAAAAATATCTATTCACTGTTTATGTTGAATCCTACGGTGAGCAAGAAACCTTCTTTAACATCAAGGCCGACTCCGAGAAAGAGGCCAAAGAAAAAGCCAAGGTGCTTTTCATGAAGGAGTATTGGAAGAAGAGTCTCTTGAAAGCCTTTGTTGAGGATAAGTCCTTGAACTTTTAATGGGCGCTATATGACACGGAACTACAACGACTGGACTATCGAAACCCGTGAGGTTTGCGGTGATTACGGCCTCGCATTCCAGGCTATCTGCTATGTTAAGAAAGACAACGGCATGAAAGAAAACATCCGCGAGTTTTGGGCATACAAAACACCCGCTATCAAAACACATACACAGATGCTTAACTATGCAATCCGGCTCCTTGAGGTGCCGTTAAAGTAAGGCACCATGACACCGAAGTGGTTATACGTTTTCAATCACTATCTGATGGTAGTAAGCCTCGTGGGGCTTATCGCCATCGTTCTTCTTGAGTTCGGCACAATGCCCTTCTGGAAGACGTTCTCGGATGCGGCCTTCAACGCCGTGACCGGCATCTTCAACTGGGGCTTTCCGATACTCCTTGCGCTTTTTGTAGTGTCGAGCGGAGTGGTTGTAAGCGACTTCGCGAAACACCGCATTGAGAGGAAAACCGAGAGCGACTAACTGCCATACCGAAATACATCTTTTGGCGGGGCAAGGCTGATAACCTTGCCCCGTTGCTATTATCAACCAATTAAAGCGCATCACTATGAAGATTTATGTATTCGCCGTGGATGCTGCAAGGCAGTATCTCACGAAAAGAGAAGGCCGCGAACTGGAAGACGAATTTGTCGAGAAGGTTCTTACCCTCAAGGAAACCGAATGTCGTTCACTCGCTATCACTTCCGAGAGTGACGATAACCGCCTCTGTGGAATTTACGGAGGCCACTCGTTCGAGAGGGAGTTTAACCATGACCTCCAGTGCCGTATAAATTCGGACAATGTGTTTATCCGTATCTTCTAAAATCCAATCAAACCATGATACCGCTACAAGAAGCACTCCAGAGCCTCAACCCGAGGCAGAAGCCGGGCATAGTGAAGCACCTTGCCGTGGCTCACATAGACAGATGGGAGGACTTTGACAAATGGCACCTTGCAAGGTTCGCCGGTGAAGTCAAGGAAACCATGGCCCCATCATCAGCACACACCACCTTTGCCGTTCTCAAAGCATTCCTTGCGCAGTTCGAGGATGAATTGCCGAACCTCCCGAAAAACTACCGTGAAATCCTCAAGGCCAAGAATGAGGCCCCGATGAAAACTTACCTCACCAAAGAGGAGGTGGAAGCCTTCGGTAACGCCTGGCTCGACTCCGACATGGAACGAACCGTCCGGGACGGGTTCTATGTATCCTGTAAGACCGGCCTTCGTCACTCTGACCTTATCAAGCTGCTTCCCTCGAACTTCCAGAAGCGGGAGGAAGGTGGATGGTACTTGAACTACGTGTCAAAGAAGACTCGCATCCAGTCCACAATCATCTGCTCCGACGCAACCAAGGAAAAAGTGGAATGGCTGCATAAACACGGCAAGCAGAACCTCTCTATTTCCTACTACAACAACATGGTAAGAGAACTGGCGCAGAGGGCGGAAATCAACACGGAGGTAAGTGTGTATAAGGCCGGGAAGGAAATCTCCGGCCCCAAGTGGATGTTCCTTTCCTCGCACTCTGCACGAATCTCCTTCTGCACCATCCTTGCAGACCTGGGGACGGATATACTTGACATCATGCAGATGGCCGGGCATAAAGACACGCAGACTACCATTCGTTACATCGTCCGCCACGATGTAAAACTTAATCCGAAAGTAGAATCATTCTTAATGTAGCACCATGACACCAGAAGAAGTTATACAGAAAATCAAAGACCTTGTGGTCGAGAATAACCTTAACTGCACTATCGCAGTGCAGTCTGACGCCCAGAACAAAGTCTGCATCGCCATGCGTGGGGACGAGTAGAAGATGGGAGGGTGCCTAATCAGCCTTCTCGGAAGCGGCCAGATAGGCCCGCACAATCTCGCCACCCTTGGTGCATATTGCATCGCCCAGGCGAAGGGACTGAAAGGCTTCGGCGATGCCCGGAAATTCGGGAATTATCTCATGGGATGCGCAGATATGTATCAACAGCATTCCGATATGATTAACCCGAACACGAAGGGATTGTCATAGAAAATGCTATCTTTGCACTTGGCTATGGTCGCCTGACCGCCACCATGGCCACTATCACACTTCATGGTGAAATGTGATTTTTGATTGGTCGCCACGGGGGTATTGTACCCTCGTGGCTTTTTCTATTTGAAGAAGGAATTATTGCGCAATAAGGCCACGTTTTCCTCTTTCGTGAGTCGAAGGTAATGCCTAATGCTATCTTCATCCTTGTGGCCGGAAATGAGCATTACTTGTTGCAGAGGGAGGCCCGTCATATACAAAAGGGTAATGCCGGTTCTTCTGGCCGTGTGCGAACTGACAAGTTCCCATTTATGCCTTCGCTCGGTCTTATGAGTTGCCCCGTTACTCGTAGTAACCTCCACCCAGTCGTCAATCTCGCAATCCTTGCATGCCCGTTTAATCCATTCGTTAAGATGCTGTTGCGCGAGAGCGGGTGCATTCCCTCCGTTTCGCTTTAGAATCTCTATAAGCCTCGGGCTGGCCGGTACCAGAACGGATGCAGAGGTCTTTACTTGCGTGAAATGAATAATACCGTCCTGAATCATATCCATTGATAGGCGAGAATAATCAGAGAAACGGGCGCAAGAGTACACGCCCAGGAGGAAAAGGTCGCGGGCCTTCCTCGCCAATTCATATTTCGGTTTATACTCCCAAAGCCGTTCAATTTCATCTTTCGTGAGATAAACCGTATCGGGGTCCTCCCGTTTGGTCTTAAAGTCCTGGAACTCCAGATTAGAATGATATTTGAGTTTGCGGCCCTCATTCATGACGGTCTTAAGTTGGGAGACGGTTTTCCACTGGTAGTTGATGCCGAATCCGGTCTCTTGCATCTTCTGGACGAGCCGGAAGTGGAAAGCGGAGTCAACGTCGTCCCAGTCGAAGTTCTTGCCCATGAACTTCGCAATATTGTTATAGCATAACCTCTTTTGGCGTATTTGGGTACTCGGCCTCGAGGCCCATTCGTCAAAGTATTCCCAGAATGTCAGTTTCTTGGGGCCAGAAGTCTTTTCTGCGGGCATTACCCCCGTAATGGCGTACTCCATTACCCTGAGCACGTCGGCTTCCGTTCTGGCCTCGTCTTGCTTCTCTTCCGCCCGGAGGTCCATTGCCCTCAAGTCGGCCCATATCCGCTCGTCTTTGCACTTGGCCCGGAGAGACTTCTTGGTCTTATCCCAGAGGGATTCCTTGGTAGTGAGGCCGGTGGCCTTCTTGTATTGCTTACCTTGATGGGTGGCCACGAGCCTGATGCTACCCTTGTCGTAATTGAAAGAATGTTTCATGGTTTAGACGATTTTTTAGACGAATCGGCATTAAAAAACCCCTTCAGAGTGGTCTGAAAGGGGTCCAGGTGGTGCTGGGAAGAATCGAACTGCCGACTCAAGGATTTT
>R22__coassemble_1247_pt1 | contig 13282 bp, 14 predicted proteins | sample R22__metabat2_high_PE_057 | metagenome-assembled genome bin R22 | reverse complement strand
GATTAACTCGGTAACAGAGAATGATGGATGCGATGCTACGTAATCCAATATGTGGTTCTGTAACTCTGACATGACAAGCCCATTTGCGATGCAAATATACAAAAAAATGTCAAAATTTTAGAAAAGTGACAAAATTTTGCAATCGCTTATACACCGAACGCTTTTTCCATCAGGCTGATGGCATCTTTCTTGGCGTCCTCGGTGATGTAGATGACCCCTTGCCGCTTTGCCGGTCCATAAGGTAATATCAACATAAATTGTTATATTTGCTAAATTATGCTTAGTTTTGAGACAATCGACATAGAAGAATACACTCTTTCAGGTGAAGGGGGGACTGCGATCACATATAAACAAAAGAGTGGCAATTCATTGGCAAAGCTTTATAATCCCGGATTCGAAGGGGACACTGCGGTAGAGGAGTTCAAAGTGGCCCAGGCAGTATATGACATGGGTGTCCCGACGCCAAGGCCGTATCGCCTAGTGACAGACGGGACACGCGTCGGCGCCGAGTATGAGTTCGTTGCGGGAAAGCGCTCCTTTGCCCGTGTCCTGTCCGAGGAACCCCAGCGGCTCCAGGAGATTGCCGAAGCTTTTGCGTCGGCCGGAAAAAAGCTCCACGCCACTCCGGCAGATACCGCGCGGATCCCTGCCATAAGAGATGTGATGCGCTCTTATTATCTGAGCGGCGACACTGTCACCCCCGAATACAAGCAGCGGGCCCTTGCATTCCTGGATAAGATCGAGGAGCCTTCGACCTGTGTGCATGGAGACTTCCATATCGGCAACATCATTACCGATGGAAAGAGGGCGCTATGGATAGATGTCGGACAGTTTGGATACGGTGCTCCGGAGTGGGATCTTGGCTGGTTGTGGACAATGACACATAACCTGGGAGAAAAAAGGGCCGATTTCCTTCTGCATCTGAGTCAGGATACGCTGGCCTCGTTCTGGAATGCCTTTCTTCCTGCCTACCTTGGGACGGCGGACCCTTCTGCCATCGGCGAATACACGAAAAAGATCCTTGCCTATTATGCCGTGCGGGTTCCATTTATGTTCAACCTTGTGAACAGAGAAAAGTTCCCGGAGCAAGGGTGCCAGGCCTTGGTGAAGTTAATCATTTAAGAAGAGAAAGACGGTAAAGAAAAAGATATATGAAAGTACTGATTATCAATGGAAGCCCGCGCCAGAAAGGCAACACGTCAGTTGCCCTGGCCGAGATTGCGAAAACGCTTAAGGAGGAAGGCATCGACAGCGAAACCGTGTGGATCGGCAACAAGCCGGTCAGAGGCTGCATAGCCTGCAACCGGCCGCGGTGACGAACCGTGGGCATGCGTTTTCAACGACGATATCTGCACTGAAACTAGTGCAGCTTTTCGTAAAAATCGCAACAAAAATAGTGCAAGGCGAAATAGAGCTTCCTGAGAAACCGGCCAAAAAGAATCTACCGTTCCGAGTCTTGTTTATTGGATGGTGTTTTTATCTTTCTATAAGTGCTTTCGTTGAAGAGACTCTCTCCCACAAGTGTATTTGAGTCCTGAATCTTGAACAACATATCGGCACCGTCATGAGTATGGATATATACATATCCGTTGTCGATGCGATACGTGGCAGGGAATTTCATGCCCAAGGTGGTGATGTTGCAGGAACTATTACCTACAAACTCGATCTGGTCATACAGCCCGCCGCTTTCATTGACATAGGTGCCAGAAACTCTGCTGCAGGATGCTAATAAGATTATGGCGAGGAGAATTACAAGTATTCTTTTCATGGTCGGAAGATTGATTCTATTTATCGTTCTTAATGAAGCGCCAGGGCTTCTCGTCGGCTTTGCCCTTTCCATCGTTAAGATTGATGCGTTTGTCCTGCTTCCTGGTCGGAATAACACTTTCAGGCTCATCGACCCACCTCATGGTAAGCCCATTCCCTGCGATGCTGTTGTATCCGAAAAGGTCTTCCCATAGGTATGTGGGATTCTTGATAACCTCGCCACCGGTTTCATAACGGTAGGAGCGAATCAGGAAAGATGCGCGGTACTTCTGCTCTTCGTTCTCAAAGGTGTAATCAACACCGGAACGATGCGGGTATAGGGAGCCTTCTTTTGGGAAGTACGGAACGCCTTTTCCTTTGTGATACATATTGGCATCGCGCTGCCAGTTTCCCTTGGAATCTTCTTCCACGAAAAGGTAGAACTCGATTTCGACCGGATAGATGCGGGTTTCTCCATTGACCAAGAAATAGCCGCCATATAGGGCCACTTCAGCTATGGACCAGAATTGGTCCTGAATAGTGTTTTCATCGGCCCTTCTGGGGTCAAATGCTGCAATAACTTGTGATAGTGTTCTCATTATGCTTCTTCTTTTGCCCACTCGTAAACATCGGCAAGGACATTCCATGTCACACAATGTAGAGCGCCGCCATCACGGGCCAACTCTTCACATCCTTGTACCTGGATGACCTTGCAGTCCGGGTAGAACTGCTGGATCTGCTGCAGGGCCAGCGGGTCTTCCTTTGTGTGAAGGCCAGGTACAAAGATAGTGTTTTTTACGCGAAGGAAATTGAGGTACGCCCACGATAGTCTGTTGAGCCTCGGGGTGTTATACTCCAATTCCTCGACAACGAAGTGCGGAGAAAGGGCCTCCAGCAGCCTTTTGCGGAAGCCGGGGTCTGTATTGATGTAATTGTTCATCAGGACGCGATTCCCTTCAATCCATTGCACCATGCCGTCTGAATGGCCGAAGATTTCGTAGCGGTCCCAGGGAATGATGACAATCTGGACCTGCAGATAATCCTCCAGAGTTGCCAGCAGCTCTTTCCTCTCCAGCCAGTCATTCTCCTTGAAGATCTTGTCGGTCATAATGACCTTGTCTCCGCATTTGACAAAGTTGCCGCCGTCCAGAATGAAGTCCACTGGAATTCGGCCGAGGTGCAAATGGTCAATGATCTCCAGAACATTCGGAACGTAACCGTCATAGCCCTGAAGATAATCAGGCCAATATTGATAGAAGAACACCAGCGTCTTCTCTAGTTGAATCGGCATATAGTCTCTCGCCCAGACGTGCTTGTAGGATGATGTATAGGGCAGGAATTCAACGTTGATCTGCTCCCGGTGCAAAGCCTCAAGGAGATTCCTGCAGACTGGCACATAGTGGCTGAGGCCATGTGCCAGGTACACCATGTTGGTTTGACAGTCTTGAATCATAATTCTATTTAAAAAATATAATTAAATTATTAAACACCAATCAGTTATACGATGCGCCAACAAAGATAGACGGTCCTTTTGAGACCGCCAAACGGAATTTGTTAAAAGATGTTAAAGGATTCGAAAAAGAGCGTCTGTCCACGTCCACGGGGCGTAGACGGTTTGGTGGGGTATGGACGGAAAAACCCGCTCGTTGTTGGAAGACTGAATAAGGCGTGCTATCTTTGTATCCCTGAATTTGGACGACATGAGGGAGTATATTATATATTGCGACGAGTCGCTGTCGAAAGGTACGTATTATTCGCACTTCTACGGCGGCGTGCTTGTCAGAAGCAAGGATTTCCATCAGGTGAATACGGCACTGGAGGAAATGAAGACGCAGCTGAACTTGTTCGGGGAAATCAAATGGACGAAGGTAACGGCGCCCTATCTGGAGAAGTACAAGAGTATGATGGACGTATTCTTCGGCTTTGTCAAGGATAAGAAACTGAAGATGCGGGTGATGTTTCAAGAGACTTCCCAAATTGTCCCTAATCACGGAGCCGCCTTGCAATACCATCTTTTGTATTACCAGTTCATCAAGCACGCCTTTGGTCTGGCTTATCACAAGAACAATCCTGTGCGCCCGACCAAAATCAAGTTGTTCTTTGATGAGATTCCAGACACGCGAGAACAAAACGACGATTTCAAGGCGCACCTTAATTACCTGCAGGAGCTGTCGCTCTTTCATAATGCCAAGATTGTCCTAAAGCCATGGGACATAGCTGAGATAGACTCTCACAAGCATCCTATCCAGCAGTGTATGGACATTGTCCTGGGTGCGATGGCTTTCCATATGAACAAGATGCACCTTCCGGCGTCTGAAGGCGGCCCAGGTACTCCTGGAAAGAAGACACAGGCCAAGGAGGAATTGTTCCAGTACATCCTGACGCTAATTAAAGACGCCAACGGCGATGCGGACTTTAACATTTACGAGAATACCCGTCCGGAAACTGGCCGTGGCCGATGGAGAGTGCCGTACCGTCATTGGAAGTTTGTTCCAGCGGAATTCCGGGAGAAGAAGGCATAAAAAAAGAAAAGCTCCACCAACACTACTAACCCCTCAAGTAGGAACTTAAGACTTCATGTTGCGCAGGTCTTTTCTTGTTGGTGCAAAGATATGCACTTTTTCCTGTTTTACCAAACAAATCTGAAAAACCATACTGGAATCTGGTGCTTTCTTTCCTCCCGTCCACATCCAAGCCCCGTGGACAGGGTTCGAGGTTTCGGCTTTCGGGCAGTATCATTTTTCAATCTCCTTCAGGATGGTATTGACCGTTTCCGTTCGGTTCCTCCGGCCTGCGTACCGGAGGAGGGTTTTACGGCTGACGGCATAACGGTCGAATGCGGCAGCATAGATGCGCTTGACAATGAATACCAGATCCGGGAAGCCCTGGAAGACAGCTGTCGCCTCATAAATGGCAAGGAAAACATCTTCGAGAAAGCCCTGCTGGCCCTGGTTCTCCTTTCCTATATCCAGGCGTTCTCCGACGGCAACAAACGCACGGCAAGAATCACCAGCAACGCCATCCTGATTGCCAACAAGTATTGCCCCATATCGTTCCGTACGGTAGATTCAGTGGACTACAAGAAGGCCATGCTCATCTTCTACGAGTAGAACAATATCTCTGCTTTCAAGAAGATCTTCATCGATCAGTTTGCCTTTGCCGTGCAGACATACTTCTAGACAGGCGCGGCTTTAATCATCGATTATTTCTTTCGGAAAGCGACTTTCATCAACTTGATGGCGTCTTTCTTGGCGGATTCGCCTGAAAAAGTCAGCCAAATTCAAGAAATAATTCTCTTTTTGGCTGACTTTTTGGAGTTCGAAAGAAAGTGCAAAATGGCACATCTAAATCAGCCCCATATCCTTGACTGTTGAGGTAAGCTCGGCCGTGTTGGCAACATCAAATTTCACAAGGAGCTTTTTGCGGTACCACTTGACGGTTTCCGGGCTCAGCCCCAGGCCTTCGGCAATTTGCGGCGTAGTGTAGCCCTTCGTGAGCAGGTCGAGGATTTCTTTTTCGCGGGCCGACAGTTGAATGTCACCTGCCGCCGCCGGTTTGATTTCCTGCAGCGTTTCTTCCATGATGGCAGCCGTTTCGGCCTGCTCCTTTTTGCTGAGACGAAGCTTCTTAATCAGCACGAACATGCCGGCGGAAAGCACAATCAAGAGGATAAGCCCCGCTATCATCCCGATAAGGATATTCCGCTCCTGCATCAGCGCCCGGGAAATATATTCATAGTTTTCCTTTGTAAAAGTCAGTTCCTCTTTGTCATGGACCGAAAAATACGCATCGGCCCTGTGAAGATATCGGAGGGCTTTCCAAGTGCGGCCCTGTTCCATATACACCCGCCCGAGGCCTTTCTGGGCCATGGCCACCATCAGGGAATCTCCCGCCGCATACCTCAGGGATTTCTCGTATGCTTGAGTGGCCTTCCGCAAATCCCCCTGCTCCACCCAGGTCTCCCCGATGTTATAGTAGAGGATGGCGTTGCTCTGATTCCATCCGTATTTGTCGAAAATGGCACCGGCCTTACCGTACCAGTCCATGGCCTGCGGGATGGAATCCATCATATTGTAGAGGTTGCCGATGGCTCCGTAGAGGGCAGACCGGGTATCGTCCACCTCCTTCTCCGAATAACCCTCCGGATTGGCGGGGGAGGTAGCACCGCCTGCCATCCTCTCCACGGCGGAAAGCGCCTTCCGGTAATAGAAGAGCGAACTGTCGTACTGCTCTGCGGCCCAGAAGCACTGGCCGAGATAGCGGCAGGCGTCTGCATTCGCCTCCTCCCAGCCCCTTGGTTCGGAGATGGAGAGCGCCTTGCGTGCATAGAAAATGCATTTTTCTCCGTTCAGGGCGCTGTACCCGAGCATCAGGTCCCGGAAGGCCCGGTTCAGATCCAACAGTTCCCTGGTCGAAGCATGGTCGATGGCATCCGGGGTCCACCTGGCTACGGCGCGCTCGAGGGAATCCAACTTATGGTCGCGGTGATCGTTGTACGCAAACAGTTGCACAAGGGGCAATAATGTGAGCAGTAATATGATGCTGATTCTTCTCATGATGGCAAAGGTAGTAAATAAAAACCGACCATTTTCAACCCTTTAGGGTGGATGCCGCCACCCAAAAGGGTGGTGTTTAAGACAATGAAATAGCCGAAATTTGCAAAAACGAAAACCAAAAATGGGGGAAAGCACCGGAAATAACATCAAACTGACGCGAAGGGAGAAGTCCATCCTTCAGGAAGTTGCCATCGGCCGGACCACTCCGCAGATTGCGCAGGACCTTGGACTTAGTCCTGAAACCGTGAAATGGTACCGAAAGCAACTTCTCGTCAAGTTTTCAGCGGCCACATCAGCTGAGGTGGTTCGTAAAGCGATTGTGAATGAAATCCTATAATGCCATGAAAAGAATTATTGTAATTATGATTGTTTCGCTGCTGGCGTCTTGCTTTGCAGCAAACGGGCAAGGCCTTCTCCGAAGTCTGGGAGAAAGGGCCAAGAACGCTGTAGAGAATAAAATCACCCAGAAGGTTGACGAAGCGATCAACAACGCAGTCGACAAGGCTGCGGATAAGGCCGAGAGCAAGATAAAGGGCAAGAAGAAAGATGTGCAGGCCGCAGATGAAAAGCAGGAGAAACCTGCGGCATCTGAAGAGAATCCTGCGGCTCCCGAGCAGAAACCTGCAAAGAAAGTGCAGAACTCCTACGCTAAATCCGATTTTGTGCCGGGTGACGAGATTTTCTTCGAGGACGATTTCGCGAATGAAAAACTGGGCGAGTTTCCTCTGCGCTGGGACCTTCTGGACGGCTATGTTGAAACCGCATCCTTGGAAGGCCGGAAAGTGCTGGCTTTTACAGACAATGGCCTTGGGCAGGTGATGCCGCTCATGAAAGACAACAAGTGGAACTGGCTGCCTGAGATATTCACCCTGGAATTCGACCTTTTTGTGGCGCCGATATCTGATGGCGGTTCTACGCTGGATATGCAATTGTGTTTTGGAGACAGGGGCGCATCCGACTATTACAACGCCTCCAGCCACGTAGATTTCAGGTATAGGGAAGATGGCTCTTCAAATATGGCCTGGAGTCTTCGCAAACCTTCTTCCAGTGCCCAGACTGCCGGGAATAAACAACTTGGACTCAGCCCTAGCTTCGACGACTATAACGCCAAGGACAATCCCCTGAAGGCAGGGGAGTGGAACCATTTTGCCTTCTCCTTTAACAAGAGGGCTTTCAAGGGCTATATCAACGGATTCCGCATCATCAATGTGCCGGCCATGGAGGCGCCCGGTTACTTCTATTTCAACAGCGCGTCCCAGTACGCCTACAGCGGCATTAGCAATGTCCGCCTTGCAAAGGGCGCCGTGCCGCTCTACGACCGCCTGATGTCCGAGGGCAAGATTGTCACCTACGCCATCACCTTCGAGACCGGCAAGGCCGACCTCAAGCCCGAATCCATGGTGGAGATAAACCGTGTGGCAAAATTGATGAAGGATAACCCCGGCCTGGAGTTCGAGGTCCAGGGCCACTGCGACGCCACGGGCTCCGACAAAGTCAATGACCCGCTGAGTCAGAAGAGGGCCGAAGCCATCGTGGCCGCCCTGGTAGAAGAGGGGATTGCCGAAGCCCGCCTCACAGCCGTCGGCAAGGGCTCCCACCAGCCGATCGCCACCAACAGCACAGAAGAAGGCCGCGCCAAGAACCGCAGGGTAGAATTTGTAAAGAGATAGATTCTTCGTCGCTTCGCTCCTCAGAATGACATAGTTGCATTCTGTCATTCTGAGCGCAGCGAAGAATCTGAAAACCAAAGAACCATGAAAAAGATAATCGTTACCCTGACCGCTCTGGCCCTTCTTATTCCGGCCAGTGCTCAGAACAATGCCCGAAAAATCATTTCCCTCACTCCGGCGCTGCCTACAGTAAAGGACCTGTTGGAGGCTTATAAGGAAGAATTTACTCCTTACGACGAATACAAAGGCCCCGGCGGAAGAGCGTTGGAGCTATTCCTGGATAAGCACAAGGATGCCGAAGACATAATCAGCGAACTGCCTTCAGAGTATACTCCGGATGTGTCTTCACTCGGAAAAATGACCCAGGGCTCAGCAAAGGGAGCTGCAATGGGCCGTATGTCGGGAATGGGACTGAGCGCCGCAGACATCCAAAAACTCCAATCGGGCGAGCTCAGCGAAGAAGAGCAGCTGGCCTTTGCAAACAAAGTGATGAAAGCCCAAGGCGGCCCGACTTCAAGTGATCTCGAAACGATCAGCAAGATGATGGAAGCCCAAAACGCAGGCGCTAATCCTGAGCAGGCGGCAGAGATAGGAAAACAACTTTCTACATACCAGTCCCGCAGCGCCTCAGGCAAGGGAAAGAATGCAGGTCTACTCAAGATTAATGAGATGGACCGCAATCTTCTCGAGGCCCTTAAGGCAGGCGACAATCGTAAGGACGAGGCCCGTCAAAAGGGATATGATCTGTATGAGAAGAAGTACAGAAGCCAGGTACAAGAGATAGAGAAAGGTATTCACCAGGCCATTATGGATGGCGCTTTGGAGGAGTTGCCCGCCCCGGGAACAGAAGCCCGCTGCGAGGCGGCCGCAAAGCGGTTCCAGGCCCTTAAAAAGCAGGAATTTGCTGTTGAATGCAAGTTCTACGAAGAGTATCTCCCTATCTGGAGAAGCGCAATCGCAGGCTCGATGGAGTACTATAAGACCGAAGTAATGAAACTCTCCGAAGAAAGGGAAGCCTTCCGCGCCCAGCAGTTTGCCCAGACAGGCAGCACTGAGTTTATGGCTCCTGCCTTCACTCCGGACGCGGTGGCTCAGCAGTATTTCGATCTCGCTAAGGACATCGCAGATTACAAACTTGAATTACCGGATGATTCGGTATCTATGGAATGAAAAACGTGAACAGATTCTTTACTTTGGCGGCAACACTCTTCCTGAGTGTCGCCGCCTTTGCTCAGAGCCGTCTGGTCTCTACTCCGATAGTCGAAGCTATAGAGAGCGGAAAGTTCTATATGAAGGTCTCGATGGATCTGGGAGGAGGGAAAGCTACAGTTGAGATGGCTTCCCGCGCCGGGGTGACGATGAGCCGCACCTCTATGGCCGGGATGGATGCCGTAACGCTGGCTGTCGGTGGGACTGTCTATCAGCTGGACGAAAAGAAGAAGACCTGGAGGGCCGGGATGGGTATGGCCCAGGCTCCCGGCCAGATGTCCTTCGTCCGCCAGGGAACCTGCAAGGTCGGCGGAAAGAGCGGCTGGTACTTCGACGAATATACCTCCGACGGACAGACTATAACCTTCTACTATAATTCTGATAAGGTCGCAATTATCGACCTGGGAGATCCTCAGATGGGCCCGGCGGCCCTGCAGTCGTTCAGCCCGACCATCCCGAAACATATGTACTTCTGCGTCGGTAACGATTGGACAGGAGAGGGGATAGCGCCGCCGCGCTGTGCTTCCCGCTGGACGGATAACGGTCCGGTGGTAGAGCTCGCTTGCGGAGTCAATCTCGCTTCGGTCGTGATCAGCGGGAAGCAGTCCGGCGGCGGCGTTCCGGCCTCCGGCTTATCCTCCACGCCCGATGTCAGGGTAGCCCGCTCGGATATGAAGGTTACAGAAGATGGCCTAAGGAAGGCCTTCGAGCAGCTGCAGGCCGAATCCGAAGGAAAGACGAGCGAACAGATCGTTCAGAGCATCATGGAATACAACGGCAAGGCTAACGAGATGATGTTGTTCGGGGTCGTGACCGGCGAGATGATAGAGATGGCGATAGCGCGCTGCAAGGTCTACCCGCACCCTTCAATCCTTACGACCACGGGCAACATGCTGCTGGTCGCCGAGGATCCGAAGACCGCGCTGGAGTACTTCGAGAACGCCTCGACGTTGGCTCCCGACTTCGAAGAGCCGCTCTACGGCCAGATCGAATGCCTGCTCGATATGAATCAGGTTGAAAAAGCGCGCAGGGTCGTTCCCAAGATCATCGAGGTCACTGCGAAAAAGCGCGAACCGGACGGAAAGGCGTGGATGTACAAGGCCCTGCTGGATGCTCAGCGTTCCCCGTTCGAGGCGGCTAATGCTCTTTTCAAATCGCTCTCGCTCGGCTATTTCGGAGAGAACACGGTCAGCCTGATCAGTTCCCTTTTTAACGAGATCGATAGGGCGGAGATGAATGCCTCGCTGGATAAGCAGGACTTTATGGCCCTGATAGACAAGGTCTTCTCTTCGGAGAATCTCGAAAACATACGGAAAGGCGTCACTTATGGCGACGACGTCTTTTTCCCGGCGGATGATGCCAGCTTCAATGCTACTCCCGCAGGCGATCTGGAGGCAAATTTCCGTAACAATGCCCGCATTGCGAGCGACTACGAGAACCGTAGCAACCAGCACTGGGCCAGGGCTGATAAGGCCGTCCAGAAGGGCCCTGCCATCAGCCTGCTTTATTCGATGGAAGCTACATACCTGCCGGACAATATGTCTAAGCTTGTGGAAGAGGCCAAGAATCGTCCGGAAGTGCAAAGCGCAATTCATTACTATGCGGATGCCAGAAAGGCAATTGCTGGCATCGGAGTGCCGGAAAGCATTCGCAAAGGGCTCGAAGACACCTACGCCAAGCTTACCAAGGCTTTGTGTTTCGAGCACAACGTAGACGGTTTCTATATGATCGATACCCGCGCCTTCTGGTGTCTCCGTATTCTCGAACGCTACTATAAATACCGTCTGGACTATGCCTACGGCACATTCGGCGACTTTGACGACCATACCCGCACCTTCCACGGCTATCTACCTGAAGGCTTCAAGACAAACATCCTCAATCATGTCCATCGTACCGACAAGGATATCTCGCTCGGCGAGGCGATGGACAAGCGGCAGACCGCGGAAGCATATAAACTCTATATGAAGTGCGATGGCGAATTCAAGGCCTGGTGTGCGGCCCATCCGGATGCTTCGGATGCCGCGATAGACCGGGCCCAACGCCGCATCTTCCGGCCATATCGCATCCTGACGGAGGTGACGCATCCCCTGGAGCGGCTCAACCAGATCGAGGTGCCTTCCGAGACGGAAAAAACCAACTCCTACATAGTTTACTATAACGGTACGATTCGCCCCGTGCTGGTCGAGTGGTGGAAGGATATCTCGAAGTACTGCTCTTACTGCTGCGACGGCAATGTAAGCGACTATTTCTGGTACAGGACTTTGTCGCTGATTTACGACGAGTACGCCGCTACCTTCTCCGCAAAGGCTACCGTGGGCGAGTTCCTTCATGATGCCAGAATGAGAATCCTTAAGGCGGAGGCGGATATCAAAGAAGAGCAGTGGCAGGATCATCAGGAAGCAATAGCCGAACATGAACAGGCGGAAAAAGACGCCCGCGACCTGGCCGAATTCAAGGGCAGGCAGTGGTACGGCCTGAGCGACCTCTTCCTCTCCATGCAGACCCCGCTGGGCGAAATCAGCGTAGGCCTGAAGGAAGGTAAATGGGGCTTCCATCTTGACGTGGAAAAATCCTATGTCAGGCCCGAGCCGCTCGATGTGAAGAAAGTCAACAACTCCATCCTCACGGACGAGAATGTCAATAATACCATTCAGGCCACAATCCAGAGCGCGGCCGGTGCCATGGGATTGGGCGACATGCCAGCCGGCAACGTCATCCTGGGTATGAGGGCCCTCAGCGGCAGGCTTATCGACACCAAGGATGAAACAAAATACAACATCTCCCGCGACTCAGCCGGCAATCTGCTGATACAGAAAACGAACAGCCGGAAGTACGACCTAGCAGGGGCTGGCACCGTCACGTCCGAGGACATCCAGGTCGGAAGGATCAAGGCGCGCCGCGATGTGGCCACATACGGCTTCGGAGGCTTCTTCTCAGTTTCAGGAGGCAGTACAGTAATAAGATAATGATATGAAAAGACTTTTACTATTATTTGCATTGACGGCTTGCCTTGTGGCCCGGGCTCAGGACGAACCGGAGCCGCCGGGATGGTTCAATGTATCAAAACTTGCTTTTGTGGCAAGCGGAGGGTCCGACAGGGCCCTTGCTCCCATCCAGTATATGATGTTCGCCGATAAGACAGTGAAGGAGAATGAGGAACTGTTTGGCCAGTACCTCACATTGATGGAAGAGATAGGCCAGGAGGAGGTAAACCAGGCCGTTCCTGAAACTCTCAAGATACAGGAAGAGGCGATAAATGAGTTGCGCCAGAACCTCAAGGATAATCCTAACCCGCAGCTTCAGGCCGCTCTGAACGATATGGTCAGGGAATTTGAGAGGCAAAAAAGAGAGGCGCTTTCCCAGTACGTAAAGCCCTCGAAGAGTTATTCTTATGATCCTGCGACTATCCTGCGAAGACTAAAATCAATAGCAGTCAACCAGAAGATCTACTCCGGCTATTGGGAGGCTGGAAACGGCCTTTACTGTGTCAACGAATCACCACGCTACTGCTCTCTTGATGAAGATGACCGGTACACTCACACAAAGATTACAGTAGCGGAAAAGGACCATTATAAATGGGGCTTTATAAATGAAAACGGACGCCAGGTGACTCCGTTTCAATATAGTTGGGTCAACGTTCACGCTATTCATCCCGATGCGTTTCCGGATCTTGACCTGATATTTGTCTATAAACGGGAGCCTGACGGGAGTGTTCACGCCGGAATAGTCAACTACCGCGGTCAGGTACGCGTCCCGTTTATCTATGACGATCTTAACGGCGTTTATCACGGCGAGGACATCTTCTCTTTCTCGAAGAACGGGAAGTTCGGCCTTGTAAACGTCAAAACCGGCCGGGAAGTGCTCCCGTTCGAGTATACCTCTTTCAGCCGCATTGCCGGCGGCTGGCTGGTCAGTAAGGACGACAAGTACTACGGGATGGTCAGCATCAGGACGGGTAAACTTATGATTCCTATGAAGTATAGAAATCTCTGGAGCGACGCTGATCTCTCTTTCATTACTTACGACGACAAGATCGATTATTATGATGACTACGGCCATCTTATCCGTACCGAAAATGCTCCTACTTACGATGATTAAAAA
>R22__coassemble_1228_pt1 | contig 13419 bp, 8 predicted proteins | sample R22__metabat2_high_PE_057 | metagenome-assembled genome bin R22 | reverse complement strand
GCCGCGCCTTCACAATCTTACACCCTTGTTGCACTGTTCACTTGAATCGGGGAGAGATTGTATTTCCCCGCAGGAACATTACTGAAGGAATAATAGAAAACACCCTCTTCCATATAAACACGGGGCGGGGTTAGTTGTCTCTCAGCTTTGTCTGAAGGCACCAGTCTCACATTCAGTTCGGCTTTGGCAATTTTTATGTTGTTATTATCCCCAGAGGTGATAGTGCCGCTTACAGTATACTTTGAGTCCTGTAAAGAATCTCCAAGACCTGCAAGCCCCAGACACGAGACTTGTGAAATACCGAGTATGAGAAGCAGACAAAAATGTTTGTATTTCATGACTGTCATAATTCTTTCAGCGAAAGGGCAAAACCTCCGGAGGGGGCCATGCGGATGTTAAGGACCGTAGATGCGTCCACGACCTGCTTGGTGATGTTATAGCGGGCGCAGGGGGCGGAACCGGTTTCCTGCGACACGTTCACGCCGTCGGCATCGGGGGCATCGGCGTAGATGGTGGCCTCGTATTTGGCACCGGGCTTGAGGTAGTCGAAGTGGATGTCGAAAGTGCGGCTGTTCTCGTCGGTGATGCCTCCTACGAACCAGATGTCTTTAGTGGAGTCCGGATTGCCGTTCACATCCGTAAGACAGAAGCGGCTGGCGCCGTTCACATAGTCCTTCTTGCCGTCGGCGAGCGCGGCGACACCCTTTGCAGCAAGCTCCATCGTAGATTTGCGGGGCTGGCGGGCAACCACGATGTAGTCGCCTGGCTCGGCGTAAAGATATTTGCTCTGCTCCCAGTCGACCGCGACGTCCTTTATGAACTGGAAGGCGTCGGCATACCTCTCGTAGTTTTCCGGCAGATCGCAGGCCATCTGGAGAGGGGAAGGCATGGTCAAGTACAGACCCAGCTGCTTGCAGACGGTGAACTTGAGCACGTCATTGCGTTTGGGGGTGATGAGCTTCAGGTTCATCTCCAGCGCACCGGGAGTATAGTCCATGGGACCTCCCTGCAGGCGGGTGAAAGGCAGGATGGTGAGGTGCTTGGGCTCTACGCTGTCGCAGAATTCCCCTCCCTTCGCCGCCTCGTTGCCCACCATGTTCGGCCAGGTGCGGCAAAGGCCCGTCGGACGCACCGCCTCGTGGGCATTGACCATGATGTGGTGCTCCGCCGCACGGTGGATCACATAGTTATAGTGGTTGATGATGCTCTGGCTATAGTGATGCTCGCCAATGGGCAGGATGTCGCCTACGTAACCGGTCTTGACCGCATCGTAGCCATATTTGTTCATAAGGCCGAAAGCCTCGGGGATCCATCGCTCGTAATTGGTTGTGGATGAGGATGTTTCGTGGTGCATTATCAGGCGTATACCTTTCGAATGCGCATAGGCGTTGAGGGCGGGAAGGTCGAAGTCCGGATAGGGAGTGACAAAGTCGAACACCCTGTCTTTCTGATGCCCGAACCAATTCTCCCAACCGATGTTCCAGCCTTCTATCAGCAGGCCGTCCATCCCGTTCGCGGCCGCGAAATCGATGTACCGGCGGACGTTCTCGTTGGTGGCTCCGTGCCTTCCGTGAGGCTTGGAGTTGGCATAATCGGTCTCTCCGACTATGATCACATTATGGTCGTTGCTGTACGACCAGGTGGACCTGCCCACTATCATCTCCCACCACACTCCCATGTATTTGGTAGGATGAATCCAACTCACGTCTTCCAGGGCGCAAGGCTCGTTGAGATTCAGTATCAATCTGGATGCCAGCACTTTACGGGCATCGTCAACCACCATGACAGTGCGCCAGGGCGTGTGGCTGCCAGCCTGCAGGAGGGCACCCCAGCCTTCGGCGTCGGGAGTAAGGTGCGTGCGGAAGGTCCTGCGCCTGAGTTCCAGGCTGGTGGTGGGATAATTCACCACTGCCGCCTCGTGGATGTTGATATACAGCCCGTCGTCCGTCTTAAGCTGAAGGGCGGTCTGCACTCCGGAGGGGCTGAAGGTCTGCTGGGAGGCATTCCCCACCTTCATCTTCTTGGCCGTACGGCGGATTTCGCTCATCCGGGTGACGTTGTAGCTGTATTCCTGGGTGTCGTAATCCCCGGGGATCCAGTATGCGGTATGGTCCCCGGCCATCGCGAACTCGGTGAGCTCGTCCTTGATCACGAAATCGATCAGCTTCGGCTGCTCGGGGAACTCGTAGCGGAAGCCCAGGCCGTCGTCGTAGAGACGGAAACGCACTATCATCGTTATGCCGTTCTTCTCGAGGGTGACGGCCATCTCGTTGTAATTGTTGCGGATGCTGGATTCCTCTCCCCACACCGTCTGCCAGGTTTCGTCGAAACCGGATGTCTGCACATCCTTCAGGGCGAAGCCGCGCTGCATATCCACAGGCTTGCGATAGCGCTTGCCGCGGTTTTTGGCGGTTTCAGGTATGTTTATTTTTTCTCCGCGGAAGGTAAAGCCGAGCTTGCTGGGCTTCACCACCTCCCGCCCGTCGTACTGCAGTTCATAGGTGGGAACGCCTTTCCTGTTTACATCGAAATCCATCCGGAGTTTTCCGCTCGGGCTGAGCAGAGTGCCGGCCGTCAATAAGAAAAAGAGTATCGTATTCATATCGTCAGTTTTCCAACCAGGACAAGAAATCTTCCACACGGGCCCTGCTGACTTCCAGCGGGGTTGACAGCTTCGTATCCAGTACAAGCTTTCCGCCGGGCAGTTTCTCCGCACCCAGCACCTCCGCCTTGGAAACGATGGCGCTGCGGGAAATGCGGAAAAACATCTGCGGGTCCAGGCCTCCGGACAGTTCGTCCAGGGAGGGATTTACGACATAGCGGGAACCGTCCCTGCAGATGATATAGGTGCCCTTGTTTTCCGAGACCACGCATGCTATTTCGCTGGTTTGCAGGGGGATGATCTTGTCTCCAACGCGTACCAGGAATCTTTCTTTATAAATGGGGTGGGTCTGCGCATCGCGCACGCTGCGGGCGATGAAGGCCACGTCCGCCACGAAGAGCAGGAGGGCTATGGAATTGCCTATGATCTCCCCGCGGGAGCCCTCGCCGCTGGAGTAGAGGTCCAGCAGGACCCTTGCCACATAGATTATCGCGATTGCGATGATGAGCACCGTCATCTGCTTGTCTTCGACTATCAGGCCGGCGCCCCTTCCGAAGGAGGCGACCCTTGAACGGGCTGCAAGCAGCAGCATCCAGCCGATGAACTCAGTGGTGAGGAAGGTGGCGAGTCCGGCGCGCAATGTCGCATCCGCCGAGATGAAATCGAATAACGCCGCAAGCCCCACTCCGGCGAAATAGCCGACCACGTTCACAAGCACGATGGCCAGCGCCGTGAATTCGAGGGAAAGTCGCTCGCGGGCGCACAGGAGCACCGTGAGCGTCATCGTAAGCATTGTCAGGAGCAGTGTGTCGCTCAGCCCGGACGCCTTGCATACAATCGCTGTAAGCAGGTGAAGAAGGGCGAAGATATGTATAAGCCAATGGGCTCGCATTTTACTCATAGTTTTGCAAGATACGAAAATTTCGTCATCAAATAGCTCCAATTCATCCGAAAAAAATGCCTGTTCATCGGAAAGCCATTATTTATAAAATGAAAAAACATAAATTCGCGTCGTTTTAACGCTGAAACAGACCAACCATATGGGAAATAAAACCAACTTGTCCTTTTGGCAGATGTGGAATCTGAGCTTCGGATTTTTCGGAGTACAGATAGCTTATGCGCTGCAGAGCGCCAACATCAGCAGGATATTCGCAACTCTCGGTGCGGATCCGCACCAGCTGAGTTTCTTCTGGATACTTCCGCCCCTCATGGGAATGCTGGTCCAGCCGCTCATCGGCAAATGGTCGGACCGGACCTGGTGCCGCATGGGACGCCGCAAGCCCTACCTCCTGGCGGGAGCCATCGTGGCAGTGCTCGTGATGATCCTCCTGCCCAACGCCGGCAGCCTGAATCTGTCCACCTCCTACATGCTCCTGGGACTCAACGCCGCCATGTGGTTCGGGCTCTTCAGCCTCATCTTCCTGGACACCAGCATCAACGTGGCGATGCAGCCTTTCAAGATGATGGTGGGCGACATGGTGAACGAGGAGCAGAAGGCCAAGGCCTACTCCATCCAGAGTTTCCTCTGCAACGCCGGCAGCCTGTTCGGATATCTTTTCCCCATCTTCTTCACATGGATAGGGATTGCGAACGAGGCCCCCGGCGGGCAGGTTCCGCCAAGCGTCATCACGTCCTTCTATGTGGGCGCCGCCATCCTCATCGTCTGCGTGCTCTACACCTTCCTGAAGGTGAAAGAGATGCCTCCGGCAGAATATGCGGAATTCCACGGAATCGACCCGGCCAAAACCGGAAACGCCAAGGGGGAAGGCCTTCTGACGCTGCTTAAAAAGGCTCCCCGCACCTTCTGGACCGTGGGCCTCGTGCAGTTCTTCTGCTGGGCGGCGTTCCTCTACATGTGGACCTACTCCAACGGCACCCTCGCATTCAACTGCTGGGGCGGAGTCACCGACACCGCTTCCGCCGATTATCAGGCAGCCGGCAACTGGGTGGGCGTGGTGTTCGCTGTTCAGGCCGTCGGCTCCATCCTATGGGCTACCGTCCTGCCTAAATTCAAGGACATCAGGACCGCCTACGTGGTGAGCCTGCTGATCGGAGCTCTCGGCTTCGTATCGCTCTTCTTCATCCACGACAAATTCCTCGCCTGCGCGGCCTACTTCCTCATCGGAACCGCATGGGCGGCGATGCTGGCCCTGCCCTTCACCCTGCTGACCAACGCCCTCGAAGGCAACCCCTATATGGGCAGCTACCTCGGCCTGTTCAACTGCACCATCTGCCTGCCGCAGATAGTGGCCGCGGCAACCGGCGGCCTGGTGTTGAATGTCGTGGGCAGCCAGCCCGCAATGCTCGTGACCGCAGGAGTTTTCCTCGTGCTGGGAGCGCTCTGCGTACGTTTTATCGATACCAAACAGAAATAACCATATAGATATGAAGAGAATCATTACTCTCGCAACAATGTTCGTCCTTAGTCTGACTGCCTTCGCACAAGGCTATCAGGTCAAAGGCATCGTGGTCGACCAGCTCGGCCCTGTATTCGGGGCCACGGTCCTGGAGCAGGGAACCTCCAACGGTGTTTCCACCGGCCTGGACGGCGACTACGCTTTCACTGTTTCCGGACCGGAAGCAATCGTGGAAGTCAGCTGCATCGGCTATGCCACCCAAACTTTCAAGGCATCTGAAGTGCCTGCCACAATCACTCTTTCCGACGATACCACATTCCTCGATGAAGTGGTCGTGATCGGTTACGGTTCACAAAAGAAGAAAGAGGTCACCGGCTCCGTCGCTTCCATCAAGAGCGAAGATTTCAACGCCGGCGTCAAGACAAACCCCATGGGTCTGCTTCAGGGTAAGGTTGCCGGTCTCAACATCATAAAGACCACCTCCGACCCGACCAGTACCGGATACAATATCCAGATCCGTGGTTTCTCCACCCTCGACAAAGGTGCAGGCACCTCTCCTCTGTTCATCGTCGACGGTGTGCCGGTGAGCAACATCGACAACATCTCCAGCGATGAAATCGCTTCGATGGATGTGCTGAAGGACGGTTCCGCAGCCGCAATCTACGGTACCCGCGGAACCAACGGTGTCATCATTATCACCACGAAACGAGGTGAAAACTTCGAAGATGTGGCCAGCACCCACGTCGAGTATTCCGGATACGCCTCCGTATCCGTCAAAAACGGCGACCTCGGAATGGCTACCCCCGAACAGTACCGCAACCTTGCCGAACTCAGCGGAGGAAAGGTGAAACCCGCCCTCTACACCGATGCCGCCGGCGAAACCTACAATACCGACTGGCTCTCCGAAGTCACCAGGTCCGCCGCCATCGCGCACAACCACAACGTTGCGATCGTGGGATCTTCACGCAAGTTCAACTATCGCGCTTCGGTCAACTACAAGAACGCCGAGGGCATAGCCCGCAACACCAACCGCAACGAAATGATCGCAAAGATCGCCGCCGGGCAGAAAGCCCTTGACGGTTGGCTCGACCTCCAGTACGACCTCTCCTACATGCACTACCGCAACGACTATTTCTGCGGAGATTTCAAGTACGCCTCGCTGCTTAACCCGACTTATCCCATCTACGACGCGAGCACTTCCAACGGATACTATTTCCCTACTGAGACAGGTGCGGTGAATCCTGTAGAAAATATGAACCGGAAGGAATCCTACGGTGACGGCAACTACTTCCGCGGAAGTGTCAAGGCCACGGTGAATATCAAGCCGGTGGAAGGCTTGAAAATCAACGCATTCGGAGCGATGGAAGAGGGCGACAACCGCAGTTTCTCTTACAATCACGGCGTCAATACCGACCTCTCCGACTCCGGTACGGCAGCCCGCGGTGGCAACTTCAACTACAGCCGCCTGCTGGAAATAACCGCCGACTACGTGCACAACTTCAATGGTCACAGCCTCGCCCTTGTCGGAGGTTTCTCCTGGCAGAACTTCCTCTATGACGGTTCCGACATATCCAACAAGGGTTTCCCCACCGACGATGCCAAGTACTATCAGATCGGCAACGGCGATGCCACGAAACAATATCTGAATGTCAGCTCGTACCGCAACTCCAACACCCTGGCCGCCCTGTTCTTCCGTGCCAATTATAATTACAAGGACAAGTATCTACTTTCCGCCTCCATCCGTCGCGAAGGTTCTTCCCGCTTCGGAGCCAACCACAAGTGGGGTCTCTTCCCCGCACTCAGCGCAGGATGGCGCGTCAGCGGCGAAGACTTCATGAAGAATGTCAGCTGGGTGAACGACCTCAAGCTGCGTCTCGGATTCGGTGTCACCGGCAACAACCTCGCCAGCGACCTCCGTTCCATCGAGATGCTTTCCAACGGCGGAACCTTCTGGTACAACGGCCAGTATGTATACACCTACGCAGTCGCCCAGAACGTCAACCCCGACCTCAAATGGGAAAAGAAGTTCGAATACAACCTCGGCGTGGACTACAGTCTCCTGGACAACCGCCTCTACGGAAGCCTGGACGTTTACTACCGTCACACCGCCGACCTGCTCTGGGACTATGAGGTCCCCACTCCTCCTTATCAGTTCCACACCCTGCTTGCAAATGCCGGCCAGATGGACAGTTACGGTGCGGAACTCTCGCTCAGCTACGTAGCGCTCAAGAAGGAAGACTTCAGCTGGACCACAACTCCCACCATTTCCTTCAACCGCAACTACATCACCCGCCTGTCGGACCCTGAGAAGGGCTTCAACTACAAGGAAACCACTTCCGGCGGCGTAGGTGAAAACGGCATCATGAACACCAACACCCAGATCCTCATCGAGGGACAGCCCGTCGGCGCATTCTACGGCCTCGACTTTGCGGGCTTCAAATCCGACGGCACCTGGATGTTCAACACTCCCGAGGGCGGCGTCGTCTCCGGCGCCAATGCCACGGAAGGCCACCGTCAGGTTATTGGCAACGCCCAGCCTCTCTTCACTTTCGGCTGGAACAACAATGTCCGCTACAAGAACTGGGACGCATCCCTGTTCTTCCGCGGTGTATTCGGCAACAAGATCCTGAACCTGACCCGCTGGGCATACGGCCCTCAGGACTCCCAGACCTTCAATGTGTTCATGAAGGATATCGACGGTGCCGACACAGTCCTTTCCGACAAAGCCCATTTCTCCAGCTATTACCTGGAGGACGGCTCCTACATCAAACTCGACAATCTTACTGTCGGATACACCTTCAATCTCAAGGAGAACAAATTCATCCGTTCCGCAAGGATATATGCTACCGGGCAGAACCTGCTCACCATCACGAAATACAGCGGGCAGGACCCGGAGGTCAACACCACGGGCGTATGGGATGCCGGCATTGACTGGTGCTCTTTCTATCCCACCGTCGCAACCTTCCTCATCGGCGTGAACATCAGCCTCTATTAAAATCTGACGGTTATGAAAAAGATAATATTTGCTTCTGTACTTGCACTTCTCGCCCTGAATTCCTGCGACAGCATGCTGGACGAGGTCAACTATGGCAACCCTACCACCAAGGACATGATGTCCAAGGAAGAAAATGTCGCCCTGCTTGTCGGTCAGGCCTATGCCGATGTCAAGTGGCTTCACGATCACTGGGGATACTGGGGCGTCGTAACCCTTACCGCCGACGAGGGCGTATGCCCTATCCGCATGCCCGACAAGGACTGGGCCGACGGCAACTACTGGCGCAATCTCAACACCCACAATTGGGATGTGATGGGCCAGGCCTTCCGAAATATCTGGAACACTACCATTTCAGGCGCGGTGCTCTGCAACAAACTGATCGCCACGCTCGAGAACAATAAGGAATCGATGTCCGAAAAGGTTTTCGCACAGTATGTGGGAGAACTCGAGGTTATGCGCAGCTACTACTATTACATGCTCTTCGACTGTTTCGGACGCATTCCATATCAGGAGAAATTCGAGTCTGACACCGAACCCCTGATGGCTCCCGAAAAAGTATGGAGCCGCCTTGTGGACTGCCTGGAGAAGAATGCTCCAAACCTCCCCGTGGTCACCGACGCTAACCGTGCGCTGAATTACGGCCGCGCAACCCAGGGCTTCGCCTATGCGCTGCTCGCACGCCTCTACCTCAACGCAGAGTCCTTCGGATGCACCCCTTCCAACATCGACCTGACCAACACCGCCGGCAGCAAGATCAGTTCCGCCGCCGACTTCTACACCAATGCCGTGCGCTGCTGCGACGCCATCATAGATGCCGGTTCCTACAGCATCGAGGACAACTTCTTCAACAACTTCAAGATCAACAACGAAGGCAGCAGGGAGAATATCTTTGTCATCGTCGAGAATGGCAACGCCAAGTTCGACGCCCGCAGCAACGGCAGCATGTCGAACAAGCTCCGTCTCACCATCCTCACACTCAACTACAATCATCAGCAGACCTACGGGATGATAGAGAAGCCCTGGAACGGCTTCTGCGCCCGCCCGTCCTTCATCGAGCGCTACAACAAGAATGACGTCCGCGGTGCAGGCACCGATGCGGAGCGCGCCCTCGGGACCAATGCCACCCATCAGTGGGGATGGTTCGTAGGCCCTATCTACGATGCCGACGGCAAGACTCTGCTCAAGGACAAGGACGATGCCAAGTCCGATGCCATCATCGTGCCCACACTCCACTCCCTGACCGAGGCCACCGACCTGGAAGGCGCCCGCATGTTCAAGTATGAGGTAGATAAGGAAGGCAAGTACGACTACTGCGAAAACGACTTTGTCCTCTTCCGTTATGCAGATGTGCTGTGGATGAAAGAAGAGGCCATCCTCCGCGGAGGCGCCGGCACCAGCAGCGCGGGCAGCGCCGACTTCAAGCGCCTTCGTGCCCGCTGTTTCGACTATAACGAAGGAGACAAGGAAGCTGCTTTCAACAGCGCTTACGCCACGGCTGCACCCGGCTCTATGACGCTGGACGGCATACTGGACGAGCGCGGCCGCGAGTTCGCATGGGAAAACATGCGTAGACGCGACCTCATCCGCTTCGGCAAGTTCAACGACCCCAAATACGTGGAATTCGTGACGGGTACCGACGAATATCGCAAATGGTTCCCTATTCCTTACGCAGTTCTGGAGACTTCATTGCGCGACGAAAACGGCAACGCAATCTGGACCCAGAACCCTGGTTATTAGAATTACTACTAAAACCTGAAATAATTAACAACTTTATTAATTAAAACGTTTTATGAAAAAGTTTTTTCTTTTGAGTGCAACTGCACTTATGGCCGTTTGCTTTGCATCCTGCAATGGCAACGACGAAAAAAAGAACCTCGACGAGGCTGTTGAGGATGGTTTCTATGTGGCAGGAGAAGCTACCGGAGTTTCCGAGCTCAAACCCGCCTATATGATGACCGCAGGCACTAACGAGGCTGCCGACCAGACCAAGCGCGACGGAATGTACGAGAAGTACATCGTGCTTCAGGGCGGCAAAGAGTTCGACCTCAAGCTCTATGAGGCCGGCAAACAGACCCGCTACAGCGCAACTCTTTCCGAGTTCACTCCCGAAGAGGGCAGCTCCAACTACGGCGAAGATCCCCAGATGGCTATCTTCAAGGGTGCTCTCAAGACCGGCGACTCCGCTCCCGCAATGAAGGTTACCAGCACCGGCCTCTATCACATCGTGCTCGACCTCAACAAGGCTAACGACCTTGCCGAGGCTCAGATTATCGTCGCTCCCGTAGAGTGGGGCGTACGTGGTGCGATGAACGGCTGGGGCTTCACCAAGATGGAAGCTACCGCATTCACCAACGAAGGAATCACCTATACCATCAAGGACGCCAACATGCCCAAGAACGGTGAGTTCAAATTCGCTTACGGCGGCGCTTGGAAGATCACCCTCGACGATGCAGGCAAGGTGCGCGCAAACACCAACCTCGGCAATGTCAACGAAGGCAAGGCAGAGGATGCCCTCGCAGCAGGCGGAAAGAACATCAAGGTTGAAAAGGGCGGTCTGTACGACATCACCCTCACCTTCAAGCTCACTGCCGGCGAAATCGGCGCTTCCTACACTTCCAAGATTGTCCTCACCCAGGAATCCACTCTCCCCGAGGAGATGTATATGATCGGTGAAGGCATCGAAGGATGGGGCCTCGAGGACACACCTTCCCAGGCGGTTGCAATGCACCCGTTCCACAGCCAGCCCGGTATGTTCTGGGCAATCCGCTACATCGAGGCAGGCAAGGGCTTCAAGTTCAGCACCGTCAACACCAAGTGGGGTTCCGACTTCACCGACCTCGGCAATGGCAAGGGATTCACCGTGAAAGAAGGCAACTGCTTTGTCGAGACAACAGGCCTCTATACCCTCCAGGTCGACTTTGCAAACAGCAAGGTCATTGTTGAGCCCGCCGTTATCGTAGGTATGGCAGAGCCTTTCGGCAATGGTGACTGGAACAAGGACCTCGAGTCCGCACGCTTCACCATCGACGGCAAGAATGCAAGCTACACCACCGTCGCTGCCGGTACTCAGATCCGCACCTGCGTCGTCTGCGAACTCAGCGAAGACTGGTGGCATGCAGAGTTCATCCCCAAGGATGGCAAGATCGTTTACCGCGAAGCCGGCGGCGACCCTGAGCAGATCGCCGTGGCAGCCGGTCAGACCATCACTTACGACTTCAACGCCGGAACCGGTATCGTCAAGTAAGTCAAGTCTTTCTTTTGCCTGCAAGCCCCTGATACGGACTTGCAGGTCCTTATCAAGAACATAGCCGATGAAAAGGTTTTTCTGTATACTGATCGCGGCCTCGTTTTGCCTGGCCTGCGGAAAAGAAAAGAATCCTGCCGGAGAGCAGACATTCGAACGTCCTGCCTACGCCGCAGGGCAGAAGCAGGGGAATATCACCTACCAGCTGCTTATCTACAGCTTCGCCGACAGCGACGGCGACGGGATAGGCGATTTCAACGGCATCAAATCCAAACTGGACTACCTCGACGCCCTCGGGGTGTCCGCGATATGGCTCTCTCCCGCCCATCCCGCAGATTCATATCACGGCTACGACGTGCAGGACTACTCCACCGTCAACCCGAAATACGGCACCGAGGCCGACTTCAAGACCCTGATCGACGCCGCACATGCCAAGGGTATAAAAATCTATATGGACTATGTGCTGAACCATACCGGCAAAGGGAATGTCTGGTTCGCCGAGGCCAAGAAGGGCCCGTCATCCGACAAGTTCGGCTGGTTCCACATCTCCTCCAATCCTTCCGCGGACATCGCCGCAGGCAAGTTCCCCATGCTCGGTTCCTACAATTCCGGCGAATGGCACGATGTGACCGTGGGAGAGATAGGTTATACCGGCCGGCTCCATTTCAAGGTGGATTTCTCCGGAACTCCGAAGACCCTGACCGTGACCGCGGCCGACGGGGCCGCCCAGAACTCCAATCCCGACCCCTCGGTAAAGATGTTCCTCTGGGTAGGCGAGCCCGGACAGGCCGTCCGCATGTACAGGACAGGCACGGATATTTATGAGATAACTCTCGATACGGACTCTCCCTGGGGAGTGCTGGTGCGCACATCGGATACTTCCTGGGACGGCGGAACGAAATGGGGAGCTCCCAAGGGCTCGAACGTCCTGACATTCGGCGAGGCGCTTGCCCTCAGCAACGAAGATGCGCAGGACATACTTTTCGGCACTCCTACCCCGATGAAATTCCAGGGCGCGTTCGGCAGCTGGATGCCGGATCTGAACTATGGCCCCGTCGGCACCGCATCGTCTTCCGGAGCCTTCCGGGCCCTGGCTCAGACCGCGGACAAGTGGATGGGCATGGGCGTGGACGGATTCCGCCTGGATGCGGTCAAGCACATCTATTCCGCCGAGCGCGGAGACGAGAATCCTGAATTCCTGCGCCAATGGTATGAGCGCTGCAACTCCACCTTCCGCAAGACTCACTCGTCCGACCTTTACATGGTAGGAGAGGTGTGGATGGGCTCATCCGACGTCGCTCCCTACTACAAGGGCCTGCCCGCCTGCTTCGAGTTCGATTTCTGGGAGAGGCTGAAGTGGGTGCTGAACCAGCGCACCGGCTGCTACTTCGCGAAGGACTTGATGGGGTATCGCAAGGCTTATGCGGCCGTACGTCCGGGCGCCATCGCCGCCACCAAACTGACCAACCACGACGAAACCCGCGCCGCCTCGGTCCTCGGACGCGACCTCGCAAAGCTGAAGCAGGCCGCAGCCTTCCTTATGACGGCGGAAGGAGAACCGTATATCTATCAAGGAGAGGAACTCGGATACTGGGGAAAGGACGGTGACGAGGGCGGACGCGATGAACTCGTACGCACTCCCATGGTCTGGGAATCCGCCGCTACCGCCGCTACCGCAGACCTTGGCGGACACGTCGACATGAGTCTGGTGACGGACGCCGTATCCGTAACGGCCCAGGAAGATGATCCCGAATCTCTCCTGCGCACCTACTACGAGTGGACTTACGCCCGCAACACCTGCCCCGCCCTTGCCTCCGGGAAGATGTCCGCGCACCCGAAGTATAACGACGGCAACACCCTTCAAGGTTCGGTCGCCTGCTGGTATATGACCGCCTCCGACGGCGCCAAAGCCCTTGTCGTGCACAATGTGGGTGCATCGTCGGTGGATTTGGACCTCGACGGAGACAAGCTTTCCGACATGCTGGTCTCGCTCGGCTCAGTCTCGGTTTCCGGCACAACGCTCGAACTCGGCGCCAACTCCTCGGCTGTATTCCGGCAGTAGTACCCAGCCGGAGGCCGGGCAGCTAAATGGTTGATTAACAGTAAATTGCTGGAAACAAATCGGCGAAAAAAGACGATTTGTTTTCAGGAAAACATTGATATACAATAAGTTAAATGCCCGATATGAAAAAGATCATTTTAACCGCAATCGCGGCTCTTG
>R22__coassemble_1226_pt1 | contig 13439 bp, 12 predicted proteins | sample R22__metabat2_high_PE_057 | metagenome-assembled genome bin R22 | reverse complement strand
GGGACGCTATTCTCCGAGTCATGTTCTCTCCTTGAAGGCGGGGGTGAACACCATGGCTCAGTACATCCACCTGATTTCAAACACGCTTTCCATCTCTCCCATGGATACATGGAAGATGAGCGACGCCGATATCCCGATGACTACCGGATGGCAGGGGACAGCCGGCGCCTACTGGACCTTCCCGGGCGGAAAAATAGATCTCAGTGCAGAAGCGTATTACAAGAATCTTCATAACTACATAGACTACGCTTCCATGGCGCAGTTGGTGATGAACGAGCATATTTCAGATGATCTCGTCCGCACCAGAGGCAAGTCGTATGGGGTGGAATTAATGGCACGGAAATCGGTAGGACGCCTGAATGGGTGGATTTCGTATACATGGTCCCGTTCATTCCTCAAAGACATTCAATACGAGGGAGTCGGAGCAATCAACGGTGGCAGCTGGTACAGGGCTTCCAGCGATAAGCCTCACGACTTCAAACTGGTTTTCAACTATGCCTTTACCCGCCGATACAGTTTTTCCCTCAACGTGGATTACAGCACGGGCCGTCCCGTAACATTGCCCTCATCCTATTATTATTATGCCGGCGGCATCCGTCTTGCATATTCTGACAGAAATGCATACCGTGTTCCGGATTATTTCAGGATGGACGTCGCATTCAATATCGATCCTGGGCACTATCTCAAGGCTCTTGCACACGCATCCGTTACAATCGGCTGCTATAATGTCACCGGCAGGAAAAATGCTTATTCCGTGTACTATGATACCCGGATGGGCGCAAGTCTGAAGGGGCATATGCTCAGTATATTTGCAGTCCCTGTCCCTTATGTCAATTTGAATATCCTCTTCTGATGAAACGATTGTTTTCCATATTGCTCGCATTGACTGCAGTATCCTGCATCTATGATTACAACCCGGATATTACCAGCGAAGAAGAGAAAGTGGTAATTGAAGGGGATATCCTGCTTGGCGAAAAGTGCTCTTTCGAGGCCAGGCTTTCCCAAAGAATCGACCGGGACTATATGTCGGCTATGAACCTGAATGCCAATTTCAGGATAGAGGATGAAAACGGCCGAATCTGGATGCCTTCTTCCATTTACGGGAACCTGGCCGAATTCGACCTTACGGATGCGCCTCTTGACAGGAAATATCGGGTAGTTGCCATGGTTTCCGTGTATGCCCACGGAGAGGTCGTCGCGCACAAACTATATGCTTCTTCCTTCGAAGAGGCCTCCCCAGCGCCGGTAATTGAAGATTTATCTGTCAGAATTGACAGTCCGAAGAAGATGGTCGCGCTTCAGATGAGTTTGGGTGCAGACGGTTCCAGCGGCTGCTACCGTTGGGATTACGAGGAGATTTATCGTTTTCATTCGCCGCTTGCCCCTCCTACACACGAATACGTTTATCCTCCCGGAACAATCATCAACCATGGTTCCGATATTGCAGGGCCAATGGCATGGTGGAAATATACCTGGTGCTGGGGGCATCGGGCGTCAAAACGTGCTTCCATCGCTATCGCCCGTGCATTCAAGGATGAAGTGCTGAAAGATCATGAGTTCATCAGATACAGTATGGATGACAGCCGTTTCAATATCGGCCCGGATGGACAATCATGTTTCTTCATGCTTATCAAGGCACGTACGATTTCGTTGGACTGCTACCGGTATCTGGATGCACTTAACCGGGGATCCGAACAAAACGGTTCCCTGCTTTCCGCCGTGCCGGGAGAATTGATAGGCAATATACGCAACGTCGATGATCCAGATGATTATGCCATCGGATATGTTTCAGTGACATCATCGTCAAGTAAGATCTTCAAGGTGGATTATACCAACTCATTGCGCTTCGGGAATCCTGACCAGTATGCATATAACCCTCTTGAAATGATTCCTGAAAAAATATCTGAGAAAGAAATGCTTTACAATGCTTACTTTCACCTCAATCAGCGTCCTTATGATTCACCCACGCGATGGGTCAGCCTCGATTGCATAGACTGCCGTGATTCAGGAGGTTCTTTGGAGGTGCCGGAAATAATCGTTCCATATATCTGATCTGTCAATATGCGTAGATTATTGATTTTCACCATCTGTTTTATTCTGCCTGCTTTTTATTCTTTGGCGGGAGGACATTTGCGTATGGTCACCGACAAGAAAGTATATCTGGCGGGTGAGAAAATATTGTGTTCCGTATCGTACTGCCAAAACGGAACCGTTTCCGGGGCATCTTCAGTAGCCTATGCCGAACTGGTTTCCTTTGACGGAATGGCAGCTAAAACCAAACTGGCTCTTATCGAAGGGCGCGGAGCGGGATATATTTCTCTGCCTGCCCATATGCCTACCGGGGCTTACCGTTTGTTTGCATATACTTCTGACTGCGAGTCGACACGGGCAATCGACCTGCTTGTATTCAACACCGGCTCGTCGGCAAGGGTCAGAGACGGGGTTGAACTTTCCGATGCGCCGGCACCTGCCCCCGCACCGGTTTCCGAGCTGCCGGACGGTGTCCGCCTCATCCGCCGTCAACAAGGCGACAGCCTGTATCTGTCAGTACGCAATGAAAGCGCAGAAAAGCTTTCCCTTGCGGTTTCCGTTTACGAGGATGACGGCCTTCAGCCGGACACTTCTGCGACCATGATCAGTCTGCCGGGAGGAGAGATTGAAACCGAAGGAGAGATTGTACGGGCGAGAGTGTTTGGCCGGGATGCGGAAAAGATCAAGGGCCGTCCCTGGCTTGAGGCTATGATTTCTGCTCCAGGATCCCCTTCCGATACGTATACCGCCCCAATTGGGAAAGACGGACTCATAGAGTTCAGGACAAATAATATTTATGGCGAAAAAGATCTCGTCTGCGAGATTCTTGGCGCAGAGGAAGAAAAGTATGACTGTCATTTTTCCCCGGTCAGCCCCTTTGTGGATGTTCAAGGGATGGAGTTCCCCAAACTGAATCTGTCCAGAAATATGAAACCGGCCCTTCTCGCCAGGCATCGGGCCGTACTGAATGATGCGCCGGCTCTGGACACTCTTTATGAATTCCTTCCGAAACGCGACAACCTTCTGTTTTCGAAAGAAGACTGTACAAGTTACAATCTTGAGGATTACACCCGTTTCCCGAAGGTGGAGGATATAATAGTAGAACTCATCCCCAACGTAATAGTAAGGAAAGTTCACGGGGAAAGGAGAATCAAACTGGCTCTGAACGATGTCCCTTCTAAAAAGAGAGCGGACAACGTGCTTGTAATGCTGGACGGCGTGCCCGTTTCCGTGCACGAGCGCCTCCTTTCCTTTGATGCAATGGCCCTTGCCGAAGTCCAGATTTATCCTTATGTGTATGCATTGGGAAGGACGGTTTTCAATGGTGCCATCAATTTCGTCACCACCCGTCACGATATGTCGGCGCTGGTGTTCGATGACAATGTCCTGATCTTGGATTTCACCGGTTGCTCTTATCCTGTAGCCCTGAGGCCGGGCGGGAGGAGCCGGAATTCCGGTGGAAGGACCTTATACTGGCATCCTGTCGCAGAACTTGAACCCGGCGCTTCGCTCGAATTCAGTGTTGTATCGGATTCTCCGGCCATATCCACTGTCGTCACACGTATGGATCGATTTTGAACGTCGGGAATTATTAGCTATATTTGTAGAAACTTATCCCATTTGGAATGAATCACAAGGCAGTAATCATCACTGGCGGCGCAGGTTTCATCGGAAGCCATGTCGTGCGTCTTTTCGTGAACAAATATCCTGACTGCAGGATTATCAATGTCGACAAACTGACATATGCCGGCAACCTGGCAAATCTCAAGGATATTGAGAACGCTCCCAATTATCGCTTCGTAAAGGCGGACATCTGCGATTTCGATACGATTTACGCCCTGATGCAGGAAGAAAAGGTTGACGGAGTGATCCATCTTGCAGCCGAGAGCCATGTGGACCGCAGCATAAAGGACCCGTTCACTTTCGCCCGTACGAACGTGATGGGCACCCTCAGCATGCTTCAGGCGGCAAAACTCTATTGGGAAAGCCTGCCGGAAAAGTACGAGGGAAAACGTTTCTACCACATCTCGACGGATGAAGTTTACGGGGCTCTCGAAATGACTCATCCCGAAGGCCTTGAACCACCTTTCACCACAAAGGCGTCTTCCGGCAAACACCATCTTGCCTATGGCGAAAAGTTCTTTACGGAAGACCTCAAGTACCAGCCGCACAGCCCTTACAGTGCCGCCAAGGCTTCTTCCGACCATTTCGTGCGCGCATTCCACGACACCTACGGGATGCCTACAATCGTTACGAACTGCTCGAACAACTACGGCCCTTATCAGTTCCCCGAGAAGCTTATTCCTCTGTTCATCAACAATATACGCCATCGCAAACCCCTCCCGGTCTATGGCAGGGGCGAGAATGTGCGCGACTGGCTCTATGTCGAGGACCACGCCCGTGCGATCGACCTGATCTTCAATGATGGCAAGGTGGGGGATACCTACAATATCGGCGGTTTCAACGAGTGGAAGAACATAGACATCATCAAGGTGCTGATTGCCACGGTGGACCGTCTGCTCGGGCGTCCCGAAGGTGCGGACAACGACCTCATCACCTATGTGACGGACCGTGCCGGGCACGATCTCCGATATGCGATCGACTCCTCCAAACTTCAGCGCGAACTTGGCTGGGAACCCAGCCTCCAGTTCGAGGAGGGCATAGAGAAGACCGTCCGTTGGTATCTGGACAATCAGGATTGGATGGACAATGTTACTTCCGGGGATTACCAGAAGTACTACGACGACATGTACAAGGGGAGATAGAGGAATGCAGAAAGAATATGATGTAATCATAATAGGAGGTGGCATTACAGGCGCCGCTACATTGAGAGACTGTGCACTGCGCGGTCTCTCGTGTCTTCTCGTGGAGAGAGGCGACATCTGCGACGGAGCTTCAGGCAGAAACCATGGACTGCTCCACAGCGGAGCGCGATACGCCGTAACCGACAGGGAAGGGGCCGAGGAATGCATACGCGAGAACCGCATCCTGCGCAAGATAGCGTCCAACTGCGTCGAGCCTACCGAAGGGCTGTTCATTTCGCTGCCGGAAGACGACCTGGACTATCAGGCGAACTTTATTCAGAAATGTCGCGAGGCAGGGATAGATGCGCAGGCGATAGACCCTGCGGAAGCGCTGCGGATGGAACCGGCGGTCAACCCCCGGATCATAGGGGCGGTAAAGGTGCCGGACGCCGCAGTCGACCCTTTCCGTCTGGTAGACGCCAATATCCTGGATGCCAGGCGTCATGGTGCGGACATTCTAAAGTTCACTGCGGTCGCGAGCCTGGTCAAGGAGAACGGCCGGGTCGTAGGCGTGCGTACCTCCAGAGGAGATGTCATCCGTGCAAAAGAGGTGGTACTCGCCGCCGGAATATGGACGGCCGGGCTTGCGCGTGAGGCCGGTGTAAACATAGGGATGATGCCGAGCAAGGGTTCGCTGATAATTTTCGGGCACAGAGTCGCAAATCATGTCATAAACCGCTGCCGCAAGCCTGCGAACGCCGATATCCTGGTGCCGGGGGACGTAGTAAGCGTGCTGGGCACCACATCCGACAAAGTGCCCATAGAAAGCTGCGACGATATGCACGCCACTCCTCAGGAGGTGGAGCTTCTGCTTCGCGAGGGAGAGCAGCTGGTGCCGAGCCTTGCTCATACCAGAATCATCCGGGCCTATGCCGGTGTGCGGCCGCTGGTGGTCGCTGATCCCGCCGGAGACGGACGCAATGTCAGCCGCGGCATAGTCCTGCTCGATCACGAGACCAGGGATGGCGTTCCCGGCCTCATCACCATTACCGGGGGGAAACTCACGACCGCCCGCCTCATGGCTGAGATGGCCACGGACCTGGTCTGCAGGAAGCTCGGCTCCACGGCCCGCTGTGAGACCGCCACGCGCTGTCTGCCGGGGTCCGAGGGCAGGAAGCCCGGGTTCATGGACCCGTTCAATATCAGGGCTGCAATCGGCCGTCATGGCGAAGAGGTCTCCCGTATGGATTTCGACAATGGCGGAGAGATAGTATGCGAGTGCGAGCACGTCACCAGGGCCGAAATCGCGTATGCAGTCAAAGAGTTCGGCGTGAGGAACGTATCAGACCTGCGCAGGCATACCAGGATAGGTATGGGCACCTGCCAGGGCTCGTTCTGCATAAAGAAAGTGGCAAAGGTCCTTGCCGGGGAGCTCGGAGTTGATCCTGAAGGACTTGTGCATGATTATCTGCAGGAACGCTGGAAGGGGATGACGCCTGTTTTATGGGGCGATACCCTGAGGGAAGCCGAGTATATGCAAAAGGTCAACCGTGATGAAATTTGATGTCGTTGTCATAGGAGGAGGCTGGGCCGGACGGACTGTCGCGGACCGGCTGGCCGGAGCAGGCCTGAGAGTCTGCGTTGTTTCCGAAGGGCTGTCGCTGGCTGCGGTGCACGACGATTCTCCATATTCATGCCTTGCCGGCCTTCAGAAGAAGGGCGTGACGGTACTTCGTGGAGACCGGGCATTGCAGGGCAGGGCGGATGCGGACAAAGTGACCGGGCTCGTTACCCGCAACCTCGGGCCGGATACCATGTTGGAGGCCGGCGCCTTCGTACTTGCGACCGGGAAGTTTTTCTCCAGAGGCCTGCTGTCGGATATGAATCATATCTGGGAGCCGGTGTTCGGGGCGGATGTGGCATACGATGCCGACCGCACCAAATGGGCCGATCCGGAGTTCTCGTCCCACCAGCCGTTTATGGATTTCGGAGTGCGGACGGACGATGCCGGGCATGTCCTGGTTTCCGGAAGGCCGGTGATGAATCTTTATGCAGCGGGAGAAATCCTCGCCGCCGGGAGCAAAGAGTTTGATACAGACAGTTTTATAGAGGAATATGAGCACAGGATCGGTTAATCTGGAACAATGCCTGAAGTGCAATCTGTGCACGTTGGTATGCCCGATGATGGAAGTGAATCCGGACTATCCCGGCCCAAAGAAGGCCGGCCCGGACGGAGAAAGGTACAGGCTCAAGGATCCTGCATTCTTCGACTATGCACTGAAATACTGCCTGAACTGCAAGCGCTGCGAGGTGGCCTGCCCGTCGGACGTGCATATAGGCGACATGATACAGTCCGCACGCATCAAATACGGTTCGCAGGCCAAGAAAAAGGGATTGCGGAGTTTGCGCGACTGGACACTCGCTTCCACCGATCTGGTGGGCTCCATTTCCAGCCCTGTAGCTCCCATAGTCAACGGAGTCCTGGCCCTGCGGCCGGTCAAGGCAGTCATGGACGGAGTCTTGGCGGTAGACAGGCACCGGACCTTTCCGAAGTATTCCCGCCAGAAGTTTGTAAGCTGGTTCCGCAGGCAGGACCAGAGTGCATTCGACAGGTTCGTGACATATTTCCACGGCTGCTATGTGAACTATAACCATCCGTCATTGGGCAAGGATTTTGTCCGCCTGATGAATGCCGCAGGGTACGGAGTGCATCTTCTTGAAAAGGAGAAATGCTGCGGCGTCGCGCTTATGAGCAACGGATTCGCCGACAAGGCCCGGAGGCAGGGGACTGTCAACCTCGCTTCGATGCGCAAGGCGGTTTCCGCGGGGGAACAGGTGCTTACCACATCCTCCACATGCACCTTTACGATGAGGGACGAGTATCCGGACGTGCTCGGACTGGACAATTCCGCCGTTCGCGATTCCCTGATGCTCGCGACAAAATGGCTGTACACCAACTTGTCCGCGGGTAAAATACATCTGAAATTCCGCAAGGATTTCAGGATGAAGGTCGCATATCACACTGCCTGCCACATGCAGAAGATGGGCTGGCAGGTTTACTCTATCGCCCTGCTTCAGATGATTCCCGGGCTGGAATTGACTGTCCTCGACCAGAACTGCTGCGGGATTGCCGGGACCTTCGGATTCAAGAAGGAGAATTACGGCTATTCGCAGGCGATAGGGGCAAAACTCTTCGCCGATGTGGAAGCATCCGGCGCCGATGTGGTCGCCACCGACTGCGAGACCTGCAAGTGGCAAATAGAAATGAGCACGGGGAAGACCGTGCTCAATCCTGTGGAAATACTCGCTGAAGCGGTAGAGTTTTAATCGAATTCCAGACTTTCGACAAAGCAGGTTAGATCTCCAGTCTTGCCTGTTATATACCATTTGTCGGCATCGCGCGAGATGAACATGTCCACCTGTTCGCCATAATGCACCTCGCGATGATAATTTACCTGGACATCCCGCAGAAGATGGGCCCTGACATAGTCCATGGGCAGTGCGTCCAGCACCCACTGGGTGTATGCGCAGTTATTGGCGTGCCCGTTGGTGTCGAGGTCGGACCATCTGACCGTGTGGGGCTCGCTGGGAACGGATTCCAGGTCCTTTGGCACGATGATCTTGCTGCACAGCGGAAGAGTATCCTCCGGATGGTGGAATGTGGGATCGAAGCCGAGGTCGCCGCGGTAGATGCTGCGCTCCTTGAGATCCACCACCGTCCAGGCCGAGGTGCCGAGGACTGAAACCTGCCCGCCCTTGAGCATGCGGAAATTCCTGTGCCAAAGAGGGCCTGCCTGGCCGCGGGACCAGGTCTGGAGCACCACGTCGTCTTCCCATCTGGGATAATCATAGATATGGAAGTGGATGCGGTTGAGGGCCCAGAATATGCCCCGGTCTTTCATTACGGAAGGCCCGCATTTGCAGAATTCCGAACCTCTGTAAGCTACTTCCTGAAGCAGATTCTGAAGGCTCACGGCCTTGATGTTCGCGTTCAGGTCGGTTTCGTAACTGTTGATGCGCAGGTGCTGTTCTACTATCGGAAGCGCCATCTTATTCTATGCCTTTCAGGTTTTCTTTCGGAACGAGGAAGAACTTGAGAGTGCCCTTTGTGCAGAGTTTGCCGTTTACTTTTGCCTGGGCGTCCACGACCACGAGAGGGGGACGGAGGTCGACAAGTTTTGCTGTAACCTCCACGGTGTCGCCCGGGAATGCGGAATTCTTGAACTTGATGCCGTCAAGGCCGGCATACATTGCCGTGTTCACGGCGAGCATCTCTCTGGGAATCAGGAGAACGCTGCCCTGTGCCATTATTTCGCACATGATTACTCCGGGAACGACAGGATATCCGGGGAAGTGCCCTTGCACGAACCAGGCGTCCTGGGGAATGGTGTATTTGGATTCGACGTGTCCGTCTTCGAAAAGATTGGTCTCATCTACCAGAAGCATGGGAGCCCTGTGGGGAATGATGGTCTTGATTTCTTCTCTGTTCATTGGTTCAGGTTTTTTCGTTAAGTGTACAAAAATAATTAAATTTGTGAGATTAAAGAAGTTTTTATGAAAGGCATGGACCAAAAAGACTATGGATTCGTCCGTGTGGCCGCTGTCACACCCAGGGTTTATCTTGCAGATACGGTCAGGAACAGTGCGGAGATAATCCGTCTGGCAGAGGAGGCTGCAGCCAGGGAGGCCTCGGTTGTGGTTTTTCCCGAGTTGTGCACTACAGGATACAGTTGTGCCGACCTCTTCGGCCAGAAGACGCTTCTGGAGGGAGCGGAGAAGGCGGTCGCCGACATAGCCGGGGCAGGTCTTCCTTCCGGATTGCTGGTTGCAGTCGGTGCTCCCGTCTTCTGCGCCGGACGTCTCTACAATTGCGCCGTGCTAATCAAAGGCGGCAGGATCCTTGGCCTGGTTCCAAAGATTTATCTCCCCAATTCAGCGGAATTCTATGAAATGCGCTGGTTCGAAAGCGGTGCCACCGTAGATAAAGAGATAGTTTATGCAGGGCAGGCTACCAGACTGTCTGCAAGGCAGTTGTTCGCAGTCGGAAAGGCCGTGGTCGGAGTGGAAATCTGCCAGGATCTATGGGTCCCCGTACCCCCTTGCAGCCATGCTGCGCTTGCAGGGGCGAATATCATCATAAACCTTTCTGCATCCAACGAGTCTCTCCTGAAGAACGACTATAGGAAGATGCTTGTATCTTCCACATCTGCAAGGCTTGACGCAGCATATGTCTACTGCAGCTGTGGCTATGGGGAATCTACGACCGACCTTGTCTGGGCCGGATCGTCCCTCATTTACGAATGCGGGGCCCTTCTTGCCGAAAACGAGAGGTTCAGGATGGAGTCTTCTGCCATCTATGCCGATGTCGATGTCGAGAGGTTGGACGGCATACGGGCCAAGAGTCCCAACTTCCGGGACGCCCTTTCCAGAAGGGCGGACAGTTTCAGTGTCGTTCAGGGAGGGGAGGCCTGTGCCACGGATTTCGGCAAGTGCCTGATGAGGCGCTTGGACGCCCATCCCTTCGTGCCTTCCGGCAATGCCCTCAAGGAGCGATGCAAAGAGATTCTGTCCATACAGGTTCTCGGACTCTGCACCCGTCTGGAGCATATCGGCTGCAAGAAGGCCGTCATAGGCATCTCGGGGGGGCTGGATTCGACACTGGCGCTGCTGGTAACCGTCCTGGCCTTCGACAGGCTTGGCATCAGTCGGAAGGGGATAATAGGCATTACAATGCCGGGCTTCGGCACCACCGGGCGCACGAAGGGGAATGCGGACATTCTTATGGAAAAACTCGGAATCACATCCAGGGAAATCTCCATTGTCCCCTCGGTGACACAGCATCTTTCCGACATAGACCATCCACTTGAGAATCACGATACTACATACGAAAATGCCCAGGCGCGGGAGCGTACCCAGATACTTATGGACGCAGCAGGCCAGGAAGGAGGAATCGTGATAGGCACCGGGGATCTCTCCGAACTCGCCCTCGGTTGGTGCACTTACAATGGCGACCACATGTCCATGTACGGCGTGAACGCTTCGGTTCCCAAGACGCTGGTTCGCGCACTGGTTGCTTTCGCCGCCTCCGAGCATTTCGGCGGCGCGCAGGACGTGCTTTCCGATATAATAGACACGCCCATCTCGCCGGAGCTTCTGCCAGCCGCATCCGACGGCACCATTCTCCAGGTGACTGAAGATGTCGTAGGGCCTTATGAACTTCATGACTTTTTCCTTTATAATATAATGCGCTGGGGTTTTACTCCGGAGAAGGTTCTCTTCCTTGCTTGTAGGGCATTTGAAAACGCTTACAATGAGCAAGTTATAGCAAAGTGGCTGAAGGTTTTCTGCAAGCGCTTCTTCAGCCAGCAGTTCAAACGCAGCTGCCTGCCGGACGGCCCCAAGGTCGGCAGTGTTTCGCTCTCCCCGAGAGGGGACTGGCGAATGCCGAGCGATGCGTTCGCAGATTTATGGTTGAATTAATATCAGGTTAATTCCCCTTACACAAATAAAAAACAGACGTGGCGTTTACGTAATTCGCCACGTCTGTTCGTAATATTAGTGAACTATTAATCAATCGGCAGTTGTAAAAGGAACCCCGTGGCGTTTTACCTTTATACTATGCTTCGGCGCGGTTCGTCTCAGGATCGCGCTGAAGTGCTTTGCGCTGCCGTGATATAACCCTAATTAATACTCTATGAATCGCTCTGCTCTCCTATTCTCTGTTCTATTCTTGCTTTCGACCGAATTGGCGACTTTGGCACAGGATAATTCTCTGTATGATTGTTTCAAGGAACCACCTGCGAATGCGTACCCACTCGTTTATTGGCATTGGATGGGAGGAAATATCACTCCCGAGGGGCTTAGGAAAGACATACTCTGGATGAAAGAGTCAGGTATTGGCGGATTCAATATTGTCGAAGCCGGATATCGAGGCATTCCTCAAATAGTCGACAAGCGTCCGGGAAAGAACAACCTGAAGATACGCGTTACCAATCTCTGGGTCAACAGAATAATAGGGGATATGCAACCGGATTGCACGGAGAAAGTCAGTTACACACATCAACCTTTCTATAAGGCAAGTGATCCGATTCTCCCTTCCGGTCTAATCGGCCCTTTAAGAATAATGGTCAGGGATTATTAAAAATTCCTGATGGAGATTACGTATCCTGTCACCTTTTTTCGTACTATGTTTAAATGAAGACTATAGTAATTTCCCTTGCTTCGCTTCTTCTTCCGTTTTTTCTGGCTAATGGTCAGGATGAGTGGGAATGGAGAAAAACGTCCCGTGGTGTAGAATATTGCTCCCGCCAAATCGAGTTGTCCGGGGCAATGCAGAGCATTTCATCCGTTCGTTATAAGTCTGTAAGGCATAAGACGAGGGTCTATTGTGCCAATGGCACTCAGGCAGACAGCACAAGTGCTCTTGCGGTCAGAATCAATGCAAGGGCTGCGGTAAATGCCGGTTATTTTAATATGAAGACCCGTTATCCGGTCACTTATATCAAACAGGCCAGGAAAGGAGTGGTAGGTCACACAACTCCGGAAGAACTGTCCCGTACCGATGGTGTATTAGCGGTAAAAAGATGCGGAAAGGTTGACATAATGCACTGTGATACAACTGAGTATGCAAATCTGAAAGGATATCGTGAAGTGTTCGCTTCGGGCCCTGTGCTTTTATTGGACGGGATGCCAGCCCGGGAGGAATGGCCGGCAGGAGGGGGATTTTATCCCAAACGTCATCCCCGTACAGTATTTGGAACTGACAGAAATGGGAGGGCTTATTTTATTGTAATCGACGGGCGTCTTGCCGGTCAGGGAGAAGGAACTACTATAGAGGAAACTGTTGCTATATGTCAGATGCTTGGTCTCAAAGATGCCATCAATCTTGACGGCGGCGGCTCCAGTTTGCTCTGGGAAAGGAGTAATGGAGTTCTTTCTCACCCTTGTGGTAACAGGAAATATGACCATTTTGGTCAACGAGTAATCCCGAATATTCTATATATTAAATGATACCACTTTAGTAACACTATAAAAAGACCCTATGAAAAAATCAGAGGCATACAGGGCAATGACCGACAATGAACTAGTCATTGCTATGAAAGGCGGTGATATGCGTGCCTTTGAAGCCATATTTATGCGCTGGTATCCTCAAGTACTTCGGTTTATTCAGACAATAGTGAAGGAGAAAGCACTTGCAGAAGATTTGTCGCAGATCGTTTTTATGAAGATCTGGATCTTCCGGGAGCGTCTGAATCCTTTGAAGTCTTTCAAGAATTACTTGTTTGTTCTGGCAAAAAATGGGGCGATTGATACCCTTAAGCTGAAGAAATATATCCTTATGGAGGATGTGTCTCCAGTAATTGAACCTCAGGCTTCAGATATGGCGGAGTCTCAGGTCGAATTCGATGAGACCAATTCAAAAATACTCAAGATAATAAATGAGATGCCATCACAAAGGCGGTTTGTCTTCAACTTGAGCCGTTTTCAGGATAAAAGCAACAAAGAGATATCTGAAATGCTTGGAGTATCGGTTCGGACTGTAGAGAAGCATATTGAATTGGCGTTGAAAGACCTGCGTAGTTATTTAAGTTGATTAATTATTATACTTTTCTAAGTTTTTCAAATTCTTATACCCAAAAGTCGTAAATGGCTGAAAATAAATCA
>R22__coassemble_1221_pt1 | contig 13472 bp, 8 predicted proteins | sample R22__metabat2_high_PE_057 | metagenome-assembled genome bin R22 | reverse complement strand
CCGCTATCTTTTTTTGGGCTTTGGAGGCTATTCAGAGGGGTTTTTCAGTGCCCTTGCAAATGTACCAGACGGTTTTCAGTAACTACCTGGTAGTCAGGAGGGTCAGGTGGCCGTTGGGTTCGAAGCGGAGTTCCTGCTCTCCGAGAACCAGCAGGGCCTCGCCGGCTTTGATGGGGGTGCCGCTGATAGAGCCTTCGCCTTTCAGGGCCATTACAATATAGAAACTCCCCGGAACTGATGCCTGTGCGTGAAGGTCTACGCTGACGGGTTTGATCAGATCATAGACATCCGTGGTGAAATACTGGCATCTAGCCACTTCTACGCCTGCGTTCTTGCGGGGCGTGTAATCGGTCTTGTATGAAGGATAAACCTTGTAGTCTATCACATCCTTAGCCTCCTGCGTGTGCAGCTGGCGCGGCTTGCCGTCGAGCCCCGGGCGGTTGTAGTCGAAGATGCGGTAGGTGATGTCGGAGGTCTCCTGGATCTCCGCCAGGTAGCATCCTCCGCAAATGGCATGGATGCGCCCTGCGGGCAGGAAGAAAACATCTCCCGGAGCCACCTTGTGGTCGGCCAGCACCTCGGTGATCCGGCCTTCCTCCACCAGCTTTACATAATCTTCCTTTGTAATCTCCTTGCTCAGGCCTGCGAGCAGATGCGCGCCCGGAGCCGTGTCTATCATGTACCACATCTCCGTCTTGCCCTTGCAACCGTGCCGCTGCTGCGCGACCTCGTCGTTCGGGTGCACCTGTATGCTCAGGTCCTTCTTCGCATCGATGAACTTGATGAGCAGAGGGAACTCCCCGCCGTACAGTTCGTTCAGCGTCTTGCCGTCGGCCGGCCCGCCGACCACCTTGGTCTCATTGCCCTTCACGCCGGACAGCACCCAGTTCTCGGTGCCCCACACCAGCGTCTTGAGTATTGGTTGGAATCTATAAATCATTATTGTCGGTCACTTAATTATTTGATTGTCAGCTACTTCCTGAAAACAAATCGGCAGTTTTGGGCGATTTGTTTTCAGGAAAACAATGAATATCAGTTATTTACGTGCCAGAGCACGAATCAATATCCGCAGGGCCTGGATGCCGAACTTCCCGAGGCCGAGGGTATCGGAGGATTCGGCGTCGTGAAGGCGCACGGCGTTGAGCTCCTGCGCACGCTCGAGTTCGCGGACGTCGCGTTCGTCGCTCAGCAGGCGGATGAAGGTGCCGCGGAAGAGATTCTTGCGGCAGATCCAGAGCACCAGAAGCACCAGCAGAAGGCCGCCGCCCACGATGAAGGCTCCGAGGGCGTAGTTGCCCAGCGCCTTGCCCAGAAGGAGTATGCCTCCGAAGGCGAGCACAGTGAGCACCATCAAGGCTATCGCGATGATGAGTATCCACGCGAGAAGGGCGCCGAGGGCCTGCGAGGCGGTGTCGGTACCTTTCAGTTTGAGCTGTTCGATGCGGAGATCGATGTAGTCTCTGGTGTTCATGCGTTTTCGGGCTCTTCGGCGGGAGCGTCCTTCTTGTTCAGGGCATCTTCGAGTGCGTCGAGGCCCTTCGATACTGCTTCCATGGCGCTGTCGGCCAGATCGCCTGCCTTGTTCTTCGCCTTTTCGGCGAGGTCTCCGGCGGCCTGCTTGATGCGTTCGGCATCGTCCTTGCCCTTGTCGGAGAGCAGATATGCGGCGGCGAGGGCGCCTATCGCAGCCCCTGCCAGAAATCCGAAGAATGAGTTGTTTGCCATATCATTTGAGGTTTTCAATCAATTCAAAATCGAGCAGGCGCTGCTCCAGGTTGGCGTTCTTTACGCGGATGCGGACTTTGTCGCCAAGACGGAATATCTTGTGGGTGCGTTTGCCCACCAGACGGTAGCGTTCCTCGTCGAACTCGAAGAAGTCGGAACGTATCTCCCGGAGGGACACCATTCCTTCTATCTTGGTGGGCTCTATCTCCACGTACATTCCCCATTCGGTTACGCCAGACACCCGTCCGTCGAACTCCATTCCCACCTTGTCCTGCATGTACTCTACGAGTTTGTATTTGACGCTGGTGCGCTCCGCATCGGCGGCGATCACCTCGCGCTCGGAGGCATGCTGGCATTCTATCTCGTAGTAACCCTTGTTCTGGCTCTCCTTTCCGGCGAGGTAGAGGGTCAGCAGGCGGTGCACCATCGTGTCGGGGTAGCGGCGGATAGGGGATGTGAAGTGCGTGTAAAAGTCGAACGCGAGTCCGTAGTGGCCGATGTTGTCGGTGCTGTAGCACGCTTTTGCCATTGAACGCAGGGCGATGTCTTCGAAGGCTTCGAGTTCGGGTTTGCCGGCGGCCTGCTTCATGAGGGCGTTGATGCTCTTTGCGGCGGCGCGGCCTTCTAATGCATCCGCCATCTTGTATCCGAAGCCCTTTGCAAAGCGCTTGAGGCTTTCGAGTTTTTCGGTATTGGGCACGTCGTGGATACGGTAGACGAAGGTCTTGGCTTTTTTCGACGCCACGCCGTTCATCTGCCCGTCGGTCGCGATGAACTCCGCCACGGTGCGGTTTGCGAGGAGCATGAACTCCTCTATCAGCCAGTTGGCCTCCTTGCTCACTTTCTGGTATACGTTCACCGGCCGGCCTTGCTCATCGACCTCGACCTTCATCTCCGGACGGTCGAAATCCACCGCCCCAGCCTTGAAGCGCTTTGCCTTCAACTTCGCTGCCAGATCGTTCAGGACGGTTATTGCTTCGCGAAGGTTCGGGTCTACATCTGAAACCGCTGCCACCCTCGGCACGCTGAGAGGGAGGGGCCCAGCTCCGCCGGGAGGGGTCTCGCGGAGCGAGACGGTTTCAGATGTAGAACCCGAAACCTTCGCAGCTTCTATGATTTCCTGCGCCTGATCGTAGTCCAGGCGGAAGTCCGAATTGATGACCGTCCGGCCTATCCAGCGGCTCTTGATCTCGGCCTTGGGCGTAATCTCGCAGACCACCGAATAGGTCAGCTTGTCTTCGTGCGGACGCAGCGAACACAGCTTGTTGCACAACTTCTCGGGAAGCATGGGAACCGTCCTGTCTACCAGATAAACGCTGGTGCCGCGCTCCCGGGCCTCCTTGTCGACCGCCGTGCCCGGCTTCACATAGTAGGAGACATCCGCGATGTGGATGCCCACCTCGTAGTTGCCGTTGCCCAGTTTCTTGAACGACAGGGCGTCGTCGAAGTCCTTGGCATCCGCCGGATCTATCGTGAACGTGAAAGTGCTCCTGTAGTCCTTGCGGCCCTTGAGGTCGGCCGCCGTAATCTCTTCCGAAATGCTGTCGGCTGCATCCTCCACCTCCTTTTCGAACTTGTATGGCAGATTGAATTCCGCCAGGATGGCGTGCATCTCTGTATTGTTCTCGCCGGGCATGCCCAGCACGTCTGCTATGTGTCCGACGGGAGAGGAATCCCCGCGGTTCCAGCGGTCCACAACAACCGCCACCTTCATCCCTCGCTTGGCACCGAGCCTGGCCCCTTCTTCGGGATCCACCTCGATGTCGTAGGGCATGTTCTTGCTCTGCATCAGCACCCAGGCCTGTGCCCCGACGGTGTGGTAGATGCCCACGAACTGCTTGCCGCTGCGCTTCACTATCTCTATCACTTCGCCCTCGCGCTTGCGCTCTGCCCTTCCGCCGGCCTTCGAGGCCGCCTTTGCAGCACTCTGCCTGGTAACCGCCACCTTCACGGTGTCGCCGTCCAGCGCATTGCGTGTCTTGGACGCCTTCACATAAATGTCGTCCTCCTGTCCGTCCACGATCACGAAGATGAACCCTTCGCGGGTCATCTGCACGCGACCTTCATACACCGGATAATTCTTCTTCTGTCTGCCGGAACTCTTCCGGCCGCTGCGGGAACCATTCCCGCCCTTATTTCTGCTTTTTGTCATAACGCACAAATTTACTACAATTTTCCGGTTTTTTGTGGCGGGCAGCCAAGTTACTGTGTCTTGTAATTTCACTATATTTGCATATCACAAAAAAACTGACAAATGAAACGTATACTCTGCCTGCTTGGTTTATGTCTGACGCTGCTCGCCACAGCCCAGGAAACCCCCGATAAGGTCCGCCCTGTCTGCGGGCCCTATGTCCAGAATCCTACGACTACCGGGTTCACGGTGGTTTGGGAATCCAATATGGATGCAATCGCCTGGGTGGAAGTCGCACCGGACGACGGCACGCATTTCTACAACGAAGACCGCACCAAGTATTACGACATGCGCGGATTCGGCAATCAAGTGATCAGCAACATGCACAAGATCCGCATCGACGGGCTGCAGCCGGGGACAACCTACCGTTACCGCATAATGATGAAGGGCGTGCGCGAGTTCAAGGGCCCGGGTGATGTCACATACACAAAGGCCTGGGGGAGTGATGTTTACACGAAGAATCCTTACACTTTCACAACCCTCAAGACCGACTACGATCAGGTGCGTTTCGATGTCTACAACGACATCCACCAGAAGGATTCCATCCTGAACGTCCTGATGAAAGGCGCGAAGATGGACGAACTCGACTTCGTGGTATTCAACGGCGACATGGTCAGTTCGTTGGCATGGAAGGAGAAGATTCGCGACACGTACCTGAAAACCGGCGCGGAAAACCTGCAGGGCAAGGTCGCTCTCTACAACCTGAGAGGCAATCATGAATTCCGCGGCATCGATACGAAGCACTGGTTCGACTATGCCGACCTTCCTGAAGGAAAACCCTACTGGACGGCTTCCTACGGCAAGTTTTTCTTCATTTTCCTTGATACGGCCGAAGACAAGCCCGACAACGATATCGAGTACAGCGGCACCATGCTTTCCGAGCCATACTTGGCGGAAGAAGCCCGCTGGCTGGAGAAGGTGGTGAATTCAAAGGAATGCAAGGAAGCGGATGTCCGCATAGTGATAGGGCACATCTACCCCGAAAAGGGCAGCTGGCACGGCAACGACAACGTCAACAAGTACTTTGTTCCCATCCTGAACAAGGCGAATGTAAACATCTGGCTGGCAGCACACAAGCACCAGTGGAGGGAAGATAAGCCCGGACAGCTGTCAGACGCAAACTTCCCTGTAATCATCAACGACGACTGCGAGCGTCTGGAGGTTACCGTCACCAAGAAGGGTGTCAATCTCAAGTCCTTCGATCCCGACGGAAAGCAAACTCACAGTTATTCTACCGTCCGTTGATAATATAGGGTATATTCTTCACTATAAGCATATCCTTGTCGGCCTCGTGAGCGAGTTCCGAATAGGGTGCTATATCCAGGTGGATGAACTCCTTGTTCTTCAGTTCTTTGAAGCGGCTGCGGTCGCCTCGCAAAGCGGCCGGTGCGGCAGAGTAGCCCATCAGCAGCACTGAAGCCATCCAGCGGCGGTGCTCCACCTCGGAGAGCGATTCAATGGTATCGTCGTTCAGCGCGTCAATTGATGCCTGCGTGGGCTCAAGCCCGAAGGCCCGCAGTTTGAGGGGAATGGAATTCGCGCTGGCTATGCTCGACAGTTTGTGTGCGAATGAAAGCCCCGCCCATGCCTCCTCTGCCGATGCGGCCGGAGGATTCCCGTATTGTTTATCGTAGACATAATTCACCCGTTTGCCGCGCAGCGACCTGCGGAGCAGCAGTGCGTCGTTGTCCGGCGATGCCTCGCCGTAGCAGGTCAGGCAACCGAACATTCCGCTCCCGACAGCCTTCTCCAGAACCTCGACGTGATCTTTCTGATACACTGCAACCGGAACCCCTGCTTTGTAAATGCTCTTGGGGAGATGCAGGGCGGCCGAAAGATTGACCGAAGAATCATCCGAGCACATTGCGAGGACCAGCTTCCGGGCAGGATCCGCTGCCCATTTCTCCAGCTCTACGCGGACGAAAGGAGATGCGATGCTGCCGTTTATGAACTCCCACTCTATGTCCAGGAAATCCCCATATTCCTTCTTCGGGGCAAAATCTTCCCGCCCCTCCGGCGACACATAAGCATAATGCGAAAGGTCGAACAGGGATTGGTGGTTCGCCACATATTTGTCCATCTGGCTGCGTATGCCCGGGTGGATGAAGGAAATGACCGTCCTGCGGCCGTCGCGTGCGAATGAAGGAAAATGGCAGATGTGTGCTGCCACGCTTGCGAACGACCTGGCCGTCCGGGAGTTACCGGCAATCACTATATGCAGGAACTGCCCTTCGCCGGGAATCGGCAGGAAAGGAGTATCCACCAGCAGCTGCTCGGCTGTATAATCGCTGGTATTCACTATTTCCGTCTGCAGGCGGGAGCCTTCCTCCTTTGGCAGATAATGGAATACATCCATGCTGGAATGCATCTCCAGGGTGATGTAGCAGGGGATACCCGCTCCGGTGCCGGTGCAGATGCCATTCAGGAGGTCTGCCGCCCCTATGCTGATGGAGTCGTGGGCGCTTTCATCGTCTTCCCCGATTATATAGATGCACGAGGCATGGCCCGGGCAGGCGCTGCGCAGGTCCTCTTCGTTGTCGCGCTCGCCGCGGTACCAGGTGATGCGGGAAGCGAAGCGCTTGTCGTCCAGGGCAGTTTCCATCCCGGCGCGAAGGGACTCCACATCCCCCGAAGTCATCACCACTATATCCTTTCCCTCGAAGCCGTGGTTGTCCCGCAGGGCCTTCAGGATGCCCAGCAGCTGGCGAGAGCCGCCAAGGATCAGCACGTGGCCCCTCATGCGGTAGCGGCGCTCTCCGTTGCGGTACTTCTCCGAGATATTGTCGAACACATTGGAGAAGGCGGACACGGTGAGGGCATTCAGGATGAGTATGCCTCCGAAGGCGATGATCAGGCTGAAGATGTTAAGCGAGCCCTGGCCTCCTCCGCCCTGGGTTTCCAGAGGGAATCCGCCCGGATCCAGATACAGATTCAGGATATCGGTCCATCCCAGGGCCCAGAAGCTGCCGATAAGCACCAGCAGCAGGAACAGCGTAAGCGCAAGAGCGGCAAGCCATGCAAGTTGCCGGCCCTCTCCCTCGGAGAGTATGCGGTCGATCGTTCTTTTTATCATAGCGTTTTCAGGTATTCGTCGTATTGTTCTTCGATCAGGGAGTCGAGGCCTTTCGGCTCCACGTCTCCCACTTCAAGGATTTCGCGCATAAGGTCCACATCTTCCTTGGTATTGCCTGCAAAGAAGCCCCTGAGTTCTGTTATGAACCGGCTCTCCGGATCGACCTCCTTGAGGCGCAGGGCCCCCTCGTTGGTGGCAAGGAAGGCAAGATTGCCTATCTTTTTTAGAGGAGTATCGTTTTCCTTCAGGAACTGGTATTCCCCCGCAATGCGCTTGGTGGTGGATACGAATGCGAGGTGGTACTGGATGAAGAGCTCCAAAGGCTCCGGTGAGCTGAAGAAATTCCCCGCCTTGTAGAAAAGTTTCATCGAAGGCATGAAGCGCATCAGCTCTTCCAGGAGACGGTCCGGCCTGCCGGCGGCAAGGAGTATGTTGTATGCAAAGATCATTAGTTTCGCAGACTTGAACCTGGCAGTGAAAGTATCGTCGTTCAGCTCCAGGGAATCTACGATGTCATAGTATTTATCGAAGAATCCGTCCAGCAGCGAAGGATCTTTCGCAGCCTGGCCAAGAAGAGGATACAGTGCCGTCAAACGCTCGGAAGCGCTTTGGGTCTGAATCGACTGCAACTCCTTCTGCAAGGCTTCCAGCTTTTCTTCCTCCCCATTATTTGAATAGATGATCTGGAGCAGGGAACCTGTCATCGAGACCAGCTGCCGGGCGGTGCCGAAGCCGAGATCCATACAGCGCTTTGCCGCCTGCAAAGACTTCAGAAGATGAGGCTCCGAATCGCTTTTGCCTGCGAGTATGCTGGCATATGCGAACGCATCCGGAGCGGAAAGAGTGTCGGGGTCGACGTCATCGAAGAAACCGGCCATCCTGCGGGCAGCGGCCAAACGTTCCTCTTGCAAGTCGGCAAGCGCGGTCATAATATTCATTGAAAGCTGCAGGCGCTGCGAAGGCTCCAGGGCCAAAGCATACCTTTCGAAATCTTCTCCCTCGAAAAATCCCTCGCGGGAGAGCTGTCGCATCTGCGGCCCGTGGGTGCTGGTGAGATAGGACATCTGCTGGCCGTGGAGGTAGTCGCCATCCACCATATAAGATGCGAAGTGCGAGGGCTCTCCTCCCGCAATGGCATAATACAGCCCCATCGTCTCGCGCAGGGAATCTTTTTTGTCCAGAGTCAGGATATATTCCGAAATCTGCTTCTGGCGGTCCTGCAGGCCATCTTCGAATCTGGTAATGTATTTGGCTCTCCAGGTGTGCCGGGTGCGGTCCTCATAGAAAAAGTCGTGAAGGAAGTTCATCGCGCGGTAGAACTGCACGTCGTCCCAGTCGTCTTCGGCAAAGTGGGAGATATCCTTCTCGCGGAGCCCGAACGGTGCGGCTGCAATGGTCCATATCGCCTGGCGCAGACCCTCTCCGATGCCCAGGTTCTTCACTATCTGGTTCACCATGAAGGTCATAATGTCGTAAGGCGTGTCGGGCATCTCCGCCCAGATGTCCTTAAGATATCCGTTGATAGCGTCGATCTGGCTGCCACCGCGGGAGCGTATTTGCGCGAAATCCTCCTGGGTGAGCGATTCGAAGATACGGAAAACGCTGTGCACCCTAAGGGGGATGAAGATCCCGTCCTCGCTGTTCGCGGAATCGATCATGTCCCGGCGTATCTCCGCGGGCAGTTCCAGGAAGAAATTCTTCTCGTACTGGGAGATGAAGCCTTCCGCCTCCTCTGCATCCTGCACTACGGGCACCATCTTCCGGGCGAGCCCGGGATGGGCCTGGAGGAACTTTTCGCGGGCCTCGCTGCCGTCTTCGAGGTTTACGAAGACGTTGACCTGGTCTGCGATCCGGTCGAGCCAGGGCATATAAAGGTCCTTGGCGGCCGTCATCTCCAGGGCTTCCACATCATCCATATAGATATAGATGTACTTGCCCATCTCGCGTGCCTTATCCACCAGCGAAGCGAGAAGCTCATTGAGGTCCGGAACCGGCATCCTGCCCAACAGCTGGTCATCGTCGGGGAGATCTTCCACTCCGCATACCACGGCCAGTTCGTGTATCCACCGTGCAAGCACGGGACGCATCGAAGTGCTGTATTCCGACAGGCCGAACACTGCCAGGAGACGCACCACTTCATCGTCCCCGTCCCACTGCGAGTATTCCTGCGCCATGTGTGTGCTGGCTCCGAATCCGGGTGCGAACCACACAATGTAGTCACTATCGGCTTCCTGGTACTTTTCGAAGGTTTCCTCGTCGTCCTCTTCCAGCCCGTCGGCATCCACGCCAAGGTCCAGCTCGATGGAACCGGGCAGAAGCCTCAGCAGAGTGGATTCCTCCAGCTCCTTTTCCTGCGCCCACCAGGTGTCGGCCCCTACTTCCTCTTCCCTTGCGGTCTCGGTCTCGATCTGATGTGCAAGCTGTTCTGTCACGATGCGTTCGAATTCTTCCGAAGAGAAATGCCCGTCAGCCCACTCCAGATGGTAGGGGGTGCAGCGGTCATCCTGGCCTCCGCGCTCGCCGAAGAGAGCCATTACCTTGGCCTTAAGCGCATCCAGACGTTTCAGATTGTCCGGGTCGCTGTCGCAGAATGTAGGCAGCAGGTTCTCGGGAAGGCCGTTGTAGGAAGCGTCGTCGCGAAGATAAAACAGCACGTGCGAAGAGTCGAAACTGCCCTGCGAAAGGGCTCCGTACACGATCTCCATCTCCGTGACGGAGCATCCGGCGGTATTCGCCAGGATATCCTGCTCCTCCGGGGCGAGACGCCCTATGAATTCTTTCCACCGTTCCACCGGAGGGATCCAGCCGTAACGCTTGCCGAGCAGGCCGATGAAGAAGGGCCTGGCGCTGTCGATGCAGGACGTGCATACGCTCAGTACCTTGCGTTCGCTTTCTTCTTCGCTCATGTCCGATGTGTTCACTCCAAGCCGCAGGTCGATGGCCTGCAGCTCAACCCGACGGTCGCGGAAGCGCCGGTTGAGGGCTGGAATTACTCGGAATTTGATCACATCCCTCTCGAAGTCCATGTCTTTGAAGGTGGACGAAATGAAAATATTGTATCTGCGCCAGGAAACGGGAGAGCTCATAGTGTGAAGTATTAATTTTCCACAAGATAAGAATAATTCCGCTGAAAAAGCTTACCTTTGGGAAGAAACGGAAAGAATATGAGCAACATAGCGTTACAAGCCATCGCCGCTGTCGCGGTAATCATCTATTGCATTGTCACACTGATGCTTGTGCGGAAACGCCCCGGGCACCTCTGGACCTGCGCCGCAGCGGTTTTCGCAGGCGGATTCGTCATCTTCTGGAAGGCATACGCATACACGGGAGCCTGGATGCCCAGGCTGGTGATGAGCATACTTGCCGCGCTGGATCTGTTCGTCTTCCGCGCCAATACCATGGGCCCCGTGTCCGGGTTTTTCTTCGGCGAGGGCAAGCTGCTGAATCTTGTCATACTCTACAGCCTGCTCCTTTGTGCGGTCTGGACCACCTCGCTTGCCGCCGTACACATCTTCGCACGCAAGTTGGAAAGCAGGGTTTGGCTGTTCTTCCATACGCTCGGCAAAGGCGGAAACCCCGTGCATCTGATCGTGGGCTTGAATCCCCGCAGCGTAGCGCTTGCGGCCAGCCTTGAAGGCAAGGGCCGGGTGGTTGTGCTGGACGATTCCGTCCTTGCTCCGGGGCCGAAAGGGAAGATGAACTTCTGGGGAGTGCTCCGCGGCATAAGGGTAGATTCCCCGTTTATGCAGGCCCTCCGAAAAAGGGCCCCTCACGCATCTGTGCTCAAGCTTTCTCCCAACGTACGCCGGCTGGACCGCTGGCTTTGCAGCGGGAATACCAACGTCTATCTTCTATCGGAAGATGATTCCGTCGCCACCGCCCTCCGGATGGAGCGCCGCTCTCAGGCCGGCATCTGGTTCTCCGCCAGGGAGGATGAGCTCACGCGACAGCTGCCCATTTCCCATCCCAGGCTCCATCTGATAGATATTTCCGCGCTTACCGCACAGTCCCTGAAGAGAGAAGAGGCCCTCTATCCGGTGCATTTCGTGGAGGTGGGAAAGGATGAGGGAGGCCGCCGTGCAGGCTATGTTACCTCCGGCTTCTCCGCCGCCGTGCTTGGCTCGGAGGCTTTCACCTCCGGCGTCAGGGCCTTTCTGACGGAGTGGGGTGCATTCGTGGACAGAGATTACAAGGCGGCTCCCCTGAACATAGATGTGGCGGAGGATGTGGATGAGACCGCTCTTGCCTCGCTCAACTGGGTTGGTGTCTGTTTCGAAGACGATGAGACCTCCATCCGCAAGGCCCTGGAAATTGCGGAACGCCGCTTCATGGCCGGCAAGGGCTCCGACCGTTTCGTCATAGCCATAAGGATGGACCGCCCTGCCGTGTATGCCGGGTCATTCCAGTTTGCCAAGGAAAATTATGGCGTGGAGATGGTGCCTTTCGGCCAGCTGGATACCATCTGGACCTACGACAGCATCACCGGGGGAGAAACCGCCCGATATGCAAAGGCATTTTATGACGGATACACCGAGTCCGCCGGCGGGGGAGTCTCGTGGGAAGATAGGGAAGATGCCATCCTCAAATCCGGCCACACGCCCCTCTGGAATGCCCTGGAACTGAAGCGCAAGCGCGGACAGGACTATTCCGACTATTTCCACCGCAAGGTGAAGATGCAGCTTTGCGAGTTGTTCTCGCCGGAATATGCCGGGGTGTATGAGGACATCCCCGTGCAATACGTGGATGCACATTATACTGGCAGCGACTCCTATGTGGGCAGAACCCTGGAATATCTGGCGATAGGGGAGCACCTCCGCTGGGAGGCATCGCATCTTGCCGCAGGCTACAGGCTCGGCGCCAAAAAAGAAGAGGACCGGATGATCCATACGGACCTGGTCCCCTACGAAAATCTTTCGGAAGTGGCGAAGCACTACGACTGGATAGTAGTGCGCACCTCTCTCAGAATATCCAGTGCCAGAGCTTGAGGAATAATTTCCAGAGCCACTTTATTAGCACATACGCCAGCATTATGGCGTAGACTATTATAATCAGGATTATCTTCACTACTTGCCATGCGAGCCAGAATATTCCGGCCGTGATGGCGGGCAGACCGAGGTAGTTCAGCCCCAGCAGCACGGTGATGATGCCAACTGCAATCAGCAGATACATCCCCATACCTTTCACCACAAAACCGAAGACGGTCGCATGCCGTTCCCTGCTGTGGTCACCTTCATTCACCACGAATTTCGCGAACAATAGCAGTCCGAGGATGATGATGCACTGCACCACGGGCACCCAGCCGTATGGCCTCCAGGCGGGATCATTTATGAAATGTGCATAGCGCATCACCGGGTTGAGGGTGTCGTAAAAATTGTAGATGAACGGGGTTCCCAGCAGCGCTATCAGCCAGAACATCAGGTCGTTGCCCAGGTTGTACATGACATTCAGGTGCCGCCCCACCTTGGACTTGAGGCCGTAAACGTTCCCTTGTATGCCATAGACTTTCAAGTTGTCGACCTTCTCCAACAGTTTCCTGGCTTTCACCGTGCCCACACCGCCTATCTTCTTGTTGGCCTCCTTCATCCACTTTTCCGCCAGCTCGGTAATGGGAGATGTCTCCGGGAAGAAGCGTTCCTTCCCCAGGCCCGAGGTGATGCATCCGTTGTAAGTCTTACCCTGATAGGTGTATTGCACCCACCAGACATCGATTCTGTCCACGTCAGTTTCCTGGAAGAGGATGTGACAGCCGCCACCCACGGGGAGCGCGTGCTTGTCTATAAAGGCATTCAGGGTGCCCGAGATTTGGGTATCTTCGCTGAAAACGCCCTTGCTCATGGAATTCTGACGTATATGGAACAGGTTCCGGCCGCGGCATTTTTCCTTCTGCTCGGCAATCTCACGCACCGCTGCAACCTTGTCATCGATGAAATACTCTTCGGCATAGACGTTATAGAGTTTCTGGTCGATGGCATAACAATGCACGTTCTTGCCATATCCTTCGCAAACCGGGCACGTAACTTTTGTGGATCCGCCGCAGGTGGAGCAGTTGACTCTTCCGTCACCTCCGCAATTACCGCAGGTCTCATAATAAGTTACGTTCACATAACTGTAAACAGGTTCCCTGTGCCCGTCCGAGTAAACTTTGTCGGCTGTATGCCGGTACTCCTGACGGGTTCTCTGGATCTGTCCGTTTCCGTGGCATACACCGCACTGCCTGGTTCCGCTTCCGCCACAGGTAGGGCAGGGAACCTTTCCGGATCCGCCGCATCTGCCGCAGGTCTCTACGTGATGCGAGCCGGGCACTTCGTAAGATTCGCTCTCCTGTTTGAACTCATTTGTGGAGAGGAGATCATAGTCCCACACTTTTACGTCAGAAGTCCTGAAGAAGCGCCGGTTATAAATGCTGCCGCCCTTGTACGGGAACTGTTTGTTGCTGACGTTACGACTGTCATACTGAGTACGAAGATTCACCGTATAGATAGG
>R22__coassemble_1091_pt1 | contig 14620 bp, 7 predicted proteins | sample R22__metabat2_high_PE_057 | metagenome-assembled genome bin R22 | reverse complement strand
AGAAACGCCTCCAGATACTTGCCAGTAGGGACAATTCCTTTCTCGCGATTGAAGTAGTTTGCACGTACCAGTGCATTGCGGAAGTACCAGGAGTGACTGGCAAATAGCTCATTGGAGATAGAGTATCCAAAACTGCGGAGGTACTTGATCAGAAAGACTGCCGTTGTACGCGTATTCCCCTCGCCAAAAGGGTGAATCTGCCAGATCCCGGCGATAAAAGAGCCGATATGCTTGATTGCTTCCTCGGTGGAAACGGAGGCGTAGTCAAACTGTCTCTCCTCGGCGAAATCGTAATCCAGTGTCTCCTTCAGGTTCTCGTAGGGATTATACAGGACAGACGCATTGTTCAGCACCCACTCCGCTTTGGAGATGTTGTAATCCCGATATTTCCCGGCAAACTTGAAGATGCCTTCGAAAAGCTTCCGGTGAATCCGCTGGTACTCGGCCGGGGTAAAAGAAAACGTCTCTTCCTGCAGCAGCTCGGTAATTCTGGCAGAGACTTTATCGGCCTCTTCAGTACGCTCTTCTTCGACAGAAAGCCGTCCTTGTCTGGATTTATAGTAGGTATCGATGAGCCCCTTGACTTCTTCGATGGTGACGTCGCCCTCGATGTGCCGCTTGGCGGTATCGATGAGGTAGGAGGATGGCTTGAGCCCATCCACGTCCTGCAGTCCGATAGCCGTCTGCCAGGCAGCAGCCTTTACGCTGCGCCCTGGCTCCCCCTGACGGATATATTCATCGAAGTCGCTCATTCTAAACCTATTAAAGCATCCTTGCAAAGATACAAAATTATCTCCTGAAACTCACGAAGCGCGGGCGGTCGAAGAGGTCGCGGATGATCTCGACGGAGGAGAATCCGGCCTGCGAGAAGACGGCGGCGGTTTCTTCCGCCAGTTCGGTGTTGATCTCCACTATCCCATACCCATCGGGAGCAAGCAGGCGGAGGGCGGTCACCGCGATAGCCTTGTGGAAGGCCAAGGGGTCCCGGTCGGGTGCGAAGATGGCCATGTGCGGTTCCCATCCGAGCACGTTGGGGCGCATCTCCACCTTCTCGGAGTTCATTACATAGGGAGGATTCGCCGTGATCACATCGAACGGCGCCCCTCCGACAGCCTTCACCGTGCCTTCCACGTCCAGGAGGTCCGCCTCGATGAATCGGGGACGCACGACCTTCCTGGAGACACGTCTGAACTGCTCGCGGGCAAGGGAGAGGGCTTCGGCGGAAAGGTCGGTCGCCACCACTTCCGCTCCGGGCAGATCCAGCGCCAGCGTCCAGGCGATGCAGCCGGAACCCGTGCAGAGGTCCAGGATTTTCAGCCCTTCTTTCTTCGGAGCCTTCTCCTCCGCCTTCATGCAGAGAAGTTCCGTCTCGACTCGCGGAATCAAGGCGCGATGGTCCACCTTGAAAGTGCGGCCGCAGAACTCGGTGTACCCCAGCACATACTGCAGGGGCTCCGATGCCGCCAGACGGCGCATGTCGTCCTGCGCCTGCTCCAGCAGATCCGCCGGCACCTCGGTCTTGGGTTCGGTAATATGCTGATACGAAGGGAATCCGAACACGTCCGCGCAGTAGAACATTACCATGCTGCGCGCCTCGTCCTTCGGGTAAAGCGCCGACAACGCAGCGACACCGTCCTTTATAAAATCTTTAAGTAGCATTTCGGAATTATTGTACCGTCTCTATCTTATCCATCAATTCTTCTATTCGCACCCTCAGTTTCTGATTACGTATCTTTTCCACGTCCAATGCCTTAAGAGCTTTGTCCCGCTGTCTCTCCAAAGAGGTGACACTCTTTTGCAATTCCTCAAGCTTTGCCTGCATTTCCTTGCTTTTCAAGTATTTATATGCCACTGTACGGGTACGCTTTGATGCTGCTATGCCTGCGACAACTTTGGAATCATTTTTGGGATTACTGTTGAGATATCCCAGCCCGGTTTTCAAGAATATGGGATTATAACCGAATAGAGTTGAATACTTTTGGGCGGTGCGTGGGCCAAAGTATTTTTTCCCGGACAACTGAATCGTCACGACAGGGGCTTGTACTCCAAGACGCTCCGCCGCCCTTCGCCTGGTGATACCTTTGACCTTCAGGTCGTCCGATACCATCTCGCAGACCTCCTGCGGTGTCTTACAGAGCCTTTCGTAGTCCTTTTGCGAAAGGATGTTGTTCTTGATGATCATTTGGTTAATTCGTTGGGTTATGACGGTACGCAAATATAGGAATTATTTTATAATAATACAAGCTATTCTTTTAATTTTTATATTTCATTGATTATTAATACGTTGAAAAAAAATATTATATTTTTTAAAAAATATTTTGAGGTTAAGAATTTTTATATATAACTTTGTAGTGGAGGAACAGGGCTCGTGTTCTTTGGCCTCCGGAATGACCAGTTAAATATAGTAATAAAACAGATAAAATAAAAGCAAGCAGACTATAAAAGAAGAACGGAACCCCCGATCCTGCCAGATTAGTAAGTTCCATTCTCAGGTGCCATAAAAGGTTTGGTGCAACATCCGGGTCAGTCACCCGAATTGTGCGGTATGGCGATTCAAAAGTAGGCAATTATTCTCAAATAAACAAATTGCCCCTTTATTTCGGCCAAATTCCGCAGAATCATACCTCCGCTCCGGAGGGTAGTCTTGCACTCAAGGGCAGTGAGGCTCCGGGTGGTTAAACAAGAATAAATGATAAAAACGGAAATCCATGAAAAAGAATTCATTATTCAGGATAGTTGCCATCGCAGCGATGGCAGTCCTGTCCGTTCTGTGGCCAGGCACGGCAAGTGCCCAGGTCAGTTTCACGCCCTCCACTCTCACGTGGAGTGCGGATGACACATCTGCCAAGACCGTAACAGTCCATTCTCCAGGCTGGTGGGATACGGATTCCACAAGTCACAGCAGCCATTTCAATCTTTCCCGCTTTAACGGCTGGAACGGATATGAGATAGAGATTTCTCCTCTATCCACCAACAACAGTGGCGGTACAATAACAGAGGATATCCCTTTCACGACACCGGGGTCCTCCGGCACGTCTTACCTTCGACTCATTCATAATGCAATCGCCAATACCCTGACCGTAAGTCCATCTTCACTGTCATGGGCCTACAATTCGACTTCCGGCAAAACTCTGAGCATCAGCTGCAGCGGTGCATGGGTCGCCGGTACGGATGCACCGTGGGTGCAGATGAGCACCCAGTCCGGTGATGGGGACAAGGCCATAACGATAACGCCCCTTACAGCCAACCCGTCCGCATCGGCGCGCATTGCAGTGTTATACGTGCGTTGCGGGAGCAGCCTTGTCCGCAGCGTCACCCTCTCCCAAAGCGGGAACCCGTCGTCGTCCACCATCGCGGTTTCTCCTTCCACCCTGGTCTGGGATGCTGGAGACACCTCTCCCAAAATGCTCAGCCTCGCATCGGAAGGCCGCTGGTATACGGACAGTACGGGCATACACCCCGGCTACTTTGCGCTGGGCGTCACGAGCGGCAGCGGAGATGCGATGCTTTCCGTGTGGCCCCAGACTGTCAACCCTTGGTATGAAGACATAGTGGAAGAACTGGAGCTGATGGATGAATACGGCCACAGCGCATTTGTGACCCTCCGCCAGCGCAGGCGTTTCACGGAGGATCCGGCCGATACAAGCAATACCGCCTTGACATACATGACCAGGGGCTCGTTCGACCCTTGCATCAACCCGGACAGCCTGGTGTCATCCGTTATGCAGCGGCAGAACCCGGTGGCGGTTTCCGGTTACGACGCGGGAAAAATTCCTGTTACTGAAAGCACAACGCCAACGGGCGGCCGCGCCTATGCATTGAAGATTCCCGTTGCCGCCGGATTCCGCCTGGTGCCGGATATCGGCCTCGCATACAACAGTCAGGGCGGGAACGGCATCGCCGGGTATGGCTGGGGCCTTTCCGGGCTTTCATCCATAAGCATCATTCCCAAAACACGCTACTGGCACGGAACACAGAGTGCGGCGCGAACAGACGACACCGATGCCGCATGGGCTTTGGACGGCGTGCCGCTGCTTGATAATGAAGGACCTGATCTTTCCGCCACGTATCCCCTTGTGAGTGCTAGGGGGCAGGTATATGCGAAAGCATACCGCAACATCGAAGGAGAGCTTACACACTTCACCGTGGCATACCCGGACGGCACCAAAGCCACTTATGGCTGGAATGACAACGGAGGCACGAAAGCGGTGTATCCCATTACGGAGAAAACTGACAGGTTCGGGAACAGGATTACGTTCGAGTATGCGCAGCCTGAGGACGGAGGAGAGGACTACCGCGTCACCGCCATACGTTATGGGTACAACGGCAACGACGCCCCTTCGGCATCAATCCTTTTTACATACGAGCAACGAAGCGACAAGATTACCCGGTATCATGCCGGAACCAAGCTCACGAACGGCTACCTGCTGAAAGGGATTACCAGCATGAACGGAGCGGAAACGCTTGCAGAATATGTTCTCACCCATGAACTGAGCGAAGATGCCAGTTTGCTCAGGCAGATCGGCTGCAGCGACGGGGGGAATCATATGCTGCCACCGGTCTCATTCGACTATGTAGTGGACGAATGCTCGGGGATCCCCGCAGCGCTGCTTCCTGAGAGCACAATGGGAGTAGTATACGATTATGAACCCGGGACTGTATACCAGCATGTACGCGGCCGCTTCCATGGCGGGCAGGCAGCGGACGGTGTGGTAAGCTGGCCGGTGAAAGAGAGATACTTGGATTATGGAGACCAGACATTCGGGAGCGGATATGACGGTAGCGAAAACGTTTCTGCCGTGGCTACCCTAAGCGGCGGAGGCGCTAGACAATTAACGACGGAGGACGGATTCCAGACGTTTGAGGCCGTCGACGTTGACGGTGACGGAATCGACGAATTGGTAAAACTCAACTATGCAGGGGTAAGCGGAGACAATACCATAGTCAAGGTTACCCTGTATAAGTTCCGTCCCCGCGGCAATCCACAATCAAATTCGTTCACTTTTACGATCGGAGTGAATCGCGAAAAAAGCATCCCCTTTTATACTACGGGAGGAATGTATAATGTCATCGACTTTCATGGTCCGGCGGAACTCGACTACCTGTTCGGGGATTACGACGGTGACGGCTGTGCGGAGTTGGTGACGGTGTCGACTTACTCGTCCTACTTCAATAATATGGCGGTGCAGTCACCGAGAATATGCGTCGTGGACCTAAATAACGGAGAAAAAAATATGAGGGCGCTTCCTTCACCCATACACCAAGTGCCGATAATTACCGCCTCCTGTCCCTGGACCTTGACGCGGACGGTCTCAGCGAACTTGTCCGCATAACCGGGGAAGTCCCTACGATACAAGTATTCGGCTGCACGTCTTTAAGCGGAGGTTTCAGTTTGGAAAATACCTGGACCTTCCTGCCTTCAAGTGCCTGGAACCACGGTGGTCCGTTCGTGACGGATGTCAACGGGGACGGATACCTGGATTTCGTGGCAGTAGAAAGCAACGGCAGCGTTTCCGCGTGGTGTTATACGGGGGCGGGCTATGAATACAGGGCCCTTCCCGGACTTTCCGTAGATAGTAGTGATGAACTCACCTTTGCAGACGTCAACCACGATGACCTGCCGGATGCACTGGTCCGCTCGGGTAACGGCTGGATGAAGGTCGCGCTTAACCGAAACGGGTGCGGTTTCCATGGCGGGGATGTTCGCGAGTGCCACATCGGAGGGTTCGACGCCACCCTGGTACCGTTCAATCTCTTCGACACATACGGCATAAGCGGTGTAGTGTCAATTGGCGGAACATACCTTACCAAATATGCTTTCACGCGGGACCGTTCGCTCATGCGGCTTGTGCGAAGCGGCTGCGACGGTGCGGGGAACCTGACCGGAACCGGCTACGGGAACATCATGACGCGTGGGGCAAATGCTGTTTATTCCGAAAACGACAACCGTAACTTCTCGGCATCTGACGGTTATCTAAAATACGCATTCCCGTCCTTCGTGGCAGCAAGTACGGTGGGAAGGAGCGAAGACGCAATCGTATCGAAAAACTTGTATTCCTATGAGGATGCCGCATTCAACAACCGGGGGCTTGGATTCTGCGGATTCGGTACGGTGACAGCGACAGACTATGTGGACAGTACCGTGACGGTAAATACTTTCGATCCTGAGAAATACGGAGCGGTAACCGCACAGGCCACAAGTCTCATCGACGCATCCTCTCCATTCTCAAGCGCTTCATACACTTATGACTCACATATAGGAATAAGTGGCAAACCGGATCCCCGCCTTCTGTCCGTCACTTCGTCGGACGCTTTGACGGGGGTTACGGCCACGGCATCGTACACGTACGACACGTATGACTGTCCTGTGGGTGTTACCGAAACCAGATCCACCGGCAGCGGGAGCCCCATTGCGACGACTACATCCACGGTATACTCCCACAGCATCACTCCATCGCTGTATCTGCTTGGAACGCCATCCGTAACGACCGTTACGAAAGGGGCGACGGCCTCGAAGACGGAGTACACCCTGGACTCGCTGAAGCGCCCGACCGGGACCAAGTCGTTTGCAGGTTCGGTATCCGGCGGCGGCACGGCCTGGTCTCTCGCAGAGGACAGACAGGTGAGCTATGACGCCAAGGGAAACATCACGAGCGACAGGACGGCGAAGTACGGAGCGACGGCCTACAACGAGACCACGTACACCTACGATGCGGTCGGCCGTTACATAATCAGCAGCACAGACCCTCTCGGCCGCACGACTACATACCTGAACTACAACAAGTACGGAGCCCCTCTGACGAGCAGCAACTGGCTTGGGCAGAACACCGTCGTCAGCTGCGATGCCTGGGGCAACGCGGTCCAGACCACATATCCCGACGGCACTGTTGAAACCACCACCCGTGCGTGGAGCGCAGGCGGTGAGCCCGGAGTGCTCTGCGTGACGAAGACCGCCTACGGCCGGCCGACTACGAAGGCATGGTACGATGCCCTCGGGCGCGAAGTGTGCAGTGCGGAGCAGCGCTTCGACGGAGTGTGGATGCGGAGCTTCACGGAGTATGACACCCGCGGCCGCGTAAGCAGGAAGAGCCTGCCGCTCCGCGACGACGCCCACGGCTCGTACTTGTGGAATACGTACAGATATGATGCCTACGACCGCCCCGTCAGTTTTACAGAAGCAAGCGGCAAACGGACAAGGTGGAGTTACAGCGGTACAAGCACAACCACCACTAAGGACGGCATGTCCTCCACCAGCACCACGGATGCGGCGGGGAACGTCGTGAGTGTTACGGACGGCGGCGGCACCATCACATACGCCCTCCGCGACGACGGTCAGCCGTCCGGCGTGACGGTGACTCCGCAGGGATCGAACCAGGGGGTGGTGACCACCTTCCAGTACGACGCCTACGGAAGGAGGACGGCGATGATAGACCCGAGTGCCGGCACGAGGACGGATACCTACACGGACAATGCCGACGGCACGTCATCCATAGCGCACACGGGCCCGAACGGCACTGTGACCACGAACCATGACCGCTTCGGCAGGGTGACAAGCGTGACGAGGCCGGAGTTCAGCACGAGCTATACATACGGCACGACACTGAACAGCAGCAGTTACGGGATGCTGCTGAGCGAGACCTCCACCAATGGCACGTCCAGGTCGTTCACCTATGATGGCTGCGGCCGTACGGCAAGCGAGACGGAATACGCGGATGTCACTCACTGGCTGCGCAAGGTATACGGCTACGGGGCTGGGAGTAACATCGCCTCGATAGCGTATGCTACACAGGACGGGAGCATCACCACGGAGGTCTACTCCTACGCCAACGGCCATAACACCGGCATCAGCCTCCCGGACGGCACGGCGGTGTTCTCCCTCACGGAAGAGAGCGACATGGGCCAACCCGCGGGCGTCACGAGCGGCGGCGCCACCCGCGCCTACGGCTATACCGAAACCGGCATCCCTTCGATGCGCAGCATCAGCAATTCAGGTGGCGGAACGGTGCAACACTTCGAATACTCTTATGCCCCGCTGACGGGGAACATGAACTGGAGGAGGGACAACGTCCTTTGCTACAAGGAGACGTTCAGCTACGATGCGCTGAACCGCCTTCTGAACTCGGTGCAGGAAGCGACGGCGGACGGTTACCCCTCGCAGTACAACTACGATCATGCGGAAATGGCCTACGCCCCGAACGGGAACATGACTTTACGCAGCAACGACGGCGTGCTGGAGTGCTTCATCGACTACGGCGACGGCACCGATCCCTACAAGGCGACGGGGAACTACGCGATGGGGAGCATCCCGGATTACTATCCGGAGTATTTCGGGATAGCCGTAACGAGTTTCGACCGTCCTGGCGGGATAATGAGCGGAACGGGGAACTATACCACGACATTTACCTACGACGCCGGCGGGGAGCGGACGAAGATGAGCCGGGACGAGGACGCGTACGGCATCCATATGGACAGGTACTACCTCGGCGGGGTGTACGAAAAGGACGACTGGCGTGACGGCTGCACGGAGGATGCGGAGCGTCTGTTCCTCGGCGGCAGCGCGTACGACGCACCGATGGTGCTGGTGAAGAGTGCGGACATCAACAACGGAGCGTGGACGCCGTTCAACATCGGGCGCGACGTACAGGGGAGCATCACGGAGGTGCTGACCGTTAACGGCGACATCGTGGAGCAGTTCCGCTACGACCCGTGGGGACTGATGCTGCTGGAGAATGAGGAGGAGGGAGTTCCGGAGGACCCGCTGGACCCGGATGGCATAGTCATGGAGCTGGCGGATACTCTTGTAGCCATGAGCCCGTGGCAGTGGGCGGGGAAGTCGGTATACGTGGGCGGCCACGGCTACACGGGCCACGAGCACCTGCCGGGCTTCGGTCTTATCAACTGTAACGCGCGTCTGTACGACCCCGCCCTCGGCCGCTTCCTGATGCCCGACCCGCTCATCCAGGACCCTGCGAGCACCCAGAACTTCAACCGATACAGCTACTGCCTCAATAATCCGCTGAAATATACTGATGAGAGTGGGGAGTTTGTAGGGACTATATTAACGGCTGTCCTTAGGGGTGTTGCATCAATATTCGGCAGTGCTTACAAAGCGATAGAAGGAGGTATTGACAATGGCTGGAAAGGCGCATGGGATGGATTTTCTGGAGAGTGGAAACAGTATGGAAGGCGTGTGGCAAATGCTGCAAAGATAGACTGGGGCCTCTTCAGAACAGACAGTCATAGATCGATTCCAGGACAAATACTATCTATAGTGTCCAGACTATCTTGGGAATTACCACAGACTGTGTTAGGGAATGTGGCAGGGCACTTCAGAAACAACTTCTGGAGGACAAATGTGGAGTACTATAGGGAAGCAACGCTGATTAACAGGAATGATAATAGTTTATGGAAATGGGGTTTTACACTTGGCTCATATGTAAATGGTAAAAACCTTGAAGCAGACCCTCAGGTGGATGATATTTTTGGCCATGAGTACGGCCATGTCAAGCAAAGCAATGCTCTTGGATTGTTTTATCTGCCTTTGGTTGGTGTTCCCAGTATAATGGGAAGTGCATTTGATGGCGTTTGGAATCATGACCATAACAATGAGTGGTATGAAGTATGGGCGAACAAGGAAGCGAACAGGTATTTTATGGAGATTGGAGATACAACTGCGGCTCAAAAGCTGGTCAGTAGGTCAAATAAACTGGTCCGTTCAAAGCCTGATTGGTACGACTATGTTATGTGGATATATTATTTCTTGCTCTGTTTTGGAATTGGTTTCATTTAATAGTATATTCGCATCATGAAAGAATTCTTTATGAAAACAAAGTATATCCTTGCGATAGTATTATCCATTTTTGTATTCTCTACATGCATTAGAAGAATTAGTTATAGAATTGAGAACAAAAGCAGCGTCAGCCCTTTAGCCTGCGTTTTGATTACTCATTATGTTTCCGACACATTTGTAAGGTCCGGGGACTATTATTCGACGGGGGAGGAACAGGTATGGTTCGAATTTGACAATGAATCTGATTGTCGCAAAGCGGTCGGTGATTCAGTAGCAGTAGTCATTATCGATCCATCTCTGGTGAATGTAAGAATACTAAACTATCACCGTAGCAATGGTTGGTTAACAGCAGAGGAGTCCGAGTCAATAAGGAATAACCCATCATGTGTAATTGCCATTTATTATCTGTCTCAAAGTCAGTTTATGGCAGATTATGGAGAATATAAATATTTCCCTCCTGACGAGAAAATGAAGACTACGGTCAGAATGTGGCCTTCATACGAGGAACTGGTAGAGAAATACAGCAAATGACCTTAATCGAACCGCCCGAGCGTCCTTGCCCGGGCGGTTTTTACCTGACAACCACGGCTACACGGGCCACGAGCACCTGCCTGGCTTCGGTCTGATCAACTGCAACGCCCGCCTGTACGACCCTGCCCTCGGCCGTTTCCTGAGTCCCGATCCGCTCATCCAGGACCCTACAAGCACCCAGAACTTCAACCGATACTCTTACTGCCTAAATAATCCGCTGAAGTATACCGATGAAAGTGGGGAGTTCGCTCTGAGTACGCTCTATGTCGTCGCTAGCATATCAGCCGTTATTTTTGCTCTCGGCAATACGATAGCTCATGATAGTCGCGGAGATTTAAATAGTTTTAAAGATGGGTTAAGGTATTTTACGCAAGGGCTAATTACCGGAGCGGCTTTGGGGACAACCTTTTATTTAGGATGGTCGTTGGGTGGACCGGCAGTTAGGAATTTTATGGAATCTTTACTATTTTTGCACCTAGGCACCACGGGCGCAAGTGTTCTTTCCGATGTAAGTGAAAGCGGGTGGGATAGAGTAAAAGAAATAACAGGGAAAGTTTTTCTTGGTAATTTTTATCTTGATGAAAATGACTTTTGGCGTGGTGTTTGGCACGGTTATCTTAGACATACTTATGAATTCCTACAGACAGGTTTTGGATATGATTATACTATGCTACGCAACTTCTTTTCACCTGTAGATAGGGTGGATTATTTAGGAGGAACGACATTTGTTACTAATGAAAACTCAAGTAAACAACAAGGAGTATCCATTGGCAACTATGCCAACATGGACTACTATGGTCAAATCGGGTCTGGTTCTTTTGATTCGTTTGTAGCAAACGAGCCGTTGTATATGCACGAATATGGACATACTATCGATAGTCATCGCTATGGCCCATTGTATTTGTTTGCCATTGGTGTGCCCAGTTTGTTTAGTGCTCAATTCTCGCCACAGGTGAGTTGGACCTCGGCAATTACTGGCAAGAGTAATACAACTTCAAAGCATGATATAAGGAAATACGAGATGCGTGCCAATAGAAATGCGAAAGGGTATTTCTCAGAATACTATGACGTTAATTGGAATATTTTTGAAAATGAATATCCTACCGCAATCCTATAAAGTGTATTGATATGAAAAAGTTTTTAATCTTTATTCTATCGCTCATAATTGTAAGCGCTTGCCGAATACCCTGGCGCTATGGGTTTAGTCTGGAGAACAATACGAGTCATAATTTGGGATGGTACTTGAGCCTTGTTTACCCAGATACATCACTTCCTCATGATGATGATCTCGTGAATATAGAAAACGATTGGGACCAATTTGGCCCGGCCACTCTCTATTTTGGTACAACAAGTTTTGCTTCAGAACAAGCGGTTATTCATTGGTTGAACCCTAATGACACAGTTTCGATCTTCGTGTTTCATACTGATACACTGAAATTGTATCCTTGGGAGACTATTAGGGATGATTATAAAATTCTTGTCCGTTATGATTTGAGTGCAGACGATATTCATAGTATGCCACTACGCCAGCATTTAGGAACTTATTTGATACCATTCCCTCCTTCGCCTCAAATGGAGAAGATGCATATGTATCCTCCATATGAAGAGGTTATAGCGAAATACGGTGAATAGTTTCTTCTTTGGTTCTCCCGGGCAATTGCTCGGGAGAACTTTTTTAGACGACCTCATCAACTGCAACGCGCGTCTGTACGACCCCGCCCTCGGCCGTTTCTACAGATCCACCCCGAAGACGGCTTCGAACCCGCTCTTGGAAGGGTCGGCGAAGTTGTAGATTCCGCGGATGCCGATGTAGGTGTCGTAGGGCACCCAAAGGAAGTTGGAGAGGCGTGCGCGCAGGGTGGCTCCGGCATAGAAATCCTGAACGGAATCCTTCCTGGTGCCTATCAGTTCCTCGTAAGACGAGAATTCCGCTCCCCCGTGCAGCACGGCCTCGAAGTTCCTCAGATACAGATAGGGGCTCAGCCCGCTCCAGTCCAATGCGAGGAAGGGGAAGGCATAATCGGCACTGAGCGAATACTGCTGCGCTTTTTTCCAGTCTCCTTCCCACCCGTAATTGCTGCGGCCTTCAGCGGCAAGCCTCAGGCCGTGGGTGCTCATAAGGCCCGGAATATAACCGTAAACCTTTGCATAATAGTAGCCCGGGGTGTTGCTCTGCAGATTGTGCGTGCGGGTGAAGCCCGCCTCCGCTCCAATGCCGAAGCGGGGGAATATCCCCGACTCGGCGACAGGTCTGCTTACATAGCCGCGCAGACTGAACTTGCTGAGCAGCAACCAGTCGTGAGGTATAATCCTGATTACTACCGTGTTGGTCAACTGCTTAACATCCAGCGAGGAATACTGATCGTTCGACCACGACACCCTGTATGCTGGGATGATACCCGCTTTCCAGCCTCCTCCGCTCAGATTGAAAGGTAGGGAGATGCCTGCGGAAAGATTCAGGAAAGGCTTGTCCGCGATGGAATACTTTTCGGGGAACTGCATGCCTTTTTCGGTGGAAACGCGGGTGTAGTCCAGACGATGGACGCTGCGCTCGTTGTAATCGCCCCGGAATTCGATTATCGGCCCCCAGCCTGTCCACACATACTGAGCGTGGAGCGATGGCCGGAACTCGCTCGGCAGCCCCAATTCTTCATCAGCGAGGGTATAGCCCGTGCCGAGGGTGTCCTTCACTGCCGTAAGGCCGACGCCGATGGATCCCCAGGCGGTGCCGAGTTCGTTCTGGAACATGGCTGTGGCGCCCAGGCTTCCTGAGCTCATGGTTTCTTCCAGCGACAGCCTCTCCACGGGGTCGTATTCCATATAAATGGGCGCCCAGGAGTGCAGGCGGAAGGGTTGCAGAAGCTTGGAATAGGGTTTTCCCTCCGAAATCGTCCCGTCGTATGGCTCGGGCGACAGCGTCTCCTGCGCGCTCAGCATCTCGGCGCTTTTAGAATGGAAGGCCCCGAAACTCACTGGCCGGCTCAGGACGGAATCCAGCACCCTTATCACGCGCCCGTCGGCGGTGGGTGCGCTATAGTAGAGTTCTCCGGTGGGCGCAAAGGCGAACTCGTTCCCTCCGAACCGCAGGTTCGTCCTCTGGAGGAGTTCCCCTGAATGCGGGTCCAGGGAATGAAGTTCGTTCACCCCGCTGCGGTCGGAGGTAAACCAGATTAGCCCGTCCCTTTCGAACAGGCGGTTTATCTTGGAATGTGCCGGCGCGAAGATGGGTGTCCAGTCCGGCAGGCTGTAGATGCTGAAGCCGTCTTCGGAGATGGCGCTGGCGTAGAGATCTTCTCCCACCCAGACGGGTTCGACGGGCTGCAGGCCGGCCGGAGCGAAGATTTCATCGTACGGAGTGCAGTGGTTGGAGGCCATCAGCATTATGGAGATGCGGCCGTTCTCGTACTGGCGGACGGCTGCCAAGACGGGCTTGTCCTTGCAGGGGGCGGGGTTGAACAGACGGCCTTCGGTCGCGAATGTCCTGATGGCTCCGCCGTCCTGGATGAATCTCAACTTCGACCAGGACTTGAGCGCCAGCAGGGCGGAGGGACGGTGCTCGGACCATACCAGCCTGCGGTTGAAGAGGTCGTATGCGAGGCGGGACGTCTCGTTCGAGAAGGCCCCCATCACTTCCACGCGGCCGGTGGTGTCGATGCGCACGAGTTCGCGGGGCCTGTCCATGCCGGCGTGCAGGGCATAGAGGCCGTCATCTCCGAAGGTGAGCGAGGTGTAGGAGTCGTAGAGGCGTCCTGCACCGACAAAGTCCCTGCCCTCGAAGAACGGGGCCCTCGCGCTGTCGGCGGCCGCCCATTCCTCCCGGAAAGCTTCCTGGATGGCGTTGAAGCCGGTGTAGAGATTCTTCTTGTACTTGCTGCCCTGGGCGATGGTCTTCTGCAACACGTTGAAGGGAAGTATGCGCGAGTTGACGTTCTCGAAGTATCTGCGCGTGAAGAGGGTGTCGCCGAAGGCTGTGCGCATGCCTGCGACGAGCATATATCCGCTGCGGTAATGGTCCGGGGTGTATCGCTTCTGCGAACCGTAACGCCACTGCCAGAAGTCCCTGTAGAGACTGTCCGCAAGGGCCACGTGGACATACTCCAGAAAGTCGGCGGTGCGCCCGCGCCCGCTGCTGGTGAGGGCTGTCTCGGCCGTAACTGCGTCTCCTTCTAGCAGGGCGGGCCCGGGATAGATGGCGGATGCCGCGCCGGTGGAGAGTTCTCCTATGAAATATTCAAGCGGCTTGAACACGCGGCTGGCGCGCGGGAACTGCATCTGCGCCACGTGCCTTCCCTCGTGCAC
>R22__coassemble_1075_pt1 | contig 14796 bp, 11 predicted proteins | sample R22__metabat2_high_PE_057 | metagenome-assembled genome bin R22 | reverse complement strand
GCTCAAAAAATCTAAGATTTGTTTTTTTATTTTTAATTTGGTGATCACCAGGGGCCCGTTTTGCACACGTGGGCGGGCCTTGGCCAGGGTTCGTGATCACCAGAGGCCGGTTTTGACCACGTGGCCGGGCCTTGGCCAGGGTTCGTGATCACCAAGGGCCGGTTTTGACCACGAAGAGGTCGGGATAGAAGCGGCTATAAGCGATAATCTCTAAGATTCTGAAGCCCCGGGATTTTATAGTAGGCCTCGACCACATCGCCCCGCAGCCAGACCTTGCGCCCGAGCATGGAAGGATTGTCCACCAGGTTGAGCGCATTGCGTATATCCCCCACCGACAATTGGACGCTCATACACCGGTCGCGGTCGGTGCACGACGCCACATCCGCTATCACCAGGTTGGTGCGGGAGGAAAACGGCCCCTCGAACGAGCAGGACTTGGAAGAAAGGTCTCCTCCGACTATATATCCGCACACCCACACATCCTTCGAGCCGGCCATGGCCCTGGCGGCCGACACCGACACCGCCGAAGGCAACTGAGAACTGCCGCTTCCGGAACCGTCGGAGCCGTCCCACGCGAAACTCTCCTCCGTCCACATCCTGGAAGTATCCGTGCGCACCCGCAGTTCCATCCCCGACACCGGCACCGCCGAAGGCATTGTCTCCGAAAGCCCCAGACGGAGGGTAAGCATCTGGGCTGCAGAGAGTTCCACCGTGTGCACAACTGTCGTTTTCCCCTTGTGGTTCAGGAGGATGGACACCGGTCCGGGGAAGAAGTATGCCGTCCGGGTCTCGCCATAGCCGAAGGCGAGAGTGCCCCGGGCGCTGCGAAGAAAGAGACTCCCCTCTTTGTACGATGCGACGAAGGCGTCGCTCACCTGCAGGCGCAGACCGGCATTCAGCTGGCCGGCAATCAGTTCGACTTCCGCCACCTGCCCCTCGGCAAGGTTCACCGTACGGCTGTCGCCGTATTGGGGGCTGTCGAAAGCCGGGCCTTCCAGTTCTTCCGACACCAGCGAGACGGCATAAGTGCCCGGTTCCAGCTCGAACTGCGCCGGACACTGCTCCCAGCGTCCCTTGAACACGGACTTGCCGCCGGAACCTTTCAGCGACAGGATATAATCGGCTATAAAAACATCGGACGCGCGCGTGAGCGCCTCCTCGGAAAGACTCAGCCGCAGCACGGCCGGATCGTGCACCGCAGGCACGGGAGAAAAACAGGAAGAATGCATGAGGGCCGAAACGGCCAGGGCAAGAAAAGTGACTTTTGTTTCCATAAGGCATTTTTTCCTGCAATAATATACAAAGCAAACATAAAAATACCCCCGCAAACATGCCATAAAGTACGATTTTTTAAGTTTGCATATACGCAAACTTAAAAAAAAATTCACGGGGTCCCGCATCACTGCGAGCACCCCGCTACTTAACCTAAACTTAAACTATGAAAAACTTCAATGGCAAATGTATGCATTATTTCTCAAATTACACTACTTTTGCAACAAATTATATAAAAAATGAAAAGAACTATCCGATTGTTAGCCACAACAATGGCTATTTTGGCCCTCGCCGCCTGCAGCAAATACGAAAAAGTAGATGTCGACCCGATGCATTCCAAAATCTACACCCTCGACAACGGTCTAAAGGTTTACATGACCGTAAACAAGGAAGAGCCCCGCATCCAGACCTTCGTCGCGGTGCGCGTCGGCGGCAAGAACGACCCCAAGGAAACCACCGGCCTCGCTCACTACTTCGAGCACCTCATGTTCAAGGGCTCAGAGCAGTTCGGCACACAGGATTATGCGGCTGAAAAGCCCTATCTCGACGAGATCGAGCGCCTCTACGAAGAGTACCGCACCATCACCGACCCCGAAGAGCGCAAGGCGCATTACCATAAGATCGACTCCGTGAGCTACCTGGCATCCCAGATCGCTATCCCCAACGAGTACGACAAGATGATGAGCATGATAGGCAGCCGCGGGACCAACGCCTGGACCTCCTACGACGAAACCGTCTACACCGAGGACATCCCCTCCAACCAGGTGGAGAACTGGGCGAAGATCCAGGCCGACCGCTTCCGTCACAACGTGATCCGCGGATTCCACACCGAGCTCGAAGCCGTGTATGAGGAATACAACATGAACCTCACCAGCGACAACCGCAAGATGTTCGAATCCATATACGCTAGCCTCTTCCCCCATCATCCCTACGGCACCCAGACCGTTCTCGGCACGCAGGAGCAGCTGAAGAATCCCTCGATCGTAAACATCAAGCGCACCTTCAACACCTTCTACCGCCCGAACAACATCGCCATCTGCATGTCGGGAGACTTCAATCCCAAGCAGGTGGTGAAGATCATAGAGAAGTACTTCGGCGACTGGGAACCCAATCCGGACATCCCCAAGCTCGAGTATGAGCCCGAACAGCCCATCACCGAACCCATAGTCAAGGAAGTCAAGGGCCTCCAGGCCGAGATGATGGCAATGGGATGGCGCCTGCCCGGCTCCACCGACCTGCAGACCACCGCCGTTTCCGAGATCGCGGGCAGCATCCTCAGCAACGGACAGGCCGGTCTGATCGACCTCGACGTAAACCAGCAGCAGAAGGCTATGTATCTTGGCGCAGGAGTCAACTCCCAGCCGGACTACAGCTTCTTCCTGACCATGGGCATGCCCAAGCAGGGCCAGACCCTTGAGGAACTGCGCGACCTCTCCCTCGAAGAGATAGCGAAGCTCCGCGCCGGCGAGTTCGACGAAGAGCTCATCTCCGCCACCATCAACAACATACGTCTCCAGAAGATGCGCCAGCTCGAGAGCAACCGCGCCCGTGCGAACATGTTCGTAGACGCCTTCATCGCCGGCATCGACTGGAAGGATGCGGCCCTCGACATCGAGCGCTACAGCAAGATCACAAAGCAGGACGTGGTGGACTTCGCGAACAAGTACCTGCTCGACAACAACTACGCCATCACCTACAAGCGTCAGGGCGTGGATGAGAGCCAGAAGAAGATCGAGGCTCCCGCCATCACCCCCATCGCCACCAACCGCGACAAGCGCAGCGCCTTCCTCGAGGAGGTCGCATCCAGCGAAGTGAAGCCCATCGAGCCCGTGTTTGTCGACTTCAACAAGGATATGAAGAAGTTCAACTTCTGCGAAGGCGTCGACGTGCTCTACAAGAAGAACGTACTCAACGACATCGCAAGCGTCCAGTTCATCTTCAACCGCGGCACCGAGGACGTTCCAGCCCTTGAATACGCCTTCGACTACCTCGCCTATCTGGGAACTCCCGACATGAGCAGCCAGGACATCGCCCGCAAGATGTACGATCTCGCCTGCGAGTTCAGCATGAACGCCGGAGCCCACAGCACCAGCATACGCATCAGCGGCCTTAGCGAGAGCCTTCCCGAAGCGGTCAAGACCGTGGAGAACCTGCTCTACAATGCCGTCGGCGACGAAGCCATCCTCACCAACTACAAGATGGATGTATTCAAGAGCCGCATCGATGCCAAGAGCAACCAGAATGCCTGCTTCGGCGCCCTCCAGCGTTATCTGTTCTACGGACCCGAGTTCGTGAAGAAGATCAACATGCCCACCGAGGCAGTGATGGCCCTGAGCTCCGAGGAGCTTCTCGCCGCAGCCCGCGACCTTGCATCCAAAGGGCACGAAGTTCTCTACTACGGTCCCGCCTCCGAAGCGGACGTCCGCAAGCTCCTTGCCGACAACCACACTGTAGGCGCCAACCCCGAGGTCCTGACCGAGAAGTTCACGAAGCGCCAGCCCAGCGACGAAAGCAAGGTGATCGTGGCTCCCTACGACTCCAAGCAGTTCCAGTATGTGCAGTACACCGACCTGGGCGGCAAGTTCGATCCGGCTTTGACTGCCGAGATAGATATGTATAACGAGTACTTCGGCGGCGGCATGAACAGCATCGTGTTCCAGGAGATGCGCGAGGCCCGCGGTCTTGCCTACAGCGCTTACGCCGACCTCAGCGAACCCGCCGATCCCGAGAACGGATATATGTTCTACGCCTATATCGCCAGCCAGAACGACAAACTCCGCGCAGCATCCGAAGGCTTCAAGGAGATAATCGAGAACATGCCCGAAAGCGAGAGCGCCTTCGCAATCGCAAAGGACGGCATACTCTCGAAGATGCGTACGAAGAGAGTCACCGGAGCAGCAGTGCTGAGCCTCTACCGCCAGTGCCGCAGGCTCGGTCTCGACGAACCCACCGACAAGGCCGTGTTCGAAGCCCTGCAGAACATGACCTTGGAAGATGTGAAGGCCGCCCAGCAGAAGTGGGTTGCCGGAAGGAACTACGTGTATGCAGTGCTCGGCGACCCTGCCGACCTCGACTCCGGGTTCCTGCAGACCCTCGGCCCCGTGAAGCAGGTTTCCCTCGAGGAGATTTTCGGGTACTAGTTTTCGGCAGGGCCTGTTTTCAGGACTATTTGAGGCAGGTGCTTCGCTTCGGCGGGGCACCTGCTTTTTTTGGCGCCCCATGTCTGCCCCGGAGAATTTGGGAAAGGTCCCCTTTCACCTGCCGGACCTTTCCCGGCCAAATGCCACTCCACCACTCTCTATTGCCCATTCCCCGGTCAAGGTCCACCCCTCATAATCAGACCTTTCCCATCACGGCCCAGGCCCCAAGGGGCGACTGGGACTACGACTTCAAACCTGTGTTCTTCCTTGGAATCCTTAATTACAAAATGGAGGAACAGTCCGACGGAGGCGGAGAATACATCCACCGTAATTCTATCCGGAACGACGAGAACGGGCAGCGGCTGACCGACAGCCTGCAGTTCGTTTTCATGGAGCTTGCGGGATTCAACAAACGCCTGCAGGACTGTAACAGCTTCGAGGACAAGTTCTTGTATTTCTTCAAGAATCTTCCAAAATTTGCCATGATGAGTTTCTTGCTGCGGCAGAATACAGCAATATGACAAAAGCAGAACAAGAAACTTACAACCGCCGTCTTAAGATACAGCGCGACAACTATGCAGCCGATAAATATGCCCGCGAAACGGCTATAGCAGAAGGTCGAGCTGAAGGTCGGGCAAAGGGTCTTGCAGAAGGCGAAGCCGCAAAAGCTGAGACTGTCGCCAGAAAATTGCTACAGAGGGGATTTGACAAGCAGGAGATAGCGGAAATCACCGGTCTTGCCGGTGAGGATGTTGAGGCGTTGAGGTGAGAAGGGACTAACAATAAACACATACAAGAAAACTACGACTGACATCTCAATGATGCCAGTCGTAATCTTACTTTGTCAATATGTATTTCTCAGGATGCTTATGTTCTTGCGCTTCCACCAGAAGTACTGATGCACTATGATGCCTTTAGCTTCAACAGGCGCTTGATGGAGATACGATTCTCCATCAGAGTCTTTTAGATTTGTTCTCTCGTAAGCATAAAAAAACTGTGTTAGTGGTTGTAAAGTTACATACCACTAACACAAACTAACAGACGTACTTTTCTGGTTGCTTACGTCGCACTTCTCCGAATGCTTACTAGTAGCCAATAACTTGATTTATAGCAGCTCCAACCTAATGGATAGAGCCGCTAAATAATAAAACTATTGAAATATCTAGCATCAATTAAGGCATCTCTAGTTTGTAATTTGACATACTACCAGATGCAGGATTGTACTTATAAACATCAAAATAGTATACGCCATTTTCACCAATACTAGTGCCGTTTAATCTCCATTTATACTTGTTATCTCCACTCAAATCACTACGAAGGCACAGATACCTAGAGCCCCCAACCTTTATAGAGAATTTGCTTTGAGCAGCTACCCATGTCAATGTAATCTCAGACTTATTGGCCGTAGGTGCAGAAAGATTATTGCTACTCGATGTATATAAGTAACCATTTGTAGAGTCACCGAGATATTTTTTAGTGCTTTCAGTTGAAACTGTCCAATGTTTTTTGGGGGCACTTGCAATAGAACTGGCGTCTCCATCGAACACGAAATTATTGACGTATGAAGTACCAAATGTCTCTTCCAAAAGGCCATATTCAGTAGTACCCGACATCGCGACAATAACAAGCTCATCATCATCTGTTAATGAATAAGAAGATCCTAGCTTTGTGAGAGATGCAGGCGATAATGAACCTTCTGCAAAAACAGCATGGTAGACGACGTCTGATGTAACATCATCGCCATTCGCAGCATAGACAATCGATGTACCATCTGAGTTTACACTAGAAGCAGATGTCCACCCCATAAAGGTGTTGCCCGTAAAGCCATATGCGTCAGGATCCGGTGCTGAAGGTAAGCTTAGTGTCTCACCCTCGGCAAGCTTTTCAGAATGATAGGTAGTGGTTCCAACCTTCCAAGTCACATCATACATCGTAACCTCGCTAAGAACAAGGGTTATCGTGATATTTGATGCTGGCATCTTATATGCCTTCGGATTTACAATGAAGTTGCTTTGAGCAGGCGTGCTATCTTCTTTTATGTAATCAATTTGGAACTTACTGAAGGTATAGCCAGATTCAGGAGTGGCCGCCGTCAATGTTAAATCAGTACCATAAGTTGCTTCTGTCACTTCAACATCACCAGCTTTAACTGTGTATGTGCCGTGTGCATTGGTATTTTTGGTGATTGTGTAAACAATCGGAGTCCACTCTGCATATAGGGTCACGTCGGAGGTAATAATAAACTTATCTCCAGCATTGTAATGAGTGCCCGATCCATCATCCTCTGTGTTCCAACCCGAGAAAGTGAATCCTGTTTTGGTTAAAGTAGCAGACTGAACGGATACTGTGAAAACTGACGAGGAGTAAGTAGTGGCATCGGTCGGAACAGCACCAGTGCCACCATTGGCATCATATGTGACAGAATAAGTATCACTGTCTATAGATGATGACTCGTCGTATTTGAACAGAGAGAATTTCTTTTGGGAAGAAGAATAGTATTTGAACGTGTAGGAGCCTTTAGAATCAAGGAATTGTAAAGCCGGACCTGCAGAAGAAGTTATGGTAATAGTCCCATCTTCATATGAAATAGTATTATTATACACTTCCGAAGTGCTCTGGTTAATACCATTAGAATTTGCAGTACGTCCGATATAGTAGCCGCTAGCAGATTTTATTGAATAGTTACTGGTCGAGCCAATCTTGGCAACCGTGAACTTAATAGCTTGAGTTGCTGATGTTGACTCAATTTTATCATCACTGATGGTAACAGTCTTATAATCACCACTTGCGCCAAGATCTGCCGCGGTTTTACTTCCATCATAAGCGTAGCTATGCGGCTCATAAACAAATAGATAATCACCAGACCAATCGGAAAGAGACTTGTCTACCTTAGTAAAATAAGTTTTTGGAGTGTCCCATTTTTCATTAAGAACAGTAAAATTAGCGATTCGCCAATTCTCGTTTCTTCCGACTGCAAAAGGAGTGGTATTTCTAAAAGTAGCTATTTCTCCGTCTGTATTTGTGAATACTAGCTTTAAATTTGAATACTCACCTGGATATACAACAAAGAAATACTCCCCTCCTTTATCAAAAGTACCAGTGAGTTTCACGTTCATTGAAGATCCATCTGTCAGCGTAGTAATTTCATCAGATTCATCAATGATAATATCGGCTGTTCCGGTAAGAGATTGACTACTTTCTTCAGTAGCAGAGATTTCAACGGAAGCAATATCGTCGTTGTTGATAACAATGCTGAGCAGCGCACCAACATTTTTGAAAGAAATTTTGTTCCCATCGAGAATACGACCAATAGAAGCCATTGCTTCTGGATCAAAGGAACCTTTCGTCGCTGTCTGAGTAGCTGGAATTGTAACCGTCATATGGTCTTCATCATCGCCGCCTGCTTTTGCTGCCGGATAGATGGCGTAATGAACTTCATCACCATCTTCAATAGGAGGGAAAGTGAATTCAGCCGTTTTATTCTCATTGGTGCGACTAATATCTGTGGAGATATAAGTGTAGATACCGTAGGCTTTTACTGCGTCTAATTCGCCCCAGGTAATTGTCCTGCCTGACAGAGCAGTTTTAGTTGTAGCATCAATTTCAGAATCGACATCCGCAACGAGTTTGAATGGCTCCTTATCTATGACTGGTTCATTGATATGAGTGCTTTCATCAACGATCACATTTTGTTCTTTGGTACAAGAGAAAGCCCAGAATGCCAATGACGTGGCAATAATTATACTTAATACTTTTTTCATAAAACAGTCCTCCTTCTATTGCCAGCCACCAATGCCACCATAATTCTGTTGTTCATCAACCTGCTGGTTCTGACCAGGGCTCGTGCACACCAACCCCTCGAACCTCAGTTCTTGGGTTTCAGTTTTCGGGGCCTCGTAGGCCAATTTCTTTTTTGTCATATCTGTTGTTTTTTATTGTTTTCTCTTTCTCTTCCCTCACCGCCCTAATCTGGGAGATAAGGGCGCTTTGTCGTAACTTGGTCGAAAAATGAAAAAAGCATCATTTTCCGAAGTTGCGGCCTTGTGGTCGGCCGACAAGCGCCTGTACGTAAAGCTCTCATCCTATGCACTTTACACTACACTGACGAGCAAGCACATACTGCCGTGGTTCGAGGCTCACCCCGCAGTAAACGGCGAGAACATTCAGGCGTTTGTCAATGCCCTTTCGAGAGATGGTCTGTCTGCCAGCACGATTAAGAATATCGTCCTGATCCTGAGGATGATACTGCGGTTCGGCGTGAAGCTGGGGGCTTGGCCTGCCGCGGATTTCAAGGTCCGTTATCCGCCGGAATCCCGGCCCGCGCAGGCGCTGCCTCTGCTGAGCCGGAAGGACCAGCAGCATCTCTGCAGGCACCTGAAAAGAAATCTGAATCCGCGCAACCTGGGCATACTGCTTTGCCTGCAAAGCGGCTTGCGCATCGGCGAGATCTGCGCCCTTCAATGGAGGGATATCGACGTCCGTTCCGGCTTCCTGCACATCAGCAAAACCCTCCGCAGGATATACTACCGCGCCGGGGATGAAAGGGTGTACACTCTCGAAATCGGCCTGCCCAAAACCAGCAGTTCCGTCAGGGACGTTCCCCTGTCTGCGCAGATGTGCAGGCTGCTTCGTCCGCTGAAGAAATGCGCACACGAAGACGACTACCTGGTATCCGGCTGCTCCACCCCGCTGGAGCCCCGATACTACCGGTCCTGCTTCGCCGTTCTGCTACGCACCCTGGGGATAGCGCCGGTGCGCTTTCATGCCCTGCGCCATTCCTTCGCGACGCGCTGCATAGAATCGGGATGCGACTACAAGACAGTATCCTCCATCCTGGGGCATTCGACGATATCCACGACCCTCGATTTATATGTTCATCCCGGCCTTTCCGAGAAGAAAAAATGCCTGGAGAAAATGCTCAGGATCAATCGCATGGAGTGATTGTTGAAAACTTGTTGATATCTTTTTGAGGAGAATCCCCCGGAGGGGTTGGCTGTACGGCTCAAAAGCAGTAACTTTGTTCGTTTAGTGCTTTGAATTTTTTGCTATTAAATATAAACTTTATACTAACTATGATCAAAAACAAAGAACTACACAGCATTCGCGGAGCCTATGCCGCGCCGGAATGCAATAGCATCGAGGTCGAGCCCGATGCTATTATCTGCCAGAGCGAAGAGATCTCTGCCCTGACAATCGACGAAGTCACACTTGAGGACTGGGGAACTTTAATCTAGACGTGCCATGAAAAAGATCTTTACAATGATTCTTGTCGGCGCAGCAGCTGTGCTCGCAAGTGTTTCCTGCAATAAGGAAGAAGTAATCGAGGCATCGAAAGATGGCACTGTACGTTTCTACGCAAACGAAATCAAGACCAAAACCGAATTCGGCACCCCGGCCGGAAACAAGTATCCGACGCTGTGGACAAACACAGAGAAAGTGAAGATTTCGCTTAATTATGCTGCTGCTGTAGAGGCAACTGTCACACCATCCGTTGATAGGAAAACTGCAGATATCACCCCTGCTACCGCAATAACGGATGATGCCAGCGGCGACTATACATTCTATGCTTTGAGCCCGGCCGCTGCTGAAGCATCAGATATTAACAAGACTTATAAAGACTGGGACATTAATATACCTTCAATTCAGACCCCAGGAGCCAATTCAGTTGACGAAAAGGCTCAGATTGCGATTGCTGTTAAGTCCACCAGCTCTGTTTTCCCGGCTTCTGTTGCTCTTTCCTTCGCTCACGTAACAGCTTATGGAAAACTGTCATTTACCAACCTGACACTTAGTCCTGGTGAAGAAGTAACATCTGTTACCCTTACATCCCCCGAGAATTGGGTTGGAAGTTGGTATTATTATTTTGAGGACGGACACATGGCAGCGCATTCGGGATCGAAAGTTCTTACCATCAATACTGACAAGACATCCGATATATGGTTTGCCTGCGCCCCTATTGATTTGCAAACCAAGACATTAGGCATTATCGTTACCACTACCGACGGCTCGTATAGCAAGAGCGTTACCTTCCCTGACGATAAAGGCAACTTTGAAGCTGGTAAGATCGGGTCCTTTACAGTGGATATGAGTGCTGCAACGCACTTATCCCTGGTAGCATCCCTTCCTTTCAGCATTGATGGATCCGATGGAAGTGCAGCATACACAACTACAGCTGGATTGTCTGCCTCAGGACTTGGTTCTGACTATAATTCAACAAATACTCCCTACCTTACTAAACTGGACGGCACTGGCGATTATATCCAGATTAGATTCAATGAGCCTGCCGGGAAAGCTGCAATTGCTGTTAAAATGATTGGAGGTGCTAACACTTCCTATATAGACGTGAAGGGCTCCGCTGATGGAGAGACCTTCTCCCAAATAGAAAAGTTTACTATCTCGGGCGCGCAGAATGATATTAAGGCATTTGAAACGGCAGAAGAGATTGATGGTTCGTACCGATACATCAGATTCGTATTTACTAAAGGCTCAAACATCGGAGTGGGTCCTATTTCCATTACAAAACCGTCCACTGATCCTGAAATAAAATCTGCTGATATCCTTGATATCCCTGTCGTTGGAGTTACAACCACGACAACTTATACAATTAAGAATTTCGCCGGCGCTGATGATGTTACAGTTAAATCGGTTGATGGTAACGTGGTTACAGCGGCAACTGTTACAATACCTGGAACTGTTTCTTATACAGTCGCTCCGAATTACGGAACAAGTTCAACCAATGGAACCATTACCCTCACTTCGGCAACAGAAGGTGTTGATAAGGTGATTAATGTTACTCAGTCTGGTGAAACCTTCACAACAACAGCATCTGCCACAATTATTCTCGCGAAGAATTCAAGCAGTGACACATTTACTATCACAACCCCTTCATTCGGATGGGCTTCTACCGTTACTCCTGGAGATGGGATGAACCTTACGATAACACCCTCAAGTGGTTCCGCCAATGCTTCAGCACAGACTATTACCATTAACTCTACTACCGTGGCAACGGCTTCTGAACAGACACTCGGTACCATTGTTCTTTATAGAAATGGCAATACTTCTGATGATCAGAAAATAACGGTCACCGTTAAAAAGGCTGCAAATGTTGTAGGTACCAGTTGGGTTGAAACAGCTTTATCTGATTTGACATCATCTGATGAGTTTGTCATTGTTGGCAATGGACGTTCAATGTCTAATGGAAATGGAACGGGTTCTGCGCCTACTGCTGCAGCCGTAACTGTTTCTGCTGGGAAGATAACATCATCGGTCACTGATGCAATTACCTGGACCCTCAGCGGAAATAGCACTGATGGTTACACGTTCTATCCGAAAGGATCGACAACTACATGGCTATATTGCAATACAACAGCATCTTCCAGTAGCAACAATAATATGAGAGTAGGCACAGGTGCACGTAAGGTGTTTGTTCTTGAAACCAAGGATGGTAAAAACCATCTCGTGACTAAAGATACTTATACCAAACGTTACGTCTGTGTATACAATAATTCAGATTGGCGTGGATATGTTGCGGCAAGTGTTGTAGCAACAGATACAAAATTCTACAAAAAGGTAACAGAATAAAATTACCTCTATTATAATTAATTGCTCCTCCTATGCACATAACGCACACCGCCCTTATCTCCCAGATTAGGGCGGCGAGGGAGAAGAAAGAGAAAACAATAAAAAACAACAGATATGACAAAAAAGAAATTGGCCTATGAGGCCCCAGAAACTGAATCCCAAGAACTTAGGCTCGAAGTGGCTATTTTAACAGTATCAGGAAACGGTAACCCCAGTTCCTGGACGGGAGGTCAAACAAACTGGTTTGACAACGATTAGTGTTACACCCAAAACAATGAAAACAATGAAAAAGTATTTTATTCTTTTGAGTGCTGCATTCGTTTCCGTTGCACTCGTATCATCGTGTCAAAAAGAGATAGGTAAGCTCCAGAAACCCATTGAAGAACCGCACAATGAAGAAGGCGTTATCCCTTTCGAGCTTAATGCCAACATCGCTGAAACCAAAACGACGCTTAGCACTTCTACTTACGCAGTAACGTGGGAGGCATCTGATGTCCTATATGCAGTGACGACTGATGCTGCTTGGGGAGATGGAACCTCATCCTCAGATGCTTCTGGCGATAATATTGCAACTTTTACCTACAGCGACGGGAAGTTCACCACAGACAAAGTTATCGATGCGGGAGCTCATACATTCAATTTTATTTATGAAGGAAGCAACCAGAAGAAGTATCACAGAGCCACAGGAACTACTCATCAGCTCTCTGCGACACAAGATGTAGACGCTGAGAATCCAGCCCAAAACCTTAAGGCCAATGATGCTCTTGTAGGACAGATCACCAAGACCATTCCTGCGTCATTGACAGATATCACGATGAGCCACATTTACACTCTCATGAAGGTGACTCTCAAAAACAAACTTGGTGCGGCTGTGACTGCAACAAAGTTTGAGATTCAGATTGAAGGTGAGGACATTGCCGGCATTTTCGATGTGGCATTTGATACTCCTGGCGTTAGTATCAAATCTGGAGGGAAGGACAAGATCACTGTCAATATCACGAATGGCGCCATCGCTGATGAGGGCACCATTGATGTATACTTTGTTATGGCACCGGTCACAAACTTTACCGGGAATGTGACTTTTACGGTTACCGATAGCAATGAGAATATTTACACAAGGACCAATGCAGTTGCAGGTCTTACCTTTGCGGCTGGCACGTACAATACGGCTAATTTCTCTTTGAAAGTAGCAGCCCCTCTTTATCCAACTATTGACACTTCCTCATCAGATTACACAACCGGATTTGAAACTGGCTTTACTACCGGGACTACCTATAATAACCCAACTGTCAGAGTAGATGGACCGGATGGTGAGAAATGGGGCTCCTATTTCGGTATGGCATCTACCAACGATAAAATCACAGGTAGCAACTCTATGCAGATGCGCTGGTATACTGGCTCCTCATCGAGTTTAGGTTATGTTGAGTCCAATTTCTTCCTCTCAAACGTTGGATTTGTCTCATTTAATGCGAAGCAAACTAACGGATTGAAGGTTGGACTTTATTACAAGAGAGCTAGCGATGGAGATTGGGTGCTGGCACAGACCTTTGCGCCTGAAACGACTTCAACGAAATGCTCTTATGCTTTTAATACGCCTATTGAGAATGCTCGTATTAAATTTGGGGTGGTTTTACCGGCCAAAGCTCCTACGGGCACCTCAAAGTTATGGATTGACGATGTCGTAGTTAAACGCGTCGCGCCCTCCTACACCGTAACAATCGATGGTGGAATCTCTCATGGTACTGTTTCGACATCTCCCTCCGGGTCAGTCCTTGAAGGCGCAGAGGTAACAATTACTGCCACTCCTGAAGATGGCTATGCTCTCACTTCATTGAGCGTCACCGATGCATTGAGTCAGGCCGTAACTGTTACCGCAAATAAATTTACGATGCCTGGAAGTAATGTAACCGTCACGGCATCGTTTGCGAAGCTTTACACTGTGACCTGGAGCGCTCCTTCCAATGGTTCCGTCACTGTCAAGCATGGAACGTCGACGCTTTCTTCTGGAGACACTGTCCCCGAAGGAGCAACCGTCACTATTACAACTAATCCTGATGATGGATATAAACTGGCTACCCTCAAATACAACGACGGTTCAGACCATGACATTAAGGCTGCAAAAACCTTCACAATGCCTGCACACGATGTAAGTATCACCGCTGAGTATGAGGCGGATTCAGGAACAACGGCATCGGTAACGATTGGAGATTATGCAACTGCCCACTCTTGGGCTAATGACACAAAATACACTTCTATTACTATTGATGGTAATATAACAGCAACTGCAGGTGGGACAGGGAACTCAGGAAAGTATTATAATACTAATAAAGACTGGAGGTTCTATCAAAGTGGAAGTGGAACATTAACTATTAGTGCTTCAAATAGTAAGAAAATCACATCAGTCACTATTACTTGCACTTTTGCAAACTCCGGCAAGCTCACGTATGGTGGGGGTACTAGCGTTACGAGTGGCACCGAAATAGCATTTGATAAGGTTGATTCTGTAGTATTCTCTGTTGGTAATACAGGCTCCGGTACAACCGGACAATGTAGAATCACAGATATATCGGTCACTTATGAATAGACGATGCTAAGATTAAAAGGAAGTGCGGCAACACCCAAGTGGATTGCCGCATTTCTTTGATAATGGGGTAATGTCTATTGTTATGTAAGCATCCGATCAAGATGACAAAACCCCGCGCCACAGAACTCCTTGAAGCACAGTGGAATATGCAAAACGACCCAGGCGATTTCGAAGGGCACTGAAAAACCCCTCTGAATAGCCTCCAAAGCCCAAAAAAAG
>R22__coassemble_1029_pt1 | contig 15272 bp, 11 predicted proteins | sample R22__metabat2_high_PE_057 | metagenome-assembled genome bin R22 | reverse complement strand
CACGGATATCCGGCGAGGTCATACGGTTGGCGCGGAGCTGGAACTTATGGTCGTGCCCGATCACCACGGCGCGGTGAGGGTCGCAGAGGATAATCTGAGCGCCCATGTCGATCAGTTTGTCGGTGAAGAACAGACGGCTCTCGAACATCTTCTGGTGGATGAGCACACTGCCCTTGCACTGGGTGGCCACCACCAGCAGCACGCTCAGAAGGTCCGGGGTGAGACCCGGCCAGGGGGCGTCCGCGATTGTCATGATGGACCCGTCGATGAAGGACTCGATCTCATAGCTCTCCTGCGCGGGAACATAGATGTCGTCGCCCTTCTGCTCGAGCTTGACGCCTATGCGGCGGAAAGCCTCGGGGATGATGCCCAGGTCTGGGTAGGACACGTTCTTGATGGTGAGTTCGCTCTGGGTGATGGCGGCGAGGCCGATGAAGGAGCCCACCTCGATCATGTCCGGCAGGATGCGGTGGTTCGCTCCGTGCAGTTTCTTGACTCCGTGGATTGTAAGGAGGTTGCTGCCTATGCCCTCGATGTTGGCGCCCATGGCGTTGAGCATCTTGCAGAGTTGCTGCAGATATGGCTCGCAGGCGGAGTTGTAGATGGTGGTGTCCCCGTCCGCGAGCGAAGCGGCCATCACGATGTTGGCGGTGCCGGTGACGGATGCCTCATCCAGCAGCATGTAGGTGCCCTTGAGACCTTTGGGTGCGGTGAGATGATATGCGCGGCGGTCCTTGTCGTATTCGTAGGATGCGCCCAGTTTCACGAAGCCCTCGATGTGGGTGTCCACGCGTCGGCGTCCGATCTTGTCGCCTCCGGGTTTGGGGAAGTAGGTCTCGCCGAAACGGCTGAGCATGGGGCCGGAGATCATCACCGATCCGCGCAGAGAAGCGCATTTCTTCACGAACTCGGCGCTCTCCACGTAGGAGCGTTCGATGGCGTCGGCCTGGAAGGTGTACTCGCCTTTCTCGTGGCGGGTTACCTTGACCCCCATCTCGCGAAGAAGCTCGATGAGGTTCTTGATGTCGAGGATTTCAGGTACGTTGCTGATGCGCATCGGGCCGTCGGTGAGCAGCACGGCGCTGAGTATCTGCAAAGCTTCGTTCTTGGCACCTTGGGGAGTGATTGCTCCGCTGAGGCGATGCCCGCCTTCTATTATGAATGTTCCCATGTTATATGTGGTCTACTTCCGGATGGAGGTCAATATCGTATTTTTCTTTGACTTTTGCAATTATTTGATTTTCAAGGGCAAGCACGTCTTTGGGAGATGCGCTGCCGCTGGCGTTCACTATCACGAGTGGCTGCTTTTCGTACACCTGTGCGCCGCCCAGGGTCTTGCCACGGAATCCGCACTGGTCTATTAACCAGGCGGCAGGAACTTTGACGGTCCCGTCCGGCAGGTCAAAGTGCGGAATGTCTGCGTGGGCGTTCTGCGGACGGGCAATGCCGGTATCCGGGCCACCTTTTTCGGGGCACGGAACCGGCCCTTTGCCTCTCGCGGATGGAGGACATTCCGCATTGAGAATCCGCTCGAAGTGCTCCCGCGAGATGACAGGATTCTTGAAAAAGGAACCCGCGCTGCCGATCTGAGCGGGATCCGGGAGTTTTGCGTTGCGGATGCCGATGATGGCGTTGCGCACGTCCATCGGCGTAAGCGCCTGAAGATCCTTGCCTTCCAGCGCCGCCCGCACTCCGCCGTAATCCAGCTTCGGGCTGTACTTGCGCGTAACCTTGAACAGAACGCTGGTGATGATGTAGCGCCCGCGCTCGTGCTTGAAGCGCGAATCGCGATAGCCGTAGCCGCATTCTCCCACCTTGAAAACCGTCTTGCTCCAGTCGTTGGTGTCGAGGCAGACGACTCCGGAAATGATATCCTTGGCCTCCACCCCGTACGCACCTATGTTCTGCACTGCGGATGCGCCAACTTCTCCCGGGATCAGGGATAGATTCTCCGGCCCCCAGAGGCCGTTTCCCGCCACATTCGCGATGAAATCGTCGAAAACCACGCCCGAGCCGACTGTCAGCAGCACTTCGTCGAGGCCCATGTCCACATACTTGATGAACTTGATGCCGGAGTGCAGCACGGTGCCGGGAAAGTCCCCCTTGAACAGCAGGTTGCTGCCGGCGCCGATATGGAAAACCGGCTGTGGCAGGGCCTTGAGGTCCAGCGACATAAGTTCGCTCACCGACTCATACTCGATGTAGAGAGCCGCCTTCACCTTCATTCCGAAGGTGTTGTGGTTCGACAGGTCGTAGTTTTCTATCCTCTTCATATTTGTTCCCGTTTTTCCTTGTTTTTCGGAACAAAGTTCAATTTTTCAGGCATTTGTTCCGAAAATCAGTCATTTTCGGGAACAAACTGCAAATCCGCAAAGAACTCCGGCCGGTGGTAATCCGGCTTCTCCGTGGATATCGGAGCCCAGGTCACGAAATGCGGAACGGTGAGGCCGTCGCCGCACTTGTAGAAGTTCGCCCTGGCGCAAAGGCCGCGCAGGCTGGGCTTGCCGTCTTTCATGGGCAAAGCGCTCTTCCAGAGTGCCTCCAGCGGAATGAAAATGCGAAGCGACCAGGGGCCCTCGGCGGTCTTTTCGGCGAATGGTTCGCTGCCGCAGGATGAAAGGGCCTGCACCGAGCTGATCACCTCCGCGGGGGCGGGTTCCGGATCGAAGCGCCCGGTTCTCCAACTCAGGCAGAGATTGCCGATGGCATTCCACTCGAAGTTGTAGTAGTGGGGATCGTCCGTCAGGGGCTGGAAGAAGAACTCCACGCAGGAATCTTCGTAGACCTCCCCGCCGGGAGTGCCCTGCAGGGCGCGTATGGTCTGCTCGTCGACGCTGTAGTCCAGACGTATGCCGGAATCGTCGTAGCCGATACTGAACTCGACGGTGGGCTTGTAGGGCCATTCCGCGGGCCAGTTGAGGCAGTCCAGCCGCTGCGGCTCGCTCATGCTGCCGAAGGGAACCTTAAGCATCTTCTTTCACGGTTGAGGCCAGGCAGAGTTCGTCCATCTGCACGGCGTCGATCTGCGAAGGAGCGTCGATCATCACGTCGCGGCCCTGATTGTTCTTCGGGAATGCGATGTAGTCGCGTATGGTCTCCTGCCCGCCGAAGAGGGCGCATGTGCGGTCGAAACCGAAGGCGAGACCTCCGTGAGGGGGAGCTCCGAACTTGAAAGCGTTGATGATGAATCCGAACTTGTACTCGGCTTCTTCCTTGCCTATGCCCAGCACCTGGAACATACGCTCCTGAACGGATGCCTCGTGGATACGGATGGATCCGCCGCCGAGCTCGGTGCCGTTAAGCACGAAGTCGTAGGCGTTTGCGCAGACGCGCTCGAGGTCCTCCTTCTTGTCGGAGTAGAACCAGTCGAGATGTTCGGGTTTCGGGGCGGTGAAGGGATGGTGCATCGCATAGAAGCGGCCGTCCTCCTCGCTCCATTCGAGCAGAGGGAAGTCCACGATCCACAAGGGTGCGAACACGTGAGGGTCGCGAAGCCCCAGGCGGTTACCCATCTCCACACGCAGAACGCCGAGCTGGGTCTGGGTCTTGCGCTTTTCGCCGCAGAGGACGAGGATCAGGTCGCCGGTGCTTGCCTCGACGGACGCTGCCACCTTGCGCAGATCTTCCTCGGAATAGAATTTGTCGACCGAACTCTTGATGGTCCCGTCCTCGTTCAACTTGATGTAAACCAAGCCCTTGGCGCCTACCTGCGGGCGTTTTACCCACTCGGTGAGCTCGTCGGTCTGCTTGCGGGTATATGAGGCTGCGCCGGGAACTGCGATAGCTCCCACGTAAGGCACGCTGTCGAACACTCCGAATCCGTGCCCCTGCACATCGGAAGTGATTTCGTGGATGGTCATGCCGAAGCGCACGTCCGGCTTGTCGGAGCCGTATTTGTCCATGGCGTCGTACCAGCGCATGCGGGGCATGGGGTTGGGGATGTCGACGTCCAGCACGTTCTTGAAGAGGGTGCGCATCATGCCTTCGAACATGTTCAGCACGTCTTCCTGCTCCACGAAGCTCATCTCGCAGTCGATCTGGGTGAATTCGGGCTGACGGTCGGCGCGGAGGTCCTCATCGCGGAAGCAGCGCACGATCTGGAAGTAGCGGTCGTAACCTGCCACCATCAGCAGCTGCTTGAAGGTCTGGGGGCTCTGCGGAAGGGCGTAGAACTGCCCGGGATTCATGCGGGAAGGCACCACGAAGTCGCGGGCTCCTTCGGGAGTGGATTTGATGAGATAAGGTGTTTCTATCTCAAGGAATCCTTTGGAATCCAGATAGTTGCGAACCTCGTGTGCGATCCTGTGCCTAAGCTCCAGGGCTTTCTTCAGAGGATTGCGCCTGAGGTCGAGATAACGGTATTTTGCGCGTAGGTCCTCGCCGCCGTCGCTCTGGTCTTCGATCGTGAAGGGCGGGGTGAGGCTCTTGTTGAGGATGTTGATGCCGGCTACGCGGATTTCGATGTCGCCGGTAGGCATCTTGGCGTTCTTGCTGCTGCGCTCGACAACTTCGCCCTGCACCTGGATCACGAATTCGCGCCCGAGGGAGGTCGCGGTTTCCACAAGTTCGGCGGGAGCGTCCGCTTCCACAACCAGCTGGGTGATGCCGTAGCGGTCGCGCAGGTCGATGAATGTCATACCGCCGAGTTTACGGGAGCGCTGCACCCACCCGGCAAGGGTCACAGCCTTTCCTACATCACTTATGCGGAGTTCTCCGCAGGTATTCGTTCTGTACATTGCTATATTTTGTATGCGTTAATTTTCTATTAACCTACAAATATAGCAATTTCATTCAACAGATTCAACAGCGGAGACCAGAGCGCCGGCAAGTTCCACGAAGGCGATGCCGTCCGGGCGGGATGAAAGGGCGGCGGGGGTGCCGTCGTCGCCGTTCTCGCGAATGCTCTGCACGAGGGGGATGCGGCCAAGCAGGGGGATGCCCAGTTCGGATGCCATCTGCGCACCGCCGTCGCGGCCGAAGATGTAGTATTTCTCGTCGGGATGCTCCTCGGGAGTGAACCATGCCATGTTCTCCACGAGGCCGTAGATGGGTTTCGCGATGTTCTCGTTGCGGAACATGTTCGCGCCCTTTTCCACGTCTGCAAGCGCCACGGTCTGCGGGGTGGTGACTATCACCGCACCCTCTATCCCTATTTCCTGGGTGAGGGAGATGTGGATGTCGCCGGTTCCCGGAGGCATGTCGATGAGGAGATAGTCCAGCGGCCCCCAGTTGACCTGCAGGATGAGCTGCTTGAGAGCGTTGGATGCCATGGGGCCGCGCCATACGAGGGCCTGCCCCTTCTCGGCGAAGTAGCCGATAGACATCCATTTCACCCCGTATTTTTCGAGGGGAACGATGTAGTCTTTTCCGTTGATTTCCTCCGCTACGGGACGGTACCCTTCGGTCCCGGTCATCACCGGCACGGACGGACCGTACACGTCGGCGTCGGCAAGCCCCACCTTGTATCCGAGGCGTGCCAGGGCCACCGCCAGATTCACCGCTACGGTGGACTTGCCCACGCCGCCTTTCCCGGAGGCTATTCCTATTATATGCTTGACGCTCAGCAGGGTTTCCTTGGTGAACTCCGTGCCCTTCTTCTGGGCCGGAGCATCGATCTCGATCTCCTTCACCTCCGACTTCACCCCCTGCCCCAAATGCCTGATGAGCGAGGCGCGGGTTGCGCCGATTATATACTTTTTGAGCGGGTCGCGCTGCTTCGGGAAACCCAGGGTGACGGTGACGCAGCCGTCGCTTGTTTCAATGTCCTGCACCATCCCGAGCTCAACTATGTCCCGGTCTTCCCTGGCGGGGTGGTGCACTTCGCGCAGGAACTCTCTAACTTCTTCTACAGTCATTTCGCAAATTCAAGTTCTTTGATGATATTGTGGGCTTCTCCCCATTTCTCCACCATCCAGAGCACGTAGCGGATATCCACGTTGATGCATCGCTGGAGGTCGGGCTCGAACATGACGTCGCTCGACATGCTCTCCCAGTTGCCGTCGAAGGCCAGGCCTATGAGGTTGCCGTCGGCATCGAGCACGGGGCTGCCGGAGTTGCCCCCGGTGATGTCGTTGTTGGAGAGGAAGCAGGTGTGCAACTGCCCGTCCTTGTCGGCCCAGCGGCCGAAGTCCTTGTTCACGATGAGGTCATGCACCTTTTCAGGAACGCGGAACTCATAGTCTTCAGGATTCTCTTTCTCGAGTATGCCGTTGGCAGTGCACCAGTACCAGTAGCTGACGCCGTCTTTCGGTGAATAGGGCTTTACGCTGCCGTAGGTCAGGCGCATTGTGAAGTTGGCATCCGGATAGCTGGGCTTGCCTTTGTTCCAGGCAAGCAGCGCGGCGGCGAAGTCCTTGGTGGCCTTGCGGTAAACCTCGCCGCCTTCTTCTTTCATGGTAGCATCGAGGTTGTTCGCGAGCGCTTCCTGGACGGCCTTGGCCCCTTCGACATTCTCGCCTTCGAAGAGCCAGTCTACAAATGCGTCGCTGTTTTCCTTGCTGAGGTCCCAGCCCTCGATTTGGAGTTTGTTCTCCGGCTTGACCTTGTCGAGGTAGAATGACACCAGCGCCTTGGAAATCTTGCGGTCGACTTCCTTGTTGTAGTCCTGCTCGCGGAATCCCCTGGAACCGAGCAATTTCTGAAGGATCTCTATGTTGCCGAATGTCTCCATGAGCAGAAGTGCGTTCAGATAACCTTCCTTGCGTGTCTGGATGTAGCTGTCTATGTTGCCGATGGCGTCGCCCCATGCCTCGCGGCGGGACTTCTTCCTGTCTATCCACTTGCCGAGCTCGGCCTCCTTATGCTTCTCGCGTCCGATGATGTTGAGTTTCTTGAAGGCCAGGTCTTCGCCCTGCCACTTCTTCCATCCGTTGGCGCTGCCGGCGTACTTGTTGGCGTACTGCAGACGGACGACGGGATCCGCCATCATCTCGTCCCACATGACCTTCTGGCGCACCGTGCGTGCCTCCACGCGGAGGTTGTTCGCCTCCACCATATCCTCCAGCTGGGTGGCGGTCTGGAAGCGCTGGGTGCGTCCGGGATAGCCCATTATGAAGGTGAAATCTCCCTCCTGCACGCCCTTGAGCGAGATCTTCAGCGATTTTGCCGGAGTGTAAGGCTTGTTGTCCTTGGAGTAGTCGGCGGGATTGTTGTCGGCGTCGGCATAGATGCGGAAGAGCGAGAAATCGCAGGTGTGGCGGGGCCACATCCAGTTGTCGGTCTCACCCCCGAACTTGCCCATCGACACGGGCGGGGCACCCACGAAACGGATATCCTTGAAGGTTTGATACACAATGAGATACCAGACGTTGTTATTGTAGAACGACACCACTCTCGCGGTGCAGTTGGGATTCGCTTCGGCAGCGGCCTTTTCGAGTTCGGCGCTCTTCGCCTGGAAAGCGTCTCCCTCAAGTTCTGCGAGCTGGTCGGTCACGTCTTCCATGCTCTTCATGAACTTCACGGTAAGGCCCGGAACGGGGATTTCCTCGTCGAGGCTCTTGGCAAAGAAACCGTCTTCCAGATAGTTCTTTTCCGGCGTGGAAAGGCGCTGGATGCTGCCGTATCCGCAGTGGTGGTTGGTGGAGAGCAGGCCCTGCTGCGAAATCACCTCGCCGGTGCATCCTCCGCCGAACTGCACGATGGCGTCCTTCAGCGAAGCGTGGTTGATGTTGTAGATGTCATCGGCAGTGAGGCGGCAACCGATGTTGCGCATGGCCTCTTCGTTGAACTTCTGGAGCATGGGCAGCAGCCACATGCCTTCGTCGGCCCTGGCCGCCAGGGTCATGATAAAGCAGAATACTGCAACAAATATTCTTTTCATTTGATTGATTTTAAGACACAAATATAGCAAACAATTCTCAATAGTTATACCGGGCACTTAATTTGCTGATGCTCAATGTTTTCCTTGAAACAAATCGGCCGAATCCGGCGATTTGTTTTCAGCAAGCGGCTGGTGGATAGAGAGTTGGCTGCCAGGCGGACGTGGGTTAAAAGAGGGATGGTTCGAGTGCGGCCGGATGGAAGGACTTCCGGTGTTCGGGGGTGTAGCCCAGGCGGCGGATGGCCTCGATATGTTCAGGGGTTGGATAGCCCATATTCCGTTCCCAGCCATAACCGGGATATTCCTGAGCCAGGGCCCGCATTCGTTCGTCCCGCCAGGTCTTGGCAAGGACAGACGCGGCAGCGATGGATGCGTAGGTGGCATCGCCATGGACGACGGTAAGATAGTCTTTGCCGCCGTAGCCCGCGAAAGGCCGGAAACGGTTGCCGTCTATCAGCAGGAATTCGGGCTTTACGCTTAGTCCGAGTACCGCCCGCTGCATGCCGGTGACCGATGCCCAGAGGATGTTGAGGCGGTCGATCTCTTCCGCCTGCACAGCTTCGACTTTCCACGCAACAGCCTCGCGTTCAATTACTTCGCGAAGCTCATTGCGGGCCTTCTCGCTCATCTGCTTGGAGTCGTTGAGCAGCGGGTGGTGAAAGTCTTCCGGGAGGATTACCGCGGCGGCATACACGGGACCGGCCAAAGGCCCGCGGCCTGCTTCATCGCAGCCCGCCTCCAGGCGTCCCGCCTGCAGGTATGGAAGAAGATGTGGAGTGTGTGGCATCAGCCACAAAGTTAATCTTTTTTGGCGGATTGTCGCTGAAGCATGTTGAGCATCTGCTCCTGCACGCGGATGGTCTGCCGGTAAGACTCTATCAGGCGGTCCCGGTTGCTGATTTCCTCGTTTTTGCGGCTAAGACGTTCTTCATACTCGTCCACGACCTGGCGCAGCTGTTCCTTGTGATTCAGATCTTCCTTGAGCAGACTTCCGCTCCGTTCCGGATAGCATCCTGCAACAATCTCCGGCAAGGGAATACCCGTAGCGTCGCTGAAGGCGAGGACACTCTCCGTCACGACCTGCGTCTGTCCGTTTTCCAGTTTTATGTATGCTCCTCGGGAAATGTTCATTTTCTCGGCCATCTCGACTTGTGTGCAGTGCATTTCCTGCCTGATCTTCTTGAAGAAACTGTCCATGTTGCAAAAATATTGAGCAGTGCCGGGTGTTTTGGTTTACTTCCCGTAGTAAAATGTATACCAACGATGTACAAAATACCCCTTGAAACTTGAATTTCGGTTTTTACCTACAGTTTTTACCTACGGTCCTGTTGCCCGTAATGTACATTCGTGTTATGTTTGCGACACAAAAATGAACGCTTATGAGAACAATCGCTGCTGCTTATTCGGACTTTTCCCGTATGATTGTCGACGACCTGATCTTCGAGGACGACACTGTAAACTTTACCGATATATGCGCATCCATGCGCATCTGTCCCGCCGACCTGAACGAGATACTTCAGGACGAATTGGGTATGAATGGCAATGAAATTTTGCAATCCTTTCAAAAGTTATTAACTTTGTAGGCTATCACACATACGCGCGAAATTTTTTTTAATAACATTTATACCCAAATGAAAGATTACTCAACCAAAGACATCCGTAACGTGGTGCTTCTGGGCAGCTCAAAGTCCGGAAAGACCACGCTCTCCGAGGCAATGCTCTTCGAAGGCAAGGTCATCGACCGCCGTGGTACCGTTGAAGACAAGAACACAGTCTCCGACAACACCGAGTTCGAACAGGCCAACCAGAAGTCCGTCTTCGCTTCGGCCCTCTATGCCGAATTCATGAACACCAAGTTCAACATCATCGACGCTCCCGGTTCCGACGATTTCATCGGAGGTGCAGTGGAGGCCTTCAAGGTCTGCGAGACAGGTATCCTGCTCGTCAACGGCACGCAGGGCGTCGAGGTGGGCACAGAGATATTTGCCCGTCAGGCAGCCAAATACAACGTTCCCCTCATTCTCGCAGTCAACCAGCTCGACCACGAGAAGGCAAACTGGGACCAGACTCACGACAGCATCAAGTCAGCTTTCGGCAGCAAGGCTGCATTCGTGCAGTTCCCCGTCAATCCCGGTGCCGGCTTCGAGGGCTTCATCGACGTAGTCGACATGAAGTACTATCACTTCCTCGATGCCAACGGCAAGCGCGAAGAACTCGAGATTCCCGCACAGTATGCCGACGAGGCCGAGGAAATGCGCATGGCCCTCATGGAGAAGGCTGCAGAATCCGACGACGAACTCATGATGAAGTACCTCGACGAGCTTACCCTCAGCGAGGAGGAGTTCGCAAAGGGACTCAAGCTCGGTATCGCCAAGGGCGAGATCATGCCTGTCTTCTGCCTCTCCGCCAAGAAGGACATGGGTGTCAAGAAGCTCATGGAGTTCTGCGTAAAGGCCACCAACAGCCCCGAGGGCACGGTCAACAAGACCATCTCCGGCAAGGAGGTCGCCTGCAAGGAAGCTGCTGCCACCAGCATCTTCATCTTCAAGACCAGTGTCGAGCAGCACCTCGGCGATGTCGCTTACTTCAAGGTAATGAGCGGCGTGCTCAAGGAAGGTGCCGACCTTACCAACCCCGAGAACGGCAACAGCGAGCGCCTTTCCGCAATCTATGCGGTTGCAGGTTCCAAGAAGGAGAAGGTTCCCGTGCTCCGCGCCGGCGACATAGGCTGCGTCATGAAACTCAAGGCCGGCCGCACCGACGTCACTCTTGCCGAGTCCGGATGCGAGGCTTACGAGCACATCCAGTTCCCCGAGCCCAAGTATCGCTGCGCCATCAAGCCCGTCGACAAGAACGACGAGGCCAAGATGGGCGACGCCCTCAACAAGATCGCTGCCCAGGATCCTACCGCTATCGTAGAGTACTCCAAGGAACTCCGCCAGACCATCCTCAGCGGTCAGGGCGAGCAGCACATCAACTTCGTGAAGTGGCGTCTGAACAACGAGTTCAAGCTCAATGTCGAGCTCTACGCTCCGAAGGTGCCTTACCGCGAGACCATCACCAAGGTGGCAAGCGCTCAGTACCGTCACAAGAAGCAGTCCGGCGGCGCCGGCCAGTTCGGTGAGGTGCACCTCCTCGTCTGCCCTGCCGAAGGCGAACTCAACACCTAGCTCATGATCAATGGCAAGGCGACCCAGCAGAACCTCAAGACCCAGGATATCACCGAGCTCGAATGGGGCGGCAAGCTTGAGTTCTACAACTGCGTTGTCGGCGGTGCCATCGACCTCGGCTTTATGCCCGCTATCCTCAAGGGTATCAAGGAACGTATGGTGGAAGGTCCTCTTACCGGTTCTTACGCCCGCGACATCCGCGTGTTCGTTTACGACGGCAAGATGCACCCCGTGGACTCCAAGGAAATCGCCTTCATCATCGCAGGCCGCAACGCCTTCCGTGAGGCATTCCGCAACGCCGGTCCGAAGATCCTCGAGCCTATCTACAACGTGGATATCTTCACCCCCAGCGACTATGTAGGCCCTTGCATGTCCGACCTCAACACCCGTCGCGGCATGATCATGAACCAGGATGTGGAAGGTGCATTCACCGTTCTCCACGCCCGCGTTCCGCTCGCAGAGCTCTATCGCTACTCCACCACCCTGAGTTCGCTCACCGGCGGTTCCGCAACCTTCACCATGAAGTTTGCCGAATACGTGCCTGTGCCTGCCGACGTGCAGACCAAGCTCCTTGCCGAGTACGCTGCCCAGGAGCAGGAAGAAGACTAAAATGCAAGTCCTCAAATTCGGTGGGAGTTCCGTTGCGAACGCCACTAATATATCGAGGGTCCTCGATATCGTATCCAAGGCTGCCCGTAAAGATCGGGTGGCCTTGGTTTGTTCCGCAATATCCGGCTGCACCGACACTCTGCTCGGCCTGGCCCGTACCGAAAGGGGCAGTGCGGAGCGCGCGGTGATGCTCGAGAGCCTGAAAACCAGGCATGAAGACATAATCCGCCGGCTCTTTACCGGTGCCGAGCGCGAAGCGGTTTCTGCAAAGATCGAAGTCCTTTTCGGCAAACTCGCTGCAGCTCCGGAAGACGAAATGGTCACCTTCGGGGAACTTTTCTCCACTACCATCATCGCGGAGAAGCTCCGCTGCGAAGGCTTTCGCACAAAATGGCTGGACTCCCGCATACTGGTCATCAAAGACAACACGACTCTCACCTATAATAATATTTCAACGGCGGTTGCCCTCGAGCCCGAGGTGGAAATCTTCGTTGCCCCGGGCTTCATAGCCAGCGAGTACGAAGGCAAGGTGACAACCCTCGGGCGCGGAGGGTCCGATTTCAGCGCCGCACTTTACGCCGCCGCCACGAAGGCGTCCCGCCTGGAAATCTGGACGGACGTGCCGGGCATCATGACGGCCAACCCCAAGCAGGTCCCCGCCGCCCGCACCATCCCCGAAATGCCGTATCAGGCAGCCTTGGACATGGCTTCCCACGGAGCGAAGGTGCTTTATGCCCCTACCGTTCAGCCTGCTATGGAGGCTGGAATCGCCATTCACATCCTCGATACCTTCGAACCGGAAAATCCAGGCACGGTAATCAAGGCTCTTCCTGAGGCTGAAGTGGCTGAGTGGATGGGTGTTACCAGCGTGGATGACACCCGACAGGAGGAGTCGCTGCTATGCCTTGTAAGCAACGGCCGCATCAACGGCGAGTCCGCCTGCGCCAGGACCGTGGACTGCCTCAAGAAAGCAGGCATCAGGACGCTGTCCTGCTCTTCGGACGGCACGAATGTCTACGCCAGCGTCCGCCTGGCCGTAGCCGGAGAGGCTCTGAACGCCATCCACAGGGAGTTCTTCGAGACCGCTCCTGCAACGACCGTCAATCTGTATATCGCAGGTACTGGTGCTGTAGGAGCCGCCCTAAAGGAGTTGATAAACGAATCCTCCGAGCACATCGCCCGGCGCACGGGGAAGGTGCTGCGCATCGAGGGATATAGCAACAAGCGCGATTTTTCGCAGATTGTGCGAAATACCGCTCCCCGCGGGAGTATCTTCGTGGACGTCACCGACAGCGAAACAATCTACAAGGAGTACGAGGGCTTGCTGCGTGAAGGCCTGAACATCGTAAGTTCCAACCGCCGCGCGCTGGCAGTGCCCTTCGTGGACTACGCCGCAATGCAGGCGGCCGCCCAGGAAAACGGGGTTTTCCTCCGCTATGAGACCACCGTCGGATCTGCCCTGCCCATGCTTGAAAGCATCGCCGCCGGAGCCAATTCCAGCGATGAAATCCTCTCCATCGAGGCTGTCGTCAGCTGCACCCTGAACAGGATTCTCTCCGAATATACCCTCACCCCGTGCAGCTTTGCGCAGATCGTGCGGAAGGCCCAGGACGAGGGACTTACCGAATCCGACCCCCGCATCGACCTCAGCGGCAGGGAGGCCCTGCGCAAACTGCTGATTCTCGCCCGCGAGGCCGGAGTGCCGCTGGAGGAGGAAGAGGTGGAGATAGAGCCGGTCATCGGTCCGGAGTATGCCGGACTGTCGCTGGAAGAGTTCTATGCTAGGCTCGAAGCCGACGAACCGCATTTCGCCGCCCTCGAGGCTGCGGCAGACGCCGCGCATCAGCGCCAGCGCTTCGTGGCCTCGCTTGAGAAGGATCCCGAAGGCCCGCACGGCTACAGGGCCTCCATCCAGGTGAAAAATGTGGATGCATCGCACCCCGCCTACCGCATCACCGGCACGGAAAACGCCATCATCATCCGCAGCGCCTACCATCCCTACCCCCTGCTGATCCAGGGTGCAGGCGAAGGCGCCCGCCTCGCCGCCGCAAGCGTGCTGAATGATATTCTGAGGTAATTCGTTATATTTGTGGCAACAGGCGTTTATAATATATTGTCGTATGAAATGCAAAACCTATATTATTCTTTTGGCAACAGCAATTGCTTTTGTGCTCTCGTGCGCTGTGCAAAAAGGCGAGTGTACAGTCGATTATCTTACAAGAGATTCAGGTCTTATCATTTTTTCAAAGAAACCGAATAGATGTACTCTAACATTTTTGGAAATCGATAATGATCAATACACCTATTCTTCATTCGAGATAATCGTTAATAAGAGATCAAGGAATATTTATGTCCAGAAAGAAGACGATATTATCCTTTCGAAAACACCTTTAGAAGATTACCATTGTTACACAGCATCAGAATTTGCGATATTTGAGAGTGTTGAGTCGCTAAACAAAATGTATACGGCAATAGACAAAGATTTCTTTCGGTTGTCAAATAATGAGAAGATAAAGGCATTGGAAAATTATATTGAGGTAAATACAAATAGTTCCAACTGACTTTAAGGGTTTATCATTGTTTAAAAACGAATTATGAAAAAAGTATTATTGATTCTCAAGGTAAATCTATAGAAAAACTACGTATCGATCCTCCAACACCTCAAGGAAAACAAGGACCGAATGTGAGTCACTATTATATAAATGGCAAGAAAAAGCACTATTTCAATCTAAACAAATGGCCAAAATGAAAGATGGTTTTGATTCTTTGCCTTGGCATGATTCAGAATTGACAGGTGTCTCTTTTGATCGGTCTGCGCCAGGCGAAAAAGATATCATTGTACTTTCTATTAGGTGGTATGATGATAAAATCAGTAATGTCGTGTTTAAAGATGTTTTTCGAGCACAATTAGAATTCAATTGCGGTATTAAATGTGGAGAACATGGTGAACCTATAGATTATGCTATAAGTGGGTTCGGAACAGAAGAAGAAATGGAAAACTTTTATAAAACGCGTAATATAGGTTTTGAGAATCCTTCGTTATGCTATTATGAAATTGTTTTTTCGTCAACAGGAAGTAAGATACGTATTATTTCCAGTGGTTATTATCTTGAGAGCACGTAATTAATTCTATTTCACAAAGTATTGGGAATCACTTGGAATTAAGCCATGAAAGTAATAATAAAAATAGGAGATTTATTCCAGGTCGTATTAAGAGATGGGAGTAAAGTTTTTTTTCAGTACATTGGGAAAGACTCCTGTGATATGAACACCATGATGTAGTTTACTATCTTCATACTTTTATTAGAGGTGGACTTAAATATGGCTTATGGACAAAGTATGGATCATCTAAGGAAATAGGAACAAACGAAATCTGGTTTAAAGACAGTTACGATTATGGAAATTATCCTGGACAAAAGATAGTGTCTTATGATTGGGTTGTATGGAAGTTTAATGGACACAGAACAGATGTTGGTGCTCTTCCATCGCGTTACTTTCAAGCAAATAATGGTTTGGTATTCGATCCATTTAATGTATTAGAAATGATTGAATCTGGATCTTTTGATCTTAAGTATTACCCTGTGTTTTAGGCCATATTTCATAAAATGTGTCTAAGTCTTTTCCAAGTGATTATAAGTGGACATTATCTTTTACAGAATATGGAAAAAAGATTA
>R22__coassemble_953_pt1 | contig 16221 bp, 12 predicted proteins | sample R22__metabat2_high_PE_057 | metagenome-assembled genome bin R22 | reverse complement strand
GCAACATGCTGAATATGAAGAAGATGGCGAACTGACTGTCTTTGAACAGGCTGAAGGCCTTGAGCCCGAAAGCTTCCGCGATGCTCTTGCTCTCGCCGCGGTTGGTTTCGCAGGCCGGCATCGTGAGTGCGTATGCGCAGAGCACCAGGGAAAGGACTCCGGAAGAAATCAGTTGGGTGTAGCTGTCCTGCATCGCGACTCCTCCGATTTTCAGGAAGTTGGTGAGCAGCATGCTGCAGATGAAACCTACGGTGCCGAACACGCGTATGGGAGGGAAATCCTTGACGGGATCCATTCCCGCCTTTCCTAGTGCGTTATATGCAACGGAGTTGGAGATGGCTATGGTGGGCATGTAGAAAGCCACGCTCAGACTGTACAGCACGAACAGAGGGGCGAAAGCTATGGCGGATCCTGCGCTCATGCAGTAAACGCCTGCAGCGATCATGAATATGCCGGCGAGCCCGTGGCAGAGCGAAAGCGTCTTCTGTGCCTGGATATAGCGGTCGGCGACGATTCCCATGAGAGTAGGCATGAAGATGGATACGATACCCTGCATGGCAAAAAACCATTTGATCTGGGGCCCCAGGCCGACGTTGCCGAGATAGCGTCCGAGGGATGTGAGATATGCGCCCCAGGCTGCATACTGGAGAAAATTCATCAGGATGAGCCTGATTGTAAGCTGTCTGTTTTTCATTATTCTGTGGTTTGTTAAGCAGACAAATTTAGCGTTTTTCTGCTAATTTGCTTATCTTTGAAAGATGAAATTTGAAAAGATACATTCCGACCCTCATTCCGCCGCCCGTTGCGGAGTGCTGCACACCGGCCACGGTGATATCCGCACTCCCATTTTCATGCCCGTAGGCACTGTGGGCTCCGTGAAGGGGGTATACCATAAAGACCTTAAAGAGGATGTCAAGGCCGAGATCATTCTCGGCAATACCTATCATCTGTACCTCCGTCCCGGACTGGATATCCTCAGGGCGGCGGGCGGACTTCACAAGTTCGAGAACTGGGACCGTCCCATCCTCACCGACAGCGGCGGCTTCCAGGTGTTCAGCCTGAGTCCCATACGCAAGCTCACCCCGGAAGGCTGCACCTTCCAAAGCCATATCGACGGCAGCAGGCATACTTTCACTCCGGAAAACAATGTGGATACCCAGCGCATCATAGGCGCCGACATCTGCATGGCCCTCGACGAGTGCTGTCCCGGCGACGCCGACCATTCCTACGCCCGCAAGAGCCTCAATCTCACGAAGGGCTGGCTGGAACGCTATGCGAAACGCTTCCGGGAAACGGAACCCCTCTATGGCTACGAGCAGACCTTTTTCCCCATAGTGCAGGGCTGCGTGTATCCGGACCTTCGCAAGGAGGCGGTCGACCATGCCGTGCAGTTCGATGCGGACGGCTACGCCATCGGCGGTCTTGCAGTAGGGGAGCCTACGGAGAAGATGTACGAGATGCTGGAACTTGTCTGCCCTTTGCTTCCGGAAGACAGGCCGCGCTATCTCATGGGAGTCGGCACTCCGGCCAATATCCTGGAAGGAATCGCCAGGGGAGTGGACATGTTCGACTGCGTCATGCCCACCCGCAACGGCCGCAACGGGATGCTGTTCACCTGGAACGGCATCATGAACATGCGCAACGAGAAATGGAAGGATGATTTTTCTCCTCTCGATCCGGCGGGCACGTCATTTGTCGACCGTACATACAGCAAGGCATACCTCAGGCACCTCTTCGTTTCCGGCGAGATGTTTGCCGGCATGATAGCGAGCGAGCACAACCTCGCTTTCTACCTCGACCTTGTGCGCCAGGCACGCGTTCATATAGAAGCAGGCGATTTCGCGTCTTGGAAAGATGCCGCCATCGCCAACATAACCAGAAGATTATGAGGAAACTGGACCTCTACATATCCAAGAAGTTCATCACGACCTTCTTCATGGCGTTGCTGCTCATCATCGGCATCGTCATAATCTTCGACATTTCCGAGAAGGTGGATTATTTCGTGAAGAACGAGGCTCCTCTAAAAGCCATAATCCTGGACTATTACGTGAACTTCGTGCCGTATTTCGTGAACATGTTCAGCCCCCTGTTCGTGTTCATCACGGTGATTTTCTTCACTTCCAGGATGGCTGCCAACTCGGAATTTATCGCAATGCTCTCGGGAGGCATCAGTTACGGACGCATACTCCTGCCGTATGTGGGGTGCGCCATACTGATCGCCCTGCTCTCGCTCGGCCTCAATCTGTATGTGATTCCCCGCTCGAACGTCACCAGGACGGCTTTCGAGGAGAAATATATCAAGAACAAGACCATCAAGTTCCGCAATGTCCACTACCAGATAGCACCTGGGCAGTTCGTGTATGTGGAGTCTTTCAGCCGCTGGAACAATACCGCCTACAAGTTCACTCTCGAAACCATAGAAGACAACAAGCTCAAGAGCAAGCTTGAGGCCGATTCCGCGGTCTGGGACAGCACGCAGCAGTGCTGGAGGCTGCGCAACTGGTTCATACGCGACTATGCCTCCGGGCTCGAAGACCATATCACCAGCGGGGAGAAGAAGGATACGGTGATAGAACTCACGGTAACCGATTTCTACCGCAACGAGAAAACGGTGGAAACATTGCCGATCAAAGACTTGAACCAGCTTATCGAGACCCAGGAAATGCGAGGCGACGCGAACGTCATGTTCGCGGAGATAGAGCTGCATAACCGATTTGCAATGCCTTTCTCCGCCATCATCCTGACAATCATGGGCGTATGCCTGTCTTCGCGCAAGAAACGCGGAGGCATAGGATGGAACCTCGGCGTAGGCATCGCCCTGGCTTTCACGTACATCCTCTTCCTGCGTTTCTCCCAAATGTTCGTGTATGCCGGCACCATGCCGGCTTCGATAGCCCTCTGGATACCGAACCTGGTGTTTGCATTGATTACAGTTTTCCTTTATACAAAAGCACAGAAATAATGACAGTGAAGGTTGTTAACAAGGGCGGCAACGCCCTTCCTCAGTACGCCACCCTGGCATCTGCCGGAATGGACGTGCGAGCTTCCCTCGAATCGCCCGTCGTGCTGAAGCCTCTTCAGCGCGCCATGATTCCGACGGGGCTGTATCTCGAGATTCCGGTTGGATATGAGGTGCAGGTGCGCCCCCGCAGCGGTCTTGCCGCAAAGAAAGGGATTACGGTTCTGAATACCCCCGGTACAATCGACGCCGATTACCGCGGCGAGGTGAACGTGATTCTGGTAAACCTTTCGGACGAGCCGTTCACTGTCGAGCCCGGCGAGCGTATCGCCCAGCTGGTGCTTGCCAGACATGAGAAGATAGATTGGGAAGAAGTCTCCGAACTTGGCGCAACCGAGCGCGGGGAAGGGGGCTTCGGCAGCACTGGAACGAAATGAGTATCGAAGAACTTTACAAGCTATACTGCGATTGCGGGTATCAGGTGAGTACCGACAGCCGCACAATTCCTGCGGGAGCCATGTTTTTTGCTCTCCGGGGAGAGAATTTCGACGGGAATGATTATGCGCTGAAGGCCCTCGAGGCCGGTGCGGCGTATGCCGTCGTAAACAGCGACTGGGCAGCTGCCGCAGGAATGATGCCCGGGGAGGCATGCGGACGGGCAATGCCCGGACAGGGTTCCCCTTGCGGGACACTGCCGGGCCCTTTGCCCGTCGCGGATGGCAGAATCATTCCGGTTGATGATCCTTTCACGACGCTGCAGGCGCTGGCGGTGCATCATCGCGAGACCCTGGGGATTCCGGTAATCGGACTGACCGGCACAAACGGGAAAACCACCACCAAGGAACTTATCACCGCCGCATTGAGTGCGAAGTTCAAGGTCGCTGCCACCAAGGGCAACCTCAACAACGACATAGGCGTGCCGCTCACATTGCTCTCCATGGCCCCGGACACGGAAATGGCCGTGGTGGAGATGGGCGCGAACCATCCCGAAGACATTGCCAAGCTCGTCAAGGTAAGCCGGCCGGATTACGGCTACATCACAAATGTGGGCAAGGCACATCTCCTCGGGTTCGGATCCTACGAAGGCGTGCTGGCCGCGAAGACCGAACTCTACAAGTGGCTGGGAGCGCATGAAGGGTCCGTAATCTTCGTGAATACCGGTCATCCCGACCTTGCCGCCGCAGCCCGCACCCGGCACTGCCATCAGTGGGAATTCAGCATGGAATCGATGGATGCGGAAGTCCTTCCCACGAGCGGGGAGAACCCCTTCCTTTCGCTGCGGGTAGGAAAGGACGTCATCCGTACCCGTCTCGTCGGCGCCTACAATGCCGACAACGTGCTGGCGGCTTTCTCCATCTCGCAGTATTTCGGCGTGCCGAAGGCGGATGCAATACAGGCTCTTGAAGCTTATGAACCTTCCAACAGCCGTTCGCAGTTGGTCAAGACGGAACGCAACACCCTTATCGTGGATGCATATAACGCCAATCCCAGTTCCATGGGGCTCGCGGTCGACAATCTTGCGGCCATGCAGGCTCCTTCCAAACTTGCCCTGCTCGGAGATATGCGTGAACTCGGAGAGGCATCTGCCGAAGAGCACAAGGGCATAGTCCGCAAGCTGATCGCGGCCGGCATCCCCGCCTACCTGGTAGGGGAGGAATTCGGCAAGGCGGCCATAGATGACCCGCTGATCCTCGGTTGCTTCCCCTCTTCCGACGATCTTGCGGATTTCATCCGGGCCAACTCACAAAAATTCCGCGGAAAAACCATTCTGGTGAAGGGTTCCCGCGGAATAAGGATGGAGAAAACGATTCCCGAGCTCTGATACTATAGAGTGTCCATGAGGTCGAAAACGCGCTTCTGCACTTCTGCAATGGTGCCGAGGCCGTTTATCTCGTGATAAATGCCCTTTTCCTTGTAAATCTGGATAAGGGGCTCGGTCTTCTCGTGATAGGTGCGGATACGGTTGGCGATTGTTTCGTCGTTGGCGTCGTCTGCACGGCCTTCGATGAGGGCGCGTCCCTTGATGCGGGCCTTGATTTCATCGTCGGGAATCATGAGAGAGATAACACCGGTGACGTATTCGTCCCGGGATTCCAGCATTTCATCCAGGTCGATGGCCTGCTGGATTGTGCGGGGGAAACCGTCGAGGAGAAATCCGTTCACGTGAGAATTGGCTGCGAAGCAGTTGGTTATCATTCCTTCGACCACTACATCGGGTACGAAGTCTCCTTTTTCAATAAGGGCCTGGGCCTGTTTGCCCAGTTCCGTGCCGGCTGCTATCTCGCTGCGGAGCAGTTCACCGGTAGAGATGTGCTTGAGATTATACCTTTTTACCATCGGGGCTGCGTGAGTCCCTTTTCCAGCCCCGGGAGGGCCGAACATGATGAAATACTTCATATTGTTTTATTCTAAAACATAGATATCCTTGAGGTTGCGCCCGAGTTCGTCGTAATCGAGTCCGAAGCCTACGATGAAACGGTTGGGGATCTCCGCTCCCACATAATCGAGTTTGCAACGGTCGCAGAACACCTCCGGCTTGAGGAGCATGGTGCACAGACGCACGTCCTTCGCGCCTTTGTCGAGGAGTTTCTGCTTGAGTTCAACGATGGTGTTTCCCGTATCGACGATATCCTCGCAGACAATGACAGTCCTGCCTTTGATGTCGGTCGTGAGGGGCATGGTCTCGCGGATGACTCCGGTGGACGTCGTGCCTACATAGGAGGAGAGTTTCATCGATGCAAGTTCGACAGGGAAATTCAGGCGTTGCATGAGCTCGCCGGTGAACATGATTGATCCGTGGAGGACGCAGAGCAGTACTGGAATGTCGGTCTGGCCTGCTTCGGTGTAGGTATGACCCGTGGTACAGAAGTCTTTGTTAAGTTTATCTGCCACTCCGTCAATGAGTTTGGAGATTTGCCCGTAGGGCATGAAAGGCACGAATGCCTTGTCGTGAATGTAAACTTTATCCATTTTTGATGAATGAGTGCATAAAGTTACAAATATTTCCGATACGGAAACTTAAAAAAAGTTTTTACAATGCATTTTTTTGATTGACATTGTCTTTCCGCCTCCTTATCTTGCGCTCATGAGACTGTTGATTTCGTTGATGGAGGCCATCCTCGTCCTGACCGGGGCCGGAAGTCCGGAAGAATTGGACGAGAGCGAGCTCGAGCGTTTCGAAGCCCTTGCATCGCATCCTGTATGTATAAATGTCGCATCTGCCGGCAGGCTGCGTTCCTGCGGCTTGTTCAGCGAGTATCAGGCGGCAAGCCTGCAGGACTACATTTCGCGCACGGGGGATATTCTGTCGGCGGCGGAACTCGGAACTGTGCCCGGGTTTACGCCGGAACTTTCGGAGGCTCTGCGCTTCTTCGTCTCTTTCGAGAGCCATTCTCCGGCAGGCGCCAGGCGCAGGGAGAGGCTGAAACACGAACTGGTGCTGCGGGATGTCGTCCGCGATGCGGGGCGGACTGTTTCCGGAAAATATCATCTCAGGTACGGAGAGCGGGCGGAACTGTATCTGTCGGGAAAGACTGAACTTACCGGAAGCATCAGCCTTTACGGAAAACGGCCCTGGAAGATGGTACTGGGGGATTTCAATGCCAGATTCGGGCAGGGACTGCTCGAATGGAGCGGCTTCTCGCTGAGCGGCTTTTCCACGGTGTCGGCGTTCTGCAGAAATGCCTCGGGAATCTACGGAACGGGATCCTTTTCGCCGTCCAGAAGGGGACTGGGAGCAGGATACGACGGACGCAATTGGAGCGTGAATGCCGCACTGGAAACGGACGGCTCGTTGCTACTGTCGGCGTCCTGCCTCGGTGGGAGCGGAAATGTAGGCGTAAACGCTGTGCTGGAAAGGGAAAGAAAGGGCCTTTCGCTGGACTGGAAGAAAGCGTTCGGACATTTGAATATCTATGGTGAGGCGGCGTTCGAGGGGAGTCCCGCCATGCTTGCGGGCGCTAAATGGGAACCGGCTTACAAGGTTGCGGCGGTCTTGCTTGTTCGGTATTACCCTGCCGGATATGATGCGGCTTCCGCCGGGGCGGCGAGGTCTGCAAGCAAGGTGCAGGACGAAGCCGGGCTCGCCGCCGGACTGCAGTTGCGCTGGTTCAGCGTCACGGCGGATGTCGCCGTTCATCCGGACCGCATGGCGGAAAGGAAAAACAATTACGAACAGTTCAAGTCGGTCGTGAGCACCGCCCCCGAGTTCCGCGCAGGCGCATGGACGCTGTCGCCGGTGCTGAAGTGGACTGAACGCATGCAGCTGAGCCCGGAGGAAGACGCCTTCAAGGCGGAGTGGAGACATGACCTTCGCTGCGACCTAAAGGCGGCCAGAGGCGGCTTGCAGGGCACTCTGAGGCTGAACGGTGTGCAGGTGAGCGGCAAGCGCCCGGGTGCTTTGGGTTACCTTGAAATCGGATACAAGACCGCTTCTGACACCGCGCGTCTGCAATGGTCCGTGTTTGCCCGTGGCACCGTCTGCGAAACCGACGGATGGGCCTCCCGCATATATGCATACGAACGGGACCTTCCCGGATCATTCAACGTGCCTGCATGGTATGACAGAAAAAGCGGCGCTTCGCTTGTTGCAAGCATAAGCAGCCGCCATAAAAGATACCGCCACCGCCTCAATCTCCGCATTTCCACTAAGGACTTCAAAATCCAGTATCAGTTGTGGATATATCAGGCGTAACTGTGCATTCCTCCCAGCAGCATGTTCACACCGAAATAGGTTATCAGCACGCTCATGAAGGCGAGTATGCAGTAGAGGTGGAAAGCCTTGGGCCTGCGCAGGAATCCGAGGAATCTGCCATGCAGGGGAATCGAATAGATGAGCAGGGTGATCAGAGCCCAGGTCTCCTTGGGATCCCATCCCCAGTAATTGCCCCAGGAAATATTCGCCCACACGGCACCCAGGAAGGTTCCGAAGGTCAGCAGGAATACTCCGGGATAGAGCAAAACGGTGGAAAGGTCGCGGAGTTTCTCCGATTTTTCGTTGGAGACGACCAGCCCGGCTATTCCGATTACCAGCAGACTGAAGAAGATGAAGTAGCCCAGCACGATGCTGATAACATGCACCTGCAGCAGGGGAGTGCGCAGTACCGGCATAAGCTGTGAGCCTCCGGTGAAGATGAACTTGCGCATCATGACCAGCACTCCTGCGAGGCACGCTGCAAGTATGATGGCCGGCACTCGCGGTCTTACCCTTGATGCGGCAGTCTTGAAATGGCTCTCTTTCTGGAAAAAGAATCCTATCATGGAAATCAACAGCAGCATGTATGCGGTATAGGTGATCGCTATTCCCCATGGATCGCGGCTGACAGCCAGCACCGAGCCCTTGAGGTCTTCGTCGAAGTCTGCCTGATACAGCCTGTAGCCCTTTATCTTGGCTATGTTGTTCATCGAGATGATCTGCTTCTGCCCGTTGATGGTAACGTCGCTGCTGTAGCCCATGGGCGCCTTGGAGTCCGGATAGTATTGGATCTCGAATTTGTTGAGACTGATGCTGAACGGAAGTTCGGCAGTGCCGCCTTCGTCGAGTTCAAAGCTCTCGGCTGCCTCTCCCTCGCGCAGATGCAGCATGCCGCTCACGCCGCTGAGGTGTGTAACCAGGGCTCCGGCAAGGATGAGCACGAAAGACAAATGCAGAGTGAACGTAAAAGGACTGCGTTGCATCTTCACGGAGAAGATGCAGCAAAGTCCGCTGATCGCGGTGACGGCCCACAGGGCGAAGAAAATGGTAGAGTGGTAGATGTTGTCCAGGACAAACCCGGTGCCTTGGAACTTCTCGACAATGGTAGCAGCCACCATCACAGCGATGGTGACTGCCAGTGAGATAAAAGAAATGTGCTTGTAAATGTTCTGATTCATCGGCTCTTAGATTGAGTCTACAAATTTAATGACTGCATCCCTGTCTTCCTTCGATAATTTCGAAAATTCTTCAGTTGCCTTGTATGCATCGCTCTGTTTGCTGTATCCGTGCCACATGATGGCTTCCAGGGTGGTACGTGCGCGGCAGTCGTGCAGACGGTCTCCGGCCCCGGTGTTGGTCTGGCTCAGGCCGCGGCCCCAGAGCGGAGTGGTGCGGCACCATGTGCCATGGATATCGTTGACCATGTAGAGGCGGTGCTGGATGAAGTCGGAGTAAGGATAGATAGTTTGGTTGGCGTAGCGGGGGAGTGCCTTGCCCTTGTTCATTGCAGGAGACCAGTAATTGTCTTCCCTGGTCTGCCATTTGGGCCTGTGGCACTGGGCGCAGCCAAGCTTGCTGAAGAGTTCCTTGCCCCTCTGCACATCCTTGCGCTGCAGGTTGCGGGCGCGGGGGATGGCAAGACCGCGGTGCCATACCATGAAGTCGTAGAACTCGTCTGCACTCATCTCGGGCTTGAAGTTGTGATACTTGTTGTCGAACTGGTTGGTTCCGGGGCTGAGCAGTGCGAACACAGCTTCCGAGATCTCGGCATCGGTAACGGTTCCGTTGCCGTCGACGTCACAGTAGTAAGGAGACTCTTCTCCGGCGGTGCGTATCTTGGCGATCACTTCCGTATTCTCGCTCATGGCCTTGGCCCATGCCACGGTCGTGTAGAGATAGGGACGGTCGGGACGGGATACGTTGGTGATATTCCAGATGGCGTTTGCGCCCGCACCGTCCTGGAGAGTGCCGCGGGTCATCGCATATGTAAACTTTTTGAGGAGCTTGCCGTCGCGATAAGTGTCTCTCTTATAGAAATTTCCGTCGGCGTCATAACCGTCGCCAAGATCGCCGGGCTGCCAGTTGTGATAGTATGCGCTGGCTGCGAAATCGTTTGCGGATTTGTCCCAGAACGCAGGATTCAGTTCCACGTAAGGAGCCTCTGCCCTGTACTGCTCGCGGATGTCGTCCTGGTCGATGGCGTCGATGATGCCTGAGCCTATCACTCCAATCGTGGATTCAAGACGGTATCCAATGGGCACGCCGGCGGCATGGGGGGTAGGGTTCGTGTTGAATGCGCTTTCCGGGATCAGGACTTCGGGATATATGAGTTCGACCGTCTCTCCGTCATCGAATTTAAGGGGAATGCCGGAAGGCATGGAACTCACCTTGTGCCAGATTATGCTGATCTGCTTTTCGTCGATGGGCGGGAGGAAGGGATCGACAGACATGGTCTGGGGCATGCCTGTGACTTCGGCCACATAGGGGCCGTCGTTGGTGTAGTCGCCGGTAGGGTTGTTGTTCTCACCGGTGGCCTTGTATACGACAAGCAGATAGCCGTTGCCCATTGAACGGGCGTCGTTGGCAACATATTCTATCTGCCTCTTCCCGTGGCCGTAGCCCGGATGGCAGTCGAGGCAGGATTTGCGCACGGAAGCCGGTCCCAGGCCTTTGAATGGCGCGGTATTCTCGGTGACGTTGCGTTCGAAGAAGAACTCGCCGTGGTTGAATGCTGCGGTGAGACCCTGGGCGGTCACCGCGGGAGTTTCGTCTTCATAGCAGCCTGCGAGTACGTTGTCGGTTGTGCCGAGTTCTCCTCCGGGGTACCATTCCGATGCTTCGAAATTGCCTACGGCCTGGCCGATATACTTGCTTTCACCCTTGGAAGAAGGGGTTTCACCCTTTTCCTCATTGTTGCAGGCAATGACGGCCATCGAGGCCATCAAGGCCAAAAAAGTGTGTCTGAGATATCTCATGATTAATCTTTGATTGCTGATGATGCTTCTTCAAGTGCGTCATTGAGGTCGCTGACTGCCTCGATGGCTGTCTTGACTGTTGCGGCCTTGGGATTGTCGACGAATGCCACTTTGCTGTCGATGCAGGCCTGAAGGGCCGTGAGGGCATCCGCAAGCGCGCTTTCGAGAGCGGCCGCTTCGCTCTTGTGGTTATTCTTGAGGAATGCGAGGAAGGAGTCGCCTGCTGCGGAAGCGGCGTCGAGCGAGCCATAGAGACTGTTCTGTATGGATAGGACATTATCCTTGAAGTCTGTGAAGGACTTCTTGGAGTAAGGGCTCTCTATGTAATTCTCGTCCTCGCCGCTGTAGGCCTGGCCCATCTTGGTGGAGAATACTTCATTCGCGATGTTGGCGCATCCGGCCTGCAATACCGTCTGGGCTACTTCCTGCCAGGTGGCGTAGGTGCTTCCGCGCTCTGCTGCGCCAAGCAGGTTCTCTCCGTAGGTCTTGTCGGTCCCGTTGACCGTGCAGTTGAGTTCCGCTTCCTCCACTGCATCCTGCTGTGCCTTGGGAGCGTCAGGATTCCAGCTCACATTGAGTTCGTAAAGGTGGATGAGGAGATCTTCGGCCACGGCTGCTGCGAAAATCAGTTCCTGCTCGCCGGTGACACCCTTTCCGGCAAACTCTGCAGCGGTCTCTTCTGCCTGCAGGGCCGCTACGGTGCGGTTGGCTCCGTCGCGGAAAAGGATGAATTCGATGCCGTGGAACCCGAGGGCGGAAGTACCAACCTCATCGATGGCGCCGGCTCCTTCTTCCTTGAGGTCGGCAACGACGTCCTTGTTCGCAAGGTTGTTGGCAAGCCTCTGGCGGTCGAGCGGCCACGAGTCGATGTGAGGATCGATGCCGAAGTCGGTAGCTGCTCCAAAGAGGAAGGCTTCGCTCTTTTCCCAGTAGGACCTGGCGAGAAGGAAGTCGGCGCAGGCCTTGTCTATCGCACTCTGTGTCAAAGTTTTGGCATCGCGAAGGGCGATGAGGTCCGCAAGCAACGCTTCGCCGGCCTCGGCAAGTTTGCCATAAGTGGCATAGACTACCTGGCTGACATACTTTTCGGATGCGGCCTTTATTTCTTTTTCATAGTTGCTGAGCTCGTCAGAGCTGTTTTTCTCATCTTTGCTGCAAGCGGTGAGGGCAAGTGCAGACACTGCTGCGACTGCAATCAATTTGACAAAGTGTTTCATTTTATTATAAAGTATTGTTTTAGTTAACGACTGAAGAATCCCATATATGCAATGCCGAGCGAAATCGAAGGCTCATCTATGTATTCGCTCTTCAGGAATCTGTGCGAGTACTCGCATTTGACTGCGATCTGCGGAAGCGGCCTCCAGTTGAGACCGCAGGCAATGCGTATTTTCTCAGTGTAAGTGGCGCTTTGCTGACCGGCTGCGGGAATATAGGGATTGTAGGCCTCGGCGCGGCCGAATACAAATAGTTTCTGTTCCTTGTCCTTGGGCTTGAACCAGGGGAGGATGTCAAAGCCGGCTTCCATGCCTACGGCGTATGCCGCTTTGCCCACGGGCTCTTTGGAGTAGGGGGAGTCGTTGGCCGCGCGCACTGCCTTGGCTTTGCTGATATCCGCTGCGTCGGTGAGGGTGGCATAATCTGCATTCCCTCTGACAATCAGGCGTGCGCCCTTGTATTCAAAATCGAATGAGCCAATCGCCACACGGCCTTTTGTGCCGTCGTATTTGAGCCCGTCGCCCTTGAGGTCGTTGGGGTAGGTGTTGTGCATGGAGTTCCCGTACCAACCGCTGAGACTGAGCCGGAGATTCTTTATGGAAGCATTGTCGATGCGGCCTGCAAAGCCGTAGGTGTTGGCCACCTTGAATTCGTAGGGGGAACCTGCGCCTTTCTTGATGAAGTTGTCGGTATTGAACATGAAGGCGTCGAGACCCGCCACCATCAGCGCTTCGTAGCGCCATGCTCCTGCCTGGCCCCAGATGCTGATTCCGGTGTCGTGCCAGGTGGAAGGAAGGATGGTGTATTCTCCTTCTGGACGGTATACTGTGAAGAAATTGAGCGGCTCGTGGGCGATGTTCAGGCCTCCTACAGGAACCACGATGTGGCCCATGCGCACATTTAATTGCGGGAAGAAACTCTTCTGGATCCAGAACTGCTCGAGTTCCACCTCTCCGCCCTTTTCAATCTCCTGTTCGAACTCTCCCGCTTCTTCATATTCGCGTTCGATGGCGGCTCCGGTGCCGGTGTGTTCGAACTCGATCTCGCTCTGCATAGTCCATCCTTTGCCGAAATCATAGCCAAGATAAACCACGGCATGCGGGATGTCGAAACGGCCGTGGCCGGGTGCGTCGCGATAATTGTCGGGCTTGGCGTAGATATAAGGAGAATCGTTATAGAAATTGCGGGTCATGGCCACTTCTCCGTAGCCTCCCACAGTAAGTCTGTTGTCTTGTGCACTGGCAGCCGCGCTGCTGAAGGCAAACGCTGCAAGTGTGCAGATCATCCATTTTGCCATAATCAAGAGTTCTTTTGTCAATTTTGCGATGCAAAATTACTGATTTGTGCAGTGCCGGTCAATCGCAATAATTAGGTAAAATAAAATCATAATAAATGGTGATTGCAGGGAAATAAATGCCTAACTTTGCAGAAGTTATGAAACGAGTCCTGATATCTTTGCTGCTATGCCTTGCAGCTTTTCCGCTTTGTGCCCAGAAGTTCGTGCACGAGGAGTATCTCGATTATTATTTCGACAACAGGGAGTTCGATGCCGGCTCCGAAAAATATATGGAATCAGAGACTCTGCATTCCATTCTGCTACTGCCCCAGGTAGGCCTTTCCTACAAACAGAAGAGGATTACGGAGCATCGTATCATGGCGGGAGTCTCGGTACGGCGCGACATGGGATCAGGCGAGAAACTGAAGGATTCCTTCAAGGAACTGTCCGTTTATTATCAGGTTGCGCACAAGTTGGGAGGACGCAGGGTTTTCCGTGCAGCGGCTGGCGTGCTTCCGCGTTATCTGCTGCAGGGAGAATACAGCAGGGCCGTCTGGAGCGATGCCCTCGTCTTTTACGACACCAATCTGGAAGGGGCGCTGTTGCAGTACGGCGCGAAGGATTTCCAAGCAGAACTCGGCTGCGACTGGATGGGAAAGAAGGGAGGAGCAGTGCGCGAGCGTTTCCAAATCTATTCTTCCGGGAAATGGGATGTAAACAAGTGGTTTTCAGCGGGATGGGGCCTGAGTTTCTACCATTATGCAACGTCCGCCCTCGCTCATAATGTGATAGACAACCATCTGTTCAATCCATGGCTCAAGGCCGACTTCGCCTGCTATGCCGACTTCTTTCAGGAGCTTTCCCTGCAGGCAGGACTCATGGCCGGTTACCAGCGCTCCCGCGACATCGACCCCGAGCCGGTGATGCCTTTGGGCAGCGAGATCGTTTTCCGTGCAAGGAAATGGAACGTCTGCCTGCAGAACAGCATTTATGCAGGGGACGACCTGTATCATTATTACGACACCCCGGCTCCGGAAGGGGGCACTTACTCGTCGAGTCTGTACCTGGGCGAGCCGACCTACCGCGGTTTCTACGACAATGCAGAACTGCTCTGGACTCCACGCATTTCCAGGCGCCTCAGCCTCCGTATAGGCGCCGCCTTCCACTTCGACGGTGACGGCTATCAGGGCTGCCGGCAGGTGGTGCACCTCAGATTTTCATTATAGCTTTTCCGGTGCGGCCGTCGACGCAGACGGCGGCTTCTTCGTTCAGGCGTATGTGCCTCAGATAACGGGTCTCGCTGAATGCAGGCATAGAGTCAAGTGTCTCGAAATCAATATGATCCGACGGGCGGGAGAACTCATCCACGCTGATGTATCCTGCATTGAAGGACGTGAGGTTCTGGAAGAAATGGGAACCCTGGCTGGGGTCTACCCGGAAATCCGCAAGAGAGCATTCGACAAGCGCCTTGACTTCGGAGATGTCGCTCCAGACGATAGGAATGCCCAGGGTCGGGATGCTGGAGCCCCATCTTCCGAACCCTATCAGCACATAATTCCGGCCCTCTTCCCTGAATCTGGCGTTAAGCTCCTTGAGTTCTTCGGCTATTTCCCTCGTATGCATCTTGTCGAAGGATTCTTTACGGACATACACGATATCCGCGAGGTCCGGAATCCATCCCGTGCCCAGTGCGCATGATGAACGTATTACGGCATCGCTTTCATCGATCGTCTTCCAGTCCACTTCGGTTTTGATGCTGTCGGAAGATATGGGACGTATCTGCAGAAGGTGGAACAGGCTGTTCTCGAGGTCTGCGGCGAATTCGATTTCCACGCTGCACTTCATTTCATCGGCGGCGATGCGGAGGATCTCCTTCAGGATATCGGCAAGCGGGAAAGTGTCGTAACGCAGTATATGGGCGAAAGTTACGGCTTTGGGCCCCTTCCCGGAAGGGGAGTCCACGATGCGTTGGTTCTCGTAGTCGTAGGTGGATACCACTTTTGAGAACTGCCGGAATTTCCCGCAATCGGATATGGGAATCCGTGCCAGATTGACGGAATCGTCGACCGAAGTCTTGAATTTCCCGGGCTGAAGATCAAGGGCGTACATTACGCTCTGCGTATCCCGCATCGTAAGTTCCGGGGTGGAAGTCTGAATGACGTTTTTCGGATAGTAAGGAGAGAATCGCAGAACTTGTTCCCCGTCCACCACGGCCTTTCCCAGGCCGAAAGCGATCTTGGCGATTCCTTCTTCCGGCTTTTCATATCCCACCGGATAGAAATTCACGGAACGCACCACTCCCGAAATGGCGGGGAAAAAGAAGCCGGCGTCTTCGTTGCCGCATATCTCCTGCAGTATGATGCCCATCTTCTCCTCGGAAATGACGTTCGCCGTCGAAGTGATATACCCTCTTGAAGAAGCATAGTAGACGGAGGCGTACACGCTTTTGATGGCATTTCCGAGCAGCCGCAGCTGCTGGTCCTCGTTTTCCGTGCGCGGTATCATGTAGGTGGAATACACCCCGGCGAACGGCTGATAGTACGAGTCTTCCAGTTTGGACGAGGACCTTATCGCCAGAGGCTTGTCGACGTGCCTGATAAACACCCTAAGGGAGGCCATCAGATCGGACGGCAAGGTTGAGGACACAAATTGCGTCAGGAGTTCGCTGTCGGAAATGTCGGAGTTGATGACGTACTGGAGGCCGTTTTCGAGGATGAATCTGTCGAAATATTCGGTAGATATCACGAGAGTCCTCGGGACGAGGATACGGACATCCTCCCACTTGTCGTACAGGTTGTACTTGTAAAGCAGGTGGCTCAGGAATGCAAGCCCGCGGGCCTTCCCTCCGATGGAGCCTTCTCCGATTCGGGCGAATCCCACGGTCTCGCTGTAAGTGTCGGGATTGAAGCGTGCGACGACTCCGAGAGCCTGGGACGTGCGGTAGTCGTGGATGAGTTTCACGGCTGTCGTGCGCATCTCGTTGCAGTCTCTGGAAATGGTGTTCTTCAATTTCGTACCTGCGGAGAAAATGCCCCGGGCAAGCAGCCAGCGGGAGATGTAGTTCTTCGACCTGAGCCGTTCCAGGAGTTCGTCCGCGACCGTC